>OEIU01000147.1_pt1 | contig 71555 bp, 71 predicted proteins | sample 1539221 | NCBI WGS metagenome assembly OEIU01 (sample SAMN03792071, study PRJEB22550) | activated sludge metagenome | feature: wastewater treatment plant; material: activated sludge; isolation source: Wastewater treatment plant of a petroleum refinery complex | place: Argentina: Zarate | collected...
TGTTCGGCGCCGATCACGGCGGCTACATCAAGCGCATGCAGGCCGCGGTGAAGGGTGTCAGCGGCGGCAAGGCCGCGCTCGACGTCAAGGTCGTGCAGCTCGTGCGCCTGTTGCGCAACGGCGAGCAGGTGCGGATGTCGAAACGCTCCGGTGATTTCGTCACGCTGCGCGAAGTGGTCGACGAGGTCGGATCCGACGCCGTGCGCTTCATGATGCTGTTCCGCAAGAACGACGCGACGCTCGATTTCGATCTCGCGAAAGTGCTCGAGCAGTCAAAGGACAATCCTGTCTTCTACGTGCAGTACGGGCATGCCCGCGGGCATTCGATCTTCAAGAATGCGCGCGAGGTGGTTCCCGATCTGCCGGAGGAGGATGCCGTGCGGGCGGCCTGGCTGGGGTCCGCCCCGGTCGAGCGGCTGACCGATCCGGCCGAATTGGACCTATTGAAGCGACTGGCGCTCTATCCCCGTATTATCGAGGGGGCCGCGCTCGCACATGAACCACACCGAATCGCTTTTTATCTATATGATTTGGCCAGTGAATTTCACGCGCTGTGGACCAAGGGGCGGGATTTGCCCTATTTACGCTTCATTATGACTAATGATGCAGAAATCACGAGGGCGCGACTGGCGATGGTACAGGGCGTCGTCTCGGTTCTGGCATCGGGCTTAGCCGTTCTCGGCGTCCATGCTCCGACCGAGATGCGGTAGGCAGGGGCGAAGGCCGCCACGAATGGGGGTTCGTGGGGGTATCTGGCAGGGGCCGCTCGTCATGGATCGTTTGACATGGCGGGGTGGCGCTGTCCCGTAGGGGATGCATCATCACGATGGCTGATCGATATCAGAACCAACATTTTCCCTCCGCGGCCGATCAGGCTCGCGGCGAGAATGATCCACTTGCCGAGCTCGCGCGGCTGATCGGACAGAACGACCCGAACGGGGCGGCCGGCGCCAAGCCGCCGCCGCACCCGCTGCAGTCGCGGGCCAACGTGCGTCCGGCGCACTATGATCCGCCACCGCCGCCGGAAGATCTCGACGCGCCGCGGAGCCCGCCGAGCTGGATGCAACGCTCGCGCCACGAAACTCCGCTGCCGCCGGTGCCTCCGCCTCTGCCGCAGGAGGCAGAGTACGAGGACGAGCAGGATTACCAGCCGCAGCCGGTACATCCGTTGCATCGCTATTCCGCCCAGCCGCAGCACCAGGCCCCGGCACAGGATTATTACGAGGAGCCGGAGCAATACGAGGCGCGGCAGCAGTACGACCCGCGACAGCAGTACGACGACGCCCCGCAGCAATATGCCGACGAGCCGCAGCAGGACCCGTCGCGCTACGACGATGCGCTGTATGGACGGCTCGAAAACGGCGACCGGGATTATCAGCGCGATCCGGCCTATCCGGATGATCCCTACGCCTACCAGGGCGACTATGAGGAAGAGCCCGAGCCGAAGAAGCGTTCGAAGGGCCTGATGACGGTCGCCGCGGTGCTGGCGCTGGCGGTGGTGGGGACGGGCGCGGCCTTCGCCTATCGCACCTTTGTCGGGGCGCCCCGCTCGGGAGAGCCGCCGATCATAAGGGCCGACAACAGCCCGACCAAGGTGGTGCCGGCGCCGTCGGATGTTGCCAGCGCCAAGACGCCTGACCGCATGCTGTCGGGCGATGGCGGCGAGAAGCTGGTGTCGCGTGAAGAGACGCCGGTCGACGTGAATACACGGTCCGGCGGGCCGCGCGTGGTGTTTCCGCCGCTCAATCCGAACAGCAGCCCGCCGCCGGTGGCGAGCGTGTCGCCGTCCGCACCGCTGGCCCCGTCGGGCGCCAATGGCACGATGAACAACGAGCCGCGACGCATCAGGACGCTCGCGGTCAAGGGTGACCCCGCTGACAATGGTGGCGTTCCGGCCGGCGTCAATGCGCCGCCGCCGCGTGGCGCGCCGCAGACCCGTTCCGCTGCAGCCCCGGCCGCCGCGCCGCCGGCGCGCAATCCGGCTTCGGCCAATGCCAGCGCCAGCCAGCCGATGTCGATCGCGCCGCAGGCCGATCCCGCACCGTCGCCGTCGCCAGCGCCGACCCGGATGGCGGCGACCAATCCCACCCAGCAGGCGGCTCCGTCGAGCGGTGGCTATCTGGTCCAGGTCTCGTCGCAGAAGAGCGAGTCCGACGCGCAGGCGTCCTATCGCGCGCTGCAGGGTAAGTTCCCGAGCGTGCTGGGACCGCACTCGTCGCTGGTGAAACGCGTCGATCTAGGTGAGAAGGGCATTTACTACCGTGCCTTCGCCGGCCCGTTCGGTTCGTCGGAAGAAGCTGCGCAGGTCTGCAACAGCCTGAAATCTGCCGGCGGGCAGTGCATCATCCAAAGGAATTAACGGCGGTTTCCTTGACCCGGGGGTCGCGAGGGGCCTAATCGGCCCCCATGGCAAGCCGCGCATTCATCACCGGCGTATCGGGACTGGAGCTGACGGCCGCGGAGCGTGAATTCCTCCGTGGCGAGCTGCCATGGGGCTTGATCCTGTTCAGACGGAACGTCGATAGGCCGGATCAGGTATCCGCGCTGGTTGATGAATTTCGAAGCGTGGTGGGCGAGGCGGATGCGCCTGTCCTGATCGACCAGGAGGGCGGGCGGGTGGCGCGGCTCGGGCCGCCGCACTGGCCGGTCTATCCGCCCGGCGCGACGTTCAGCGCGCTCCATGACCTCGACAAGGCGCTTGGGCTGCGGGCGGCATGGCTCAGTTCCCGCCTGATCGCGGCCGACCTGATCGACCTCGGCATCACCGTCGACTGCCTGCCGCTGGCGGACGTGCCGTTGGCCGGCGCCGACGCCGTGATCGGCAACCGCGCCTATGGAACCGAACCCGCCAAGGTCGCCGCGATAGCCCGGGCGGTCACCACCGGACTGGCGCAGGGCGGCGTGCTGCCCATCCTGAAGCACATTCCCGGTCACGGCCGGGCCACCGCCGATAGCCATTTCCGCCTGCCGACCGTCGATACGTCGCGGGAGGAGCTGGAACGGACCGATTTTGCGGCGTTTCAGCCGCTCGCGGACCTGCCGATGGCCATGACCGCGCATGTTGTGTTTAGCGCGTTAGACCCCGCCCAACCGGCGACGACATCTGCGACAATCATCCGTCAGGTGATTCGCGGCGAAATTGGGTTCCAGGGTCTGTTGATGAGTGATGACGTGTCGATGAATGCCCTGGCGGGATCGATCGCCGAGCGGACCCGCGCCATCGTCGATGCCGGCTGCGACATGGTCCTGCATTGCAACGGCAAGCTCGACGAGATGCGCGATGTGGCGCGGCAGACGCCGGAACTGGCGGGCGAGGCATTGCAGCGCGCCAGGCGTGCGCTGGCCTCGCGACAGCAGCCCGAGCCGTTCGACCGGCCGGCGGGCCAGGCTGAACTTGAAGCGTTGATGGATCGGATAGGCACGGCATGACGGCTGAGATTCTATCGTTTGAGACCGGACGGCCCGCCGAGATCACCGAAGGCGAGCCGGCGCTGGTCGTCGACGTCGAGGGCTATGAGGGCCCGCTCGACCTGCTGCTCACGCTGGCGCGGCAGCAGAAGGTCGATCTTGCCAAGATTTCGATCCTGGCGCTCGCCGACCAGTATCTGAGCTTCATCGAGGCGGCGCGAAAGATCCGCCTTGAACTGGCGGCCGACTATCTCGTGATGGCCGCCTGGCTCGCATTCCTGAAGTCGCGGCTGCTGCTGCCCGAGCCAGCGACGCCGGACGGGCCGAGCGCCGAGGAGATGGCAACCGCGCTGGCCAACCGGCTGCGCCGGCTCGAGGCGATCCGCGAGGCCGCCAACCGCCTGATGAACCGGCCGCAGTTTCAGCGCGATATTTTTCCGCGCGGCAATCCGGAATCGATCGCCGAGATCAAGCATCCCAAGTTTACCGCGACGCTGTTCGACCTCTTGACCGCCTATTCGGTGCAACGTCAGCAGCGCGTGCTGGCGACCGTGCATCTGGCCAAGCGCACCGTGTGGTCGCTCGCCGAAGCGCGCGCCTCGCTGGAGCGGCTGGTCGGCATGACCGAATCCGAGGACTGGAGCTGCCTCGACGATTTCCTGCTCAGCTACGTGGTCGATCCCTCGCAGAAAGCGACCGTGTTCGCGTCGAGCTTTGCCGCCGCCCTCGAACTGGTGCGCGAGGGTGAAATGGAACTGAACCAGAAAGAGGCGTTCGCGCCGCTTTATTTTCGCAAGCGCCAGCCGCAGGCAGCGATGCCGGTGCCGGATCTGACGGTCGAGTAAGTGGAAGGAGACCTAGCCATGGCAAGCCTGGCGGAAAAACGCATGGAAGATGCCGAGGATCATCCCATCGACCAGAATGTCGAAACCGATGCCGTTCAGGAGGCGCGGCCCGAGGAGTTGCGGCTGCTCGAGGCGCTGCTGTTCGCCTCCGCCGAGCCGGTCGATCAGGTCACGCTCGCCAAGCGAATGCCCGATGGCGTCGACGTCAAGGCGGCGCTGGCGCAGTTGCAGGCGGAATATGCCCCGCGTGGCGTCAACCTGGTGCGCGTCGCCAACAAATGGACGTTCCGCACGGCGGGCGACCTGTCATGGCTGATGACGCGCGAGAGCACGGAAACGCGGCGGCTGTCGCGGGCGGCGATCGAGGTGCTCGCGATCATCGCCTATCACCAGCCGGTGACACGCGCCGAAATCGAGGAGATCCGCGGCGTCGTCACCTCAAAGGGAACGCTGGACGTGCTGCTCGAAACCGGCTGGATCCGCCCCCGTGGCCGCCGGAAGACGCCGGGCCGTCCGCTGACCTTCGGCACCACGGAAGCGTTCCTCTCCCAGTTCAGCCTGGAAGCGCTCGGCGACCTGCCGGGTCTCGAAGAGTTGAAGGGTACGGGACTGTTGGATTCGCGGCTGCCGTCCGGCTTCAGCGTTCCGACGCCGTCCGACGACGTCGCGCTGCGTGAGGACGAGGATCCGCTGGAGGCTGGCGACAGTCTGGAACTGCTGCTGGCGCCGGCTGCCGAGCCTGAACAAGGCAGCGGAAGCAGCGAAAGCTAGTTCTGAAAGCCCGTGGGCCGGTGTCGCTCCGACGGGGTTAATGATAGCAATATTACGTAGCCGCGACAGCGATTTGCCGCGGCATAGGTCCTTGTTTTTGGCACCTCCCGGGCCTACCTTCCGCCCAAGCTTAGGCCGGAAGCCGGCCATCTCTTTTGGAGGGTTGCAGGATGGGTTCGCTTAGCATTTGGCACTGGATCGTCGTGATCGCAGTGGTCCTGCTGCTGTTCGGCCGCGGCAAGATTTCGGACCTGATGGGTGACGTCGCCCAGGGCATCAAGGCCTTCAAGAAGGGCATGCAGGACGATACCAAGGAGCCCGAGAAGCCCGCCGAGCCGGTGAAGACGATCGATCACAACGCCGCGCCGACGGCGGCGCGGACGGATGTCGGCAGCAAGGCGGTCTGAACCAGGCACCTTGGACCCGGCGTCGATTGAACGACGCCGGTATTAGAAAAGGCGCGGGCGGCCCCCAATTCTTGGCTATGATGGATTGGGGCGCGGCGTCACGCGCGAGCGGAAGAATTCATGTTCGACATCGGGTGGAGTGAACTGGTCGTCATCGCGGTCGTCGCGCTGATCGCCATCGGCCCGAAAGAGCTGCCGGGCGTGCTGCGCATGGTCGGGCAATGGATGGGCAAGGCGCGCAAGATGGCCTCCGAATTCCAGGGCCAGTTCCAGGAAGCCATGCGCGAGGCCGAAATGGCCGACCTCAAGAAGAGCTTTGACGAGGTCAAGGAGACCGCCACCGCGCTGTCGCCCGGCAACCTCATGACCTCGCTGCAGAAGGACGTCGACAGCGCCCTGCAGATCAGCGAGCCCGACAAGCCGGCCACCCCTGAGGTCAACGACGCGCAGGTGGCGGGCGCGGTCGGCGAACCGGTCACCCCGGCGGCTCCGACGCCGGAGACCTTCGTCGAGGCCGAAACCCACACGGCGGCTTCCGAGCCGCTGGCGATCACGCGCGAGGTTCAGGCGCCCCTTCAGCAGGATATTGCGCCGGCTTCACCTGACGTTCTCAAGGACGCCAAAGCGTCATGACCATCGAAGACATCGAGGCCAGCAAGGCGCCATTGATGGATCACCTGATCGAGCTGCGCTCGCGGCTGATCAAGGCGCTGCTCGGCTTCGGCATTGCGTTCATCTTCTGCTTCTTCTTCGCCAAGCAGATCTACAACGTGCTGGTCTGGCCGTTCGTCTGGGTCGCGGGCGCCGAGAATTCCAAGTTCATCTACACCGCGCTGCTGGAATATTTCCTCACGCAACTGAAGCTCGCGCTGTTCGGCGCCGGCTTTATCTCGTTCCCGATCGTGGCGACGCAGATCTACAAGTTCGTGGCGCCCGGCCTCTACAAGCACGAGCGTGGCGCGTTCCTGCCGTATCTGATCGCGACCCCGTTCTTCTTCGTGCTCGGCTCGCTGCTGGTCTATTTCGTGGTGCTGCCGATGCTGGTGCGCTTCTCGCTCGGCATGCAGCAGATGGGAGGTGACGAGACGGCGCAGATCCAGTTGCTGCCCAAGGTCGGCGAGTACCTGTCGCTGATGATGTCGCTGATCTTCGCCTTCGGCATCGCGTTCCAACTGCCCGTGATCCTGACCCTGCTGGGGCGGATCGGCATCGTCACCTCGAAGATGCTGCGCGAGAAGCGGCGCTATTTCATCGTCATCGCCTTCGTCATCGCGGCCGTGCTGACGCCGCCCGACGTCATCAGCCAGGCCTCGCTGGCGCTACCCCTTTTGGCGCTCTACGAGGGCGCTATTATCGCCGTCAGTGTGGTGGAAAAGAAGGCCGCCGCCGCGCAGGCCTCGGCCACGCCGCCGTCCGCCAGCCCGCCCCCGGAAGCCAATCCGGCGGAATAGGGCGCGATTCTCGTCTCGGGTAGGCCGTCATTCCCCGCGAAAGCGGGGAATCCAGTACGCCGAGGCCCCTCGATTCACGGCCGCTGCTCTGGAATACTGGATCCCCCCGCTTTCGCTGACGATGACCTCTGTGGTACTGGGGTCGCGCCTTTTTCGGCACGATTCAGGACCGAACCCGCATGCACGACATCAAATCGATCCGCGACAACCCGCAAGCCTTTGACGCCGCGCTGAAGCGCCGTGGACTGGCGCCGCTGTCGGCCTCGCTGCTCGCGATCGACGAGAGGCGTCGCGCGGCGATCCTGGCATCCGAGCAGGCGCAGGCGCGGCGCAACGCGGCTTCGAAGGAAATCGGCGAGGCGAAGAAGGCCAGGGACGACGCGCGCGCCAGCAAGCTGATGGCCGAGGTCGCCGAGCTCAAGACCACGATGCCGGAACTCGAACTGGCGGCGAAGAAGGCCGATGAGGAATTGGCGAAGGAGCTCGCCGCCATTCCCAACCTGCCGCTCGACGACGTGCCCGAAGGCTTGGACGAGCACGGCAATGTGCAGCGGCACATCTACGGCAAGATCCGCGACTATGCCTTCACACCGAAGCCGCACGACGATCTCGGCGGCGCGCTCGGCACCATGGATTTCGAGGCGGCCGCCAAATTGTCAGGCGCGCGCTTCGTCGTGCTGAAGAAAGGGCTGGCACGGCTGGAGCGCGCGATCGGCCAGTTCATGCTCGACCTTCACACCAACGAGCACGGCTATACCGAGGTCAATCCGCCGCTGTTGGTGCGCAATGACGTGATGTTCGGCACGGGCCAGTTGCCGAAATTCGAGGACGACCAGTTCTGGGCCATCAAGGGCGAATTGCTGGCGGCGCCCGACGAACGATTGAAGACCGAACGTCTCGGCCTCATTCCGACCGCCGAAGTCTCGCTGACCAACCTCGTCCGCGAATCCATTATCGACGAAAAAGAGCTGCCGATGCGGCTGACCGCGCTGACGCCGTGCTTCCGCGCCGAAGCGGGCGCGGCGGGGCGCGACACCCGCGGCATGATCCGGCAGCACCAGTTCACCAAGGTCGAACTGGTGTCGATCGCGACGCCCGAGACCAGCATCGACGAGCACGAACGCATGCTGTCCTGCGCCGAGGAAGTGCTGCGCCGGCTCGATCTGCATTATCGCGTGATGACACTGTGCGCCGGCGACATGGGCTTTTCCGCGCAGAAGACCTACGACATCGAGGTCTGGATGCCCGGGCAGGGCGAGGGCGGCGCCTTCAGGGAAATCTCGAGTTGCTCGGTGTGCGGCGATTTCCAGGCGCGGCGCATGGATGCGCGCTCGCGCGGGCCTGACGGCAAGCCGCGCTTCGTGCACACCCTCAACGGCTCCGGCACCGCCGTCGGCCGCGCGCTGATCGCGGTCATGGAAACCTACCAGCAGGAAGACGGTTCGATCGCCGTCCCCGACGTGTTGCAGTCCTATATGGGCGGGCTTAAAACCATCGAGCGGGAAAAATAGCGAAACCCCACATGGCATTGCATCGCGACATCCTCTGGATCGGGAAGCAATGGGCCGTCACCGGCCACGGGATGCAGTTGATCGATCAACGGCTGATGGGGGCCTTCGATATCGAGGTGGCGCACCTGTGGGACGACGATCTGATCGCCAGCATGCACGAAAGAGCGTGGCTCAACACCGCCGATTTCGACCAGGGGCTGGCGGTTGCGCGGGCGCGCCACCAGAAGCCGGAGCCCGGATCGGAGCCGGTGCCGGAGCGGCCGCCTTCGGTGGCGCCCTCAGAAATAGCGGCCGCCGCACCGGAGGAACCAAGTCCGCCGCTTCCGCCCGTCGAACCCGCAAAGCCGGTTTCGCCCGCAATGGAGATGAAGAGCAACATCGGCGCCAAATTCGCGCGGCCCTGGCGGGCCTGGATGAAGAAAACATGAGGAAATCGGCCGGTTTGCCTCGACGGCGATAGGGCGATAAGAGGGCGCGCCGGCGGCAAGGCCGACCCATTTCGAACGGAAAGGCACTTTGACGGATGCGAATTCTCTGCACCAACGACGACGGCATCCATGCGCCGGGTCTGAAGACCGTCGAGGAGATCGCCCGCGCGCTGTCCGACGACGTCTGGGTCGTGGCGCCCGAGCTCGATCAGTCCGGCGTCTCGCATTCGTTGTCGCTGAACGATCCGCTGCGGCTGCGCGAAGTCGGTCCGTGCCATTTCGCGGTGCGGGGCACGCCGACCGATTGCGTGATCATGGGCGCACGCCACATCCTTGGCGAGAAGATGCCTGATCTCGTGCTGTCGGGCGTCAACAGGGGCCGCAACGTCGCGGAGGACGTCGTCTATTCCGGCACCATCGCGGGCGCGCTTGAAGGCACGATCCTGGGCATTCCGTCGTTTGCACTGAGCCAGGAATTTTCCATCGAGACCCGTCACGCTCCGCTATGGGAGACCGCGCTGAAATTCGGCCCCGGCATCCTGCGCAAGGTGATCGACGCCGGCGTGCCGAAGAACACCGTGATCAACGTCAATTTTCCCGCCTGCACGCCCGACCAGGTCAAGGGCATCCGCGTGACGCGGCAGGGTAAGCGCAATCAAGGATTCCTGAAGATCGACAAGCGCCACGACGGCCGCGGCAATCCGTATTTCTGGATCGGCTTCGAGCGTGCGGCGATGATGGACACGCCGGCCGAGGGCACCGACCTTGCCGCGCTGGCGGCGCGCTACGTATCGGTCACGCCGCTCCGGCTGGACCGTACCGACGAGGCGTTCTCGGAAGCGCTGACGTCGACGTTGAAATAGGGCCTTGCGGCAGCCGCAACGTGTCGCGCTAGGCCGGCGCGCCCTTCATTGTCGACGCAATGACCTGCGCCAGCGTTTCCAGTTGGAACGGCTTCTGCAGGGCAGGGCGGTCGCGGTATTCCTGGGGCAGGCCGGAGGAGCCGTAGCCGGTCGCAAAGATGAACGGGCGGTTGCGCGCCGTAATCAATTCGGCCACCGGCGTGATCACCTTGCCGTTGACGTTGACGTCGAGAATGGCGAGGTCAAACTCGGTCGACTGCACCAGCTTGACCGCTTCGCCGATTTCGCCGGCTTCGGCCGCGACGCTGTGGCCGAGCTCTTCCAGCATGTCGGCGACCATCATGCGTATCATCACCTCGTCTTCAACGAGGAAAACGGAACAGCCTGCCGGCCGTGTCTCTACCATGATGGAATCCTTGCCCTTCCGCGCCTCGAGGTTCGCAAAAAAAGCCCCCTGGTGCAATGTCGACATTCACCGGCCCGGCGCCTGAGGCGGACGCTGGCCGCTACGGATTTTTCCGCCCCCTAACGCGGCAGCGCGGCTACAGTTCCGAGGCCGGAACCAGAATCTTGAGGAAATTCTTCCTTAAGTGGCGATAGGCTATTACATCTCGGCGAGCCGAAGCATTCGATTGGCGGCAGAGCCTGTCACGAGACCGCAATGTCGCAAGAACCGCCCGAGAAGATGATGTTTCAGCTCACCTTGCGGCGGCGGGGGATCAGCGACCAGGCGGTGCTGCGTACCATGGAGGAGGTGCCGCGCGAGGCGTTCGTGGCGGCTGGCGACCGCGGCCATGCCTACCGCGACAGCGCGCTCGGCATCGCCTGCGGCCAGACCATCAGCCAGCCCTTCGTGGTCGCCTACATGACCGAGCAGTTGCAGCTGCAGAAGAGCCACAAGGTGCTCGAGATCGGCACCGGCTCCGGCTATCAGGCCGCGGTGCTCTCGCGCCTGTGCGCCCATGTCCTGACCGTCGAGCGTTACCGGACGCTGGCGGACTCCGCGCGCGCCCGTCTCGAAAAGCTCGGCTACTTCAACATCGAGGTGATGCTTGGAGACGGCTTCGACATTCCTGCGGGCGCTGGCGATTTCGACCGCATCATCGTCACCGCCGCGATGGAGCAGATTCCCGAAAATCTCCTGCAGCGCCTGCAGGTGGGCGGCATCCTGATCGCACCCGTCGGCCCGCATCACGGCACCCAGACGCTGGTTCGCATGACCAGGACCGAGAGCGGTTTCGACCGCAAGGAGCTGGTCGATGTGCGCTTCGTCCCGGCGCTGAAGGGAATCGCGCGCGAGCTTTAGAATTCGGGATTGGTGGTTCCCGCCAACATCTTATTCCAAGGGTTAAGCGGTTATTTACTCGGCACGTGTTTACTCAAAACAGTATTTTGTTGCGTACGAGTGAGTAACCATGTCCCGTGTCGCCGAGTTGCTTCGCTCGCGTCGGATGCCGCAGGTCGCGGTGCTGGCGCTGATGTCGGTGGGCTTTGCCGGCTGCAGCGCCGATATGCAGACGCGCTTTTCCGATAGCTCATTCTCCAATCCCTTTGCCTCTCAGCCCGAAGCGACCGGCACGGTACGCGCTCCCGCCACCGAACGCCGCGAGTCGCCGCAATACGCCCGGCCGCAGAGCCAGCCGCAATTCCAGTCGCAGTCGCTGCCGCCGCCCGCGGTCGCTGCGCCGAACGCCTACCCCAGCTCAGGCGGGGTGTCGGGAGGAGGCCGCGGGATCTCGTCCTACGCGCCGCCGACCCGATCGCCGATCGAAACCACCGCCACGGTGCCGCCGCGCTCGGTCGCCGCCGTACGTCCGGTTGCCGCCGCGCATCCGCAGGGCGGCACTACGATCATCGTCGGCACCAGCGACACGCTGGAGCATCTGGCAAAGCGCTATAACGTTTCGTCCGCCGCGATCCTGCAGGCCAATGGCTACAAGGGCCCGCGCACATTGTCGCCCGGTCAGCAGCTGATCATTCCGCGCGCAACTGCTGCGGCGCCCGCGCCGGCAATCAGCAAGCCGGTTGCCTCTGTTGCCGCAGCGCCCAGCGTCCATGTCGTCAACCGTGGCGATACGCTGATCAGCATTGCGCGCCGCAACCAGGTCCCGGTCGCTGAGCTCGCCAGGGCCAACAACCTCGATCAATCGGCCAGGCTCAGCCTCGGCATGAAGCTGACGGTGCCCGGCTCGAAACAGGCCGCGGCTGCTGTGCCGGCGGCGCAGCCGGCCATCGCAGCGCCAGTCCAGCCGGCCGCGCCGGTTGCGGCGCCCGCCAAAATGGCGGCGGTCGGTGTCCCCGTGCAGAGCGCGCGGCTGGTGCAGCCGACCGCCAGCGTTGCCGAGGAAAAGCCCGCCGCGGAAGCCGCGCCGGCGAAGTCCAGCAGCGAAGCCACCGGCGCACTGCCGACCTTCCGCTGGCCGGTGCGTGGCAAGGTGATCACGAGCTACGGCGCCAAGACCAACGGCAAGTCGAATGACGGAATCAATCTGGCGGTCCCCGAGGGCACGCCGGTGAAGGCGGCGGAGGATGGCGTGGTCGCCTATTCCGGCAACGAGCTCAAGGGTTACGGCAATCTGGTTCTGGTGCGGCATTCCAACGGCTACGTCACCGCATATGCCCATGCGAGTGAACTGCTGGTGAAGCGCGGCGATACGATCAAGCGCGGCCAAACCATTGCCAAGTCGGGTCAATCGGGCGAGGTGGGGTCGCCGCAGCTCCACTTCGAGATCCGCAAGGGTTCGTCGCCGGTGGACCCGCTGCAATTCCTGAACGGGGCGTGAGGGCGCCGCGAACGTAGCCCGGATGGAGCGAAAGCGAAATCCGGGGGGCTCTCCGCTAGCAACGTCGGTCCCGGATTACGCTTTTGCTCCATCCGGGCTACGGCTTCAAACTACTTCCCCGAAAGCCTCACACCGAGCCGGCCCGCCAGCTCCTGCGTGAACTGCCAGGCGACGCGGCCGGAGCGGGAGCCGCGCGTCGTCGACCATTCCAGCGCCTCGCGCTCCAGCTCTTCGTCCGGCATCTTGATGCCGAAATGGCTGCAATAGCCGCGCACCATCGCGAGGTACTCATCCTGGCTGCAGCGGTGAAAGCCGAGCCAGAGGCCGAAGCGGTCCGACAGCGAGACCTTTTCCTCGACGGCCTCGCCCGGGTTGATCGCGGTCGAGCGCTCGTTCTCGATCATCTCGCGCGCCAGCAGGTGCCGCCGGTTCGACGTCGCGTAGAGGATGACGTTGTCGGGCCGGCCCTCGATGCCGCCCTCCAGAACCGCCTTGAGCGACTTGTAGGAGGCGTCGTTGCCGTCGAAGGAGAGGTCGTCGCAGAACACGATGAAGCGGAAATCGGAACTGCGCAGGAGGTCCATCAGGCCGGGCAGGCTCTCGATGTCCTCGCGGTGGATCTCGATCAGCTTGAGGCGGTCGGCCGGCTTGCGCGCGAGGTTGATGCTGGCATGCGTGGCCTTCACCAGCGACGATTTGCCCATGCCGCGCGCGCCCCACAACAGCGCGTTGTTGGCGGGCAGGCCGTCGGCAAAGCGCTCGGTGTTTTCGATCAGGATGTCCCGCATCCGGTCGATGCCCTTGAGCAGGCCGAGTTCGACGCGGCTGACGCGCGGCACCGGCGACAGGCGCCCATCCGGATGCCAGACGAAGGCGTCGGCCGTGCCGAACGAGTCGGGGCTGGTGGTCGCTGGAGCGGCCGCGGAGAGGTGGCCGGCGATGGATTCCAGCGCGGTGGCGATCCGCTCGGCGGTGGCACCGTCCAGCGCCTTCGCCGGGCGTTTTGTCGCGGCTTTTGCCGGTTGGCGGGCGGCGGCTTTGGCGGTGGCGCGGGGCTTTGTTTTCTTGGGTTTTTTCGACATTTCCGGAGTTCCTGACCGGGCAGCCTTAACGGGCCTTGGCAGGTCTCGCAAGCGGCCTAAATGAGGGGGCAGCCAGCGTTGCAATTGGGCCCGCCGCCGCTATAGTCCGCGCGAATTTGCCCGGACCGGCGACATGCCCAGGCCGCTACGCTCAGGGATCGCCGGTTCTTTTCCGTCTTACGAGGATGTTCGAATGCTGATTACCCCTGCGTACGCCCAGGCTGCAGCCGGCGGCGATGCCAACAGCATGTTGATGTCGCTGCTGCCGTTCGCACTGATCTTCGTGATCATGTACTTCCTGATTCTTCGGCCGCAGCAGAAGAAGGTTAAGGATCACCAGGAGCTGGTCAAGAACATCCGCCGCGGCGACACCGTGGTGACATCGGGCGGGCTGGTCGGCAAGGTGACCAAGGTGGTCGACGACGACCAGATCGAGTTCGAAATCTCGGACGGCGTTCGCGTGCGGCAGATGCGCCAGATGATCTCGGGCGTCCGCACCAAGGGCGAGCCGGCCAGGGAAAAGGGTGAGGCCAAGGACGAATCGTCCGCGAGCTGAGTTTTGCGCGCCGCTCGACGCGGCGCATTTTCCTGAATGTAACGGGTCTACTCGATGCTGTATTTCTCGCGATGGAAGGCGCTGGCGATCATTCTGACCACGCTGATCGTCTGCCTGTTCGCGGTGCCGAACTTCTTCTCCCAGGAGCGGGTGAAGACCTGGCCGGTGTGGGCGCAACGTCACATCGTGCTCGGCCTCGACCTGCAGGGCGGTTCGCATTTGCTGCTCGAAGTCGACGCCAACTACGTGAAGAAGGAAAAGCTCGATCAGGTGCGTGATGAAGCCCGTCGCGTGCTGCGCGACGCCAAGGTCGCCTATACCGGCCTTGCCGTCCGCAACGACGCGGTCGAGGTGCGAATCAGCCGCGAGGCCGAGCAGGCGACGGCACTGTCGAAGCTGCGCGACCTGTCGCAGCCGATCGGCGGACTTCTCGGCGGGAGCGGACAGCGCGACCTCGATGTATCAGATGCCGGAGGCGGCCTGATCCGCCTCACGATTCCGCAGCCCGCGATGCTCGACCGCATGCGGAAGACCATCGAGCAATCGATTCAGATCGTCGAGAAGCGCGTCAACGAGCTCGGTACTGTCGAACCGACCATTCAGCGGCAGGGAAATGACCGTATCCTTGTGCAGGTGCCGGGCCTGCAGGATCCGACGCATCTGAAGGAACTGCTCGGCAAGACCGCGAAGATGGAATTCCGCATGGTCGACACCTCGGTGCCGCCGGACCAGGCCCAGGCGGGCCGGGTGCCGGCCGACTCCGAAGTGCTGATGAGTTCGACCGCGCCGAAGGTCCCCTACGTGATCAAGCGCCAGATATTGGTGTCGGGCGGAGACCTGATCGATGCTCAGCCCGGCTTCGACCAGCGCACCAACGAGCCGATCGTCAGCTTCAAGTTCAACAGTTCGGGCTCGCGCAAGTTCGCCCAGGCGACGTCCGAAAACGTCGGCGTTCCCTTCGCGATCGTGCTCGACAATGAGGTGATTTCGGCACCCGTGATCCGCGAGCCGATCACCGGCGGCTCCGGGCAGATTTCCGGCAATTTCACGGTCCAGCAAGCCAACGATCTGGCGATCCTGCTGCGCGCCGGTGCGCTGCCGGCGCCCCTGACCGTGGTGGAAGAGCGCACCGTCGGACCGGGCCTCGGGCAGGACTCGATCGAGAAGGGCGAACTCGCCGCCTATATCGGCTCGATCATGGTGATCGTGTTCATGCTGCTGACCTACCGTCTGTTCGGCGTGTTCGCCAACATCGCGGTTGCGATCAACGTCGCCATGATCTTCGGCGTCCTGTCGCTTCTCAACGCCACGCTGACGTTGCCCGGCATCGCCGGCATCGTGCTGACGGTCGGCATCGCGGTCGACTCCAACGTGCTGATCTATGAGCGCATCCGCGAGGAACTGCGCCATGGCCGCAACGCCATTTCGGCGATCGATGCCGGGTTCAGGCGCGCGCTGGCGACCATCCTGGACTCCAACATCACCACCTTCATTGCCGCCGCCGTGCTGTTCTACATCGGCACCGGGCCGGTCCGCGGCTTCGCCGTCACGCTCGGCATCGGCATCATCACCACAGTGTTCACCGCATTTACGCTGACCAGCCTGATCGTCGCCGGCTGGGTACGATGGAAGCGGCCGAAGACCGTGCCAATCTGAGAATGCGGAGCCGGCTTTGACACAATACGTTCTCATCGGGCTTGGCATCCTGATCGCCGTGCTGACCGTGGTGGCGATCTTCGATCTGCTGCCGCCGCTGCGCATCGTGCCCGACGACACGCATTTCGATTTCACGCGTTTCCGCCGCATCAGCTTCCCGATCTCGGCGGCGCTGTCGATCGTCGCGATCGTGCTGTTCTTCACCCATGGGCTGAATTTCGGCATCGACTTCAAGGGCGGCACGCTGCTGGAAGTGCAGTCCAAGTCGGATTCCGCCGACATCGGCGCGATGCGCGCGACGCTCAGCAATCTGGGCCTCGGCGAAGTCCAGCTTCAGCAGTTTGGTGGCCCGGCCAACGTTCTGATCCGCGTCGCCGAGCAGCCCGGTGGCGACAAGGCGCAGCAGGAGGCGGTGACGAAGGTTCGCGGCGCGCTCGGCGACAGCGTCGAATACCGCCGCGTCGAGGTGGTGGGACCGCGCGTCTCCGGCGAATTGCTGGCCTACGGCATGCTCGGCCTGATGGTCGCAATCCTCGGAATCCTGATCTATCTCTGGTTCCGCTTCGAGTGGCAGTTCGCCCTCGGCGCCATGATCGCCAACGTCCACGACATCGTGTTGACGATCGGCTTCATGTCGATCTCGCAGGTCGATTTCGATCTCACCAGCATCGCGGCGCTTTTGACCATTCTCGGCTACTCGCTGAACGATACGGTCGTGATCTATGACCGCATCCGGGAAATGCTGCGGCGCTACAAGAAGATGCCGATGCCGCAGCTTCTGAACGAATCCATCAATTCGACGCTTTCGCGCTCGATCATCACCCACGTCACGGTGACGCTGGCGTTGCTCGCGCTGCTTTTGTTCGGCGGCCACGCGATCCACAGCTTCACGGCGGTGATGATGTTCGGCGTGGTGCTGGTCGGCACCTACACCTCGATCTTCATCGCCGCGCCGATCCTGATCTATCTTGGCGTCGGCGAGCACCGCGACGCGCCGGATACGCCTGCGAAGAAGTAATTCATCATGGCCAGCTCCTCGGACGCCCCGCATCTTCCGAGGTCGGCGCCGATCGAAGCCTACGGCAAGGGCGGCTTCGCCTTCGCCGACATGTCGCACCGCGGCTCGCTGCTGTGCCTGCCTGACGGCATCTGGGCCTGGCCGGTGGCGAAGCCGGTCGAGATCGACGAATATTCCCTGGCGCAGGTGTTCAAGGCGGCCAACGCCATCGATACGCTGATCGTCGGCACCGGCACCGAAGTCTGGGTGCCGCCGCGGCAGCTTCGCGAGGCGTTGCGCGCTGTCCGCGTGGTGCTCGATGCGATGCAGACCGGGCCTGCGATCCGCACCTACAACATCATGCTGGGCGAGCGCCGGCGCGTTGCGGCGGCTTTGATCGCGGTGCCATGACCGGCGCGGCGACGAAGGATGCCGCCGCGTTCTGCGCCGATCTGGTGCGCAGCCATGACTTTGTCCGCTATGCCTCGACGCTGTTCCTGCCGGCGGCGCAGCGTCGCGCGCTGCTGTCGGTCTATGCCTTCAACGTCGAGATCTCGCGGGTGCGCGATCAGGTCAGCCAGCCGCTGCCCGGTGAGATGCGGCTGCAATGGTGGACCGACATGCTTGATGGCGCCGGACATGGCGGCGTCGAGGGCAATCCGGTCGCGGCCGAATTGTCGCAGACCATCGGCGAATTCCGCCTGCCGGTGGCGACGCTGTCGCGGTTGATCGAGGAGCATCAGTTCGACCTCTACAACGATCCGATGCCGTCGATGGCGGCATTGGAAGGTTATGCCACCGACACATCAGTGGCGCTGTTCTTGCTCGGCTCACGGATCGCAACGCCACCCACGGCCGCGATCGACCATCTCGCCCGCCATGCCGGCCTCGCCCAGGGCATTGCGCAGGTGATCGCCGCGTTGCCGCTGGACGCCGCACGGCGCCAGTTGTTCCTGCCGCTGCAATTGCTGCAGCAGCACGGCAGCGGGGTCGAGCAGGTCTATTCAGGCAAGCAGACGCCGCAGGCGCGCGCCGCGATCGACCAACTGGCCGGGGAGGCCCGCAACCATCTGCGCACGGCCTTCGAACTGCTCACGCATGTGCCGCCACAGGTGCGGCCGTTCTTCCTGCCGCTGGCGATGACCTACCGCGATCTGAAGCGCATGTCGCGCGCGGACTTCGATCCATTCGTTCCGCACGCGGCGTCGCGCCTGCGGATCTTGTGGACGCTGTGGCGCGCATCGCGGACGCGGGAGTTCGGCGGGTAGAAGCCGCAATGACGGTGGAAGACCTACCGCGAATTCAATTCGCTGCTTTCGAAATTGAACCGATCCCGGAGATTCTTGCGGCTCTCCAGAATGTCCTTCATGAAGGCACGATCGGCGTCGCTCGTGAGCAGCGGTTCGATCAGGTCGAGCTGGTTCATCGCGACGAGCTGCAGGATCTCGGTGCGCGGCTTGCCGGCGGCGTCGCGCGGCAGGGCGTGGACGACCTGGATATGCTCAGGCGGGCGGACCCCCCTGGTCGATGAGAGCTCGTTGCGGAGCTGCTTTTCCAGCGCGACGTTGTCAGCCTCGACGAAGGCGTACAGGCCAACCCCGGTTCGGCGATCGGCAAAAGCCACGATCGCGGTATCGCGCACCTCGGGATTCTTCCTGATCACCTCGAGCAGAACAGGCGCGTCGTTGACGAGGCGGCGGCCGCCACCTTCGCGATCGGTGAAGTTGAACAGGCCGCGGGTGATGGCCTGATAGACCTTCTTGCCGGTCTTCAGCCAGAGGCTGGCAACGAAGGATTTGCGTGCCAGGATCTTGCGTTCCATCGGCGTCAGCGCCGCCGGCGCATAGCTGCGCTTGTGCTTCAACAGATGCCGCAGGTCCTCATAGGCCGCGATCCGGAACAGCCGGCTCCTGCTCTTGAAGCAGACCGCCAGTTGAAAGTCGGTCACATAGGCGTGCCCGTCGCGGCCGACCAGCCAGTTCTGCTCCTTGGCGAGATCGTTGTGGCAGATGCCGGCGCGGTGCAGCCTGCGAAGCGCTGCCTTGGCGGAGCGGAAATAGGCGAGGTCGCCGTGCGGCTTTGCCAGATGCAGCGCGACGCCATCGACGAAGCCGCGCACCAGCGCCTTTCGTCCGGCCCACAGCAGTTTGGGGCCGGCGTCGAGATCGCGCGCCAGCGTCAGCGCGTGACGTTCGCGGGCAAACAGATGGCGTGCGAGCGGATAGGACCAGACCGGCACCTGATCGAGCCGGCGCAGCACCGCATCGACCTCGCTATCATCCGCGCGGAAGCGGCCGCGCTCGACGGTCGAGAACACGTCGCGCTTCAGCAGCACGCCTTCGGTCCAGCGCGCCGCCAGAATCGCGGCGTCGTCTTTCGGCAAACCCATGGGATTACGCCGCCGCCGCGACGCGCAGATGATCCGCGATCCAGCGATCGAGATCCGAAAGCGCGCGCGCGCTGAGCGCCTGCTTCTTGGCAACGGTCTTCTCGTTGCCGCGCAGCCGCGTGCCGTCGGCCTTCTTGGTCGGGACGCTGGCAAGCGGCGGGAACAGGCCGAAATTGACGTTCATCGGCTGGAACGAGCGCGTTCCGGCCTCTGACGTCTCGATATGGCCGCCGGTGATGTGGCCGAGCAGCGAGCCCAGAGCGGTGGTCGCGGGCGGCGGCTCGAGCGACTGCGCCCGCGCATTCGCCGCGGCGTAGAGACCGGCGATCAGGCCGATGCTGGCGGATTCCACATAACCCTCGCAGCCGGTCATCTGCCCGGCAAAGCGCAGCCGCGGCTGCGCGCGCAACCGTAGCTGGCCATCCAGAAGTTTTGGCGAGTTCAGGAAGGTGTTGCGATGCAGGCCGCCGAGCCGGGCGAACTCGGCGTTCTCGAGGCCCGGAATGGTGCGGAAGACGCGCTGCTGCGCGCCGTAATTCAGCTTGGTCTGGAAGCCGACGATGTTGTAGAGCGTGCCGAGCTTGTTGTCCTGCCGCAGCTGGACGATGGCGTAGGGCTTGACAGCAGGGTTGTGCGCATTGGTCAGCCCGACCGGCTTCATCGGTCCGTGCCGCAGCGTCTCGTGGCCGCGCTCGGCCATCACCTCGACCGGCAGGCAGCCGTCGAAATAGGGGGTATTGGTCTCCCACTCCTTGAAATCGACCTTCTCGCCGGCCAAGAGCGCGGCAACGAAGGCGTCATACTGCTCCTTCGTCATCGGGCAGTTGATGTAGTCGGCGCCGGTGCCGCCGGGCCCGACCTTGTCGTAGCGCGACTGAAACCACGCCACCGACATGTCGATGGAATCCTTGTGGACGATCGGCGCAATCGCATCGAAGAAGGCGAGCGCGCTCTCGTCCGTCAGCGCGCGGATGGCATCCGCCAGCGGCGCCGAGGTGAGGGGGCCGGTCGCAACGATCACATTGCCCCATTCGGCCGGCGGCAGGCCGGCGATCTCGCGCCGGTCGATTTCGATCAGGGGATGCTCGCCGAGCGCCCTGGTGACGGCCGCCGAAAACCCGTCGCGGTCGACCGCCAGCGCCCCGCCGGCGGGCACCTGGTTGGCATCGGCGGAGCGCATGATCAGCGACCCCAGCCGGCGCATTTCGGCGTGCAGCAGGCCGACGGCGTTGTTGGCGGCATCGTCGGAGCGGAAGGAGTTGGAGCAGACGAGCTCGGCGAGCCCCTCGGTGCGATGGGCCTCGGTCATCCGGAGCGGGCGCATTTCGTGCAGGACGACGCGAACGCCCGCATTGGCGACCTGCCAGGCGGCTTCCGAGCCGGCAAGGCCGCCGCCGATCACATGGACGGAGTCACTTTGGGAAGATGAGGAAATCATGCGCGCAGCGTGTAGCGCGTTTTGGTGCCAAGCGCACCATGGCGTTTTCAAGCGAGGTGGATCCCGGCTCGCGTGAGGAAAACGCCTCAAAATCAATGCTGAAACGACAACGCCCGCAGCAGGGCGGGCGCTATCCGTTGTTCAGGCGGCTGGTAGGTTCAGCTCGTAAAGGTTCCGGCAGCAACGCGCGGAATGTCGGCACGATCGAGGCCGATGTCGGCGAGTTCGCGATCGCTGAGCTGGGACAGTTCGCTGACATTGCGCTGATAATCCCGGAATGCCTGGATCATGCGGATGAGCGAGAGTAACATGGTAGTCTCCTTGCAATTACGATTCAGGCTTTGATGGCGGCTTCATCGTTGGAATGAATATAGCTCAGATTTTGCAGTGCAGAAGTTCCTATGTTGCGATGCAGCTAAGCCAAGAATGCATGGCGGTGATAAGGGCTGCTTAACCTTTTGACTGCGCCGTTCGATCGGGCAACAAGTGACGACTTCGCGACATCGTTGAAGTTGAAATACTGTCGTAAAATTATTGCCTTACCGTGACAGTCGAGTTAACTTTGGTGAACTTTGATGCTGGGGTTCAGCCAGGCAGGCTAGGGGCCCCGACCGGTATAAAATGTCCAGAAAAGGCCGACATATTGGAACTATCTTATGCACGAATCGCATGTGCTGAATGATCGGAAAATGAATTTATATTCATTATTTAAGACGAAACGGTAGTTGGATTTCCGAGTAGGCAGACGGGAACCGAAAGGCGCCGGGCTCACGCGTCGATACAAGCGGTGCTTGGCCCAGGCATCTCGGTTGATGGTTCAGCGGCGGTTAGCCGCGAACGGTATGACGGGATGCGCCGATCGCGCTTCGCAGCCTATGGAAGCGAGCGTGCGCCAATCCGTGGTGTCGCGGCGCTTCTTCCTAACACGGCTGTAATGAAAAAGCGTGATTTCGCATGAGGCCGCACTGTTGAACGGCAAGGCCGGCGCCTGCGCGATGCATCCGAGCAAGGCGATGCAGGCAGGCAGCGCGAAGTGACATCTGGCAGAGGGCCGGTCGCAGTGGCCGGCCCTTTGCATTGCAGCCTGTTTGCGTTGTGGCCTTAGGGGGCTTTCGAAAGCTGCGTGGCGAAATGGGCGATCGTCCTGGCGTAGACGTCGCTCTTGTTCCATTCCTTGATGGCAGCGAAATTGGCGCTGCCGGGATCCCATTCCTTGCCGCGCTGCCAGCCGTGATTGGCGAGGAAGTTGGCGGTTGAAGCAAGCACGTCGGGCGGGCTGCGCAGCAGATCGCGGCGGCCGTTACCGTCGAAATCGACCGCGAATTTGACGTAGGACGACGGCATGAACTGGGTCTGGCCGATCTCGCCGGCCCATGCACCGCGCAGATCCTGTGGCGCGATATCGCCGCGCTCGACGATGCGCAGCGCGTCCATCAACTCCGCCTTGAACATATCGGCGCGGCGGCAGTCATAGGCGAGCGTTGCCAGCGCGCGCAGCGTCGGGAATTTTCCGATGTTGACGCCGAAATCGGTTTCCAGACCCCAGATCGCCACCAGCACCTCTCCTGGCACGCCATAGGTCTGTTCGATGCGGCTGAGCACCGAACCGTATTGCTTGAGCATATTGGAGGCGCGCGTCATCCGCGGCGGCACCATGCGGCCCGAGAATTCCTCAAAACTCTGGCTGAATACCTTTTGCGATTGATCGCGGGCCAGGACGCTCTTGTCGAGCGTGACGCCGGAGAGGCCGGTCTGGATGGCGGACGTCGAGATGCCCTTGGCGGCAGCTTCCTTCTTGAAATCGTCCAGCCAATTTTCGAACGGTCCCGTGCCGCAGGGCGCTGCGAGCGCAGGCGCCGCCGAGGCCAGCAACAGGACTCCCAGAGTCAGAGCGTGCAGGGATAGGCGAGAGATCATCGTGCCGTTCACTCCACGATCGATAGGTGCCGACATTGGTGTTCACCCGATCGCCGTATGTTCGAAGCAACAGCGGCCAAAACAAGGCTTATGCCGTAGCCCCCAATGGCATTCCCTCGAACTTGCTCAATTCATTGTTTGCATGCAGTGAACGGACAAGCCGCCGGTCGGGATACGACCGGCGGCTTGGGCAGTCAGGGTTCCATGTGACTACGCGCTATCCTTCTGCCGCCACGGGAACAGATTGGCCGGGAAATCGGCGGCGGGCTTGCGCTCGCGGTGGGCGCGGGGCGGCAGCGGCTGCGGATTGAGTTCCGGCTCGATCGTTTCCCGGTAGAGATGCCAGGTGGCATGGCCGAGCAGGGGGATGACGACGGCAAGGCCGAGGAAGAACGGCAGCGTTCCCGCGGCCAGCAGCAACGCGACGATCAGGCCCCAGGCTGCCATCGGTACAGGATTGCGAGCCACTGCGCGGAGCGAAGTGACCATCGCTTCACCGGCGGTCGCATGGCGGTCGAGCATCAGCGGGAAGGACACCACGCTGATGCAAAGCGCGACGAGTGCGAACAGGAAGCCGACGCCGCATCCAACGATGATCAGCCACCAGCCCTGCGACGTGGTCAGCACGCGTGTCGCGAAGTCGGAAATGCCGCTGGCGCCCTCATAGCCGAACGCGGCGATATAGAGCGCCTGCGCGGTGGCCACCCAGGTCACGAACAGCGCCAGCAGCAGCACACCCAGCCCGAGCATCCCTCCGAATGACGGCGAGCGCACCACCTCGATCGCATCCCAGGCAGTTGCCTCTTCGCCACGCTCGCGGCGCCGGCTCATCTCGTAGAGGCCGAGCGCGGCAAACGGGCCGATCAGGGCGAATCCTGCGGCCAGCGGAAACAGCAGCGGTATGACGGAATAGCCATGCACGGCGCGCGCCAGCATCAGTCCGAGCACGGGATAGATGATGCACAGGATGATGGCATGCGTTGGTACGGCCTTGAAATCTTCCCAGCCGCGTTGCAGCGCCCGATGAAGTTCTGACAGGCCGATTTTGCGAATGACCGGCGCATCGGCGGTAGGTCCGCCCTGCGCCATCGATGTGACATTGCCGTGATAGGTGGCCATGGTCGCTGTCTCCCTCGCGGCCACACTTCACGCCTGCAGAAAGACGCAGAATGCGGCCTTTCATAAAACGATCACGATCGGGCCAGACGCGAAGACAGGATAGCGGAACTGGCCATGTCGCGAACTGTACGAACAGGGTACTCCCAAACAGCGGCAAACGCACTCACGCTTCGGTGAATGTTCCATTGGCAAGTTTCGTGCGGCTGGCTACACTTGCTGGCGATCCTGCCCCGGTGCTGCGCTTCAAACAGTCCAGCACTCAAACCCCTTCTCAAGTTATTGGGAGTGAATGATGAGCATTTTCGGAAAAATCATGAGCGCGATCTTCGGCAGCAAGGCGGATGCTGCACCGGCAGGCGGTGGCGCGGCGGCGGGAAGCGCAGGGGGCACATCTTCGACGTCATCGGGCGGCGGGGCCGCTGCGGCGCCGGCTGCCGCGACCGTCGACGTCGCGCCGATCCTGGACAAGGCGGTTGCGGACAAGGGCGAGAAGCTGGCGTGGCGCACCTCGATCGTCGACCTGATGAAGGCGCTCGACATCGATTCCAGCCTCGGCGCGCGCAAGGAACTCGCGAAGGAGCTCGGCTATACCGGCGACACCAATGATTCCGCGAGCATGAACATCTGGCTGCACAAGCAGGTCATGACCAAGCTCGCCGCCAATGGCGGCAAGCTGCCGCCCGACATCAAGCACTGACATCAACTGCTTTCACGTCCGAAGGCCCGCAGCGATGCGGGCCTGCTTTTTTGTGTGGCAGTGCGCCTCACCCTGCAACGCAACAACGCGCAAACCCTATCCCCTTCGGCCTGAAAAGGCGGTAGACACGGCGCCAGACAAGAAGACACATGATTTCGGAGGAACCCAATGAGCAATGTCGATCGCAGGACCGTTCTGGCAACCGGTGCGCTGGCGCTGGCGGGCACCGCGGTGCAGGGCGGCACGGCCGATGCGCAGGCCGGACCCAAATCGATCTTCCCGGTCGGCACGACGACCATCCCGATCGTGGGCGAGAGCGACGTGTTTCCGGTGCGGCGGATCTATTGCATCGGGAGGAACTACGCGGCCCATGCCCGTGAAATGGGTTCGGACCCCAACCGCGAGCCGCCGTTCTTCTTCCAGAAGCCGACGGACGCGATCCAGAATGTCGCGATCGGCACCGTCGCCGATCATCCCTATCCCTCGCTGACCAAGAACTATCACTACGAGGTCGAGCTGGTGGCGGCGCTGAAATCGGGCGGCACCAACATCTCGCCGGAGCAGGCGCTCGATCACGTCTATGGCTACACGCTCGGCCTCGACATGACACGGCGCGATCTGCAGCGGGCGATGGGCGACGAGAAGAAGCCATGGGAGATCGGCAAGAGTTTTGACCGCTCCGCCGTGCTCGGGCCTATCCACCCGGCAGGCAAGACCGGGCATTTCACCAAGGGGGCGATCTCGCTGGCGGTGAACGGCACGGTGAAGCAGAACTCCAACCTGCAGAACATGATCTGGAGCGTGGCCGAACAGATCGCCAAGCTTTCGGAAGCGTTCGAACTCAAGGCGGGCGACATCATCTATTCAGGCACGCCGGAGAATGTCGGGCCGGTCGTGAAGGGCGATGTGCTCCTGTGCAAGATCGAAGGCCTGCCGGATATGTCGATCCGGATCACGTGAGCTTGTCCTTCGGGCGCCCGCGTTACGCCGTCAGATCGGCAAACTCCGGGTTCCTGCGAAGATAGTCCACGACGAAACCGCAGCCGGCGATGACCTTGCGTCCGTCGGCGCGGATCAGTTCGAGCGCACCCCGGATCAGTTCGGAAGCGATGCCGCGGCCGCGCAGCGCGTGAGGTGTCTCGGTATGGGTAATGATGATCGCCGAAGGCGTGATGCGATAATTCGCAAACGCCACGGTGCCCTCGACATCCAGTTCGAAGCGGTTTTGAGCCTTGTTGTCGCGAACGGCGGCCATGCAGGGATTCCCGGGTGATTCTCCCTGTCATTTAGGGACATGCACCGGGCGATGCAAACCGGCGGCGATTGATGCCGGGGGACCCGCAATCTCTTGGCGGCGGGCCTTGCAACAGGGGGCAGGGTGCCTACGTCCTTGGGACGACATACGCCGCGGTGGCGGCCTGGTCTGGCTCGATATCGGAAATGCTGTGATCGCGGCCGCCGACGTATGCCTCTTGTTTCAAGGGGAGGTTTACAATGTCCGGCTTCAACTTTTTTACCAAACATCGCACGTGGGAAGACTGGTTCGGCATGCTGCTCGGCGTGCTGATCGTGGTGTCGCCGTGGTTTCCGTTCTCCAGCCATGACGTCATGGACGCTGAACGCAGCACCATGATCCTCAACACCTTCGTGGTTGGCATGCTGGTGTTCGGTCTGGCGCAGCTCGAATATGTCGCATTGCAACGCTGGGAAGAGGTGGGAGAGATCGGGCTCGGCCTCTGGCTGATGGCTTCGCCGTTCATCCTTGGCTATGCCGAGGACGGCATGCTGCAGGCCTGGCATGTCGCGCTCGGCGGGATCGTCGCCCTTCTGGGCGCGCTTCAGCTCTGGCAGGACTGGCGCCTGAGCGATCAGGATCTTGCCAACCATCCGCAGTAGGTTCGGGGGCAGGCTGCCGGCCGTGTAGCCTAGTGTTTGAGTGAATCGACGAGCAGCGCGCGGACCGACCACGGGCTGCCGTCAACGGCACCCTTGATGTCGTCGATCTTCCATTGGCCGGCTTCGAATACGAAGTCGTAGCGGATGGTCTTGTCGGCCGCTTTGCTGCGCGCGTCGCTTTGGTGCGCTTCGATCGTGACGGCCATGGTCGCCCTGTCGGCACCCGGCTTCTCGGCCCCGATCCGGAACGACTTCACGTCCGGGTCCTGCGAGTTGGTCACGGGATCGAAGTCGACTGGCCCGGTGTCCCCCTTGCGGGTGCGGGCATCCGCCTTGGCCCACAGCGTGGCCAGCGAATTCGAGAGGTAGTTTGCGCGCGCCGCCCTGGTCTGGATCACGAAGGCGCCGCCACCATCGCCCTTGCCCGTGGTCACACGGCTATAGATCGCGGTCAGGATGGCGGTGGGGTCGTCGGCCGCCCGGAGGTCGTGCGGCAGCATCGCGGCCAGCGCCGTGACAGTGCCCGATAGGATCAATTTTCGACGGACGATCATGGGCTTCCTTCAGATTTGAGCAGACGCGGCGCTTTCTGCTATCGTTGTTCGATGTCTGTTTTCCCAAGCTAGCGGTTGGCTCCTGTGACTGAAACCATAACGATTCCCGTCCCGCGCGGCGGCCTGGCGCGGATGTCGCGCCGGGTAATGAACCTGGCGCATCTGTTGACCCAGAATGCCCGCCGCCATGGCGACCGCGCCGGCTTCATCTGGGGCGACAAATCCTGGACCTGGCGCGAGATCGATTCGGCCGTGTCGGCGCTGGCCGCCGGCCTTGCGGCGCGAGGGGTGGTCAAGGGCGACCGCATCCTGGTTCATTCGAAGAACTGCGACGAGATGTTCTGGTCGATGTTCGCGGCCTTCCGCCTCGGCGCGGTGTGGGTGCCGACCAATTTCCGCCTGATGCCGGACGAGGTCGCCTATCTCGCCAGCGCCTCCGGCGCCAAGGCATTCCTGTGCCATGGCGACTTCCCCGACCACGCCAAGGCGGCGGCCAATCCGGCGCTCGAGTTCACCTGGCGGATCGGCGAAGGCAGTTTCGGCGAGCGCGCGGTGAGCGACGTGATCGCGGCGCAGGCCGGCGCGAGGATCGAGAACGCCGCGGTCGACTATGATGATCCCTGCTGGTTCTTCTTCACCTCCGGCACCACCGGGCGGTCCAAGGCCGCGGTGCTGACCCACGGCCAGATGGCCTTCGTCGTCACCAACCATCTCGCGGACCTGATGCCGGGCACGACCGAGACCGATGCCTCGCTGGTGGTGGCGCCGCTGTCGCATGGCGCAGGTGTGCATCAGCTCGTGCAGGCCGCGCGTGGCGTGCCGACGATTCTGCTGCCGACCGAGAAGTTCGACATCGCGGAGGCCTTTCGCCTGATCGAGGCGCACCGCGTCAGCAACATCTTCACCGTGCCGACCATCCTGAAGATGATGGTCGAGCATCCCGCGGTCGACAAGTATGACCACTCCTCGCTGCGCTTCGTGATCTATGCCGGCGCGCCGATGTACCGCGAGGACCAGAAGGCGGCGCTGAACCGGCTCGGCAAGGTGCTGGTGCAGTATTTCGGGCTCGGCGAGGTCACCGGCAACATCACGGTCATGCCGGCCATCCTGCACGATACCGAGGACGGCCCGCAGGCGCGCATCGGCACCTGCGGCTTCGAGCGCACCGGCATGCAGGTCTCGATCCAGGGCGATGACGGGCGCGAGCTGAAAGCCTTCGAGACCGGCGAGATCTGCGTGATCGGCCCGGCGGTGTTTGCCGGCTATTACGATAACCCCGAGGCCAATGCGAAGGCGTTCCGCGACGGCTGGTTCAGGACGGGCGATCTCGGCCATATGGACGAGGAGGGCTTTGTCTACATCACCGGCCGCGCCTCCGACATGTACATCTCCGGCGGCTCCAACATCTATCCGCGCGAGGTCGAGGAGAAGATTCTCACCCATCCGGCGATCGGCGAGGTCGCCGTGCTCGGCGTGCCCGACCCGTTCTGGGGCGAGGTCGGTGTCGCCGTCTGCGTCGCGCGCGAGGGCGCCGATACGGTGAGCGAGGCGGAACTGGCGGCGTTCCTGGCGCCGAAGGTGCCGCGCTACAAGATGCCGAAGCGCTTCTTCTTCTGGGAGGCGCTGCCGAAGTCCGGCTACGGCAAGATTCCGAAGCGGCTGGTTCGCGATGAACTGGAAGCGCGAGGGCAGCTTGAGCTTATCTCAAAGGCGGGTGGCTGAGCCGATGCGCAGCATCGCGCAGCCGGGCACGCCCGTGCCCGAGCGCATCCAATGGGTCGAGGCGCGCGGGCGCGCGTTCTCATTCACGCTGCCGGCCGGCCTGCCGCTGCTGGAAGCCGCGCGCCGCGGCTTTGCCGAAGCCGGGTTTTCCGGCGGCGTGCTCGGCATGCGGGGAGGGACGCTCGGCCCGTTCGCCTATGTGATGCCGGCGCTGTCGAAGACCGGCGCCAACGCGGCGTTCTACAGCGACACCTTTCGCCCGGCAGGCGCGGCGCGGCTGAAATGCGGGGCGATGACACTCGGTGAACGCGACGGCGCACCTTTCTTCCACTGCCATGGTCTCTGGACCGAGACCGACGGGCATCTACACGGTGGCCACATTCTACCCGAGGAGAGCATCATCGCCGAATCGTTTGCGGTGGAGGCGTTCGGCATCGACGGCGCGATGTTCGCCGCGGAGGCGGATCCCGAGACCAATTTCAGATTGTTTGGGCCAGTCGCGCGCGCCCGCACCGATGCGAAGGCCGGGAGCCGCGCCTTCGCGCTTCGGCTGCGACCGAACCAGGATTTTGCGGCGGCGCTGGAGACGTTCTGCCGGCAGCACGGAGTCCTGCGCGCGCGCGTTCATGGCGGCGTCGGCTCCACCATCGGCGCGCATTTCACGGATGGCCGAACCGTCGTGCCGTTTGCCACCGAGCTTGCGATCAAGGCCGGCAGCATCGCACCCGGCGCCGACGGCACGCTGCAGGCGGAACTCGACATCGCGCTGGTCGATTACCTCGGCGGCATCGCCGAGGGACGGCTGGTGCGCGGCGACAATCCGGTGCTGATGACGGTGGAGCTGGTGCTGGAGGTGTTGTGAATCCGAGCTGGGCAAGGCGCAACGCGCCTTACCCATCCTACAGCTCCACGCTTCTCTGCTACCTGAAATGATAGTTCACGCCGACCTTGATGGTGTGGAAGTCGATCGTGCCGGAGTCCAACCGATCGCCACCGAAATTATAGATCTCGCTGCCGAGGCTGGTGTACATGTATTCGCCCTTGGCCGACCAGTTCGGCGCGAACATGTATTCGAGGCCGCCACCGATCGTAAAGCCCGTGTGAGTCTGGCTGTCCGAGAGCGACATGCCGTTGGCCGAGAAGGACGTCTTCGCATTGCCAAAGGCCCAGCCGCCCTTGGCGTAGATGAGGGCGGCGTCGAGCGCCAGGCCGACGCGGCCGGTCACGCTGCCGAACGAATTGATCTTGTCCTGCTGCGTGATCAGGTTGCCGGCGCCGTCGTCAAAGGTGGAGCTGTTGCTGATGCCGGCGCCCGCGGCGTCGACTTCGACACCGAAGACGAACTGGCTGCCCGGAAACTGCCAGTTGTAACCGACTGTGCCGCCGCCGAAGCCGCCGCTGCCGGCTCCGCTCTCCCAGCCATAGCCGCCCATCGCGCCGACGTAGAAGCCGGACCAGTTGTACAACGCAACCACCGCCGCCGGAGGAGGGGCCTTGGCATAGGGCCGCGCCTGCATGTCGGCAGCAGAAGCCGCGGTCGCGACCGAAATGGCCACACCAGCCAGAAGTAGTTGTTTCATCATTTGTCCCCTGTAGTTGAACACGTGTATAACCCCCTGCAGGTCCCATCACGGACCGATTGCACCGGCATGGTGACGTAACGTTCTTGGAAGCGGGCGCGAACGCGCCCAAAAAACTCGTCTGCAAGCGACGCCTACGCGGATGTGAGAACGCCGCTCGCAAGATTAACTGTACGACATCCATGCCGGCAGAAATTCGACCGAAGCGCGTCCGCCCATTGGCGCGGACAGGTTGCTATTTCGACGGCGAAGCGGCGGCGCGCAGCGCAGAATGCGTTCTCGATATGCGCGAGAGATGGGATGATTGTGTTTTCCTGATCGGCATTGTTTGCGTTCGTGCATGCAGATGTTTTTCGCGTTCGCCCGAGGTTTGCTGTGGCGGAAAATGCTGCGCCTGCTTTGTGAACCGCGCCACATGCGGAGGCGCCTTTCGGACGCACTATCGCGCAGGGCGCAAGGACGGTGCGGCTATATTGCCGGTTGTTGGCTTGCGTGGGCGCGACTAGAGTCGCGCGTTGCGTGCGGTTATTTCTGTCTGCCTGTCGCATGTCGGCAGGATCGATTTTCAAACATTCACTTTCATGGAGATTTTCGATGGCCCGGAAAGCACGGAAGTCCAGATCGACCAGATCAACCAGCGCGGCCAGAAGCAAGGCCGGCTTCGCGTCAACCGCGACGACCGATGCCGACATTCCCGATTATGTCGTCGTCGAGCTTCGCTACGAAGCGCCGGTTGCCTTCAGCGCCAGGCGTTTTGCCGCGCTGGCTGCCGCCGAGCCGCAGGCAGATTCCCTCAACGAGGCGCTTTCGAAGTTCGATATCAAGTCCGTGCGCTCGCAATTCGACTTGCCGGCGGCGACGATCAGGGAGCGCGTCGAGATCGCCGCGAGCTTGCCGTCCGAGCCGGAGCCAACACGATTTGCAAAGAAGGGCATGGACACCGATTTCATCCAGAGCGGATTCGTGCAGGTCGTGCCGAAATCGGGCGCGGATGCGAAGAAGATCGCGACCGCGCTGAAGCGGCAGAAGGCGGTGTGGGATGCCTATGTGGCGCCGCGCCCCGTGCCGGCGATGCCCGCGGGGTCCGCTGCCGGCAGCCGCAACTTCGAACCGTCGCAAGGCTACCTCTATGATGCGCCCGACGGCATCGGCGCCGAGCAGGTGTGGAGTCTTGCGGGCGCCAAGGGCAGCGGCATCACGATCTGCGATATCGAAGGCAACTGGAACAGGACGCACGAGGATCTGCCGGGTGGCATTCCGCTATTGGGCGGCACCTTGATCAGCACTCCCGGCTGGCGCGACCACGGAACGGCCGTGCTCGGCGAGATGGTCTCGATCCCGGACGCGAGGGGCTGCGTCGGCATCAGCCACCAGGCCAAGGCGGCGGTTCACTCCGCTGTCATCAATGGCGTGTTCAACGCGGCGGGCGCGATCAGCAATGCGGCGGCGCAGCTCAAGGCCGGCGACGTCATCCTGATCGAACTGCATGCGCCCGGGCCGAACGGCAAGTACGTCGCGATGCAGTACTGGTCCGATATCTTCACCGCGATCAAGGCGGCGGTCGAGAAGGGGATCACCGTCGTCGAGGCGGCCGGCAACGGCGACGAGAATTTCGATGCTGCGGTGTTCAACAACACCGGCCTGCAGAAGGACAGCGGCGCGATCGTCGTCGGCGCCGGCGTGCCGCCGACCAACCATCTCGACTTCGACGGCTTCGGCACGGGGATGCCGGCCTATAGTTCACTCGGAGTTCCGCGCTCGCGCATCTTCTTTTCCAACTACGGCAAGATCGTCAATGTGCAGGGCTGGGGCTGGCATGTGACGAGCCTGGGCTACGGCGATGCCCAGGGCGGCGCCTCCGAAAACACCTGGTACACGCTGCGCTTCTCCGGAACGTCGAGTGCCTCTCCTATCGTCACCGGCGCTGTCGCATGCCTGCAGGGACGCGCGAAGGCCAAGAACGGCGCGCCGATGACGCCGAAGAAGGTGCGCGACATCCTGATGGCGACGGGAACACCACAGCAGGCGGGGCCCGGCGTTCCCCTGGCGCAGCGCATCGGCCCGTTGCCGAACCTGGTTGATGCCATGAAGAGGGTGTAATAATCTCGGGCCATGATAGCAGCCGTGCCGGCGCCGAAGAATGCTGGGATCAGCATTCCGGTCGAACTGAAGCTCAAGCGCAATTACAGCTACGACTCGCGCAGGCGCGTGTTCGAGTCAGGCTCCGGCACGCGCTTCGATCCTTTCAAGGACCTGCCGAAAGATACCCGCATCGTCTACAAGGTGCCGGCCCTGGCCGCGGCCGACGAGGCCAAGCTGTCGAAGGCGGAGCGGGAGCTGCGGCGCTACATGCAGGTGATCCTGCCACCCGGCGTCTCGGCGCAGGACTACGTCGAGGCCGTCAGGGCATGGCCTGGTGTGGAAGAGGCGTCGGTCGGCCCGGACGTCAGCCTGCCAGGCGCGCGGTGACCACCGCTTCCAGACATGAGCGATGATATCGGGCTCGGCTTCGCCGGCGCCATCTAGGATTGTGCGGTATTCCCTGTATAACCAGAGCGAACGGCTTTATTTCCCCGAGATTTGAATCCAATGGCTTTCAAACGTAATCGCCCGATCAACCTGCCTGCGCCGTATCTCAAGCGCATCTGGCTCGAGCCTTCGCGCATCACCGACCGCGAGGCCTATCCGTTCTGCCTGCCGCTGCTGCACGACGATTTCCAGCTGGGCTTCGATCGCGCCATCACCATCATCGTCGGCGAGAACGGCACCGGCAAATCGACGCTGCTGGAAGGCATCGCCGCGCTGGCCGGCTATGACGAGGCCGGCGGCGGCAAGGGCTACATGCCGGTCGACCATTCCTGGGCGATGGAGAAAATGGGAGGCCAGTTGTCCAGCGCGTTGCGGGCGAGCTGGCTGCCCAAGATCACCAATGGCTGGTTTTTCCGCGCCGAAAGCTTTTTCTCGGTCGCCCGCTATCTGGACCAGATGGCCCAACAATATCCGTTGGGAGGAGGCCCGCCACCCGATTTCCTCTCCCATTCCCACGGCGAAGGCTTCTTGCGCTTCTTCGAGGAGCGCTGCCAGCGCCAGGGCATCTTCATCTTCGATGAACCGGAATCCGCGCTGTCGCCCTCGCGGCAGATCGAGTTCCTGAAGCTGATGCGGCGGATGGAGGATATCGGCCACTGCCAGATTATCATGGCCACGCACGCGCCGATGCTGATGGCGTACCCGAACGCCACGCTGCTGCGGCTGACGAAATACGGGCTGGAGCCCGTGAGCGTGAAGGACACTGACCACTACAGGGTCATGCGCGAGTTTTGCGACGACCCGAAGGGGTTTGTGGACGCGGCGATCGCAGAGTGAGGCCCAGATGCCGTCACCTTTGCCCGGCGGATTTTGTCGCACGTTGAATGACCCCATGCCGGGTCAGGTTGTGTTATGATATCGACCGGACAAAGGAAGCAGGGAGGTCGCCATGCCGCATACCCTGGTGCCCAGTGATCGCGTCGAGCATGTCAGCGTCTACGGGCGCGACGGCACGAGGCTCGGCTCGATCGAACGCCTGATGCTCGACAAGCTGAGCGGAACGGTGGCCTACGCCGTCATCAAGACCGGAGGGCCGCTTGGCAGCCATCATCATTGCCCGATCCGGTGGGACGCCCTCCGCTTCGATCCCGCGCGTCAGGCCTACCAGACCGACGTGACAGTGGATGATCTGCTCGCAGGTCCGTCCGAACTCGACGAAGAAGCCTTCGACTGGGGCGACCGCTCACGCCCGCATCCGCATTACTGGACGGTGTAGGGGAGCCGACGAGTTTGACCGGAGTAGAAAGCTTGGACATTCGATCGACATTGACGGAGCTATGTGAGGCCTTCAACGCGCACGATCTTGATCGCATCATGGCATTGTTTGCTGACGATTGTGTCCTGGAGATGCCAAGGGGAAACAGGCCTTGGGGCGCTCGTTTCGAGGGCAAGCGGAGCGTGCGAGAAGCGCTGGCGACACGCTTCGAAGGCTTGCCTGATGTCCACTACGGCAACGATGAACACTTTGTGGATTCGGCTGCCGATACCGGCATCTCAAAATGGACCCTCACCGGCACCACCCGGGAGGGAGCGAGAAAAGAGGTTCAGGGCTGCGACTTCTATACGTTTCGCAACGGCAAGGTGATCCGCAAGGACTCGTATTGGAAGATCGTGGAGTGACAGAACCGTAGGATGGGTTTCGCGGGGAGCGAAACCCATCCTACGTGTCTTGGCTACTCGGCCGCCTCGCTCGCCGCACCGCTTTTCCTCGGTTTCCCATCCGCCTTCTTCAGCACCGGCGCCAGGAATTTCCCCGTGTAGCTCCGCGGCGCCTTGACGATGTCTTCCGGCGGACCCCAGGCGACGATTTCGCCGCCGCCGTCGCCGCCTTCGGGGCCGAGGTCGATGACCCAGTCGGCGGTCTTGATGACTTCGAGATTGTGCTCGATCACGACGACCGTATTGCCCTGGGCGACCAGCTCGTGCAGCACTTCGAGCAGTTTGGCGACGTCGTGAAAGTGCAGGCCCGTGGTCGGCTCGTCCAGGATGTAGAGCGTGCGGCCGGTGGCGCGCTTCGACAGTTCCTTGGCGAGCTTGACGCGCTGGGCTTCGCCGCCCGAGAGCGTCGTCGCCTGCTGGCCGACATGGATGTAGTCGAGGCCGACGCGGTGCAGCGTCTTGAAGGTTTCGCGGACGCGCGGGACCGCCTTGAAGAAGTCGGCGGCCTCTTCCACCGTCATGTCGAGCACGTCGGAGATCGACTTGCCCTTGAACAGGACTTCCAGCGTCTCGCGGTTGTAGCGCTTGCCCTTGCAGGTATCGCAGGTGACATAGACGTCGGGCAAAAAGTGCATCTCGATCTTGATGACGCCGTCGCCCTGGCAGGCCTCGCAGCGGCCGCCCTTGACGTTGAAGGAGAAGCGGCCCGGCTCGTAGCCGCGCGCCTTGGCCTCGGGCAGGCCGGCGAACCATTCGCGGATCGGCGTGAACGCGCCGGTATAGGTCGCGGGGTTCGAGCGCGGCGTGCGGCCGATCGGCGACTGGTCGATGTCGATGATCTTGTCGATATGCTCCAGCCCCTCGATGCGGTCGTGGGGGGCGGCGCCTTCGCTGGCGTTGTTCAGCTTGCGGGCGATCGCCTTGTAGAGCGTGTCGATCAGCAGCGTCGACTTGCCGCCGCCGGAGACGCCGGTGACGCAGGTGAACAATCCGAGCGGAATTTCCGCCGAGACGTTCTTGAGGTTATTGCCGCGGGCGTTGACGACCTTGATGGTTCGCCTGTGGTTCGGCGGCCGGCGCTCGGGGATCGGCACCGACAATTCGCCCGTGAGGTATTTGCCGGTCAGCGATTTCGGGTTCTTCATGACATCGGCGGGCGTGCCCTGCGCGATGATGTGGCCGCCATGCATGCCGGCGCCGGGGCCGATGTCGAGTACGTAATCCGCAAGACGAATCGCGTCCTCGTCATGCTCGACCACGATCACGGTGTTGCCGAGGTCGCGCAGCCGTTTCAGCGTCTCCAGAAGCCGCGCGTTGTCGCGCTGGTGCAGGCCGATCGAGGGCTCGTCCAGCACGTAGAGCACGCCGGTCAGCCCCGAGCCGATCTGCGAGGCCAGGCGGATGCGCTGGCTCTCGCCGCCAGAGAGGGTGCCGGAGGAACGCGACAGCGTGAGATAGTTCAGCCCGACGTCGAGCAGGAACGACAGCCGCTCGCGGATCTCCTTCAGCACGCGCCCGGCGATCTCGTTCTGCTGCGCATTCAGCGCCTTCGGCACGCTCTCGAACCATTCGCCGGCGCGCTTGACCGAGAGTTCGGAAATCTCGCCGATATGCTTGCCGCCGATCTTGACGCAGAGCGCCTCCGGCTTGAGCCGATGGCCGTTGCAGCCGGCGCAGGGGATGTCGGAGAAATACTTCGCCAGTTCCTCGCGGGCCCATTCGCTCTCGGTCTCGCGGTAGCGGCGCTCGAGATTGGTGATGACGCCCTCGAATGGCTTCCTGGTGTCGTAGGAGCGGACGCCATCCTCATAGGAGAACTTGATCTCGTCGTCGCCGGAGCCGTGCAGCAGCGCTCCTTGCGTCTTCTTCGGCAGGTCCTTCCACTTGGTGTCGAGCGTGAACTTGTAGAACTTGCCGAGCGCGGTAAGGGTCTGGACGTAATAGGGCGAGGATGATTTCGCCCAGGGCGCGATCGCGCCCTTGCGCAGGGTCAGCTCCTTGTCGGGGATGACGAGGTCCTCGTCGATGTGCTGCTCGACGCCGAGGCCGCCGCAGGCCGGGCAGGCGCCATAGGGGTTGTTGAACGAGAACAATCGCGGCTCGATCTCGGGGATCGTGAAGCCTGAAACGGGGCAGGCGAATTTCTCCGAGAACAGGATGCGCTCCGGCCCGCTCTTGTTGTGGATCTTGGCGGTCTTCTTGTCGGGCTTCTTCTCTTCCGCGGCGCCCGCAGGCGCATCGGCATATTCGATCACCGCGAGGCCCTCGGCGAGTTTCAGCGCGGTCTCAAAGCTTTCGGCAAGGCGCTGGCCGATATCGGCGCGGACCACGATACGGTCGACAACGACGTCGACGTCGTGCGGGAATTTCTTGTCGAGCGTAGGGGCCTCGGACAATTCATAGAAGGTGCCGTCGATCTTGACGCGCTGAAAGCCCTTCTTGAGCCACTCCGCGAGTTCCTTCTTGTATTCGCCCTTGCGGCCGCGCACGACCGGCGCCAGCAGATAGAGGCGGGTGCCCTCGGGCAGCGCCAGCACGCGATCGACCATCTGCGAGACGACCTGGCTCTCGATCGGCAGGCCGGTGGCTGGCGAATAGGGCACGCCGACGCGCGCCCACAAGAGGCGCATGTAGTCGTAGATTTCAGTAACCGTGCCGACGGTCGAGCGCGGATTCTTCGATGTCGTCTTCTGCTCGATCGAGATCGCGGGAGAGAGGCCGTCGATCTGGTCGACATCGGGCTTCTGCATCATCTCCAGGAACTGGCGCGCATAGGCCGAGAGCGACTCGACGTAACGGCGCTGTCCTTCGGCATAGATGGTGTCGAAGGCGAGCGAGGATTTGCCGGAGCCGGAGAGGCCGGTGAACACGACGAGCTTGTCGCGGGGAATCTCGAGATCGACATTCTTGAGATTGTGCTCGCGCGCACCGCGGATCGTGATCGCACGCGATGCGGAGCCGGCGTTCTGTTGGCGCTTCGCCCTTAGCACTTCATCCATATCGGTATTCCAGGCGCGCGAGGTGCGCGCCGTGTTGGGCGCGCATGGCCAGCGAGAAGCCGGGTCAGGCGCCGATGATCGAAAGCCGGAACGTAGGAAGAACGGAGGGCAATTTCCAGTGCCGCGCGCGAATCATCAACGGATTGTTTTGCACCGTCAGCGTTTTGGCAGCAGCCGTCAGCAGTTCCCAAACAAAAAGGCCGGCACAGGGCCGGCCTTTTCTCAAGCGTTGGGAACTCAGGTGGCGCGGAAATCAGTACCTTGCGACGGCCGGGCCGCCGAAGCGGTAGTTGATGCGGGCGGTGACGATGTCAGCGTCCTGCTTGATATCTTCATTGCGGGTGTTGACGCCAGCAAGCAAGCCGACGCCACTGAAGTTGGAGTTCTCGGTGCCCATGAACAGGTGGTTGTACTCGACGCCGAACGACCAGTTGGGAGCGAAGGCATATTCAACGCCGGCGCCGACCGCGCCACCCCAGCGGGTGTGCTCGGCGCGGTCGATCACGATGCTCGCGATCACCCCTTCGTGGCGGCTGTTGGTCACCGCGGCACCGCCCTTGACGTAGAACAGGACATTGTTGGCGGCGTAGCCAACCTGGCCGGTGAACAGACCGAATGCGTCGATCTTGGTGCGGTTTTCGGCGAACGGCACAACGATGTTCGAACCGTTGAAGTCGGCCCAGTTGCCCTGCGCTTCCACGCCGAACACCCAGTTGCCGGCCTGCCAGCGATAGCCAATCTGACCACCGACCGTGCCGCCATCTGCATCATGGCAACCTTCGCTCGTCGGTGTCACCGGAACGCCGAAGATCGCGGTGTTGGTCAGGCAGTTGTGGCTCGTACCCCAACCTCCGTTGGCGCCGATGTAGAATCCGCTCCAGTCGTACAGCGCAACCGCGACGGGCGCCTTGGTGTAGGGCCTCGCGGCAAGATCGGCGGCCGCTGCCGGGACAATCCCAAGCGCGATCAGACCGGTCGTCATCAGCAAGATCTTTTTCATGCTTCTCCCCTTACGGTATTCCCAACGCAACAGCGCGAGTCGTCAATTTGAGGTTGTTAGACTTTATAGCCCGAAGCGCGCCGGATTCCTGTCTCCTGAAAACCACATCCACGGTAAATGTAGGCACCATGCAACCTTAGAGAGTGGCGAAGGAATATCGATACAACCAAACAAAAAGGCCGCCGTGGCGCCGGCCCTTTCGTCTTCCCGAGGGCTGTCGCTGCGATCAGTGAGGTACTTTTAGTGGAACAAAGCTGGAACAGGCGCTGACGCGATGCTATATGTGGATAACCGCTGGCTCGCGACCGGATCGCGACATCGGCGGCGCCTGCGAGCGTATAGGGTCAGTCTGAAAGTCCGGAAGCGGACGCGGAAGTCAGGCAAGCGACAGGTAAAGAATTGCAGACGACCGGCACGGAAGCGGCCGGAGCAGCGGTTTTTGCCGGCGATATCGAGTGGAGAGCAGTGATGGCGGGAAGCGTGAACAAGGTGATTCTGGTCGGCAACCTCGGCAAGGATCCGGAAATCCGGCGGACGCAGGACGGGCGGCCGATCGCCAATCTGAGCATCGCCACCTCGGACACCTGGCGCGACAAGAACACTGGTGAGCGCAAGGAAAAGACCGAGTGGCATCGCGTCGTCATCTTCTCCGAACCGCTTTGCAAGGTTGTCGAGCAGTATCTGAAGAAGGGCTCCAAGGTTTACATCGAGGGCGCGCTGCAGACCCGCAAATGGACCGACCAGCAGGGCGTCGAGAAGTATTCGACCGAGGTCGTGCTGCAGGGCTTCAATTCGACGCTGACCATGCTCGATGGCCGCGGCGGTGGAGGCGGCAGCTTCGGCTCCGACGACGCCGGCGATTTCGGCTCCAGCGGCCCGGTCAGTTCCGCGCCGCGGCGCGCGGTGGCGGCGGGTGGCGGCCGCAACAACGACATGGACGACGACATCCCGTTCTAAAGTGTAGGTAACGCTAGGACGTAGCGCGCCCTCCGAACTCCGGAGTTCGTCTCGGTCACCGGAAGTCCATTGCGGGCTCGGACCCGGCGGCGATCAGGCTAGACGCTCCAAAGACGCCTTTGCCCGCCCGGCCAGCCGGTATAGCGTGGCTTATGCCATCGGGCCTGGAGGCGGACATCATGTCGGATCGTCCATCCGTTAGCCGGCGCCACGCCATCCTCGGAAGTGCGGGTCTGCTCGCGGCAACCGCGGCTCCCCGGCCGACCCTGGCGCAGGCGCTTCGGCCGGCCGCCGTCGATGGTTCGGCCATCCGGAATTCCCAGAGCCTGGCGCCGCTGATGGGCGCACCGGTCAAGCTCGGCAAGGCGGAGAACGGCGCGATCGTCAACCAGGCCGCGCTCGATGCCCACGCGAAGACGTTTCCGCCGCGCCGGGAGACGATCAAGGTCGCCGACAACATCTGGGTGATGCAGACCCCGAGCGTCGGATCCGCCTTCATCGTCGGCACCGACGGCGTGATCGTCTGGGAGACCGGCGACAATCTGGAAGACGGCAGGATCTACAGGGAGGAAATCCGCAAGGTCACCGACAAGCCGATCAAGGCCGTGCTGTACAGCCATTCGCACGAGGTGCTCGGCACGGCGCCCTTGCTCGAAGGCGAGAAGGACGTCCTCATCGTCGGCCATCCGAACCTGAACGCGAACCTGCAGACCTCAGGCGTCGGCGCCTATTTCCCGGAGACCGAGCCGCTGCAATGGGCGCGGGTCTACCAGTATTTCAACGCGTTCCTGCCGAACGAGGGCCCCGACGGCAAATGGGGCCTCACGGTCGAACTGGGCGCGCGCGGCTTCGTGCCGGTCAACCATCCGGTGAAGCATGGCGAGGAAATGACGATCGCCGGGATCCGCTTCCAGTTCTTCACGGAAGGCAGCACGGATTCCAGCGACACCATGCTGGTCTGGATGCCGGACCAGAAGGTGGCGATGAACAACGTGCTGTGGCCCTACGCGCCCAACATCTACACCCCGCGCGGCTCGCTGTGGCGCGATCCCCGCGCCTGGCGGGACGCGACGCGGGTGCTGCGCGACCTGCAGCCGGAAATGCTGATCGGCCAGCCGACGCTGACCCTGAAGGGCAAGGACGCGATCTTCGCCCACCTCAACAACTACCTCGACTTCAGCAATCTGATGCTGGATCAGACACTGCGCGGCATCCTTAAAGGCCTTGGGCCGGAAGACCTGATCGACTTCGTGCAGTTGCCGGACCATCTGCGCGACGACCCATATCTCGCCGAGATCTACGGCCTGTTCGCATGGTACCCGCCCTATATCGCCGAGTACGCCTTGGGCTGGTGGGACGGCGACGCGGCGACCCTGTTCAGATTGCCGCGAAAAGAGGTGGCGCTGCGATTAGTGCCCGCCCTCGGCGGCCGCGACAAGGTGATCGCGCTTGCCAGGGAGGCGCAGCAGAACAGCGAATACGCCTGGGCGCTGGAACTCGTCGGCTACCTCTGGCGGCTCGATCCGACCGATGCCGAACTGTGCCAGATCAAGGCCGACCTGCTCCGGACCGCCGCGCAGCACACCACTTCGATGATCGCGCGCCCGGTGTCGCTGACGGCCGCGCTCGCGCTGGAGGGCAAGGCCAAGGTCCCGCGGCTGGTGCCGCCGACGCTCGAGCAGGTCAAGTCGTTCGGACCGGGCGAATTCGTCGACCGGCACCGCGTCCGGATCGACCCGGTCAAGGCGAAAGACACCGATAGCATGATCCGGTTCGAGTTTACCGACGCCGACAACAAGGCGGTGGCGCTGCACGTCCGGCGCGGCGTCGTCGAGTATGTCGAAAACGCCGACCGCTACTATCGCAAGCCGGACTTCACGCTGGCGCTGACGCGCGAGGGGTGGACCAAACTCTACCTCAACCAGGCGACCGTCGCGCAGCTTGCGGGCGCCAACGAACTGAAGATTACTGGCGATGCGGCGGCGTGCGACCGCGTGCTCGACCTATTCGACAAGTTCGATCCGGAGAAGAACACGCTGGTCCCGCCCGGCCATGTCCGATGAACCCTGTGCGCGCGGAGAGGTGGCTCCGGAGCGTGCTGCACGCTATCGCGTAGCGCAGTTGACACCGCGTCGTCGACAACCGCGAAAAACTGCCTGAAATCAGTGACTAACACACATAGTTGACAGGTCTTCCTACACTTTACTGAAGCGAGCGTTCGGCCGGCTCATCCGCACCGGGCGGACAACCCTCTGCAGATGCATAGCGATCCTTAATTAACCGCGCGGCGGGACCGCACCGCCGCTGCGTGATCAATATTTGCGTGAGGCATTTCGCTTAAGCTGCTCCGAGTCTCAGGTTCAACCGGAGAGGGAGCACCATGCGATCCATATCCTGTCGATCTTCGTGCCGGTCATGCTGGTGCTCGCGGTGCTGCATGCGCGACGGCACAATGTCAGTGGCCACAGGAAGGCGATGACGTCGATCTTCTTCGGCGCGCTGATCATCGCCGGCGCGTTCACTTTCCTGCCGGGACGCATCATGCATGCGGTGGTTTTCCGCCACTGAAATCAGGTATAGAAATACCATTATTGGTTAATCTTTCCACCCCGAAAATGACCGCTTCGGCTACCGCCGAACGATCGCCTTGCAATGTCGTAAGTCCATGAAAAAACGAGCGGAAAAACAGCTCTGCCGGATCGCTGCGGGGTGGTGATCGGCCCCCCGATGCGCTATATGATTCCCCACTAGGAACTGACCGGATTCCCCCTTTGGCCGATAACGAAGACGACAAGCCCGGCGAGCCGCCGGAGCACTCCGACATCCGTCCCGTTTCCATCCTCGACGAGATGAAGCGCTCCTACCTCGATTACGCCATGAGCGTGATCGTGGCGCGTGCGTTGCCGGATGCGCGCGACGGCTTGAAGCCGGTGCATCGCCGCATTCTCTACGCGATGCATGAGAACGGCTTCGAGTACAACAAGCCGTATCGCAAGTCGGCGCGCACGGTCGGCGACGTCATCGGTAAGTACCATCCCCACGGCGACCAGTCGGTCTACGACGCGCTGGTGCGCATGGCGCAGGATTTCTCCATGCGCGTGCCGCTGATCGACGGCCAGGGCAATTTCGGCTCGGTCGACGGCGATATGCCGGCGGCGATGCGCTACACCGAATCCCGTCTGACCAAGGTCGCGCAGACGCTGCTCGACGACATCGACAAGGACACCGTCGACTTCCAGCCGAACTACGACAGTTCGGAGAAGGAGCCGTCGGTCCTGCCGGCGAAGTTCCCGAACCTTCTGGTCAACGGCGCCGGCGGCATCGCGGTCGGCATGGCGACCAACATCCCGCCGCACAATCTCGGCGAGGTGATCGACGCCTGCGTGGCGCTGATCGACAATCCCGCGCTTGGGATCGACGACCTCATCAACATCGTGCCGGGGCCGGATTTCCCGACCGGCGGCATCATCCTTGGACGTCAGGGCATCCGCTCGGCCTATCATCTCGGCCGCGGCTCGATCGTGATGCGCGGCAAGGTCACGATCGACACCATCCGCAAGGACCGCGAAGCGATCATCGTCACCGAGATTCCCTACCAGGTGAACAAGGCAACCATGGTCGAGCGCATCGCCGAACTGGTGCGCGAGAAGAAGATCGACGGCATTTCCGACCTGCGCGACGAATCCGACCGCGACGGTTTCCGCGTCGTGGTCGAACTCAAGCGCGACGCCGTGCCCGACGTGGTGCTGAACCAACTCTACCGCTACACGCCACTGCAGACCAATTTCGGCGCCAACATGGTGGCGCTCGACGGCGGCCGGCCGCAGTTGATGAATCTGAAGGATCTGCTGACGGTGTTCATCGCCTTCCGCGAGCAGGTCGTCACGCGGCGCACCAAGTTCCTGCTCAACAAGGCGCGCGACCGCGCGCATATCCTGGTCGGCCTTGCAATTGCGGTTGCCAACATCGACGAGGTCATTCGCGTTATCAGGACATCGCCAGACCCGACCACCGCGCGCGACATCTTGATGTCGCGCGACTGGCCCGCCAGGGACGTCGAGACGATGATCCGCCTGATCGACGATCCGCGCCACAGCGTATCGCCCGACGGCACCGCGCGGCTGTCGCTGGAGCAGGCGAGGGCCATCCTCGACCTGCGCCTGCAGCGCCTGACCGCGCTCGGCCGCGAGGAGATATCCGAGGAACTCGACAAGCTGGCGATAGAGATCGCCGACTATCTCGACATCCTGCGCTCGCGCGCGCGTGTGCAGGCGATCATCAAGACCGAACTCGCCGAGGTGAAGGACGAGTTCGCCACGCCGCGCCGGACCATGATCGTCGAGCAGGAAGGCGAGGTCGAGGACGAGGACCTGATCCAGCGCGAGGACATGGTGGTCACGGTCTCGCACGCCGGCTACGTCAAGCGCGTGCCGCTCTCGACCTACCGGGCGCAGCGCCGCGGCGGCAAGGGCCGCGCCGGCATGCAGACCCGCGACGAGGACTTTGTCAGCCGCCTGTTCGTGGCCTCGACCCATACGCCGGTGCTGTTCTTCTCCTCGAAGGGCCAAGTTTACAAGGAGAAGGTGTGGCGGCTGCCGATGGCGGCGCCGAATGCGCGCGGCAAGGCGATGATCAACATCCTGCCGCTGGAGCAGGGCGAGCGCATCACCACGATCATGCCGCTGCCGGAGGACGAATCCTCCTGGGGCAACCTCGACGTGATGTTCGCCACCACAGGCGGCACCGTCCGCCGCAACAAGCTGTCAGACTTCGTCGATGTCCGCCGTTCCGGCATCATCGCGATGAAGCTCGGTGAGGGCGAGGCGATCGTCGACGTGCAGATCTGCACCGAGCACCACGATGTGCTGCTGACGGCGGCCGGCGGCCAGTGCATCCGCTTCCCCGTCACCGACGTTCGCGTCTTCACCGGCCGCACCTCGATGGGCGTCCGCGGCATCGCGTTGGCCGAAAACGACACGCTGATCTCGCTGGCGATCCTGCGCCATGTCGAGACCAGCTCGGACGAGCGGTCGGCCTATCTCAAGATGCGCCGCGCGGTGGCCGGCGAGACCGCGGCGGAAGAGCCCGCCGATGCCGAGGGCGAGGAGAGCTCAGGTTCGCTGCAGCTCTCGCAGGAGCGCTACGCGGAAATGTCGGCGCAGGAGCAGGTGGTGCTGACGGTCTCCGTCAACGGCTACGGCAAGCGCACCTCGTCCTACGAGTACCGCACCACCGGCCGCGGCGGCAAAGGCATCGTCGCCATGAGCGTCAACAACCGCAACGGCAAGCTGGTGGCGTCGTTCCCGGTCGAGCACAGCGACCAGATTATGCTGGTCACCGACAAGGGTCAGCTGATCCGCTGCCCGGTCGAGGACATCCGCATCGCAGGCCGCTCGACGCAAGGCGTCATCGTGTTCGATACGGCGGAAGACGAGCACGTCGTGTCGGTCGAGCATATCTCGGAAGACGAGAACGGCGAGAACGGGAACGGCGGCTAAGGCCGCCGTAACCCGGGTGAAGCGCCGCGAAGCCCGGGATCAGCCTTTCGGATGTATTGATTGGATTTGCCGCCTCGCCTGACGGGCAAGCACCCGATCGACCATCGCTCCTGCCGTGCCAAGATAGTTTGACGGTTCGCACAGAGCGGCGAGCTGATCGCGCGGCAGGGCTGATACGATCGCGGGACGCCGCAGCAGGGCGTCCAGCAGCCCATCACCCTTGGCAAACGCGTCGCGGCAGGCGGCGTAGACCTCGTCATGCGCGCTCTGGCGGCCAAGCGCGGGTGCGAGCCCCATCATGACGGCTTCGGCCACGATCAGGCCGCGCGTGGAATCGAGGTTCCGCTTCATCGCGGCGGGCTCGACGATCAGGCCCGACAGCATGAACTGTGCCTGCGCCAGCGATCCGGCGGCGAGCAGGCAGGCCTGCGGCAAAGCGAGCCACTCGCAATGCCAGGGGCCGGTGGCGCGCTCGAGATCCTGCACCATCGCGTCCAGCATCAGTGAGGCGGCGTCGCGCGACGCTTTCGCATTTGCCAGCAGGATTTCCGAGGAAATCGGATTGCGCTTCTGCGGCATGGTCGAGGACGCCCCGCGATGCGAGGAGAACGGCTCGAACACCTCGCCGATCTCGTTCGCCATCAGGAGCATGACGTCGTAACCGATCTTGCCGAGCGCGCCGCAGATCACCGCCAGCGTCTGCACCATCTCGACCAGCCCGTCGCGGGCGACGTGCCAGGTGATGTCGGGTTCGGCGAGGCCGAGCGCGCGGGCGTAGGCGGCACGCACGTCCAGTCCACGATCGCCGAGCGAGGCCAGCGTTCCCGCCGCGCCGCCGAGCTGCGCCTGCAGCGCGCGCGGCTTTGCCTGTGCCAGCCGCTCGGCCAAGCGCTGCAGCGACGAGAGCCAGATCGCGGCCTTGTGGCCGAAGGTGATCGGCAGCGCCTGCTGCAGATGGGTTCGCCCCGCCATCGGGGTATCGCGGTGCAGGCGGGCGAGATTGGCCAGCGCGGCCATGACGTCCGCAAGCTGCGCTTCGAGCAGGATGACAGCCTCGCGCAATTGCAGCACGGTCGCGGTATCCATGATGTCCTGGGTAGTGGCGCCCCAGTGCAGATAGCGGCCCGGCTCGCCGAGCTGTTGCGAGAGCTGGCGGACCAGGCCGACGATGGGATAGCCGACATTCTCGGTGTCGATTTTCAGTTGCCCGCGATCGAGCACGACCGCCGGAGCATGGCGCGCAATCGCCTCGGCCGCCTCGCGTGGAATGACGCCGGTTTCGCCCTGGGCCACGGCAAGCGCGACCTCGGCCTGCACATAGGCCTTGAGCACGGCGTCGTCGGAAAACACCGCCCGCATGGCCGGCGTGGAGAACACGTCGCGATAGAGGACGTTGTCGAACATGGTGCTGGCCATCGCGGTCATTTCACTCCTTGATTGCGCGGCAATGGCAATAATGCATGCCAATTTGTCAAGAGCGGATGCGGAGCCGGCGAAGCGATGCGGCATCGAGGCATCGGCGAGCCACGCCGACGCAGGTATCAATGATGGTGCGGCGCCAGTTCCTCCGGTCCGGAGCGCCGCGCCAGACCGCCGCCGTCGATCCAGCGCCGCGTCGACTGCACCGCCCGTTCAATGAGGCTCCCCGATCCCGAGAAGTCGAACGGAGAGACCGCGAGCGGGCACAGTGTGGGGACAAGATGAACGTCGATGTTCGCCGGGACCGTCTCCAGCTCATGCCTGAGCTGCCAGGCAATCATCAGCGTGATCGCGTGCAACGCCTTGCCCACCGCACTGCGTGGCGGCTCCTTCAGCGCACAGGCGTAACCTGTCGGAAGCACGATGATCCGTTCGGCGCCGAGTTCTGCCGCAAGCCGCATCGGCGTATTGGCGGCGAAGGAGCCGTCCATCAACGGCTCGCCGTCGATCTCCACGGATGGGAATATGGCGGGGATCGCCGTGCTGGCCAGGATCGCCTCGAGCGCGGGACCCCTGGAAAGGCGGACAATCTGACCCTGCAGATTGGTGGCCACGATGCAGAGCGGAATCTGCGCGTCTTCCAGCCGCGCGAAAGGCAGATTCGCTTCGATCACACCGCGCAGTCCGCCCGGATCGACCAGGTAGTCGGGATGTCGGAGCAACCCGACGGCGGTAGCCAGGCTGAACGGAAAGATGTCCGAGCGCTTCAGGCCACGCCAGATGCCTTCCAGTCTCGCCACGCAATCGATGTCCGGCGCGCCGGCAAAGTAGGCCGCATTGAGAGCTCCCACCGACGCGCCGACGACGAAATCCGGCCGCACGCCGGCAGCGAGCAGGACGCGCAACATGCCGACCTGGATCGCACCGAGGCTGCCGCCCCCGGTGAAGACAAAGGCGGTATTCTTGCCAGCGTAGGTCATCGCGGAGACGCCGATGGGTTGCCGAGGCTATGCCGGATTGGATGCGTCTCAAACAAAATAGTTCCGGGCTGGCGCGCGTCCACCATGAGCGCCGTGAGCAGATTTGCCAAAGCCGCTATCGAAGCTGACTGGCTGCCCTCAGGCTGACGCCGACACGAGCCACAGACCCACATGCAGGCCGCGCCCGTCTGCTCCGATATTCGCGGCGAGCGCGTTTCGAACCGCTTCCGTGGCGCGCATCCGTTGCTCGTCCGAGGCATTTTCGAGGAGCGCGGGCAACGGGCCGGCCTGCGTGATGAATGCCATGCTTTGCGTGGTGTCCTTGCCGTCAATAGGCACATCGGTCGACTTAAGCACGACCTCGCGAAACCCGGCCCCGGTCAGGATGTCTCGCAGGCGCTCCTCGCGCGCCAACGAGAACATCCCCGGTGCCAATGGATCCGCCGGCGGCTGAGGCGGCACATGCGGCCGAGCAGTCTCGATCGGCACGTGAAACCACGGACTCTCCGGCAGGGTCCGAAAGCAGACGAACACCAGCCGCCCGCCCGCCTTCATGCCCCTGCGGATATTGGTGAAGGCCCTGACAGGATCATCGAAGAACATCACGCCGAATCGTGAATAAACAAGATCCGCCCAGTGCGGTTCGAAGGCGTAGCTCGTCGCGTCGGCCAGTGCAAAGGCCGCGTTGCCAAGTGTCGCCTCGGCGGCACGATGCTTGGCGAAGTCGATCATCGGGACCGAGACGTCGACGCCCAACACAGCGCCTGATGGTCCAACGATCCTGGCAAAGGCCAACAGAGTGTCGCCGGTGCCGCATCCGATATCGATCACTTGCTCGCCAGGCTTTGCGGCCGCGGCCTCCAGGCTGACGCGCGTGACCGACGAGAAGACGTCACTGATCACGGCCTGCTGAGCAACCCATGAGTGACCCATGGTGCTGTTCCAAAACTCTGCTCCACGGCTGTTTGGCGTAGGTGCTGGCATTTGGCGAAATGTCCCGGTTCTAAAAAGCCGATGAAAATATCCTTACAGGCTGCCCGATATCTCAGGTCGAACGCAAGGCCGAAATGCCCCGCAACGGGGCCGTTGGCAGGCATCGGCAGTGAGGGAGGCGCAACCTTCACGCGGGAGGGGGTCTCCGGACAGGCATGACAAAATAATTGTTCAACCTGCCTGCGGATTGAGCTACGACGCGCGTCGCCAACTGAAAAACCGGAATGCGCTGATCGTGGTCCATATCGATGAGAAACTAGAGCCTATTCTTGCTGAAGTTCTACGGCGGAATGCAGGCGAGGAAGAATTCCATCAAGCCGTCAAGGAAGTGCTGGATAGTCTGGGTCGCGTGGTGGCCAAGCATCCCCGCTATGCCGATCATGCCCTGATCGAGCGGCTTTGCGAGCCGGAGCGTCAGATCATCTTCCGCGTTCCGTGGGTGGACGACACCGGACAGGTGCGGATCAATCGCGGCTTCCGGGTGCAGTTCAACTCGGCCCTTGGCCCTTACAAGGGGGGGCTGCGTTTCCATCCTTCCGTCAATGTCGGCATCATCAAGTTTCTCGGCTTCGAACAGACGTTCAAGAACGCCTTGACCGGCATGCCGATCGGGGGCGGCAAAGGAGGATCCGACTTCAATCCGCGCGACCGCTCCGAGGGCGAGATCATGCGGTTCTGCCAGTCATTCATGACCGAGCTCCATCGTCATCTCGGCGAGTATACCGACGTGCCGGCGGGTGACATCGGCGTGGGCGGCCGCGAAATCGGCTTCATGTTCGGCCAGTACAAGCGGTTGACCAACCGCTACGAAGCGGGCGTTCTGACCGGAAAAGGACTGGTCTATGGCGGTTCGCGTGCCCGCACGGAGGCGACCGGCTACGGCGCGACGTACTTTGTGCAGAGCATGCTGGCAACGAAAAGACATTCGTTCGACGGCAAGCGTGTGGTGGTATCCGGCGCGGGGAATGTCGCCATCTATGCCATGAAAAAGGTCTCCGAGTTCGGCGGCAAGGTCGTGGCCTGCTCGGATTCCAACGGATACGTCGTCGACGAGAACGGCATCGATCTCGCGCTGGTCAAGGAGATCAAGGAGGTTCGCCGCGAGCGGATCGCCGAATACGCGCGGCGCCGAGGCGCCAGCGCGCGTTACATCGAGGGCGGGTCTGTCTGGGATGTGCCGTGCGACGTCGCGATGCCCTCCGCCACGCAGAATGAACTGACCGGGAAAGACGCCCGCACCCTGGTCCACAACGGTATTGTCGCTGTCGGCGAGGGCGCCAACATGCCGTGCACGCCGGAAGCGGTGCGCGTCTTTCAGGAGGCCGGCGTCATGTTCGGACCGGGGAAAGCCGCCAACGCCGGTGGCGTGGCGACCTCCGCGCTGGAAATGCAGCAGAACGCCTCGCGTGATAGCTGGACGTTCGAACAGACCGAAGCGCGGCTCGCCACCATCATGCGCGACATTCACGACCGCTGCGCCGAGACTGCCGCAGAATATGGCGCTCCGGGCGACTACGTGCTGGGCGCGAACATTGCCGGCTTCGTTCGCGTCGCGGAGGCCATGGAAGCGTTCGGCGTGATTTGAAGCGCACCGGCCCGCGGGTTGCGGCGGGCGCTAGATCTCGAGCTCCGTGCCGAACTCAACCACCTGCTTCGCCGGCACGTCGAAGAACGCGGCGGTGCGTTCGGCATTGCGTTGGAGGAACGCGAACAGCGCTTCTCGCCAGACCCACATGCCCGGGATATCCTCGCGCGGGATGATGGTCTCGCGGCCGATGAAATAGGTGATATCGGTGAGATCGATGCCGGGCAGCTTGCCTTGCTTGCAGGCAAGGATAAGGCCCTCGTAGATCGTCGGATACTGCATGAAGCCGTAATGCAGGATGACGCGGGTGATGCCCGGGACGATCTCGACGATCTCGGCGCGATCCTCGTCCGATATGCGCGGCGATTCCTCGATCTGCACGGTGACCAGCAGCACGCGCTGGTGCAGCACGTGGTTGTGCTTGACGAATTGCGTCAGCGCCAGCGGCACGCCCTTGGGCGAGGACGCCAGGAACACGGCAGTGCCGGTGAGCCGGGCATGACAGCGATTGACCGCGGTCTCGATCAGATCCTCTTCCGGCTGGCGCAGTTTTCCGCGCGCCTGCTCCACCAGCTTGACGCCGCTGCGCCAGGTCAGCATCACGAAGGCGATGATGGCGGCGAGCAGCAGCGGAAACCATCCGCCCTCGAGCAGCTTGACCGAATTGGCCGCGAAGAAGGTGGCGTCGATCGCAAAGAAGAATCCGTTGACCGCGATCACGATGAACGGCGAATAGCCCCACTGGATCGCCACCAGCGCCGCAAGCAGGGTGGTGATCGCCATCAGGAGCGATACGGCGATGCCGTAGGCGCCGGCGAGGGCTTCCGAGGAGCCGAAGTGCAGCACGGCGCCCAGCGTCGCGGCGGCGAGCAGCCAGTTCACCAGCGGCACGTAGATCTGACCGATCGCGTCGCTGGTGGTGTGCGTGATGTGCATCCGCGGCAGGAAGCCGAGCTGGATCGATTGCTGGGTCAGCGAAAACACGCCGGAGATGATCGCCTGCGACGCGATCACGGTCGCAAGCGTCGCGAACGCGACCAGCGGATAGTGCACCCAATCGGGTGCGAGTTGGAAAAACGGATTCTCGATCACGCTGGGATCGGTGATCAGCAGTGCCGCCTGCCCGAAATAGTTCAGCACCAGCGCGGGCAGCGCCACCGCGAACCAGGCCAGCCGGATCGGCATGCGGCCGAAATGTCCCATGTCGGCGTACATCGCCTCGCCGCCGGTCACGGCGAGAAAGGCGGCGCCGAGGATGGCAAAGCTGACGTGAAAGTTCTGGTGGATCAGGAAGTCGAAGGCGTATAGCGGGCTGAGGGCGACGAGCACCCCGGGCGCCTTGACGATGCCGTGGATGCCGAGCGCGGCAAGAACGGCGAACCAGCCGACCATGACTGGACCGAATATCCGGCCGATGAACTGGGTGCCTTGCCGCTGCATCAGGAACAACCCGATCAGGATGATGACCGTGATCGGCACCACGACGGGCTCCAGCGCCGGTGCATCGACCTTCAGGCCTTCGATCGCGCTGAGCACCGAGATCGCCGGCGTGATCGCGCCGTCGCCATAGAGTAGGGCGGCGCCGATGAGACCGACCACCAGAAGCCTGGCGCGCCACGTTCCGGCCTGCGCGTGGCGCGCATGCAGCAGTGCCAGCAGCGCGACAATGCCGCCTTCGCCGCGGTTGTCGGCACGCAGGATGAGCAGCGCGTATTTGATCGAGATGATCAGGATCAGCGCCCACAGGATTAGCGAGACGACGCCGAGCACAGCGTCATTGGTCAGCGGTCCGCCATGGGTCGCGGCCCTGGCGGCTTCCTTGAGGGCATAGAGGGGGCTGGTGCCGATGTCGCCATAGACGACGCCAAGGGCGCCGATCGTGGCTGCCGTGGGGAGGGTGGCGGGATGGCCGGCGGTTGCAGCTGGCGTACTGGTCACGGGCGCCCCCATTGGCCTCGCGCCCGCCGATCAGCCGAGGCGCACGCAACAGTCTGCGACGAGACGTCGCAAATTGCTATGGGGCTTCGAGGTGTCGCGAATGCGTTTTGCTTATTGCGTGCGTGACGTCGGTGCTCGGGTGTGTTGCCCAAGACGCCAATGGCGAGCAGGGGGGCATCCCTGCTCGCCACTGAGGCGTTCCTTGGAGGCTTGGAACGAAAACCGGGCCGTTACGGCGTGCGGTCGGCGGTCACGAGGCGGGCTTCCTTCACCACCGACTTCGAACCGGCGGTGCGGAGGCAGGAAGCCTCGAAGTTCGGCCATGACTGCTGCGAGCAATCCTTGCCGACGGTACGGATATCCAGGCGGTCGCCCTTGGCCAGCGCCTGCGGCACCTTGGCTTCGACCTGGGGGGCGAAGCCCGGCAGCACGGTCAATGCGGCGGCAATGAACGCGGCAGCGGCGACTGCGGAAAAAGCCTTGATCATGACGGTCCCCTGAGATGGGCCTTGGCGGCCCCGTCGTTTCGTTGGGGAAGTTGTAGTTAACGCAAGTTTCCTCCCGTCTTCGCGGGCGCCTGAAATGGTTTCGTCGCAGCCGAGTTTTGTTTCGTCAGGCCGTTTCGGACGAAACAATCGCCGGAACCCGAGGGGTTTCTGGTACTGGTTCACCGGCCGAGCCGAATTGGGCCAGCGGGCGAGATGTGGAACCAGTCCGGCTTGCCCGGTCGCCCGGAGCGGAGTAGACGGGAGCCCATGCCCCGTATTGCGCTCTATCCCGGCTCATTCGACCCCATCACCAACGGCCATCTGGACGTGGTGCGGCATGCCGTTACCCTGTGTGACCGGCTGATCGTCGCCATCGGCGTCCATTCCGGCAAAAAGCCGCTGTTTTCGACCGAGGAGCGGCTCGAAATGGTCAAGGCGACGTGCGAGCCGATCGCGCAACAGGCCGGCTGCGCCTTCGACTGCACCACCTACGACAATCTGACCATCACCGCGGCGCGCCAGGTTGGCGCGACCGTCATGATTCGCGGGCTGCGCGACGGAACCGATCTGGACTACGAGATGCAGCTCGCCGGCATGAACGAGGCGATGGCGCCCGAGGTGCACACCGTGTTCGTTCCGGCCTCGCCGGCGGTTCGCATGATCACCGCGACGCTGGTCCGCCAGATCGCCGGCATGGGCGGCGACTTCACCGCCTTCGTGCCGCCCCAGATTGCCGCGAGCCTGAAGAAGAAATTCGCCGGCTGACGCGGCCTGCGCGAGCACATGCTTTTCAGTTTCACACCAGCGGAGCTTTCATGATCCGAATTCTTGCCGTTCTCTTCGCGCTGTTCCTGGCGGCACCCGCCGTCGCCCAACAGCTGCCCGCCGGTCTCGACAAGGCGAATGCGATCGTGATCGACACCACCAAGGGCCGCATCGTGATCAAGCTCAGGACCGACCTCGCGCCCCAGCATGCCGAGCGCATCAAGCTTCTGGCGCGCGAGGGCTACTACAACAACGTTCCGTTCCACCGCGTGATCGAAGGCTTCATGGCGCAGACCGGCGATGGCAAGAATTTCAACGGCACCGGCGGCTCTAAATATCCGAACCTGCCGGCCGAATTCTCCAACGTGCCGTACAAGCGCGGCATCGTCGGCATGGCGCGCACCAGCGATCCCAATTCGGCGAACTCGCAGTTCTTCATCATGTTCGCAGACGGCTCCTCGCTGAACGGCAAGTACACCGTGATCGGCGAAGTGGTGTCGGGCATGGATGTGGTCGACAAGATCAAGCGCGGCGAACCTGTCGCCGATCCAGACAAGATGGTGAAGGTGCAAGTCGCATCCGACATCAAGTGAGGCGATGAGGTCGGCGCGGCGCAGGCATTTGCTCTGGTCCGTCGCCGCGCTGGCGTGGCTTGCCTCCGGCGTCACAGCCTCGGCGCAGCCGCGGCAACTCGACAGCCTCAAGGACGTGTTCGCCAAATTGTATTCGTGCTGGCAGCCGCCGCCGGCCTCGCGCGCCAGCCCGATCGACATTACCGTCATCGTCAGTTTCAACCGCGAGGGCGCCATTCTCGGTCAACCAAGGATTACCTACGAGACCGCCGGCGCCGGCGACAGCGACCGGATCGCATATCGCGTTGCGGTCATGGAAACTTTGCAACGCTGCACGCCGTTGCCACTTACCGAGGGACTGGCCGGCGCGATCGCCGGCCGGCCCTTCGCGATCACTTTCAGAACCCGTAAACGTCCACCCAAACCGGAAGAGAAACGAGCATGGCTGATACAGAAAATACTTTGATCCTTGAAACCACCCAGGGTCCCGTCACCATCGAGATGCGCCCCGATCTCGCGCCGGGCCACGTCGCCCAGATCCAGAAGCTGGTGCGCGACGGCTTTTACGACGGCATCGTGTTCCACCGCGTGATCGAGGGCTTCATGGCGCAGACCGGCTGCCCGCACGGCACCGGCACCGGCGGTTCCGGCAACAAGCTGAAGGCCGAGTTCAACAAGGAACCGCATGTGCGCGGCACCGTGTCGATGGCCCGCGCTGCCAATCCGGATTCCGGCGACAGCCAGTTCTTCATCTGCTTCGACGATGCCTCCTTCCTCAACGGCCAGTACACTGTCTGGGGCAACGTCACCTCGGGCATGGAGAACGTCGACAAGATCAAGCGCGGCGAGCCGGTGCAGAACCCGGACAAGATCGTGAAGGCGCGGATGGCGCTGGATGCGGCTTGAGCGTCGAGAAACAAACTCCAATGTCATGCTCCGCGAAAGCGGGGCATCCAGTACTCGCCGGCCTTGGTAATAAGAAAGGTCTGTGATTACTGGATCGCCCGCCTGCGCGGGCGATGACGGGCTGGGCCATGCGCACCGATCTCTTCGATTTCGATCTCCCCGCCACAAGCATCGCGCTGCGGCCCGCGAGCCCGCGCGATTCTGCGCGCATGCTGGTGGTGCAGGGCGACGGGGTGTTGCGCGACCGCAGCGTCGCGGACCTGCCACGCTGGCTGGAGCCCGGTGACCAGCTCGTCGTCAACGACACCAAGGTGATCTGCGCCCAGCTCAAGGGCCGCCGCATCGGCCGCGAGACCGAGCCGAGGATCGAGGCGACGCTGATCAAGCGGCTGGACGGCTCGCGCTGGCGTGCGCTGGTCAAGCCCGCCAGGAAGCTCGCGCCCGGCGACATCGTCCGCTTCGGCAATGAGGGCAAGGTCTGCCTGCTCGGCCATCTCGACGCCGAAGTCGAGGCCAAGGGCGAAGAGGGCGAGATCACGCTGTCGTTCTCGTTCCACGGCCCTACGCTGGACCAGGCGATCGAGGATCTCGGCACGCCGCCGCTGCCGCCCTATATCGCATCCAGGCGCACGCCCGACGATCGCGACGCCGCCGACTACCAGACCATGTTCGCCGTGAACGAGGGGGCGGTGGCCGCGCCGACGGCGGGGCTGCACTTCACGCCCGAACTGGAGGCGGCGCTGCGCGGGCGCGGCGTCGGGCTGCACCGCCTGACCCTGCATGTCGGGGCCGGGACCTTCCTGCCGGTCAAGGTCGAGGAAACAACCGAGCACAGGATGCACGCCGAGTGGGGATCGATCTCGTCGGATACAGCGGCGGCGCTGAATACCGCGCGCGCCAAGGGCGGGCGCATCGTCGCGGTCGGCACCACCTCGCTGCGGCTGCTCGAGAGCGCCGCGCGCGAGGACGGCACCATCCAGCCGTTCGAGGGCGAGACCTCGATCTTCATCACACCGGGCTACCGTTTCCGCGCGGTCGACATCCTCCTGACCAACTTCCATTTGCCGCGCTCGACGCTGTTCATGCTGGTGTCGGCCTTCTCGGGCCTCGAGACGATGAAGCAGGCTTATGCGCACGCGATATCCGCCGGCTACCGCTTCTATTCCTACGGCGACGCCTGCCTGCTGTTTCGCGCCCGGGGCTGAGCAGGCGTCCGCCGCCGCAAGCCACGGGCCTGACCTTCGAAAAAGAAGCCCGCCGGTTACGGCGGGCAAAGGTTCAGGGAGGAAGCGCTCTGACAAGCGCCACCCTCTGTTTCGGTGATTCCTCTGGTCGCGAAAAGATCGTAATACTACCGGTTTTTCGCCACATTCTGCGCTGGGGTGGGCCGGTGGTCCAAATTCCATGGGGCGCTGTGACGGCGCCCCCGCAGGGAACCTGCGTGAGGCAGAAGTATGGTGCCGTAGTCGACTACCGTCGCCGCGTGGGCGGCGTGTTTGCCGCGTTGGCGGAGATCAACTGCGCCGTGCAGCTCTTGCAGATCAGGGCGCACTCATCCGACACCAGCCCGAGCGATATGCTCAGTCCAAGTGACATGTCCTGATCCGTCGAAGTCTCGATCACACCGCCGCAGCATGTGCAGCGCGGCTGCCTGCTCGCAATTGCCGTCGTGGTGTTGCCAGTCAGTTCGAGTTTCATTGATCTGCTCCGTCGATGCTGGCGCGTCCAGGCTCAGCCGATCAGCAGCAATCAAGAGAGCCGCATTCGCTCCTTGAAGCTCCGCGTTGCTGATGCCGTCGCACCATTCTCGATCTTTTGTTCGTGATATTCAATAGAATATAACGTTGACGGCGGGCAGGCGGCGGGCGCAGACTGAGTTTCGGCTTCGCTCGGGAGCATCGAATTGATGCTGATCCACGCTCGCCATTGCTACCTGCCGCCAGGCGTGTTCCGGCTCACCGGGGCACCGCGCATACGCGAATAAATTCCAAAGCATTCAGCCAAAGCCAGACGCCAAAAGGCGCCCGTCACATCAAGGGAGAAATGCCATGTACCAGCAGGCTCTAGACAAGGTCTCGAAGCAGGTTCTGATCCGCGATCGCTACGACAATTTCATTGGCGGGAAATGGGTGGCTCCGGTCGAAGGCAAGTATTTTGACAATCCCAGCCCGATCACCGGCAAGCGGCTTTGCCAGGTCCCCCGTTCCACGGCTGCCGACATCGAGCTTGCGCTGGACGCTGCGCACAAGGCCAGGGAAGCCTGGGGCCGTACCTCCGTTCAGGAGCGCTCCCGCATCCTGAACAAGATCGCCGACAAGATCGAAAGCAATCTCGAACTGCTGGCGCTGGTCGAGACGCTCGACAACGGCAAGCCGATCCGGGAGACCACGCATGCCGACATGCCGCTGGTCGTCGACCACTGGCGCTATTTTGCCAGCGTCGTGCGTGCGCAGGAGGGCGGCATCTCCGAGATCGACCACGACACCGTCGCCTATCATTTCCATGAACCGCTCGGCGTCGTCGGGCAGATCATTCCGTGGAATTTTCCGGTCCTGATGGCGACATGGAAACTCGCGCCGGCGCTTGCGGCCGGCAACTGCGTCGTGCTGAAGCCCGCGGAGCAGACGCCGCTCGGCATTCTTGTCGTCATGGAATTGATCGCGGATATTCTGCCGCCCGGCGCCATCAACGTGGTCAACGGCTTCGGCATCGAAGCCGGCAAGCCGCTCGCGCAGAACAAGCGGATCGCCAAGATTGCGTTTACGGGCGAGACGACGACAGGGCGCATGATCATGCAATACGCCTCCGACAACATCATACCGGTCACGCTCGAACTCGGCGGCAAGTCGCCGAACATCTTCTTCGCCGACGTGGCGGCCGAAGACGATGATTTCCTGGACAAGGCGCTCGAAGGCTTCGCCATGTTTGCGCTGAACCAGGGTGAGGTGTGCACCTGTCCCAGCCGCGTCCTGGTGCAGGAGACGATCTACGACAAATTCATGGAGAAGGCAGTCGCGCGCACCAGGAAGATCAAGCAAGGTCATCCGCTCGATCCGGAGACCATGATCGGCGCGCAGGCCTCGAACGATCAGCTCGAGAAGATCCTGTCGTATCTCGACATCGGCAAGCAGGAAGGCGCCAAGGTGCTGACCGGCGGCAAGCGCGCGAAACTGGAGGGCGAACTGGCGGAGGGTTACTACGTCGAGCCCACCATCTTCGCCGGCCATAACAAGATGCGCATTTTCCAGGAAGAGATCTTCGGGCCGGTCGTCTCGGTCACGAAGTTCAAGGACGAGAACGATGCGCTGTCGATCGCCAACGACACGCTGTACGGGCTCGGTGCCGGCGTCTGGACCCGGAACGGCAACCGCGCCTACCGCTTCGGCCGGGCCATCCAGGCCGGTCGGGTGTGGACCAATTGCTACCACGCCTATCCCGCGCACGCGGCCTTTGGCGGCTACAAGCAATCAGGCATCGGGCGCGAGACCCACAAGATGATGCTCGATCACTACCAGCAGACCAAGAACATGCTGGTCAGCTATTCGACCAAGGCGCTCGGATTTTTCTGACGCTGCCGACTGGGGCCGCGGGTGCGAGATGCATCCGCGGCTCGCTCTTTCGGGGAAACGCCATGGTCGATCGAGTTGAAATCACGGACAAGGCGGTCGAGATCGTCGAACGTCTGAAGGCGCAGCACGGCGCGTTGATGTTCCATCAGTCGGGAGGCTGCTGCGATGGCTCGGCCCCGATGTGCTACCCGGTGGGCGACTTCAGGGTAGGTCCCCAGGATTTGCTGTTGGGCAAGATCGCGGGTTGCGAATTCTATATCGGCGCGGCGCAGTTCGAATATTGGCAGCACACCCAGCTCATCATCGATGTCGTCCCGGGGCGTGGCTCCGGGTTCTCCGCAGAGGCCCCGGAGGGCGTCCGCTTTCTGACCCGCAGCCGGGTTTTCACCGACGAGGAAGTCATTGAACTGGAAGCTGCCGGCCCTCCAGCCCGTGCAGCCTGATCGGGGAGATCAATCATGAAGCAGGAAGCAAGGGCCGGCGTGGCCAAAGGCCCTGCCTTGGGCGCAATTGGCGCGGCGGGGATCGCGTTGATGTCCAGCATTCTGCTGGCCGGCACGGCTCGGTCGGAAACGTCGCCTGTCGGCGTTCACGACAGGAGCTTTCCGGAGAGCGTGACTTCGACCAGGGACGGAACGCTCTATGTAGGAAGCTTCAACAATGGTGGTGTCGCCAGGGTCGCGCCGGGCGGAAAGCCCGAACAGTTCGTCAAACCGGGCGCCAATGACAGCCGCTCCACGCTCGGCGTGCTTGCCGACGAGAAGAGCGGGACCTTGTACGTATGCTCCAACGACATCAGCGGCTTTGGCGTCGCCGGGCCAAGCGAGGTCAAGGGCGCCTGGCTCAAGACCTTCGATCTCGCAACCGGCGGCCCCAAGGGCAGCTTTGCGCTCCCCGATCCCAAATCGCTGTGCAACGACATTGCGGTCGGCAATGATGGCACGGCCTATATCAGCGACTCCTTCGCGCCAAATGTGTACAGCCTGAAACCAGGCGCTTCAGTTCTTGAAATCTGGGCGACCGATCCCGCGTTGGCACCGGCAAAGGATGGCGTCGGTCTCGACGGCATTGCGATTGGTTCGGACCGCCACGTTTATGTCACGACCTTCATCCCCGCGAAGCTGTTCAGGATCGCGGTCAAGGACGGCAAGGCTGGCGCAGTCACGGAACTCAAGCCGTCGCGCGCGCTGGACCATGCCGATGCGATGCGGGCGTTTGGCGATGGCTTTCTGTTGATCGAGGGCAACGGCAAGCTCGACAAGGTCACGATCAAGGGCGACGAAGCACAGGTCGAAACCATCCAGGATGGTCTCAGCGAGCCGGTTTCCGTGACGCAGGTTGGCAACACGGCGTGGGTAGCCGAAGGCAAACTTTCCTACATCATCGGCGACAACAAGGGAAAAGATCCCGGGCCTTTCACGCTCAAGCCGATCGGGTTGTCGAAATAAGAGGACCGGGCGATTCACAGGGAACGTCCTGGTCGGTTGTTCGGCCAGGATGACTGGTTTCATCACGGGTATCCGGCGACCCTGTGGGGCACGTAGGCGCTTCCAGCGTCTCAAATTCAGCCGCAGTTTTGCACCTGCCGCATAGTGGACATTCGCCGCGAAGACCGACACATAGAGCGGCCGGGCAGCGTTCGCGCGATCAGCAGGAGAACTTCATGGACTTTTCGAGTGTTTTTGCGCGGACGGTCGCGGTGGTCGGTGCCGGCGCGCTGGCTTGGCGGCGAATGCAGGGCGCCCAGCCCAAGGCGGCCTGGGGAGCTGCGCCCTCCATCCCGGAGGCGAAGCCGCAAGGCGCGATCCCGACGCTGAAGATGCCCTCGGCGCAGGGCTGGAGCGATGGGCAGAAGCCGACCGCGGCGCCCGGGCTCAAGGTAAATGCGTTTGCGAAGGATCTGGACCATCCGCGCTGGATCAACGTGCTGCCGAATGGCGACGTCCTGATCGCGGAATCGACGCAGATCGCGGGGCCGCCGCGAAGCGTGTTCCACTATGCGATGCAGGCGACGATGCGGCGCGCCGCGGCGCTCGGCGTCAGCGCCGACCGCATCACGCTGTTGCGCGATCGCGACGGCGACGGCGTCGCCGAGGGACGCGGGATCTTCATGGAAGGATTGAGCCAGCCATTCGGCATGGCGCTGGTCGGCGACACCTTCTATGTCGGCAACACCGACGGTGTCGTGGCTTTCCCGTATGTCGCGGGCGCCGACCGCATTACTGCCGAGGGACGCAAGCTCGTGACGTTCAAGCCGGGCGGGCACTGGACGCGCAGCCTGCTGCCGAGCGCCGACGGGACGAAGCTTTATGCGGGCGTCGGCTCGCTCAGCAATATCGCCGAAATGGGCATGGAGGTGGAGGAGGGCCGCGCCGCGGTCTACGAACTCGACCTTGCCAAAGGTACCAGTCGCATCTTCGCCGGCGGCCTGCGCAACGCCGTGGGCCTTGCCTGGGAGCCGACCACCAACGTGCTCTGGACCGTCGTCAACGAGCGCGACGGCCTCGGCGACGAGACACCGCCCGACTATCTGACCTCGGTGCGCGATGGCGGCTTCTACGGCTGGCCTTATTGCTATTGGGGCCAGACGGTCGACGACCGCGTGCCGCAGGACGCGGCCATGGTGGCGAAAGCGATCCAGCCGGACTATGCGCTCGGCGGCCACACCGCCTCGCTCGGCCTGTGCTGGATGCCGGCCGGCACGCTGCCGGGCTTTCCGGATGGCATGGCGATCGGCCAGCACGGCTCCTGGAATCGCAGCACGCTGAGCGGCTACGCCGTCGTCTTCGTGCCCTTCGAGAACGGCCGCCCCTCCGGCCCGGCGCGGGACATCCTGACGGGCTTCCTCGCGCCCGACGAGAAGGTGTCGTACGGGCGGCCAGTCGGCGTCACGCTCGGGCCCGACGGTTCGCTCCTGGTGGCCGACGACGTCGGTAACGTGATCTGGCGCGTGACGGGCGCGTAGGGCGGGACAAAGGTGTCGTTTGGGCGCCACATTGTCCGTTTCTGATCTGCCCTTAACTGCTATACTTCAGCAGGCTCAGGTTTGGGCGAGAACAGAGAGAGCGGCCATGCAGCCGGTCACTCGCTACGCGAAGAGCGGCGACGTTCATATCGCCTACCAGGTGTTTGGCGACGGGCCGATCAACCTGGTTCTTGCTCCGTATTTCGTGTCGAACATTGAGGTCTATTGGGAGCATCCTCAGGTCGCTCGATGGCTGTCGCGACTGGCATCGTTCGCCCGGGTGGCAATGTTTGACAAGCGTGGGACAGGCATGTCGGATCGCGTCCCGGAGCTTCCGGGACTCGACCAGCGCATGGACGACCTGCGGGCAGTGATGGATGCCGCAGACATGGAGCAGGCGGCGCTCCTTGGCGCATCGGAAGGAGCGTCCTTGGCGGCGCTGTTCGCCGCGACCTATCCGGCACGGTCCCGTGCCCTGATACTCTACGGCGGCTTTGCGCAATTTTCGTCCTGGCTACCGACCGAAAAGGACCTGACGGAGTTCCTTGGATACATCGATCAGGCGTGGGGTTCTGGCGCCAGCATCGCCGTTTTTTTTCCCTCGCTTGCCAACGATCCGGCCGCCCAGCAATGGATGGGTCGATTTGAGCGCCTTGGGGCGAGCCCCGCCGCGGCGACGGCGCTCATGCGCATGAACAGTCAGATCGATATCAGCAATATCCTGCCGACGATCCGCGTGCCCACGCTTGTCGTTCACCGGACTGGAGACAAAGCAATCAATGTGGAGGGCGGACGTTTTCTTGCTCAGCATATCCCTGGCGCTCGATACGTCGAGCTTCCCGGAATCGACCACCCTCCTTTTTTCGGAGACAACGCCGATCTCATCGCGGATACGATCGAGGAATTCCTGACCGGCGCGCGGACGCCGATCAGCGTTGACCGGGTGCTCGCTACGGTTCTCTTTACTGACATTGTTGGATCGACCGAGAAGGCGGCTGCACTCGGCGACCGCCGCTGGCACGATTTGTTCGACGCGCATCACGCCACGATCCGACGCAACCTTGATCACTTTCGCGGGCATGAGGTGAAGACAACTGGCGACGGCATTCTGGCCACCTTCGATGGACCGGCACGCGGGGTACGCTGCGCGTGCGCGATTGCCGATGAGGCCAGATCGCTCGGCATCGAAATCCGCGCAGGGCTCCACACGGGCGAGTGCGAGATGAGCGACGATGACGTTGGCGGCATCGCCGTCCATATCGGCGCACGCGTTGCGGCGCTCGCGGGCGCGGGCGAGGTCCTGGTCTCCGGTACCGTAAAGGAATTGGTGGCGGGCTCAGCGCTACGCTTCGACGACCGTGGTACCCGGTCGCTCAAGGGTGTTCCCGGCGAATGGCGCATATTTGCAGTCGAGCGATGACCGTCGGCCCGCGCGCCATGCGCGGGCCCGACGGGTCGCTGCTGGTGGCCGACGACGTTGGCAACGTCATCTGGCGTGTGACGGGGGCGTAGCTGCGGTAGGGTGGAGGCGCCGCTCTGCCCCCCTGCATGGTAGGGACATCGCCACTTGAAAGGTTGGTGAGCTATTTCGGTGGTGAGGGCATGGCCGACGAATGGTGATCGACGATCAGCCAACGCTCGCCGCTCTTGACGTAGGTGAAACTGTAGCGCGCGGGCAAGCTCTTCGCCTCGCCATCCCTGACATAGGAGAAGGTGTAGTAGCCGGTGTTTATCGCCGCATTCCCGTACACGCGGACCAACTGATCGCCGAAGGCGACCTTCAGACCGGGCAGAACCTTGAAGGCGTTCACGAAATAATCTTGTAGCGCCGCCCGATTGGAACGCAGGCTTGGCGACAGCGTGCCCCAGAGCACGGCGTCGTCCGCATAGAGCGTCAAGACTTTTTCGGGATCGCCTCCGGCAATAGCTTGCCCCCATTCCGAGGCCGCTGCCGCTACCTCCGTTTTTGGTTCGACCAAAGCGCTGGAGCCAAATGATAGCAGCAACATGCACAGGGCAAGTGCTGCGCTAGCTACTTTTGGAAAGGATCGCATGACACACTCCCCTGCGAATATCGGCCAGATACAAGACGGCCTCTTGCAATGCGAGCGGCTATTGATTTGCCTGGTTCGGCGTTAGCAGTCGATGTGACCTTGGCTGATAAATTGAACCTGAAGTGTCCCAATCTGGCTTGACGGTGTTTCGTGACCTCACGCGAGCGAAGCTACATCATCCGCGACCGGCGAACCATGAGTCAGGGCTGTTGACCTACCAGTAGTGCGCGGGCTGGACAAAGGTGCGCAAGCGCCGTGCCCACCACCGGTCCGCACCGTCGGTGTGAATGGTGGGCACGCTTCGCCTACACAGCCTTACGCCATCGCGCGCTGCGGCAGGAGTTCTGCAATCTGGATCGCGTTCAGCGCCGCGCCCTTCAGGAGTTGGTCGGCGGAGACGAACATCGAGATCGAATGACCCGAGACGTCGCTGAGATCCTTACGGATACGGCCGACCAGAACGTCGTCCTGGCCCGAGGCGTCGATCGGCATCGGGAAATAGTTCTTCGCGCGATCGTCGACGATCCGGACACCCGGCGCCTTCGACAGGATGGCGCGCACGTCATGCTCGGTGATCGGCTGTTCGCATTCGAAGGTGATCGCCTCGCAATGGGCGCGCAGCACCGGCACGCGCACGCAGGTGACGCCGATGGCGATCTGCTCGTCCTCGAAGATCTTGCGGGTTTCCTTGATGACCTTGGTCTCTTCGTCGTTGTAGCCGGTCTCGGGATCGATCGCGGTGTTGTGGCTGAAGACGTTGAAGGCGTAGGGCAGCGGGATCACCTTCGGCGTGAACGGCCGTCCATCGAGGTAGGCGCGGCTCGACTCCACCAGCTCTTCCATCGCCGCGGCGCCGGCGCCGCTCGCCGCCTGGTAGGTCGAGACGATCATGCGCTTGATGCGGTTCTGCCGGTGGATCGGCCACAGCGGCACCAGCGCCGTGATCGCCGAGCAGTTCGGGTTGGCGATGATGCCCTTGTGGTCGCGGATGCGGTTTGCGTTGATCTCGGGGATCACCAGCGGCACGTTCGGATCCATGCGGAAGGCGGAGGAATTGTCGACCACGACCGCGCCGGCCTTTACCGCTGCAGGCGCGAACTTGCGTGAAATGCCGCCGCCGGCCGAGAACAGCGCGATGTCGACGCCCTCGAACGAGCGTTCCGTGAGCTCCTCGATGACGATCTTCTCGCCGCGGAAATCAATGGTCTTGCCGGCCGAGCGGGCGCTCGCCAGCGCCTTGAGCTTGCGGACGGGGAAATTGCGCCTGTCCATGGTGGCGATGAATTCGGCGCCGACCGCGCCGGTCACGCCGGCAATGGCAACAACGGGTTCGTAGCTCACGGGTCTGTCCTCTGTTTGGGCGTCAATGGTTTTGCGGCAATAAAAAAGCCCCGGTCCTTTTCAGGCGGGGCTTCGGTTCGGATGTTGCGATCGTTCGACTACGCGCGCACGGCTCCCGAGCCCCCGGAGGGTGCTTTGGTTTTCGCGGTCGTTTTGGTCGAGATCGTCATGGCGCGGGTTTATGCGGCAGAAGGGCGCCGCCGTCAACGGCTTTTAGCCCGATCCGGACTGCAGCGACCGCAGACCGGCCCGTCACCGCCGCTTGGCGGCGCCGGGTGGCTCGAGGATCACTTGCTTCAGGTCGCTGCCGCTCATCACGATGATCGCGAAATTCAGCCGGCTGCGTTCCCGGATCAGGCCGCCGCTGATGGCCTTGCCTGATGCCGCGTGCTCAGCCACGTGCACGGCCTCTGCCAGGCGATGCCGGACCGTTTTGAGCGCAGCGAGATTGCTGCGGTCCTCGGCATCGAGTTCCTTCAGTGGTAGGGCGGCTTCGCCGCCGACGATCTTGCCGGTCCTGGCGTCGATGGCGTGGTGCCAGACGCGGTCATGGTGCAGGGTCTTTACCCGGTAGACCGGCGAGCCCGACGCGCCATCGAAGGCGACATCGGCGGTCGTCGCGCCGGCATGCAGGGCTTCGGCGATCGCCATCGCCTGGCTGAGCGAGATCGTCGAGCCGCGGAACAGTTCGAGTTCGCGGTTCATCGCCTGCTGCTCGGCCGCAACCGTATCCTCGGCCTCGATGCCAGGCGAGCCCGGCTCGCCGGCCGGCGACGCGATGGCATAGACCGGGGCAGGGGGGACGATCGCCACCAGCGCGGCTGCAAGCAACCGTCTCCAGCTTCCCGGCGCGCGCATGCTTGCAGTCTCCATCCTTCAGCCTGTCGCGGCCGGCGGCAGGGCCGGACCGCGCCATGCAACGCGCGGCCGACCCCTGGAGGTATATGGGTCGGCCGCGGAAGCGTCGCAAACGGGGCTGGACTGTTTGCGGCGAACAGAGCGGCGCGAGTTCCGTCGGGGACCAGTGAAGTGGAACCTGCACCGCGCTTGTAACAAAACCATACCGTATCGTTTAGTTATGGTCAATGACGCTCCTGGCTCGACAGGCCGTTCTCACGGAATTGTCAGCGGGAAGGGCGCCGCCGAGCGGTTCCTTTGGGGGCGGACTGGACGCGGCTCGGCGGCCCAAGCGCACCGGCAAGGAACAGCCTGATCGCCGAGCGCATGCGTTTTTCGGCGGACTTCATTTCGAGCGGCACTCCGAACGTCGCCATGCGGTGCGAGTGACCGACGACCACGTCGAGAAAGACCTCGGCTGCGATGCCGGTATCCTCGACGTCCATGACGCCCTGTGCGACCAGATGATCGAAGAAGCGTGCGGTCGTGGAAACCGCCTTCGTCCAGCCCTCTTCCTTGCCGAGTTTGGCAATGTCGGGAAAGTTGATGGCCTGCGACGTCATCATGCGGCTGAACGCGACGGCATCGGGCCCGCAGGTAAACATCAGCATCTCGCGCCCGACCTCGATCAGGCGCTGCTCGACCGAAATGTCCGAGGGCCGCGCGAGTTGCACTTCCGCCGCTTCGGCGAGCGGAGCAAGCCAGCGGTCGATTTCGCGCCTCAGCACCTCGGCAAAGAGCGCGCGCTTGTCGCCGTAGCGCGCATAGACTGTGGGCTTGCTGACCCGGGCGGCTTCCGCAACCGCATCAAGCGAGGTGGCGTCATAGCCCCGGTCCAGGAAAAGACGGGTGGCAACTTCGATCAGCCGCTGGTCGCGCTCGATGGCGGCGCTCTTCGTCGGCCGGCCGCCACGCGACTTCGGGACGTCTCGTCTCGCCGGCCTCGCCTTGGTCGCAGTCAACCCCATGCCCAATGATTCCTGCGCGGTCGTGATGGTCGTCATTTCTCTATAACGCGCAGCAAAAGAAGCGTCATCGCGAATCTGGCCGAATTGGCCGTATCGTCGACGATAAAGGCGGGCTGCCGTTCCGGGTGGCTCATGGAAGCGTCGAGCTCCAGGCGTGGCCGGACGCCGCCTTCTCATAGCCGTGCTGGTAGAGCGTGCGCATATAGGCGGTGTCGAATCCCTCCTTGGGCGCGGCGGGATAGTTGCGCTCAATATAGGACAGGTGGAAGCCCCACCGATTGCGCCTGGCGAAATCATAGGTCGAGAAGATCACCGAGCGCGTCTGGGACTGGGTGATCGATGACAGGCTGCGCGAGGCGACCTCGAGCGTGCCGTTGGAGACGAGCTCAAAAGTCCGTTCGAGCTTCTTGTTGACGAGGATGTAGATGTTCATCCGGCTGTTTCCGGGCAGGCGGCCCTGGAAGAACAGGGCATCCGGCAGCGTCAGCACCGGAGCGGTCACGCCGCCGTCGACATGCATCTCCTGGAAGCGCCGGCCCTGGCCCTCGGCTTCGATCAGGATGGGCGGGAAGACCAGGGGAATGCTGGCGGAAGCCGCCATCACGTCGCGAAACAGGCGCAGCGCCTCGGGCGAACCGACCGCGGCGATTTTCCCCATGTCCCAGACGACCGTGCGCTGGGTGTCGAGGTCGGTCGTCACCACGAGCAGCTTTCGGCCCCTGGCATTTTCGCCTGCAACGGCCGCCAGGATCTCCGGCCCGACATAGCGGGCCACCAGTTCGCGCAGTCGGGTATTGCCGAACAGGCCGGATCCGAAGAGCACGCGGATGACGCTGGGATCGTCGAGCAGACTCTCCGCTATGCCGCTGGTGTAGACCTCCCTCAGCGTGTCGTCGTATTCGGATCCGAGGAATGCGAAAGGCGCAATCAGGCCGCCGGTGCTGACGCCCGAGACGACCGAGAAACTCGGGCGGGTGCCGGCCGCGGTCCAGCCGTTCAGCACGCCCACGCCATAGGCGCCGTCAGCGCCGCCGCCGGAGAGCGCAAGATAGGTCCTGGTCGGGGAGCGGTCGTCTTTCTCGAAGCGGAACTTGCTGGCGGGCTCGTCGGTGTAGCGCCGCAGGCCGTCGAGTTCGAGCACGCGGGAATTGTTTGCATCCGCTGCGCTGTAGGGCGTCCGCGGCAGCGACGTACAGGCGGCCAGCGCGAGGCTGCATAGCAGGGCGGACCACCTGAGCAGGCTTGAGCCCGTCGTTCCGATCCGGCTGTCGGAACGGATCGATCCAGTCAGGAAACAGGGGAAACGCATTCGCCATCAGCCATCGTAAAGCACATTTGCCGCCACAGGCCTCGTCGTCCACGGCGTCCCGTTCTGCATCTTCATAAAACTATACGGTATCGTTTTATTTAACAAGCGAAAAGCCGCGCCCGGGTGGTTCAATTGTGTCCGGCATGGGGCGCGGGCCAGCTCGGAGTGTGCACTGGTGGATGAAATCTGGCGCTACCACGCCCACGCGCGAAATCGATCAATCGTGCCGAGTTTCATCCAACATCAAGGGAGCCCGAGTGCTTCCGTGTTGGGCACCAAGCGTCAGATTTCATCCATTGGGCGGTTGATCGGCCGTTCCTGCCAAGCAATAAGCAGCGCCATGAGTCTTCCCAATCATTTCGAATTGCTCGCCGTCAATGGCGCAGCCCGTACCGGCCGCCTGACTACGCCTCACGGCGTGGTACGGACTCCTGCCTTCATGCCGGTCGGCACCGCGGGCGCGATGAAGGGCATGCACTGGCGCGAGGTGCGCGATGCCGGCGCCGATATCGTGCTCGGCAACACCTATCATCTGATGTTGCGGCCGGGCGCCGAGCGGATCGCCGCGCTCGGGGGCCTGCAGACCTTCACGGGCTGGAACGGGCCGATGCTGACCGACTCCGGCGGCTTCCAGGTGATGTCGCTGTCGGAGCTGCGCAAGGTCACCGAGAAGGCCGTGACCTTCCGCTCGCATATCGACGGCGCCAGGGTCGAACTGTCGCCGGAGCGTTCGATCGAGGTGCAGCGGCTTCTGGGTTCTGACATCGCGATGCAGATGGACGAGTGCGTGCGGCTGCCGGCTGAGCGCGACGACATCGAGCGCGCGATGCTTCTGTCGCTGCGCTGGGCCGAGCGCAGCAAGCGCGCGTTCGAGAGCGCGCCCGACGGCTACATGCTGTTCGGGATCGTGCAGGGCGGCGACATTCCGGAGATGCGCCACATCAGCGCGCGCGAGCTGGTCGAGATCGGTTTCCACGGCTACGCGATCGGCGGGCTCGCGGTCGGCGAGCCGCAGGCGGTGATGCTGGCGATGATCGAGGAGACCGCGCCGGCGCTGCCGCTAGATCGCCCGCGCTACCTGATGGGCGTCGGCACGCCGGAAGACTTGCTGGAAGCCGTGGCGCGCGGCATCGACATGTTCGACTGCGTGATGCCGACGCGCAACGGACGGCACGGCATGGCGTTCACGCGCTTCGGCCAGATCAATCTGCGCAACGCGCGTCACGCCGACGATTCGCGGCCGCTCGACGAGGAGAGCGATTGGCTCTCCGCGCGCAACATCTCGCGCGCCTATCTGCATCATCTGGTGCGATCAGGCGAAACACTCGGCGCGATGCTGCTGTCGGAAATCAACGTGGCCTACTACCAGCATCTGATGCGGGGCATGCGCGAGGCGATCGCGAATGGAACATTCGAGACGTTCCAAAAGCAAACGCGCGCCGGATGGGCGCGCGGTGACATTGATCCGAAATAGGCCTCAGTTACAGGCGAACCGCTTGACCGAATGCTTGGTCACGAATCCGTAACCGCAGGTGTCGCAGGTCCAGAGATAGCTGATCACATAGTCGTGGAGATATGCAGAAGCTTCCGCAGCCACCATGGTGTCGGCACACACAGGGCATGTCGGCAAATCACATCCACGCGGATCTGGCCTGAATGCAACGGTCGACCGGACTTCAGCAATTGCTGCCATCGTGACCTCCTTGCGATCTGAACCACGGCTTCAGTTCGCGACCAAAGTATAAGCAGAAATCTTTGACGATGTCGCAACACAAATGCGTTGATTTCGCGATAATCCGCACGCTCTTGTTTTGCAATGCAGCGAATGTTCCGCGCCTGCGATTCCGCCTTGCACATCGAAGCGACCGCCTCCTAAGTAGGCGAGCGCGCCAATTTCCCGCCTGTGATCTTCAAGGAGTGCCGAGATGGATGCATCGTCAGCCGCCAGTGCAGTGCAACGTCCGGGGCGTGGCCGGGTGTTCGACTCGATCGTCGATGCGATCGGCGACACGCCGATCGTTCGCCTGCGCAAATTACCGGAGGCAAATGGTGTTAGCGCAACCATCCTGGCCAAGCTCGAATACTTCAATCCCGCCGCCAGCGTGAAGGACCGCATCGGCGCGGCGATGGTGATCGCGATGGAGAAGGCCGGTGCGATCAACGCGGACACCGTGCTGATCGAACCGACCTCGGGCAACACCGGAATTGCCCTTGCGTTCGTCGCGGCGTCACGCGGCTACCGGCTGAAACTGGTGATGCCGGAATCGATGTCGATCGAGCGGCGCAAGATGCTGGCCTTCCTCGGCGCCGAGATCGTCCTGACGCCGGCCGCGCAGGGCATGAAGGGCTCGATCGCGACCGCGGAGGAACTGGTGCGAACGACGCCGAACGCCGTGATGCCGCAGCAGTTCAAGAACCTCGCCAATCCCGAAATACATCGCCGTACCACCGCCGAGGAAATCTGGAACGACACCGGCGGCAACATCGACTTCTTCGTCGCCGGCGTCGGCACCGGCGGCACCATCACCGGTGTCGGGCAGGTCCTGAAGCCCCGCAAGCCGTCCCTGCGGATCGTGGCAGTCGAGCCGGAGGAAAGCCCGGTATTGGGAGGCGGGCAGCATACGCCGCACAAGATCCAGGGCATTGGCGCGGGCTTCATTCCGGACATTCTGGATCGTTCCGTGATCGACGAGATCGTCCGGGTCGACGGCCCGACCGCGATCGAGACCTCTCGTGCGCTGGCGCGGATGGAGGGCATTCCCGGCGGCATTTCCTCGGGCGCCGCGATCGCCGCCGCGCTGGCGATCGGCATGCGTCCCGAGGCCGCAGGCAAGACCATCCTCGCGATCGTGCCGTCGTTCGCCGAGCGGTACCTGTCGACCGCGCTGTTCGAAGGAATCTAGATAATGGCAGACCAGCCCCGCCGGCCGCGAACCTTGAATGACGCGCGCACCGAAGCCGAAGCCGCCTTCAAGCGCGCCACCGTCAAGGTTGCGGAGGCGCCGCCCAAGACGGTCGCCGTCCCCGGCGTTCGCGAGCAGGTCACGCTGCGCATCGACCAGGATGTGCTGGAATGGTTTCAGGAAGGCGGTCCGGGCTGGCAGGATCGCATCAACGAGGCGCTGCGCAAGGCGGCGGGCAAATAGCGCGCGGCGATCGAGATTTGCAGAGCGCAAATGAGCAGAGCGCAAATGAAAAGGCCCGGGGAGTGATCCCGGGCCTTTTCGCTTGATACATTGGCGGTCAGCGCAGCATGCCGCCGACGACACCGCCGATGAAGCGTCCGGCGCCGGCCGGGTCGGGGCCGGGGTTGCTGTACTGGCGCTGCGGCGGCGGTTGCTGCGGCGCTGCCTGGGGCGCCGCGTGGGCGGTGCTGGGGGCGGCGCGGCGCGGTTTCGGCTTCTCCTCATCGGCAGTCGGCGCGGCGGCGACGATCTCGGTCAACAGCGCCTTGTGCTGCAGCTTGTTGAGATAGCCGCTCTTGGGATAGCCGCGGGCGGTCTGCCAGCGCGCGATCACGGCCCGGGTCGGCGCATCGAACTGGCCGGTGACCCTGGTGTCGAAGCCGAGGCCGGTCAGGCGGCGCTGCACGTCGCGGCGCTGGCCCTTGTCGAGACCGATCTGGTCCTCGGTGGTCTGGTTGGCTTCGTCCTTGAAGGTCGCGGGGTCGATACCCGTGCTCAGGTTGCGGGTCGCGTTTTCCTTTTCCTTCGCGCCGCTCTCGAGCGACGCGATCCGCGACAGCGCCAGCGAGCGGAACTGGCCGTTGGGGTAGTTGGTCAGGTAGGCATTGTACTCTTCGGGCTTCGTGGAATCCTTGATCGAACGCCAGAACTCCAACTCGACATCCGATCCCGGCTTAGCGCCCGCGGCCGGCGCGGCTGCCGCCACGGCGCCCGGTGCGGGGGCACCGTTGAGGTAGACGGCGCCGATCAGGTTGGTATGGCCCCAGGGGAGCTGGCCCTTGTTGGTCTCTTCATTGACCTGGGCGCGGACCTTGGTCATGGCCTGCTGGATCTCGACGCCGGGCTGGG
>OEIU01000148.1_pt1 | contig 71303 bp, 109 predicted proteins | sample 1539221 | NCBI WGS metagenome assembly OEIU01 (sample SAMN03792071, study PRJEB22550) | activated sludge metagenome | feature: wastewater treatment plant; material: activated sludge; isolation source: Wastewater treatment plant of a petroleum refinery complex | place: Argentina: Zarate | collected...
GAGCTCCACAGCCTCACTGGTATTCTCGTCGAGAGTGGAGGAGAAAAACTGGATCGCACGGGAGCCAGCACCTTGGACATTGTCGATGTAAAAATGTCCAAGGTAGTCCTTTCCCATGTGACCGGCGCGGGAGAAGCGGACTGGCGGGATTGAGCCATCGTTCTGCTTCCCGGACAGTTTGTCAAGGTACAAACCGCGATCGGCACAGGCACAGCGCACGGCATTGGTCATGACGTCGAATTTGCTCATCGCTCACTCTCCAAGGGCTTGTCTCATCAGCGGCCAGGGAGCCACCCTGCGCCGGACGCCCCGGCTGCGAGGCCGGAGCGTTTCGACTAGTCGATTGTCATGAAGCCCTGCGAAGAGTACACCCCAATGTAGCCGCCCTCGCGAGCAAGGCCAGAGAGGTGCATCCCGAAGACCGCCGTCCAGCGCCCGTCCCGCGTCCGGCAGATCAGCGGGCGGTCCTCAGCGAAGCCAAACTTCTCGAGCGCCTTCATCAGGTTCGCCTCGGTGGCGTAGGAGCGGCAGCCGTCAAGCTGGATCGTACCATTGTTCGCGAGCATCAGATCTCTCCGTGGTTGGGCTTGTCTCATCAGCGGGCGGGGTGCCACCCCGCGCCGGACAGTCCAGTCACGCACAACGCGCCGGACCGTTTCGACACCCGCCGGAAACCACGGCGCCAGAGCCCTTGTGGAGGGGGACCCCAGCGAGAGACCAGCGACCGTCAAGCTCAGCTAAGCTTCTGTAGGTCACCGGGCCGTACCGGACGAGGGCTTCATTTGCTTGGCGGTGCCCACCGCTGCGTTTCTTCTTGTACCATCATTCTGCCTGCACCCGGCCGACTCCGCTACCGAAATCGGTCGGGGTCTGTGGCGTCGTGACCACAGGGCGGCGGCAAGTCTCCGGAATGACTCAGCTTTCGGTCGCCAGCGTCGGGGAACAATTTCTCGCATGTATAATGTGCGCTGGCGACCTGCTGGGGCCGTCGGCGACAGTCCGCGCACAACTCTCTGGAATCACTCAGGAATCTCGGCGCATTCTCAGGCTCGCCAGTCGGGTCGTCGCGCCGCTCGCCAGGACCCGAGGACATCCTCCGGCTCCAGCCTCCCCCGCCCCTCCCAGCCGGGCCGCCGCTCACGACCCGGAGCCGCCTGCGGCGCTCGCTGAGGGCTCCCTGCCGGGCCGAGGGTAGGGCGGGGGAGGCCCGCCCGCTCTGGAGCCTCAGCGGGGCGCGCTGACCTCGGCCGTGCAGAGAACCGCCAGCAGACGGTACGTGCCGGTGAGGTCCAGGTGCGTCATCCCCGCAGCCATGGCCTCATACGGGTTGTCGCGCCGGATCGCCTCGCACATGCGGTCGATTGTCCCCATGGCCTTGTTCGTGTCGGTGAGGCCCATCGCCCTGCAGTGCTGCATCCCTGCCTCTCTTCGGTAGTACGGCACCGCATGCCCGAAGGCCGCCATACCGACAGCCATGGCCTCATCCTCAGCCCGCATGTCTCTCTGTCTCTGGCCCTTGTGCTCAGCCATCCGAGCCATCGCCGGGTGCCGTGCGCTTGGAGCCTGTGATCGGGCGGAGCAGCAGCCCGCCGTTCCTGACGTGCTCGAGCACACCGGCGCTCAGCCCCTCGAGGGTGTCGGGTCGGTACCACTCATGGGTGGGGTGCAGGTCCTGCGGCACACGGTACATGCTCGAGAGCATCACGGGAGCGGACATGCCGGCCTGCCCCTTCACGCCGGCCGCCCTGCACCGCTCGCAGACCGTCATGAAGGGCGTGACGCCTGGCTCCCTGTCGATCGTCACGATGACGTGCGACGGGTCCGCCTCGCAGCGGTATGCGTTCCGTCGACCACTGTTCGGGAACGCCTTCCCATCGCGGCCATACGTCGCACGCGCCTGCTTCGCGATCCTGTGGACCTCAGCCGTGCGTGCCTCGTGTCGTCTCTTCGCCTCACCCATGGTGCGTCTCCCTTGCCTGTCTGTCCAGCCGTCTTGCCTCGGCGGTGTGCTTTGCCTCCGCAGCGTGGTCGCCGTCCTGTCGTGCCAACCCGGCCATCTCCCACTCCTGGTTGGCGCGCCGCCGCAGTCTCTCGATCTCCGTCTCACCCATCATGACTCTCCTCTTGGTACTGGCTCTGTCTGTGATCTTGGTCCTCTGCTGATCCATCTGATGCTCTCATCGACGGACTCGTACGTCTTCGCAGCATAGTCCACCAAGGACTGCAGAGAGGACCCTACTGGGCTGCTCCCGGCACCAGACAGCCGCAGCAAGACGTAGAGCTGGATGAACTCACGCTTGTCCATGGTCGTCCTCAGCGTCTGCGAGCTCGTTGTCGATCCTGGCCGTAATCATGTCGAAGATCTCGTTGGCGTCGTCGCGGATCGATGGCGCGATGACCGCGTGCAGTGCCCGAGCGAACTCACCCTGGTCGACCATGCGTCTGTCGCCTAGGTAGAAGGTGCGGTCGGTAACCTCGCACTGTCGGCGCATCATGCCCACGTCGGGCTCGGGGCGATGCCAGACCACGGTGAGCTCCACACGGGCTGGTGGGAGATCCGCATCCGCACCCGGCAGCAGGTCGAGGTGGTCGAGGATGTCGTCGAAGCTGATCGTGATCTCGCTCATCCGAAGACGATCCTTCCCTCATATGGCGTGGTGGTCTCAGGCTCAAACCGAAAGCGGACCTCACCAATCTCGACTCGGCCGACGCGTGTTCGGTGTCCGCTGACGTAGTAGTCCGGGTCAGCCGTGACGCTGATGATGCGCCCGGCGTCGTCGATGCCGAGCGAGAGAACGTTCCGCCAGGCATGCCCCAGACCGACGACGACGTAGTAGGAGGCCCGTGAGTTGCGGTGCCCAAGGTACACGGCACCCACCTCCACAGGCACGTCGCGGCCCATCGGCCCATCGCGGTGTATGGTGATCGTCCTCAACGCGGGCCTCCCAGGTGCAGCCGCCGCAGTCGCTGTCGGGCGAAGTCCATCTGCCCGTATAGCCGGGTGCCGAGTGCGACAACCTCCTCACGCTCCGACAGGCGCGTCGCATCGGTGACGGTTGACAGTCTTACGTTGAGCCTCTCGACCGCCTCTGCTGCCTCCTCCAGACGGCGAAGGGTGGCGTCGGTGACTCTTCTGTGCCTTGCGGTCAATCTTGTGTCTCCTTGTGTCCGTCGCCAGCCTTGATGAAGTACCCCATGCCGGGCCTCGCCGTGAGGACGTACGGGATGCCGGCGCTCTCGCAGCGACGGATGATGAACGGGAGCGTGGAGGCCCGCGCCGAGTGTGTGCTGCCGTGCTCGAGGAACGCTGTCCAGATGCGCCTCGCCTCCGCCCGGCTGAGCTCCGTCTCGTGCGGTGTTGAGACGCACAGGGTGACTGGTCTTCTCTCCATCACACGCCCCTCCCAACGATCTCGATGTTGCCGCGCTCCAGGTCCTTGGAGATGTTGCACATCTTGTATGGCGTCCGTGCTATGATCTCCGGAACGGTGACGCCTGGCTCCGAGGCCACGAGCGCCTCCATCCTGGCGTAGGCCGTATGGATCGAGGACCCTGGCTTGCGCGCACGGTCCGCCGTCACCACGACCCGCAGACGGGCGGTGGCCAGGTCCTCGGGCACCCGGCTCCGCTCCTTTGCCTCCGCTGCCCTGTGGGCCGCTATGGGGTCGGAGGCCGCCCGGCGCGGCGCGGGCGGAGCCTCGGGCTCACCCTCGTCAGGCAGGTCGTCAAAGGACTGCACGAGCGAGCCGCCCCGCAGGTCCGCGATCGCCGCCCTTGCCAGAGCCCCGGCGCAGCGGCGGCCGTAGCTCTCGAGGGACAGCAGGTTCCGCTCCAGCAGAGCGGCTACCTTCTCCGGGATGGCCTCGGCTACCTCGCGTGAGCCGCGCAGCTCCTCCGAGCGCACACGGAACACCCGCACGGAGGTGGGGTCGAGAAGCCTTACCTTGTGCCCGCGCGTCCCAATCACCAGAAACCGCCGCCAGCCACACCCGACAACCTCGTTGTCGAGCCATGCCTCAATGTACGAGAGAGCCATCCCTCAGTCCTCCAGTCGTTCATACCTGACGAGGAAGAGTCCGGTCGGGACGTACACCTCCAACTCAGACCAGACTGCCCGACCAGTGGCCTGGACGTCGGCGATGACCTCGATGCACCGAGAGTCGGCGTTCGGTGTCTCTCGTGGGACAACCCACAGCGCGAACCGGCTACCCATGGCTGTCGCTCCCTCTCGCGTCGTCCGCGAGGCGTCGCAGCCTCGCATCAACACCGACCAGCTTCCGCCTGAGCAGGCGAAGGTCGGCTGTGTCTACCTGTCGGCTGACCTCGATGGTGAGACCGATGCGTGCGCCGCGCTCCACAACCTCAGCCCTGAGGTGGCGCAGCTTCCTGCTGTGCGTGCTCGCCATGGCTCACCACTCCGGCATCACGGACACGAGGTACAGGTCAACGTCGGGACCCGCCTCGCGCTGGCACGCGACCTTGGCCGCTGATGCTGATGCGGCCGTCGCTGCCCATATGGTGCCGCGCCCGGCCGGATCGTCGCTGAACTCGTATCGTCTCTTCGTCTTCTTCGCTAACACGTCAGTCCTCCTCTGGGTGGCTGGTGGGGAGTGGGAGGCCAGGGTGCCCCAGCCTCCCACCCCTGCTGCTGGACCCCAGGACCGGGGGCGGGGCTGTGGGTCCGCAGCAGGAATAGCATACCGCCTCCGCATGCTCGGCGCTACCCGAGACGCACCAGCCCGCGCCGCGTGTCCCGACGCAGGTCGGAGCGCGTGTACCTCGTCCACCTCAGCACCTCCCCCGCCGACGCGCCTGGGTTGTGCCGCAGGTGCAGCCACATGTCGTAGTAGCGGTAGTACGCGTCCGTCTCGGGCCGTCGCGCCCGCACCGGCAGGACCACAGCCTCCAGCGAGGCGCTGAGGTCGGGTGGCCAGGAGGGAGCGGGGGAGCGGCCCGGCGCTGCGTTGAGGACCTCGTAGGCGGTCCAGACGCGGCGGCGCGAGCCGAGGCTGCGCCAGTTGGGGTCGATGACCACGCCGTCGCGGACCACGAGAACGTGGCGGTGGACGCCAACGATGAAGACGCCGCGCCTGAAGAGTCTGCGGAACTCAGCAAGTGTGGGGCGGGCGTCCTCCTGGAACACGCCTGGCTCCGTGGAGATGTGGGCGCCAAGAGCGGCGAGTGCCTCCAGCATGCGTCTCTCCTGCATGCCCCGGTGTGGCTGCCAGCCGTGCTGCCTCCATGTCGCGAGGATGCTCTCATCTCCAAGACCAGTGACCTCGCGGGCCATCACCAGGTGGCAGTTGTTGCGGTACTTCTCGATCATGGGTGGTGGGCCCGGCGCTCCTGCCGAGCCCTCTCTCCTATGCTGCCTCGAGAAGACGCTCGAGCACCGCACTCTTGCGGGTGGACTCGGTGCCGAGCCACGAGGACCGCAGTCTGTGGTCGCGGGAGCGCCGGGCAATGTGGTCCGAGTAGTACGTCACGGCAGCCAGCGCACCCCAGCCCGTGCCGGGCTCAGCGCCAGGCGCACCATCGTACGCCTCCATGATCTTCTTGATCACGGGGTACGGCCCGAGGGTGCGGGCGTCCTTGAGCTCCGCGTCCGTAGCGTCCGCGAGGGCCGGGCTCCGTCGTGCGTAGACGGGCTGCAGTAGTCTGATGACCTCCTCGCGGGAGAGCTTCAGCCGCCTGAGGGTGCGGGCGTTCTTCGCGAACTCGACCACCTGCTCACGGGCGATGCCGAGGGCCTCGGTGGCCGCAACAGGATCGAATTCACGGGAGTGCCAGATGCGGACCTCAGTGTTCGCATCCCGCAGAGCCAGCGCAAGGGTGTTGGCGCAGACGACGCGGATGTGGGTGGTCTTGGCCACGATCGCTCGTCCGCTCTCGTGCGGCGAGACGAGGAGCAGGTAGCCCCGCACCGGGTCGCCTCGCCCAGCGTCGAAGTCCGCACCCAGCCGGGCGAGGCCCCAGACCAGACGACCACCCATGAGTGAGCCTGCCGTCTCCATTGTGGCGCCGCCCGCCTGCACGAACGAGTCGAAGAATGCGAGGGCGTCCCGGTTCTGCAGCGGGTGCCATCGCGAGCCGACCACCGACAGGACGGAGTCGTCGGTGTCGCGGACCAGAGCCATGTGTCCGGGGACCGCGATGCGTCGCCCACCGCTCCTTCCGGTTCCCTGCGTGTACAGAGCCCGCTTGCTCACCGTCCAGGCAAGGCCCGCAGCCTCAAGCATGCCGTCGACGCCGATGCGAGGATCAACCTGCACACCGAGGCCGTGCCATGGTACCTCGTGGGCCCAGGCCATTGTCTCCACTGCTGCCGTCATGACTTCTTCTCCTGGCTGCCCAGCTGCACCGCAAGATGCTTGACCGGGGCGACCTTGTTCAGGGCGAGAGTCGCTACGAGGTCGTTGTACTTGAGCACGAGCTCGGCGTACTGGTCCGACAGCCTTGTGATGGCGGATCTGACTACCGCGAGCTCAGCAGGATCAGCACTGCCTCGGGCGGCGGGCTGGAGGTTGCCGAAGAGCTCGGTGCGGGCTCCCTGCACGTTGCGCTTGGTGACGCCGATCTCCTCACCGACCCTCTCGTCGGACCAGCCATCCTCGTAGCGGACGAGCCCGCCGTCCATCTTCACGATGACCTTCTCCAGCAGAGCGTGGGTCTTGATGAGCTCCATCCGGCTCATCTTCCTGTTCGTCTTCTCAGCCACGTCGTCCTCCTCTGTGTGTGGTGTGCCCGGGACCACCCCGAGCACGCTACTCTAGCGCGCCGAGGCTCCCGGGCACAACCCCTCAAGGGTCTAGATAGGGTGTCGTCGTGCGAGGGCCGTTGACGACAGCAGTGGGGCCTGTGAGGGCCTTGGTGACGCAGCCTTCTCGAGCGTGAGGACACGCGCCTCCAGCCTCCGGAGCAGGTCGAGGATCGTGTCGGTCTCGAGCTGCTCAAGACTCCTCTCGACAGCGTCCAGGCGCTCACGGACATACCCAACCTCAGCCGCAAGGCCGGCTCCTCTTGGAGCGAGTGCCGGGGGCTGGTCCTCGAGACGCCCGAACCATCTGGTGCGACGGGCCTTTACGTGGCCAACGTTGACGCCACCACCAACATGTGCTGCTACCTTCTTGTCGTTCCATCCCTCCTCGTAGCGCCAGTAGCCACTCGGAAGCTTTACGAGCTTGCTCTCAAGCAGATTCATGATGATCTGAACCTGCTTGTCGTCAGCAAACTTTCTGTCCTCGCTCATTGTCTCTTCTCCCTGCCCTTAGAGTGGTGACTTGTCGGTGGTGCGACCACCAAATGAGAGTGGTGGTGCGATCTTGAACTCCTCCGTGACCCAGAAGTATGCTCCGGTCGCACCATAGAATGGGACCTCATCCCGGAGGATATCATGGACCTTCCAGGCTTCCTCCCACTTCACGACTGATCTCTCCCTCAGTGGGATGCGTGAGCAGTAGTCAACGAGAACAACATAGGCGGCCCGAACCTCCTTCTTCTTTGCGCTCTCGTACAGACGGTCGAGGGCAGGCCACGATACCGAGAAGTCGCCATGCTCGGCCTCCGATCGCTTGCATATGAGAACGCCTGTTGCGGACGCCACGTGCCACCAGAGCTCGTTGGGACGATACTTGACGCTGTCCTCGACAAAGGACCAGCCGGGTACTTGGAACATGTCGTAGATTCTAACGAATCCTTCAGCCATCTTCTATCTCCTATCAAACAAGCCGGGGAACATGCCCCGGTGCCTCTAGGCTAGGCTGGATGGGCCCAGAAAGACTAGGGGTCACGGCCCAAGATGGCGCCCAGCAGGGGTCGCAACCAGTTATAACCAGTGCGAACTAGGACAAGCTAGAAGAAGCTTGCGTATGCTACCGTAGCGTCGCAGTCTCACGCAGTTCTGCAGAACAGCGCAACAATGTGTCCGCCTCAGAGCCACCAGGGTGGTGCCAGATCCTCTATCTCCTCAGCGATGCGCTCCAGAACGAACATGGCTATGGTGTTTGGTGCGTTCTCGATCAGTCCCTCAGCAAAGTTTCGGAGACGGTTCTCGAACTCTGCAGGACTGTCAACATAGACGTCACCTATCTGACATCTGACTCGAGTAATCTCCCAACTGGGGGACAGGTAGATGAACGTCGCGCTAGTCCGCCACTCAGCAGTAAGGTGGATGCACAGGTACGGCCAGAGAATCAGACGTGGGCCGCCACTCAGCCTCAGGGCTGGTGGGAGATCGTTCAGGCCAATGACTCTGTAGGTTCGGTCAGGTATCATCTGCGTACTCCAGTCTAATCTCGTCGTACCCAATCCGCATGTGCGAGGTGATCATCCTGGAGTGGTGGGCCTCGGTGGTGATGTGGCGCATGCTGCCGAGAAAGCTGTAGGTGAGGCGCTGGTACTCGATGCGGAAGCGAGACACGGCGGACAGATCCTGTTCCAGCATCTCTACCTCCGGGTGGTAGCCATCGACCAGGAGCTCTCTGTCACGCAGCCCTCGCACGTACTGCCGCGAGCGCCCGAAGCCGCTGATGTCCAAGAGCTCCTGCGCTGCGTCCTCGAGGCTGCTGACCAGCGCGAAGGGTCTGTCGTCGATGAACAGGACTGGGTTCAGGTAGTGGCGCGCGACCTCGACGTGGATACCTTCAGTGATCGGCGCAGGTGCTGCGATCAGCAGAGGCGGAGGCACGACGGTCACTGCGACAGTCGCACCGAACAGCTGCAGGAAGCCGCGTCTGCTGAGGTCCATGTCTAGCGCCTGCTGATGCTGACGCGGGCGCTCGTGACGACGGCGCGGAGCTCCGCAAGCCATGTGTTGATGGAGCGCGGGGACGTGCTGCCGATCGGGCAGTCATCCCAGCTGTCGATGATGGCGTCCAGCGCCGTCTCCAGCCGCCGGACCTCGAGGATAAGGTCGGCTATGGTGTCGCGTCGCCTCGTCGAGTCCTCACCCGGTCGGTAGCCAACCTCACGATCGTGCTGGTGCACGAGCTCCTGCGCCCTCGCAAGGATCTCCTCACGGCGAGCGTCCACGATTACCTTCGCCTCACACACTGTGCTCCAGTCCATCATCCGCGATCCTCCCTCATGCTCTCCAGATGGCTGAGTCTGTCCGACACCCGCTGCAGGGCCTCAATGATTGCCTCGCCATCGTGCCGGGGCTCCGGACCACGCCGCAGCGTAGCCTCCTCGCTCTCGATGGAGGCGACGGGGCCGAAGAGCTCACCGATCATGGCGCGGACCATGGCGATGACCGACCGCGTCTGGATGAGGTTGTCCTGGAGCAGGCGCTGTGTGTGCTGCGTGCGCTCGAGCTCCCGAGTAAGCTCCTCGAGCGTGGGAGGGGTGGCTCTCGCGTCCAGGATGTTGAGCACTGCGCCCCGGCGCTCGAGCTCCGCGCCTATGTCGGCTCGCTGCCTGGCGTTGGTGGAGCGTGCGTGGGCCTTGGCCAGCACCTCCGTCGGCACCTGCTCGTAGCGGCTCACTCTCCTCCCTCCTCATGGTATCTGATGACCTGGCCGGTCGGACAGATGCAGCAGTGGACATCACCAACCTCCACACCCGCCGCCGTCCGCGTGCCGCGTGTGTCGATCCTGCCGCTGTTGCCGCACAGACTGCACATGTTCTTGCGAACGTAGTTCTTCAGCCAGTACTCAACCACCGGCTCACAGTACTTGTGCGCGTGCTCACTCACCGCACTATCTCCTCGTCGCTGCGTCCCGCGTCCCGCTGCATCGCCACGACCATGCGCTGGAGATCGCCCCAGAAGTGGTCCTCGCAGTGGTATACCTCGCCACGCAGACGATGCTCGACCTGCCTCCGCAGAAGCAGACCGTGCGCCACCTCCCACGCCTCCTCGCGGGTCTCGAACACGGCGGGCACCCAGCGATCCGCCAGGACCCCGAACATCACCATGCCTGTCTGGCCGTGCAGTGGGCACACCCAGAGGCGCGGAGCCGCGTCCCCGGCAGCAGCCATGCCCTCGCAGACGCAGCGATCACTGGGCAGCGGCGGGTCGGGCCTCCTCATGACGGCACTCTCACGCAGGCCCATCTCACCACGGACCCAGGACCTGCGCTGCTCGCGCAGCATGGCCTCCAGCTCCTCCGGGCTCATCAGTGCGACGCGCGCCCGTGCCTCCTCGATGAGCACGGACAGGGACGAGCGGGGGGAGCGCTCCCCCGCCCTCGTCCGGAGCCGCTGGGCGGCCTCGGCAGCCCTGCGCAGGCCGTCCCTCCAGATGCGGGTGGTCATGCCTGCCTCGACAGCTGGACGTGGACCCTGCCCCAGGGCATGCGTGCGCCGGGGTCATCAACGCCTCCGCTCACGATGGCCCGCTGTCCGCTCTCGCGGAAGACACCAATGATCTTGATCCCCTCCATGCGGATGCCTCGCTGCAGCAGCTGGTCCGCGACAACGCGGGCCGCCTCCTGGAGAGCCCGCATCATGCGGTCGTCCCCAACGTGCACAAACTCAACCATCTCTGCCTCCTCTTGTTTGATCCCAGTGCTCCGCCATGAGGACAAGCGACGCTATGAGCGCCAGCACGAACCACGCCACCATCCTCACGACCTCCCATGCCGTAGGCTCCCAGCCCTGCAGGAGTGGGAGCGGCACCAGACACTCACCCATGGTCAGCGCCTTCTGTCGATCGGCATGAACCGCTGGCGGCCGTCCGGCAGCTGCTCGTGGAACATGGCTGACGGGAGCAGCCACACGGTCCCGTCGGCGAGGGAGCGGTACACCACGTACTCGTCGCCCGTCTCACTGTGCGTGGCGCTCTCGGCCAGCATCTCGTAGTCGCCACCCCGGTGGTGGCGCCAGCGCGGCAGACTCTTCAGAGCGTCACGCTCCATGCACACCCGCCCGAGCTCCGCCTCCAGGCTCGAGATGATCCTCTGGTCGCGCAGGTGCCCCTCGATGGGTGGGTGGTCGAGCACCACTCCGTCCTCGATGCAGTCATCCACGTGCAGCAGCCGCCCGTCCGCAGAGCGCCACTGCTCGCTGCCGCTGGGGAGCTCGGCCTGTCTGAGGACAGTCATGGCGTGCAGCGTCTGCGAGCTCAGCCAGGCCCGGCGCGGACTCTGGTGCTGCGCCAGCCACTGTCGCCCAGCCTCCGTGACGATGGCCGTTGGCTGGTCATCCTCCATGGTGCGCACGACGAGGCCAACACGGACCAGTGCGTCGGTAGCGCGACTCGTCTCGCCGTCGTATGGAAGCTCGACCACCTCTCCGGCACACTGTCGAAGCACGAGCACCTCTCTGTCACTCAAGAATATCATCACTCCCACTCCACTCTCTTGAGGCGGTTGTTCTGCGGCATGATCATGATGCCGTAGTCATGGCAGACGGGGCGGGTGCTCCCGTCCGGCTCCCTCAGCAGACCCCAGTTGGACGCCTTGAGGTCCGTGAAGATTGCCGGCACCCGCTCCGGCAGATACTGTGGCGGCATGGGCCAGGTACGCCGCATCAGCAGGTACTCGCCACTCGGACTGATGGAGTGGCAGGGTGCGAACCACTCTGCGAGCGGCGTGCCCCTGTAGAACGACCAGGCCTCCCACTCCGCGACATTGTGGAACTGTCCCGCATGCCGCTGCCTCTTGATGACGTACGTCTCGGGGTCGTGCTCGAACACGTAGACCTTGCGGTGCTCGCCCACACCCAGCCTGCTCCCGACCATGAACTTGTGGAGCTCGGTCCTCATCCCTGCTCCCTCAGGGTCACACGCACGCGGCCGTAGATCTTGGGCTGCCACACGCCACCAATCCTGCTGAATGCCCAGCCCGCGTCCATGTCGTAGGCTACGCACTCGGGAACGAGCACGTCGTCAACGTAGACCGCCAGCACCCGGCCGCAGGCGGCGCGGTCGTAGTGTGGTGAGCTCGGGACAGTGGACAGGCGGCGCGGGGCGCTACTCCTCGATGGTGAGCTCATCGACAGTGACTCCCTCCATCGGGCTGCTGGGTTGCGACGGGGGTGAGGAGAGCTCCAGCATCTTCACATTGTGTGCGATCTTGTCGAGCCTGCTCAGAACATCATCAACCACGAAGAGGGCGGCCAGAACAACAACTCCCTCACTCGTCTTGAACCTGCTGTCGTCGAGAGCATCCAGAAGCATTCTGGTGCTCGTGTTTCTGAGCAGCTCTTTGATGTCACTCTTCTTCTTCAACATGGCCTCCTCCCTGGGTCCGTGTCCTCTGGTCTGGTGATCTCCAGCGCCGTCGCGATGCGCCCGAGAGAGTGCAGGAGCTCATCGAGAACGGACACCGCCGCACGCACCAGGATCTTGTCGTCCACCGACATCGTCCTGTGGTTGGTGAGCGAGTCCGCCAGCTGTCTGGTGCAGTCGAGCCTCATGATGATCCCTCCCTCTGCGCCCCGCCCCTCTGTGCTCCGCCCAGGATGCCGTCGACCATCGCCAGCAGACTGTCCACCCTCGCAGCATGCAGCTGCTCCTGTCGGGCGGTGCGGACCTCACTCAGCACGGCGGCCAGAGCATCCTTCAGTCGCACGCGGACTGGCTTCGTGTCGGTGACTGGCGAGATCGTGATGATCGTCGCCATCCCGTGGTCCTCCATGTACCGCTCGACCGTGGCTCTGATCACTTCCACGTCCGTCTTTGCCTCCTCGGCCGCCCGCTCCCTGACCCTGTCCTCCAGGATGCTGAGTCTGTCCGACATCAGTTCACCTCCAGGCTCTGTGGTGCTGTGGAGACCTCGAGACCCTGCTCCTCAAGCTCAAGCTCATCGGCAACCGAGCGGAGGATCGTGGACCATGCGACCACCCCATCACCAATCTGTCGTGATGCCTTGAACGAGTGTGAGAGGGCGGATCCCTCCGGACCCTCGTCCAGGATGATGAGGAGGGCACCCAGAGGTGGGAGCCTGCAGTCAGGCTGCGCCGTCCTCCTCTCCAGTGCCTGGAGAACCAGGTCCCTCATCAGCTCGCTCTTGGTCTCGCGCATCCTGTGTCTCCTCCTCCTCCGTCTGGCTTGATCTGCTCTGATCACCCTCAGAGCCCAGTACCTGTCTGAGTCTGTCGATTGCTCTGGACGCCGCGCTGCCTGGTGGTGGGGCAGCCTGGCGGGGCGGGAGGACAGGGGCCAGGTAGCTCAGGACCGGAAGGCCCGGCACTCTGCGGCCGCCCTCACTCACGCCAACGTATCCTCGTCTGATGTCCCGCTCCACCATGGCCCATGTCGAGCGGGTCTGCTCCAGGAACTCCGCGATGGTCATGCCGACACGGTAGTGCTCGTGGCGGGCATGCATCTTGGTGCCTGGACGGCGTGGGTTCTCCACCACCCAGGCGACGACGTGGTCTCTTAGTCTGTGAGCACGGGGACGGCGCTTTGGTTCAGCAGGCGCTGCTTCTGGCTGCGTCTGCCTCGCTTCAGCCGGTGAGGGGTCTGGCGCTCCTGTCTCCGGGACGGCGCGGCCTGGTTCCCCACCATCGTCCAGCGGCTCAGCAGATGGAGCCGCTGGACGAGGCTCCGGGGCAGGCGGCATCGTCACCCGTCGCAGGGACTGGTCCACGTAGGGAGCCGCGTCGCCGAGCCTTACGTCTCTTGGTGGCACGTCTCTGCTCCTGTGTCCTCTGACGCAGGTGTGACTGATGTCTCCCTCCCTAGTGCGGCACACCTCGCACGCAGCGCAGCGACGTAGCCGAGCAGTGCCTGGCGGGCCTCCACGACACCCGACGCACCACGACTGGCGCACTCCTCGAGAGCACTGATGAGGCGGCGGGCCTCAGCGTCACTTTGACTCTTTTGATCATTCTGATCAAGATAGGTAAGAAGACCAGCCACAGCCTGCGCCTGTCGCCTCGTGAGGCGGACACCCACCACGTCCGCCACGCCGGACACCCACCACGCGGTGCAGTTGCGGTGGCCACAGCCACATGGGGTGGCCAAGTACGTCACGACACAACCTCCGTGGTCGATGAGATGGTCAGACGCAGCGCCTCCTCACGGGAGAAGCCCATCCTCTGGTAGATGCGGAACACGTCATGGTGCAGCCGCGCCCACAGCTCGTGGTGCTCGAGCGTGATCTCGTAGTCCCTCCGCAGCTCCTCAATGGCCTGGCGGATGGGGCTCGCCTCCCCGCCACCCTGGTGCAGGGTGAGGACGGGTCTCTCCTTGTCTGACATCGCAGCCTCCTTGGTGCCTCGGGACCCAGTCTAGCGCCGGGCGGCGCGAGGCGCTACGCCCGATCCGGAGCGGTGGCCCCCACGAGCTGGGCCGTCTCTCGGCGTCTCTGGGATATTAGGCGCGTCTCTCGGATACCAGCGTTCGCGGTCGGGGCTGTGAGGTGCTGGGGCGCGATCCTATCGCATTGGGCGATAGGTATATCGCAGCCTGCGGGGGTAAACGATAAGAAGATTATAGTAGTGGGGCGGAGGTTTACACCTGCACATATCGCAATATCGCATCGCCCGCACGTGGGCGCGCGCCCTCTCGTGGGCATGGGCATACACGGGATGCGATAAAACGATAGGGTCACGTGCAAGCCGTTGATATTCCGGGGTGATCTTCGTATCGTTACTAGGGCCGGGCTGCGATAGGAGTCGGGGTTTTGCGATATGCCCGATAGCGGCCCTAGATACGGTCTGACCGAGCACAGGAGGCTCGGCCAGCCCCGTTCTTATTCCCCCCGCCAGCGATTGACAAGTTTTTTCTTGTGATCTCACGAATCGTCAGCTATATCGGGGCTGCAGAGGGCTGCCTCTTCTTGAGCGCGATGCGCCAATACTTGGCCCGTCTACGGTTCTACTTGAGGATCGCGCGGCGAGATGAATAGGAAGCGCAGAGGCGCATTTGGGCTGACCGAGAGGGAGCGTCGCTTCGTCGAGGAGTTCGTCAAGGACTTCGACGGAGGGGCCGCCGCCCGCCGCGCTGGCTACACTGGCACCGACGGCAGCTGCTCGACGCAGGCCTCCCGCATGCTCGGACGACTGGACGTGAGCGCCGCTGTCGAGGACATGATGATCAAGAGCGGCGGGATTACCCGCGCTCGCGTCATGGCCGAGATCGGGCGCGTCGCGTTCTCGAACCTTGACGACATCCTCGAGTGGGATGAGGACGGGGTCCGTGTTCGCCCGTCCGCCAACCTCACTCGCGAGCAGAAGGCCGCGATCGCGTCGGTGACGGAGACGATCACCGCCAACGGCAACTCGATCAAGGTCTCGATGCACTCCAAGATGGACGCTCTGGAGAAGCTCGGGAAGATCTTCCGCATGATGCCGGACCGCATGGAGCTCTCTGGTCCGGACGGCGGCCCGGTGCAGGTCTCCGCAACCGACGCTCTTCGGGAGCGTCTGGACAAGCTGAAGGTGGTCGATGCTGTCGCAGTCCGCCGATAGTCCGTGGTACGCGGTCCAGACCAAGCCCCTGCGTGAGGGGACGGCCGTGCGCAACCTCAGGCAGCAGGGCATAGACACCATCATGCCGCTGGAGCGACACAAGACCATCCGTCGTGGTGTCGTGCGCGAGTGCATCCGTCCTCGCTTCCGCCGGTACGTCTTCGCGGCCATTGCGAGCCACCAGTTCCCCGCCGTGCGGTCGACCATCGGTGTCTCGCACGTGGTGCGGTTCGCCGGGATGCCGGTCCCCATCCCCTCAGACATCATCCTTGAGCTCGAGGGCATCTCCACCGAGTCGGGTGCGGTTGACAGTCGCGACTGTGTCGCCCTGCCGCGCATCGGTGACGTGGTGCCCATGAGCGCCGAGTCAGTGCTCCGTGATCTTGTCGCGGAGATCGTAGGAGTCGTGAGCCACGAGAAGATCCGCGTCTGGCTGCGGGACCCGCACGGGAACCGCCGCTCGGCTACGGTTGCGCTCTCGGACCTCGACTTCTAGGTTGGCCGCTCTCCTCGGGGGAGCGCTCGGCCCGGCCAGAGTCTGGCCTATCCGTGGTGTGCGGTGCTCGCATGCCCCGCAGCGGTAGCCGTTGAGCATGAACGTACCAGCCAAGATCGAGACACCGGCGACGCCGGTCGTGAGCAGTGCGGACGTCCAGGAGCTGTCGCTGGCGGAGCGTCTTGTCCTGCTCCCTGAGGCTGACCGCAGTGCCTACCTCGAGGAGATAGGCGAGGACGGTGCGAGTGCTCTCCTCTGGGACTGGAGGTTCTGGGGTCGGCCGAAGCAGTTCGCTCCCGAGGGCTCGTGGCGAACGTGGATGCTGCGGGCGGGCCGAGGGTTCGGGAAGACGCGGACCGGCACCGAGTGGGTGCAGGAGCGGGCGATGGCCTACCCGCGCCGCTGGATCGCGCTGGTCGCGAAGAACCCGGCGGACGCCCGCGACTACATGGTCGAGGGGCCGGGCGGCTTCCTCCGCAACGTGCCTCCGTGGGACCGTCCCGTGTTTGAGCCGTCGAAGAAGAGGCTCACGTGGAAGAACGGCTCGTGGGCCACGATCTACTCTGACGAGGAGCCCGACCAGCTGCGTGGCTTCTCTGGCGATACGGCCTGGGTCGACGAGATTGCGAAGTTCCGCAACATCGAGGCGTCCTGGGACAACCTGCAGTTCGGCATGCGTGAGGCGTCCTCGGACCAGCCGCGCGTGCTCGTGACCACTACGCCGCGTCCGCTTGTCTTCCTGTCGGCTCTCGAGGCGCTGGAGACGACGGCCGTGACCCATGGGTCCACGTACGAGAACCGCTCGAATCTCGACGAGGGCTGGTTCAACGAGGTGCTCTCGAAGTACAAGGGCACGCGCCTCGGACGACAGGAGATCGAGGGGCACATCATCAACGATGTGCCGAACGCTCTCTGGAAGCGGTCGACGCTCGACGCAACCCGCGTGCCGTTCGACGATCTGCCGCCGATGGTGCGCATCCTCGTCGCGGTCGACCCGTCCGGCACCGACGGCCCGAAGCAGCTGAGGGGTGGGCGCGTCAAGGAGGACAGGCGCAACGACGTCGGCATCGTCGTCGTCGGCCTCGGTGAGGACAAGAGGGGCTACGTCCTCGCTGACCGGACCTGCAACCTTGGGCCGGAGGGGTGGGGCGCCGAGGTGGTGAGGGCCTACCGGCAGTACGCGGCCAACGCTGTTGTGGCTGAGACCAACTTCGGTGGCGCGATGGTCAGGTTCGTCGTGCGCGCAGCCGACAAGAACGTGCCGTACTACGAGGTCAACGCCTCGCGAGGCAAGGTCATACGCGCCGACCCCGTGTCGCTCCTGTTCGAGCGCGGCGAGGCCCGGCTCGGTGGCTTCTTTCCGGAGCTCGAGGATGAGCTCTGCTCGTTTGGTCCCGACGGGAAGTCCGCAGGTGCGAGCCCGAACCGGCTCGACGCCATGGTCTGGGGGTTCACCAAGCTCATGCTCGAGAACGTGGCGACGGTCACAACCAGGACTGGCCGCGTGCGAGGGCTGATCTGAGAGGATGGACAGTGTCCGACGTCACCACACACCACCCACTGTACGACGACTACGCGGATGAGTGGGAGCTCATGCGCAACGCCGTGCGTGGCGAGAAGGCAGTCAAGGAGGAGGGCATGGCCTACCTCCCGATGCCGTCGGGCTTCGCCGGGGCCTCTGACCAGAACACTCTGTACGATGCGTACAGGCAGCGCGCCCAGTTCCCGGAGATCACCAGCCCCGCCGTGCAGGCGATGGTCGGCGTGATCCACCAGAGTGAGCTCAAGATCGACATCCCCGACCAGATGGTTGGGCTCTGGGAGCGGGCTACCTCCGACGGTCTGCCGCTGGAGGCGTTCCATCGTCGCGTGACGGCGGAGATCCTGACCACGGGCCGCTACGGCATCCTGGCTGGCGCGCCGTCCACCGGCACGGAGCTGCCGTACCTGACCGGGTACTGCACCGAGGCGATCATCAACTGGGATGACCTCCGGATGCTCTTCGTCCTCGACGAGAGCGGACTAGTGCGTGAGGGCTTCTCCTGGACCGATCAGCAGAGGTACCGCGTGCTCGAGCTCACGGACGGCCGCTACGTGGTCCGTCTCTTCGGCGAGAGCGGTGAGGGCCAGGAGGTGGTGCCCAACGCACGAGGCGGCTCACCGCTCACCGAGATACCGTTCGTCATCGCCGGACCTCGTGACCTGTCGGTGGACCCAGAGGCTCCCCCGCTCCTTGCGATCGCTCGTGCGGCCATCGCGATGTACCAGCTCTCGGCCGACTACCGCTGGCAGCTGTACATGACGGGGCAGGAGACGCTCTTCGTGATCAATGCCGATGAGCCTGAGGCAGTCGGTGCGGGTGTGATCGTGTCGCTTAAGGCGACGGCCTCTGGCGACGGCACCTACCCGGATGTTGATGCGCGCTACGTTGGTCCTCGCGGAACGGGCATCGAGGCCCACCGCAAGGCCATGGAGGACGAGGCGACGAAGGCGGTCGGCGCGGGTGCCCGCATGTTCAACAGCGGGCCTCGCACGGCGGAGTCGGGGGAGAGCCGCCGCATCCGCTACGTGGCCGAGACCGCGAGCCTGCTGTCCGTTGCGCAGGCCTCGTGCGCCGCGCTCGAGAAGTCTCTGCGCTACGTCGGTCGGATGATGGGGCTGCCGGACGCAACGATCGAGACGATCGTCGTTACGCCGCCGCCCACTCTGATCGACCGCAAGCTGACGCCACAGGAGATGGCGGCGCTGATGCAGCTGTGGGAGAAGGGCCTGCTATCGTACGAGACGGTGTACGAGAACCTCCAGAAGGGCGAGATCGCCTCGTCCGAGCGCACCGCCGAGGAGGAGCTCGACATCATCGACGAGGAGGACTCTCGCACCGAGCCGACTGCTGGTCTCGGTGGGATGCTGCCGCCACGCCAGCCAAGCAACAGCAACCAGCCGCCTCCGCTCGTTCTCGCCCAGTAGGTGTGCCGTGCCCAGGTGCAAGGTTCGGTACTTTGGTCCCGCTCTGTCGTCGAAGCTGTGGCCGGGTCTTCGTGGTGACGCCGTGATTGTTGGGGCCAGCTACAGCTCCGTAACGCAGATGGTGGAGCTCATCGTCGAGGGCTCTGCGCTGCCTGATGCTGAGCACGCGCATCCGCAGACGACGGAGACTGTCGAGACCAGGTTCCATCGGCGGGATCGTCCGTGACGACCAGGCTCATGCGTCCGTGCTTCAGGCACCTTGACGAGGTGAGGCGCAGACGGATACCGGCGACGCCTCCTGGGGACCTGCGGCTCCACCGACTGGAGCGCCCGGAGCCCTGGCTCGCCGAGCTCGAGCAGGAGATGCGGAGCGCGGTTCGTGACCCGCAGCAGTACCCGGACTACGCATCCTTCTCGGACGAGGTCGCGCGGTTCGTGGGTGTCGCGCCGGGCAACATGGTTCTGGGCCTCGGCATCGAGGGTCTCGTGCGTGACCTGATGATGCTGTGCCTCGACCCCGGCGACACGGTCGCCTTCGTCTGGCCGACGTGTGCGATGTTCGGGGTCTATGCGCAGGTGTTTGGCGCCCGGACGTCCCGCATCGTGTTCGAGCCGGGCCAGGTGCCGACGGTGGATGATGTCGTGAGGCACGTGCGGCGTGGCGAGACGCGCCTGGTGCTCCTGGCCAACCCAGGCCAGCCGGTGGACTATGCGATGGAGCCGGAGGAGATCGCGATGGTCGCCCACAGGTGCAGGGCGGTCGGTGCGGTCCTCGCGGTGGATGAGGCGTACTTCGGCTTCGGGGCGCCAACGTTTCTGGACGACGTCTACGCGCACGACAACGTCGTTGTTCTCCGCACCTTCTCCAAGGCCCTGGGTGGCGCGGGCCTCCGCATCGGGATGGCTGTGGGCTCAGGCCCCGTCATTCGGGCACTGGAGGCGGTTCGTGCCTCGGGCGAGGTAGCGGGTCCGTCGATGGCGATGGCCCGTGTGATCATGGCCAGGATGGCTGACGTCGTGGTGCCCTCCGTGCGTGCCATCATCGGGGGCCGGGACTGGGTGCGTGGGCAGCTGGACGCCTACGGTCTGGTTGCGAGGGGCCGCTGGGCCAACCACGTTCTCGTGCGTCTCGCCGACCCCATGCGGGTGGCTACGAGGCTCCGGACGCGCGGCGTCCACGTAAGGGCCGACATGCCCGAGCCCCTGCAAGGCCACATGCTGGTGACCTGCGGCTCGGTGGAGACGATGAGGCGGTTCGACGTCGAGTTCCGCCGGGCGCTGATGGACGGGTGACGAGATGGACGCTGAGGTCTTCCGCACGGCTGAGGACGGGACGCTGGAGCTCGTCGGGGACTTCGATGGTCTCTACCGGCGGGTCGCGGACCCCTGGGGCCAGTCGTCGTTCGACCTACACCTGGGTGCGTACTACGACCGCTCCCGCACAAACCTCTTCGCGTGTCTGCAGCGCCGCCGCCCGATCATCTCGCTCATGGAGGTGGGCTGCGGGCATGGCCACGTCTCTGGTGCGCTGCGGCGTCTTGTTGCCAGCGTAGTGGTCGGCGTCGACGTGTCGCCGACGGCGCTGGTGCGGGCGCGGGAGCTGTACCCGGACTGTGGCTTCGAGTGTGCTGACCTTACGCAGCCGGGCCTTGATCTTGGCCAGCAGCACGATGTGGTTCTGTGGGGCCAGTGCCTCTGGTACCTGATGCACGAGATGGGCGTCGCGCTGGAGAACAGCATGGCCCATCTCCGTGTGGGTGGTCTCCTGGTGGTGCAGCAGGCGTTCCTCCGCGACCAGCGCTACGGACGCGGGATGGTCGATGGCTTCGCCGGCATGCTCGACGTCGTGGGTCGCGCCCTCGGGGGCCAGGCGCTGCTGGTCGAGGCCCGTCTCGAGGAGCATGACGACGTCTACTCCGATGGTCTCGCAGTGTGGAGGCGGGTGTCGTGAGCCAGGGCCGTGGGCAGGAACGACTGGACTAGGCGCGAGAGGTGGGAGCAGTGCGACGGGAAGCAGCCCTTCGGGACGTACCAGCAGGCCAGCGCTGTGGCGCGTCGCATGAGGCGGAGTCGGAGACGACCCGCACACCCGTATCGCTGTCCGCACTGCCGCCAGTGGCACATCGGCAGCGGCTCGCGTCGGTACAGGGGGGACAGACCGCATGACCGCGATGACCCCAGCTACTGAGTTCAACCTGCGGCGCAAGTCGCACTGGGCCGACCACGTGCAGATGTTCCGTGGGAGGCCGCTGCCGTCGTGGCTGGAGCTCTCGCTGACCGAGCTCTGCAACCGCTCGGCCGGCTCACCTAAAGCCTGCGTCTTCTGCCCTCGCATCGATGGCGAGTTCTACCCGAACCATCCGCTGCACATGGACATCGTGCTGGTGCGTCGGATCGCGGCCAACCTCCTCGACCTCCAGTACGAGGGCGGTGTCGTGCTCTGTGGCTACGGTGAGCCGCTGCTGCACCCCGAGATCCTGGAGGTGTGCCGCACGCTGGCGCCCTTCCGACTCGAGATCGTGACCAACGGCGACCGCCTCACGGCCACGCGAGTGCGCGATCTGCTGGAGGCGGGCTGTGACTGCCTCGTCGTGTCGATGTACGATGGTCCCGAGCAGGTGGAGCAGCTCCGCTCCATCATGGAGGAGGCGGGTGCGACTGAGGACCAGTACGTCCTGCGCGATCGCTGGCACGGTCCTGAGGCCGACTACGGTCTGAGGCTGACCAACCGGGGCGGCGCAGTCATGGTCGGGCAGCAGGCTCCGGTGGACGCGAGGGCGCTGTGCTACTACCCGTCGTACCAGATGATGGTCGACTGGAACGGCGACGTGCTTCTCTGCCCGCAGGACTGGTCGAAGCGGCTGCGCTTCGGCAGCCTCAGGAGCCAGCGGATCGAGGACGTGTGGTACTCCGCCATCCTCCATCGCCGTCGTCGCGATCTTCTGTCCGGCCGAGAGGGGAGGAAGCCTTGCGAGGACTGCAACGCGAACGGCTGCCTGCACGGAGCGGCGCACGCTCGGGCATGGCTGGTGGACAGAGGTACTACGGCGCGCTCGCAGAGTCCTACGACGCGGACCGATGCCACTCTCTGAGGTGGGCTCTGGAGCAGGTTGCCGTGGACGCTCTCGTCGTTGAGGGCCCAGTTCTCGACGTGCCTGTGGGTACTGGCCGCTACGGCGCGATCTACGCGACGAAGGGCCTCTCTGCCGTGGGCGTTGACCTCTCGCCGGACATGCTGGCGGTCGCGAGGCGGCGCTACCCGAGGATGGACCTGCGTGAGGGCTCCGTGTTCGACCTGCCCTTCGGCGACGGACACTTTACGACGGCGGTGTGTACGCGTCTGCTTGACTGGCTCCCACCTGCGGACATGAGGCGGGCGCTCGCGGAGCTCCGGCGGGTCGCGCGGAGGCTGGTTGTGACGGTTCGTCATGGTCCCCCCGCCTGTCGCGTCAACTGGACGCACTCACTGTCGGAGTTCTACGGACCTCTCGACGGACTGCACGTGGCCGATCGGCGTGTGACCGAGACAACCGGCGATGGCGTCGAGGAGATCATGCTTCTGAGGCCGCCTGAGTGGCGGGACGTGTACGCCGCTCTCGCTGTGCCCGATGCTGAGTTTGCTGACGTCCGTGATGAGCTCCAGCGTCTGGTCTGTCCGTGGCTGCGGACTGTCCTCGGGACGTCCCTGGTGGATGTTGGTCCTGGTACGTGTGATCTTGAGGCACGGTTCCTCAGCCGGGACCAGCTCTGTGGTGTTCTTGACTGGATGGCCCAGCACGACTGGGCCTACGCAACTGATGAGGAGCCTCGCTGGTGGACAGGGTCCGTGCTGCTGTTGCGCGTCGGCAGCAGCTCCGTGGTGCTGGACGGGAGGAGACGTCTGCGTGGCTGGGGCGGGGAGGTCGACGTCGTCCCGACTTTGTGCATCACGTTGCGCCCAGAAGCGTCTGCGTCGTAGGCCACGGGCGCTCGCCAGAGGGGCGGGGCTGGGGCCAGGTGGTTGATGGTCACGAGCTCGTGGTCCGCATGTGGGACTGGTGGGGATGGCAGCCCTACGCTGACTACGGTGCTCGCTACGATCTTGGGCTGCTCGAGGTGCACCCGACGCTGCTCGAGAGGTTCCACCGGCACCGCCATCGCGAGCCGACCATCGGCTGGGTTGGCTCCGTGCTGCATCGGCCCGACATGTGTCGTCTGCCTGACCGCATCGAGCTCTTCTGGCAGGACCCCTGGGTCCGCATCGGCATGGCTCTGGGTGGTGTGGGTGTGTCCGGTCGTCTGCAGTATACGCGAGGCACGCTCGCAGCGCTCTGGGCGATCGAGAGGTCAGCGCCGGGCGGCACTGTGCTTCTGGTGGGCTTCGACAACGTGTACCTCGGCAGGACGCTCGACATTCCTGACGGCTTCTGTCCTGCGTATCGTGCTCTCCCCACCACGTTCTCGTTCCGTGGGTATCGTGGTGGGGAGACCAAGCAGGGCAACCACGACTTCGCCGTGGAGCGCCGTGTGATCGAGCTCGTTGCGCGCCAGTGTGGTGTGTCCGCAGTCTTCTCGCAGGACCACCTCTGATGCGTGCGCTGGTTCTTGGTGACGCCCGCACGGTATGGGAGGAGGCGACGGCGGCGCTCGCAATGTTCGAGCCGGACGCTGTGGCCGCGACCAACAACGCCGGGATCGCGTGGCCCGGCAGGCTGGACTACTGGTGTACGCTGCACCCGCAGCAGTGCACGAGCTGGGTCGGCATCGACGCTGCTGTGAGGCAGCGGGTGGCGGCTGGGAGGAACCGCCCACAGACGTGGGCGCACAAGGCGAGCCGGGGTGTCGACCGGCACGTTGCGGACTGGGCGGGCTCGTCTGGTCTGTTTGCGGTGAGGGTGCTGCTCCACGAGGGCTTCACCCACATCGTGCTCGCAGGGGTCCCGATGAACCGGGACGGTGCCCACTTCTACGATGAGGGCCGACCCTGGGAGAGCGCCGGCAGCTTCCACAAGGGCTGGGAGAAGCACATGGCGCAGCTGAGGCCCCACGTTCGCTCGATGAGTGGGTGGACGCGGGTGAGGCTAGGTGGGCCCACGCCAGAGTGGCTGGGCCAGGAGCAAACCAGCCGGTGATGCCGGCAGAAGGAGAAGCCGATGGCTTTGAGGACAGTTGTTGAGGACCTCAACACAGTAGACGCAGCGCACCAGGGTCTGTATGTCGAGCAGACCGTCAACGGCAAGACCGTCCACGTTCTCGATGTGGAGGGCGTCGATGGGCACCCGTCCGTCGCCAACCTCAAGTCCGCGTACGAGCGCGTGAAGGTGGACAAGACCAAGCTGGCGAACGACCTGCGCGATGTGCAGACCCGGCTGTCTGGTCTGCCGGAGGACTTCGATCCGGACGAGTATGAGCGTCTGCGGCAGGAGGACGAGCATCGTCGGAACAACCCCGATGAGGCTGATGTCCAGAAGCGCATCGACGCGGCCCGTGAGGCGGGGCGCCAGTCGGAGCGCACGGCGGCCGAGCGTGCCGTCAAGAAGGCCAGCGACACGGCCGAGGAGCAGCGCAAGGCCCGCGAGAAGGCCGAGGGTGAGGTTCGTCGTCTGCTTGTGACCAATGGTCTCCGCACAGTCTTCACGAACCTCGGCGTCAAGAAGGGACTCATCGACGCGGCCATCGCCCAGCATGAGGGTGCGGTTGAGGTGGTCGAGGAGGAGGGCCGCTCCGTCGCCCGCATGAAGGCGGACCTCGGTGGCGACACCCTCGAGAAGTACTTCGAGAACTGGTCGCAGTCTGAGCCCGCCAAGGACTACATCGAGCCAGCGCGCGGGGCCGACGAGACCGGCGCAAAGACACCCGCCCGACCGGGCGAGGTCAACCCGTTCTCCAAGCAGGGGTGGTCGAAGTCCGCCCAGGCCCGAGCGGTCAAGGAGAACGGCACCAAGGCAGCGTCGCTCGCGAAGGCTGCTGGCTTCAAGACTCTCGACGCAGCTGTGCGGGCCTCCGGTCCCGCAGCCTAGTCGTACGTGCCTGCAGCCCTGGCGCCCGGATGTCGCGCCGGGGCTCTAACGGAAAGGGGCGACGCCTCTCTCCACGCTGGCCGATGGCCACTCTCTACCTGTGTTCAACCGGTCACATTGGAGATGAAAGATGACCGATACTCCTACGATGCTCGCGGACGTCATTGTCCCCGAGGTGTTCAACCCCTACTTCCGTGAGCTGTCTACGCGCGTCAATGCGTTCTGGCAGTCCGGCATTGTGGCCACCGTCCCTGACCTCACCTTCGGTGATCGCGGCGGTGTGCAGATTCACATGCCGTTCTGGCAGGCGCTCGGTGAGCGTGCGCAGCTGCTCGACGACACCCAGGATCTCGAGATCCGCAAGGTCGACAGCGCCCAGGATGTCGCGGTGCAGCATGCCCGCGCCCTCGTCTACGGTGCGACTGACCTCGCGGCGGCTCTGGCGGGCGACGACCCGATGGATGCCGTTGCGGCGGGCCTCGCCGAGAACTGGAGCGCCGAGTTCAACTTCACCCTCATCGCCACCCTCAAGGGCGCGATGGGAGCCCTCTTCGCTGAGTCGCCGGACGTCAACGCCCTCGACATCAGCGGTCTCTCGGGCAGCGCTGCGTACATCGACGGTGCGTCGTTCATCGACGCGGCGGGAACCCTGGGCGATGCCCGCTCCCGTGTGTCCGGTGTGCTCATGCACTCGGCGGTCAACTCCTGGCTCGCCAAGAATGACCTCATCGAGTACATGCCCGACAGCGAGGGCAACCTGACCATCCCGACGTTCATGGGCAAGCGCGTCATCGAGGATGACGCCAACACCCCGGACGCGGGCGTCTACACCACGTACCTCTTCGGAGCCGGCGCCATCGGCTTCGGTGAGGGCAGCCCGAAGGTCCCGACCGCGACGGATCGCGACGAGCTCAAGGGTGGTGGCCAGGAGTTCATGGTCTCCCGGCGCCACTTCGTGCTCCACCCGCGCGGCATTGCCTGGGACCCGTCCTCGGGTGTTCCGGCGTCCGTGACGCCCAGCGATGCGGAGCTCGCCAACGCGGCCAACTGGACCCGTGTGTACGAGCCCAAGAACATCCGCATCGTCGCCTTCAAGCACCGCATCGGCTGATCGTCAGCCCGCGCCTGGCTGGGGCTGCTCTCAGGAGCGGCCCCGGTCACCATCAGCACAGCCAGAGGGAGACTGAGATGGCACTCGGATCACGCATACCCACGGAGCCCGACGAGAAGCTCCGCATCGCCCGGCAGCGCCGACACTACTTCGACCTCCGCAAGTCCGGACACGACCACGAGACCGCCTCGAGCATGGCCAACGAGTCCTACGGGACCGTCCGCGAGGACGATCTTCGTGACCTGCAGGCCAAGGCCGACGCCCGCGCCGCCCAGGCTCGGCTGGATGGGGGCGGCAGGCCCGCTGCCGTCGTCGCTGAGCCCGCTGGAGGCCCCGGCCGAGCCGCCTCCCCCGCCCAGTCCCCCGGAGGAGCCCCCGACGACCGCTCGTCAGTCGTGATTCCTGACGACTGGAGGGACCTGGTGTGGCCCGATCTTCGTGCGCTGGGCGCCAGCCTCTCTGACGACCCGGTCGTCAGCCGCCACCAGGCTGAGGCCGCGATCGAGGCGGAGCTTGAGCGTCGGGAGCGCGCCGCGTGACTGAGGTCCGCAGCATAAACGCCCTCAGGGCTGATCGGGAGGGTGACAACACCCTCCTGTCGCCTCTGGAGCTCCTGGAGGATGCGGCTGAGGACATCCGCTCTGGCGTCTGGACGCCAGACAAGATTGTGGTGCTCATGATCGACACGCGCAGCGACAACTACGACATGCGGATGCGCTGCTGCAACGTGCGGCGCTCCGAGGTGGTTGCTGCGTGTGAGGCTGCGAAGATCAGAGCCCTGGTGCAGATGGGCTACACGAGACCACCGGAGGAGTGAGGACATGGCTCTGCGCGTCCACCCATCCCCTGCGAGACTCGCGCGCCCGCTTCGGCGTGGGGCCGGAGCATGGCCTCTCGCATGGCGTGCGTGGATCAGCCACCGCAGGGGCGGGGAGGGGCCAGACGAGATCGACCTTTGGCGTGATCTTCTCGAGAGCTTCTTCAGCCGTCTGCCTGGCTCCACTGCTCTGAGCGCCGCGACTCTCGTCCAGAACCTGGCGGGCGCGAACAAGTGGTCCGGCTCCATCCTCCACGCCAACGGCAGGATCTACGGTGTCCCGCTCAATAGCACCGACATTCTGATCATTGACCCGCAGGCCGGCACCTACACGCGCGATGCGCTTGGTGCGACGCTGACCGGCACGACGAAGTTCAGTGGTGCTGTTCTCGGTGTCGATGGGAGGATCTACTGCATCCCGACCAACTCGCTGGACATCCTGGTCATCAATCCTGCCGCCGGCACTGCGGTCAGGGATGCGCTCGGTGCGGACCTGAGCCCCGGCACAGGACTCTTTACGGGCGGGGCGATGGCGCCGAACGGCAAGTGCTTCTGCGTGCCGGACCAGCCCGATGGCTTTCTGGTGATCGACACTCTCCACGGGCTGGCCTATCGCTCGCACCTGAGGGGTGATCCTCTGCCTGCTGCCGGCAGCGCCAAGTATGCTGGCGCGGTCCTCGCGCCGAACGGCAAGATCTACGGCATTCCGCGCGGTGCCGTCACCGTCGCCATCATCGACCCCGACAGGGAGACGGTGAGGATGGAGGACTTCGGGCTGAACCTGGAGGGTGCGAACAAGTGGTTCGGCGGTGTCCTCGGTCCGGACGGGAAGATCTACTGCATCCCGTTCACCAGCACGGACATCCTGGTCATTGATCCCTCCAACGACACCGCCGTCCTCACCAGCATGGGCGCTGATCTGACTGGCGCGACCAAGTGGCTTGGCGGTGTCCTCGGTCCGGACGGCAAGATCTACGCGGTGCCGTTTACGGCCAACGACTTCCTGATCATCGACCCCGCCACTGGCGCAGCCACCCGGTCCGCTCTTGGGGCGACCATCAGCGGCGCGTCGAAGTGGTGCGGAGGCTCGCTCGCCCCACAGGGTCGCATCTACTGTGCTCCGAGATCGGCGGTTACGGTGCCGGTGCTCAGCCAGGGGCAGGCCGTGTCCCTGGAGGGCGCGAAGTCGCCCTTCGTCAACAAGCTCTGAGGAGGATCGGACATGGTCTGGTACGTATACGAGAAGGCCACTGGGGCATTCGCTGGGTCTGGCGTGACGCAGATCGAGAACGCGACGCACTCCAGCACCGAGATTGAGCCGCCTGCCGAGCCCGATCCGCCCCAGCTGATCTTCGACGCCAACGCGCAGACCTGGGCGTGGTGGATGCCTGTCGTGCAGCAGGTGCAGGCGTAGCTGAGGAGGCACGGATGGCCGAAGAGTTCTACGGAACCCTCGAGGGGGCTGCCGAGTACCACGCGGCGCGCAACAACACTGCGTGGGAGGGCGCACCAGACAGCCCCGACAGCCCGGACGACTACCGCATGGCGGCCCTCATCCGTGCCTCCGACTACATCGACGCCACGTACCGTGCCCGCTTCTCCGGATCCAAGGTCGGTGGGCGGGCGCAGATGCGTGAGTGGCCGCGCATCGATGCGGTGGATGCGTCGGGCGAGGAGATCGACGACGAAACGGTGCCGATCGAGATCGAGCGCGCCACGTACGAGGCTGCCCTGCGTGAGCTTGAGCAGCCGGGCTCTCTGTCTCCGGACTTCGTCGCAGCGCAGCAGGTGGTGCGCGAGCGGGTGGAGGGTGCGGTGGAGGTGCAGTACTCGGAGAAGATCGTTGGCGTTGGCTCCGTGACGCCCGTCGTCTCCATCATCGACGGCATCCTCAGCGGTCTTCTTACGGGCGGCGCCAGCACGGGCGGCACGAGCGTGTCGTTCTTCAGGAGGGCATAAGCATGATCGAGGTTCTCTTCGCAGTCATCATCCGCCTCATCATCGCGGCGATCGTGGTGGTTGGCGGCTTCTGGCTGGTGTCGCTGTTCACCCTGCCGAGCACGTTCGCCACGCTGCTGAAGGCACTCATCGTGGTGGTTGCTCTGTACGTCGTGGTCAGAGCGCTCCTGCTGCTGGCGCCCATCTGAGGTCTGCCCGTTGGCCAAGCTCGACTATCCCCGGTTCGCCGACACGGCGCTGCGTCTGCTCGACCGCGCTGGGCAGACGTACACACTCCGGCGCGAGACGTCAGAGGTTCCGCCGGGCGCCATTGACCCTGGTCCGGTGACGGTGAGCGAGTACCAGATCACCGCAGTGGTCCTGCCGTCGTCAGCCGGGCGCATCGTCTCATTCGATGACCGGGTGGAGCGCGGCACGCTTGTCGACAGCAATGCTCGCTTCGTCATTGCGGCTGCCAAGGGACTGGCGATCGAGCCACAGCCGGGCGACCTCGTCGAGTTTGAGGACTCTCTGTGGAACGTGACGGGCTGCACCCCCATCAGTCCTGGTGGGCTGCCGATCGTCTACCGGATGGGTGTGTCGCGCGTCGGCGCAGCGGAGTAGCAGACCATGGCGAGAAGGCCCTCGGCCCGTCGCCGCATTGAGCGTCTGGTCGAGGACTGGGCGCCAGCGATCCGAGCGGCGTTCCTGGAGGCGATCGGCAACCTCACGTCGTCCATCGAGATTGGGCGAGTAGCGGACGCGATCGAGGCCGGAAGCATCGCTGAGGCCATCGCCGCCATGCATCTCGATCGTGCGGCGTTCGCGTCTCTCGAGAGCGCCATCCGCCAGACCTACGCGGCGGGCGGCACAGCGACAGCCCAGACGCTCCCCCCGCTCTCGGATGCGTCTGGTCGGCGGATCGTGGTGCGCTTCGACGTGGCGAACCCTCGTGCTGAGGCCTGGCTCAGAACCCATGGCGGACAGCTGGTTACAGACATCGTCGATGACCAGGAGGTCGCGATCCGTGAGGCTCTGACGCGGGGGATGCAGGCGGGGGAGAACCCACGCCGCGTGGCTCTGGACATCGCTGGGCGCATCAATCGTGCGACCGGGCAGCGTGAGGGTGGGGTCGTTGGTCTGACGTCGCAGCAGGAGAGCTTCGCGGCACGGGCTCAGGCGGAGCTGACGGGTGACGACTGGGCGAACTACTTTACGCGCAAGCGTCGCGACCGCCGCTTCGACCGGCAGCTGCGTCGGTATCTCGAGGAGGGTCGCCGCCCGCCGGATGATCTGGTGAGGCGCGCGACGAGCAGCTACCGCAATCGACTGCTCCAGCTGCGTGCGGAGAACATCTCGCGTCTGGAGAGCAAGGGTGCGCTCCACTCTGCCGAGGATGAGTCGTTTCGGCAGGCTGTCGACAGCGGCGCTCTCGAGAGGGAGCACGTGAGGCGCACGTGGCGACATGTGTCGAATGAGAATGCTCGTGAGCAGCACGAGGCGATGGATGGGCAGGAGCGTGGGCTCGATGAGCCCTTCGAGGCTCCGGACGGCACGCGGATCATGTATCCGTGCGACCCCAGCGCTCCTCTCGGTCACACGATCAACTGCCACTGCCAGCTGGAGACGCGCATCGACTTCGTGGCGCAGGCGCTGGCGCGGCGTGGGAGGCGATAGTGGCCAGGAGGGCGAGGAAGAAGAAGGGGCAGCGTGCCTTCTCTGCGTCCGTAGCGCGCTGGGTGCAGCGGAGCAAGGGCGCGATGGAGGTGATCTGGAAGATGTCCGCGCAGGAGCTATTCATCATCGCCAAGGGCAACGCTCCTGTGGATACGGGCTTCATGCGGGCGGGGTTCGTCGCGTCCATCGACACACCCGTACCGATCTCTGGCGAGAAGAGAAGAAGACCAGAGGGACATGTGCGCGGGTCGGACATCTACGGCTCCAGCCAGCGGGATACGGCCATCTCGCTCGTGATCAACAACGCCCGTCTGGGTGAGGTGATCTACGGGACGTGGACTGCGAGCTACGCTGTGCATCTTGAGTACGGCACCAAGCACATGAAGGCTGTCGGCATGACGCGACGGGCTGCGCAGAAGTGGCCACAGATCGTCAGAGAGCAGACGGCCATCGTCCGCAAGAGGTTTGGGCAATGAGCGCTGAGGCAGTCATTCCGAAGATCATGCTTACGCGCCTGCGTGTGTGGGCTGAGGACCGCAGTCCGCCGATCGACGTGGCTCTGCCGAACGTCACGTTCTCCGTAGCCACCCGAGAGCCGTATCTCGAGCTGGCCTGGCTGCCGAACGCGACGGACAACCTGTTCCTGAGTGGTGGCCCCGACAGACATGAGGGCTTCCTCCAGGCCACGGTCTGCTACCTCGCTCGGACTGGTCTGACCGACGCGATGCTGATCGTTGAGGAGATACTCGAGCAGTTCCCGAAGGGTCTTGCTCTGGTGGAAGGCGACATCCGGGTGCGGGTGCCGAGACGCGGCTGGGCCTCACCGCCCATGCAGGACACGGATCGTGTCCGCATCCCTGTCTCAATCCCGTATCTCGCCTTTGCTTGACTGCCGTCCGATGGACGAGCCCGCCCTGCATAGGTCCTTGGGCAAGACCGCACAGCCATGGAGGTGGTGGACATGACCATCACTACTGCCCTGGGGGCGAAGTTCTACATCGGAACAACGCTCCCAGTCGATACCTCGGGAACGGAGCAGGACGCCATCGACGACTTCGAGGCTGACGTCTATACCGAGGTCAAGGAGATCGAGAGCCTGGGTGAGCTTGGCGACGAGGCCAACGACGTGACCTTCGCCGCGCTTGCCGATGCCCGCATGCGTCATCTCAAGGGCGTCCGCGATGCGGGCGTCATGGAGATCGTCGCTGGCCGTGATCCGGCCGACGGTGGACAGCAGGCCATGAAGGCTGCGCAGAAGACCAAGTACCAGTACAACTTCAAGATCGAGGTCGAGGACGCAGTCGACGAGAACCACACGAACAGTGTGTTCTACTACCGGGCTCTTGTCCAGAGCGCCCGGGATGAGATCGGCGAGGCCGACAACGTGATCCGGACGACGTTCAACGTGGGCATCAACACCCAGGTCTACGAGCTCCCGTCCGCCTTCATCTCGACGCCGTAGCCGTGGGGTGGGGTCCTCTGGCCCCACCTCTCCTCTTCGTCACCCCCACAGCACTGGAGACAGCAATGGCAGACGAGCAGACCAAGCCGAGCGGGGCCGCCCCATTCAGCTTCGACAACTTCACGACGCCCGAGAAGCAGGAGGAGGGGCACGAGGTCCACATCCGCCTGCCCGACGGCTCCAAGTCCGGCCTGGTGATCCGCATCGCGGGTCCGGACAGCAAGCGACGCAAGCGGGTGTCGCAGGAGGCGATGGACAGCCGGCTCAAGGCGGGCAAGGGACGGGGCGTCAAGATGACGGCCGCCGAGCTTGAGAGCAGCAACCTCGACGAGATGGTCGCAGCCACGATCTCGTGGCAGTTCCCGGACGGCTTCGACGGTCCGCCCTGCACCCCCGACGAGGTCCGCAAGATCTACCTGCGCCACACGGACATCTACCAGCAGGTGTTCGACGCGGGCAACGACCTCGCAAATTTTACGCAGAGGTCCCAGACGACCTGATCGAGTACGTCCGGGCAGCCTTCGCACCACGGAATGCGCGGGATGAGTTTCCGCTCCCCCCGCCTGGTCTGGAGTACCTGTGGCTCGTCTTCTGTGAGCTCCACGCCACCAGACCACAGGCGGACGCACCCATCTCGTACATGGAGCTCGATGCCTACCTGCGTCTGATGGGGATGGCCCTGAGGACGTGGGAGATTGAGGCTCTCTTCAAGATGGATGCGGCCGCCCTCTTTGCGATGTCGAAGAAGGGACGTCGCCGCAGCAAGGGACCGAAGGGCGAGACACTGGTGGAGCTCGCCTCGGTCCGTAGCCCGAACCCTGAGGGCGTCAAGACGCTGCTGAGGGGCTTCCGCCCAAGGGGCGGGGGAGGCGGGGCCGGCTCTGGGCCAAGGAGCCCTCAGCGACCTGCTGGAGAGAGGACTGGAGATGGCTGACGACATTGCGAGACTGGGCTTTGGCGTTGACTCGTCGGAGCTTGAGCGCGGTGCGAAGTCCCTCGACAAGGTTGAGGCGGCGGCGCAGAGGACAGACACTGCCTCCGAGAAGCTTGAGGCGCAGCTCGCTGCGCTGGAGAGGACTCTCCGCAGTCTCGACACGTCGGTTGGGCGGCTGGCTACGTCCTTCACCAAGACGGCGCAGACGGAGGAGCGTGTCGTCGCTGCCTCCACCCGCATGGTGCAGGGCATGGGCGAGATTGGCCGCAAGACCTACGAGGCCTCGGTGGCGAACGAGCGGCTGGTTCGGGGCATGAGCCAGACCGCCACCGAGATCAAGCGGGTGGACGACACTGCCGAGCGTGCGAGCTCTGGTGGCCTGCAGCGGCTCATCGCCCAGATCGCCTCCGTGGCCACCTTCGTCAAGTCGGTGCAGATCCTCTCCTCCTACGGGCAGGAGCTCTCGAACCTGCGCTCCGTGGCCGGTGCGACGGGTGATGAGTTCACCAAGCTCAACGCGAAGGCCCAGCAGCTGGGCCGCGACACTCGCTACTCCGCGACGGAGGCGGCTGCCGCCATGACGGAGCTCGCGAAGGCGGGCTTCTCGGCGGAGCAGGTCATGCGCGCGATTGACGGCACGCTGGAGCTTGCGCAGGCGGGCGGTGTCGGCGTGGCTGAGGCCGCCGAGATTACGGCGAATGCCCTCAACGGCATGCGTCTCTCCGTGGAGGACACGGTCCGAGTGGCGGACGTCCTCGTCAAGACCGCCAACGACACGGTCTCTGGCGTCCGGGACATCGGTGAGGCGTTCTCCTTCGTCGCGCCTGTCGCCTCGGGCCTCAAGCTGTCTCTGGAGGAGACCGCTGCGGCCATCGGCGTTCTGTCGGACGCCGGCATCCAGGGCTCCTCGGCCGGCACGGGTCTGCGTCGTGTGCTCTCTGAGCTTGAGTCTCCGTCCAAGGCAACTACTGCCGTCCTCCAGCAGATGGGCGTGACGACGGAGCAGGTGCGGATCAGCAACGTTGGCCTGACGGCCGCGCTCGAGACCCTCGCGAAGGCTGGTGTGGATACCGGCCTCGCGCTCCAGCTGTTCGGTGACCGGGGCGGCCCCGCCTTCGAGGTGCTCTCGGCGGGTCTGCCGAAGGTGCAGGAGCTCACCACCAGCCTGATGAATGCGGGCGGGACGGCGGCGCAGGTGTCCACCGTGATGAACGACAACCTCATGTCGGCCGTGAGCAATCTCTTCTCGGCCATCGAGGGTCTCGTCCTGTCGATGGGCGACGCGGGCCTCACCATGGTCCTCCGCATGGTGATCGTGACGCTGACGACGCTCATCAACGTCCTCTCAATCTTCTCTCCACTGATCATCGGCCTCGGCACCTTCATCGCAGGCGTCATGGTCCAGCGCGCTCTCCTCCCGATGGTCACGGCCATCGGCAGCACGATCACGGCCATGCTTGGGCTCAACACCGCGACCGCTGCCGGGACCGGCATCTGGGCGGCGCTCGGGGTCGTCATGCGCGCGCACCCGATCCTCGCGATCGCATCCATCATCGTTACCGTCATCTCTGCTGTGGTGGCTCTGTCCAACGCGACCATCACCTGGGGCGAGAAGACGTACACCGTTGGCGAGATACTGCGCGGCATCGTTGAGGTGCTGCAGATCTTCCTCAAGGAGGTACTCGGCATTGAGGTCGCACTCTCGGCAGCGTCCAAGTCAGCAGACGAGGCCGCCAAGAAGAACCTCACCCTTGCGAAGACGGAGAAGGAGGCGGCTCTCCGTGCGGCCGAACTGGCGCGTGCCCAGGAGAACCTGAGGACGCGGCTCGCACGCACTGGTGAGGAGACTGAGCGCACGACTGACAGGCTCCGCGACATGAACGATGAGCTCGGTGTTCTTGAGTCTGGGTCCCGCATCGTGACGGGTGGGTACACTGGTCTTGGCCAGAGCGCCATGACGGCGGCGGCCTCGACCATGACCCTGTCGAGCGCCAACAATGACAACGCCCGCTCCCTCGCGACGGTGGCGTCCATGGCTAATACGGCGGCGGCGGCCTACTCGTCCCTGGCCTCCAGCGCCAGTGCGGCGAGCGGTGGGGGTGGCGGCAGCGGCGGGACCGGCATCCGTAGGTTCGACCCGTTCGGCATCTCTGCTGGCTGGGCCGGGACGAAGGGATCGTTCCAGTTCCAGCGTGACGCCAGCCAGGAGGAGATTGCGTCGGTGCGCAACGCCGCACTCTCCAAGGCCCTGGACGATGCCCTCGGCAGCGTCACCAAGGCCATCAACTCCGGCAGCATCTCCAGGGACCAGGCCGCCGCGCTCTACGACGCGATCTGGGCGATGGCCTCCGGGCCCACCATGGAGGGCATCAAGCGTCTGTCGAGCATGCCTGGTGGCTCGGGGGCGGCCTCTGCCTTCAAGAAGCTCAAGTCCGTGCAGTACGCCTCCAAGGTGCTGCTGCCCGGCACCCGCATCCCGGGTCTGAACTTTGACCCGAAGATGACGTCCGCCTTCCCTGAGCTTGCGGGCTTCCGGGGTGGCGGCTCATTCAGGATCCCCGGCGGCGGCTCGGGTGGGGACAACGTCATCCCGATCTTCCGCGCCAAGCGTGGCGAGACCGTCAGTGTCTCTCCGTCTGGTGCGAGGACTGGCGGCAGCGTCAGCATCCAGATCAACAACTACGGCGACATGGGTACGGAGGACCAGGCTCGGCAGACGTCCAGGCAGCTGGCGATCCAGCTGGAGCGGTCGCTCAAGAAGGTTCGGCAGGAGGCATAGCGGATGGCGATCCAGATACCGATCGACGAGGTCTACCTGCCTGGCGAGATTGAGTCCGGTATGGTTGTGCCCGTAGCCGGGCGCTGGAGCACCAGCCGCGTCGACCTCGACAGTGGGCACGCCCAGGTGAACCAGAACTGGGCCCACCCGAAGCGTCGGTATGAGCTCAGCGTCGGCCCGGGAACTGACGACATCTTCGAGGCCGTGCGCACCATGCTGCTGGGGCGGCGTGGTCTCCGTGGGTTCCTGCTGCGGGACTACTCCGACTTCAGAGTGACCGACGGCCTCATTGGTGTTGGTGACAGCGTCATCCGCAACTTCCCACTCATCAAGGTGTACGGCGACAGCACCAACCCGTACGTGCGCCCGATCACGCGTCCGGTGCAGTCCAGCGTGGTCGTGAAGGTCAACAACGTTGTGGCTGGGTTCACGTGGCTCAACCGCAGCACGGTGCGGATGAACTCCGCGCCGCCGTCCGGCTCTGACGTTACGGCGACATTCATCTTCGACGTGCCGGTAGCGCAGGTCGAGGAGATCATCCCGATGTCCCTCATCACCACAGAGCTCGGGGTCATCGAGACGTTTGCTCTTGAGGAGGTCAGGGACAGCTAGTGCCGAGCCAGATCTCCAACGACCTCAAGGCCCGGATCGCGCTTGGCCACACCACGCTCGCTCGTCTCTGGACCGTGGTGCGTCGCGATGGCACAGCGTACAGGTTCACGAACCACGACGAGCCGATCCTGAAGGTTACGGCGTCTCCGGATGAGCTCTTCGTCCCGGAGAACGGCTTCCTGCCGACGGCCATCATGAGCACCACGGGCCGGGGCATCCAGAACGCCGACGTGATGGTGGTGTTCGGAGACCAGAGCGCCTTCCCGCTCGACGGCATTCTTCCTGGCGATCTCGCTGCCGGCCTGTTCGATGGCGCGGCCTTCACCCACGAGATCATCGACTGGCAGTACCCTGAGTACGGCACGCTCGTGCTGATGCGGGGGGAGTTTGGGCCGGTCAACTGGGACAACAAGGTGTCCGCCAGGATCGAGCTCCGGGGCCTCACCTCCAGGATGGATCGCTACCTCGGGGAGAGCTACTCGCCGGAGTGCCGTGCTGACCTTGGGGACGCTCGCTGCACGGTGGACATCGAGGCGCTGACCCAGCTGGCTACGGTGACTGCGAGGGTCTCCGACAGTGCCTTCACGATGAGCGTGCCGGTCACGCAGCCAGCCCGGCGCTATGCGCTGGGTACGCTGGTCTGGGAGACGGGGAACAACGTCGGCTACCCGATGGAGATTCTGCAGGACGCGGTCCCTGGTACTGTGCGCTCGATCCTCCTGACGCTGCCGATGGCGCAGACGGTGCAGGTTGGCGACACGGCGCGTCTGTACCCTGGGTGCGACAAGATGCTGTCGACATGCGTCGGCGTGTTCGACAATGCGGTCAACTTCCGTGGCGAGCCGGCCACGGCACTGTCGGAGCAGATTGGTGGATACACCTTCCCCTCTGGCTGAGGGTCTCGTGCGCCGCATTGAGGACGCGGCCTCGGAGCTTCTCGGCATCCCCTTCCAGCACCTCGGCCGCTCGCGACGCGGGCTCGACTGCGTTGGCGTTCTCGTCACCGTAGCGAGCGAGGTCGGGCTGTCCGACTACGACATCAGGACCTACTCCCATCGTGCGCGGGGCCACGAGCTCCTCGGCTACTTTGGTGCGCAGATGGACCACATCTCCATGCGTGACCTCTCAGCTGGGGACGTTCTGGTCACGCGTGATGAGGATGAGGCCCTGCCCTGCCACTGCGGCATTGTGGTCCGCAGGCCGGGCGGCCTTGGCTTCATCCATGCCTGGGCGCGGCGGCGTCGGGTGGTGGAGTCTCTGCTCTCTGAGTGGCTGCCGTGGGCGGTCCGGGCCTACAGGTTCCGCACCGATCCGGAGGAGGTGCTCTAGTGGCGTCGTACAGCGTGCAGACCAGCGGCGGGGCCATGAGCCGGCTGCAGGTCGGTGGCTCATTTGGCGCGGCCAAGGCTGCGAGGCTGAGCGGCTCAGGGCAGAGCTCCGCGCCGACGACGACGTACGAGCCAGCGCCTGACGACCGCTACCTCCCGGGATACACAACCCTCTACCCGGATGGCTCGTCCAAGTACGTAGGTCCGCGTCTGAAGGACCTCAACGAGCCGTATGCGTTCTTCGGCACGCCGATCCCGATCACCATCGGGACGCGCCGTCTTACGGGGACGACCATCTGGGCGCGCCCCTACGAGGAGCGCACCGTCAAGAAAAAGAAGAAGTCCGGCAAGGGCGGTGGGCCCAAGAAGAAGAGCACGACGTACGAGTACTACAACGACTTCGCGGTGTCGTTTGGCTACGTGCAGGACTCCATCGGCGAGCGCGACATCCTCCGGGTGTGGGCTGACGGGCAGCTGGTCTGGGACCGCCGCACCACGCAGAATGGCGCCTACCCTGGTCTGCGCTACCGCTTCTACCCAGGCTCCGAGACGCAGACCCCGGACCCCCTCATCGAGGAGGACTTTGGCGTGGGCTCTACGCCTGCTTTCCGGGGTCTGATGTACGTCGTCATCGAGGACATTCCGCTCTCGGACTTCGGCAACCGCCGCCCCACGATCTCGATCGAGGTTGGGGACGACACGATCAAGCAGACGGAGCGTGTTGACTTCGGCACCGAGGCCAGTCTGACCACCGCCAAGGGTGTCGACTGGGATCGTCGTGTGGCCTGGACGATCAACAGTGACCGTGTATCGATCAACGAGTATGATCTTGAGTCCGGTCTGAACACGCACCGCATTGTGCTGACTGGTCTGACCCTTGGTGACGCGCCGGGCGCTCCGGGCACGAACCTCGCGATCTACACCTGCCTCCCGATCCCCTGGCTGGGTCTGCTGGTGACGACCTCCGGCTCCATCGGGCAGCAGGCCCTGCACCTCATCGAGCCCATCTCTGGCTCGTTCCTGACGTGGTTCGGCTCCGACGAGCTGTCGCTCTCCGGCACTGTCGGGAAGGATGCCGTGTATGAGGTCCGCTTCTCGGCGGTGAACCGGCTGTACGGAATGCTTGGTCTGGCGGAGACCTACGTCTGCGTCTGCAACATCCGCAACGACTGGGTGGTTCTTCGGGTGCTGGCGCCTGGCGAGGCCGGGAACATTGCGTGGATGCTCATGCCGGTTGCCTCCCTTGCGAAGGGCGGCAGCAACAACATGAATGGCTGCTGTCCCGGCAAGAGTGTGGTCGGCTCGTGTGACTTCTTCACTGCCCTCAACAACGTCATCACCAAGATCACCATCCCGGCCGGGGTGGTGTGGGACGCCGCCGTTGATCCTGCACCCTCGACCAACGTCACGGTCGTTGACCCCTGGCTGGTGCTACCGAACAACATCGCCGGGATGAAGTACTATGAGCCGGAGAACGTGCTCATCGTGCAGAGCAACCAGAAGTTCTACAAGATCGACGCGGACTCCAACCAGATACTCGCGGAGACGGACGCCATCGCGGTCGGCAACACCGAGGAGTGGTGGATGTCGGACGCCTCTCTTGGCCGCATCCCCGTGCGGCTTCTGGGTACGGGCGGCAACAACTGGTTTGGTGAGCTCGACGTCGCCTCCATGGAGATCGTCATCAGCGTCAACACAGCGACGTATGGTGGCGTCGTTGGTCCGCCGCTTGGCGATCCGCGCACCCGCTCGGTGCTGGTGTTCCAGGGGACCACTGGCTTCGGGCGCACGTTCTACGACAAGCTGGGTGACCGTCCGGTAACGCTTGCGCAGTTCCTCAATCTGGTTGCGTCCATGTCGGGCCTGCAGGTGCCGGCTGAGTTCGAGGTTGCTCCTGAGGTTGACGATGTGATCGTTGGGGCCATGATCGTGGAGCGCACCACCCTCAAGCAGGTGCTCCTGTCGCTCAGTGCAGTGTACCGCTTCGACTACCCGGAGAGCGGCGGCAAGATCCGCGTCATCAGGAAGGCCCAGAACTTTGCGGCCTTTGAGTTCGACATTCCGCAGGACGACCTGGCCGTAGTGGACACGGGCGGGGTGTCGTACCGTGCGCAGCGCAACGCGGAGCTCAGTCTGCCCCGTCGTGTGGAGCTCTCGTATCTGTCACAGGCCATCAACTACAACTACACGATGATGCCTGCGCAGCGCTCCGCGTTCCCTGTGCCGACGAGCGCCGCCAACGACATCCTCGTGGTGCGCATTCCGGTCATCATCGCTGATGCGACGGCGAAGGCCCTCGCCTACCGCATGCTGTACCAGGGTGCATGGGCCAGCCGGGCCAGCTACGCCTTCCGGCTGCCCTGGAAGTACCTCGACAAGATTCCCTCTGACGTTGGTCAAGTGACGGCGGGCGGGCGCATCTACACCGTGAAGATTACTGAGATCAGCTTCAACGCTGACCTCTCCATGGACGTGAAGGCAGAGGGCTACCTGTCGGACGTGCCGATCACGATCGATGCGGACCCCGGCATGTCGTACACGCAGTCGATCCCGGGACCGGTGGTGCCGCTGGCCATCCCGATCGACTCCGTGCTTCTGCGCACGCAGGACGAGACCGCGAACATGGGCATGGCCACCATGTACTGGGTCCTGGGTCCGTACGGATCAGCACCCACATGGCGCGGTGCCACAGTCGAGATCAGTCACGACAACATCGCCTGGACTGAGGCGGACGAGAACGTCGACGTTCCGCTGATGGGCTCGCTGATCGACGACATTCCCGCAACGGACAACCCACATGAGACGCAGTTCGAGATGGAGTTCCGCGTCCGCCTCATGGGCATGACGCAGACCCTTGACACTATCTCGTACGATGAGCTCAACGAGGGCGCCAACGCGGCGCTCGTCGGCCGCCCCGAGACGGGCTGGGAGGTCATCCAGTTCATCGAGGCCACCGACAACGGCAACAAGGAGTGGCTCATTCGTGGCGTCCGGCGAGGGCGGCGTGGGTCGGACGTCTTCTCGCCCATCGCGGGGAAGGCCGGTGACTGGTTCATCATGCTGGACGACGACTGGGTCCACCCGGCACCGCTGCCGCTGGACGTCAGAGACCAGGGCGTCTTCTACCGCTCCATCGGCTTCGGACAGACGGCCGATCTTGGCCTGCGCTCAGCCTTCCAGTTCGGGGCGGAGTCTGCTGTGCCGCTGCCGCCCGTGCACCTGCGCGCGAAGGAGTGGAATGCCGGCAACCTGCGCGTCGACTTCATCCGCCAGACGCGAGCCGAGGCTGAGTGGGGCGACGGCACTCTTGGCGAGCAGCCGCCGCTGCTGGAGCTCACTGAGGAGTATGTGCTGTGGGTGTACCCCGACGACAGCTTCGCATCGGCCGGGGCGATGATCACGGCATTCGTTGCGAGTGACGACCGCACGCGGATGACCATCCCCGGCGCCACGCTCAACGCCATATACGGCACGTCCACACCCTCCATCGTGTACGTTGGCGCGGCACAGTACAGCGCGTACCTCTCTGAGTACGGCCATGAGGCGAGAGCCACCCTGAGGACACCATGACCAACAACCTAGGCGCACCACGCATCACTGCCTCCCAGGCGTCCAAGTACGCTACGGCGAACGACGCCCTCGGCGCGCTGGACGCCGCGATCACGGAGACCAGAACCATCCTGGTCTCGACCACGTCGCCGATCGTGCTGCTCGCGGCCGAGATCTACGCTGGCGTCCTCTTCCGGCTGGCCCAGTCGTCTCCCCCGCCCGCCGGTGGCTTCACGATCGTCATTCCTGCGATCGAGCGTGGCCTCATCGCCATCGAGAACCATACCGGCCAGACCGCGTCCATCGAGACGGCCTACTCGCCGGCCACGACACCCATCTCCCTGCCGACTGGCGAGACGGCGGTTGTTCTGGTGACTGACCAGGGTCTCTACTCAGTCGCCCAGAGCGGGGGAGGAACGGTGGAGCTCCCGTCGTACACGCTGGGGACGCTGCCCAGCCATGCGGCGGGCCTGTCTGTGTGGCTTACGGACATTGAGCGTGTGGCGGTGTCGAGTGGGGCGGCCTGGCGCATCCAGGCGGCGGAGGCCGACATCATCACTACTACCGGACGGCAGCTGGCGATCGGGGACTATGGTGACTGGCTGCGCAGCACCTCTGGTGCGGACCAGGACTTCGAGATACCGCTCGACAGCACGCTCGACTTCCCGATCAACACCCAGGTCACGCTCCAGCGTGTCGGGTCGGGACGTCTCACCGTCAGCCACATGAGTGGCGTTACTCTGGAGTACGACAGCGTCAACTTCCTGCCGGAGGTGAGGAACCAGGGAGACGTCATCGGCCTCAAGAAGGTCGCCGCGAATACCTGGTCCCTCTTCGGCGCCATCGCCCCGGTGTAGCCCATGCTTCTCCCAGGACTCGTCGCGGCCGGCAGTGGCGAGGCAGCGGTAGCGCTGCCGCCCATGCTCTTCGCGAGCCACCACGAGATAACCACCAACCTCACGACGTACAACTTTACGGGTGTGGGTGTGGGTGTGGCGCACGCCAACCGACGTGTGTTCTTCGTCATCGGCTGGAGCTCCACCACCAGTCGGACGGTCTCGAGTGTGACGGTTGGCGGCAACGCCGCGACTGTTCTTCCTGGTGGCTCGGCGACCTCTGGTGGGTATGCCCTCGCGTGGATCGATCTTCCTGCTGGGAGCACGACGACGGTTGATGTTGTCTTCTCCGGAGGCACCTCAAACTGCGCCCTCCAGGTGTTCTACACGCAGGAGGCGGATCTCTTCCTGCAGGGTGCTGTGCCCTACGGGCCCAGTGCCAGCAGCAGCATCAACACAGAGGAGGTCCCGATCGCTCCGGATGACGCTCTGCTGATTACTGCGGCGAACTATGCTGGTGCCTCCGGCAACAGTCTGACGTGGGCTGGCGTTGGCGAGTCTCCGTCTGCTGACGTAAATGTTGAGGCATCATTCAATCTTCTTACCTACCTGCTGGTCAACAGGGCACGCAGCGTAGCGGCAGCAGTCTTCTCTGGCTCGAACTCGAACAAGGGCGCGTTCCCTGTGAGCTTTGGCGTCATCAACCCAGCCGGGAAGGTGAAGGAGACTGGCTGGTGGTGGAGCAACAGCATCGCCGGCACGATCACCGGCACGGGGCAGGGCTTCGGCAAGCCGGACGCCAGCAGAATCATCATCGTCGCTCTTGACTGGACCACCACAGCCGGCAACCCGACACTCACCTCCATCACCATTGGTGGTGTCGGTGCGACGATTGTGGCCCAGACGAACGCCAACAACTGTGGCGCGGCGATCGCCTACGCCAGCGTCCCGACTGGTGAGTTTGGCGACGTAGCTGTGACCATGTCCAGTACCACCCACCACCGCTCCTGGCGTGTGTTCGCTGCCTACCCAGCAACCGCTACGCCGCTCGACAGCGTCAGCAATGGCGTGGCCTCGGCTACCTCCGTTGCCCTCAGTGATCTCGAGATCGCCAGTGGTGGCTTCGCGATCATTGCCTACTCGCAGAGCGGGACCGGAGCGGATGAGGACGCCACTGCTGCCTGGTCCGGCACGGATCTGCCTGTGAAGGTCTGGAGCCGGACGCCGACAACCACCAGAAGGCACTTCTCCTGGATGATGAAGACGGCTGCGAACGACAATACTCTGGACATGACCATCTCGAGCGCCAGCGCACTGGCTCGTCGGGCGGTCGCGGCCTCATGGGTGTGATGTGGAGGAGTTTATCAAGACGGTGCTCGACTGGTCCATCCAGGGTGACCGCCTCGTGTGGCTCCTGGTCTTTGGGGAGGCCTGGGTAATCTGGAAGCTGTACGCCCAGGGGCGGGCTGATCTGATCTCTGGCCTGAAGGCAAGAGAGAGAATGGCGCTCTCCGAGATCGAGGCGCTGAACAACAGCACCTCGGCAATCGAGAAGCTGCGTGAGGCTGTGCAGGCGCTGCACAATGCCGTCACGCTGGCGATGAGCATGAGGGGTCGCGGATGATGCAGGCACTCAGGCACTTCACGAACATCATGGTGGGCCGCTTCTCGAAGCAGCTCCGTGCGGACAAGCTACTGGAGGAGGAGAAGGAAGCACTCAGCGCAAGACGTGAGCAGCAGGCTCGGAGTCGTGGTCTCCGTGTGCAGATCGATCTGCTGGTGGACCAGATCAACCGAAGCCATGATGGAGAGTACCGACATGAAGCAGAGCAGCGTTAGGATCGCCTCGACATTCGCAGCTGTCTGCTGCATTCTGATGGCCGCCTATGTGGTCCTCGGGTGGCAGATTGTGTACGTCTTTACGTACGCTGTGCTGACGATCGGGACGCTGTCCGCAGCCATTACGCTGACGCGACTCGCTGCAGAGAACCCCAAGAACCGATCCTTCATCCTCAACCTCGCGATCGTCAACTATGGCGCATCAGCGGTGCTGGGGTGGTGGTCGTTCTGGAGGGTGCTGGGGCGACCCGCGATCATGCAGGACAGCCCGATCTTCTTCGCGCTGGCGTCGGTGTACGTTACGGGTGTGCTGCTGCATCTGTACCACGTATCGCGGTCCTGGCCAGGCATCCCCTACAGGTTCTACATCGGGTGGCTGGTTGCCCTGTCGGCTGTGCTTGCGTACCTCGCATCACTGCACGCCGACCTCGCACAGAGGATGATGATCAGATGAGGTGCTCCGTGAGCAAGGCCGTGTGCCTAGTCGTGCTTGGTGTCGCCATTGCGGTGGCGTTCTGGCTCACCCTGACAGCCGCACGCTCGGGCGAGGGTGTCCCGTACCTGTGGGACCATGGTGAGCGAACCTGAGAGGAGGTAGAGAATGGAAGAGGAACTGCACAACGTTACCGAGAGCGAGCTCAAGAGAATCGCGCCATCCGGCAGCACTCGCATACTGAGCGGGATGGCCAGCGCAGTAAGGGCGTACGGACCGGAGTTCATCCACACGGACCTGCAGCTGGCGCACTTTCTGTCGCAGACCGCGCATGAGAGTGACGGCTTCAAGACTCTGCGGGAGTACTGGGGGCCAACGGCTGCCCAGAAGAAGTACGAGGGCCGCAAGGACCTCGGCAACACCCAGAAGGGCGACGGCAGACGCTTCGCCGGCCATGGCGTGATGCAGGTCACGGGCCGCTCCAACCACCGGCAGTTTACCCTGTGGGCTCGGCGGCGCTGGCCCGACGCACCGGACTTCGAGAAGGATCCGGAGGCCCTCGCTGCGGATCCGTGGGCGTACGTCGCGGCCTTCTGGTACTGGGACACGCGCAAGATCAACGCCCTCATCAAGGGTGACGACCAGGACATCACGCGCGTCACGAAGAAGATCAACGGCGGCCTGAACGGCATCACCGATCGGCGGACCTACCTCCGTCGGGCGCTGGAGGTCATGCGCATCGACGATGACAAGGTCGAGAAGCCCAAGGCCGTCGAGGGCATGCTCCAGGAGGGCGACGTCGGGCCGATGGTCCGGGCGCTGCAGGAGGACCTCAAGAAGCTCGGCTTCTACAGGGGCAACGTCGACGACATCTACGGGCCGAACACCACAATCGCTGTGATCTGGCTCCAGCGCGAGCGCGGCCTCAAGCAGGACGGCATCGCCGGACCCAAGGTGTTCGAGAGTCTGCGGACCGATCGCTCCCCCGCCCCCATCAGCGAGGAGCGACGCAGCGCCACAGTCGAGACTCTTCGTGAGAAGGGCTCGGTGGTCGTCAAGGAGACGGACACCGCCAAGACCATGGCGAAGGTCGCCACTGTTGCGGCAGGCGGCTTTGGCGTCAAGGAGGCAGCAACCGGCACCCCGGAGCCCACCTCCACAGCAACACAGCTGTCCGAGACAGCCGACAGGGCTCTCGAGCAGGCGAGCCGAGCACGTGACTGGGTGGACACGATCACCGACGTCGGGACCTGGGCCATCGCGAAGCTGGGCTCCGTCGGCGCGTGGATCATCTCGCACCCCACCATTCTGGTTCTGGCGGTCATCGGCATCGGCATCTGGTGGAGGACCAACCGGGCGCAGGATGCCCGCGTGAGGATGTACCAGCGGGGGGAGGGCTGAGCCATGGAGTGGCTTCTCTGGCTGCTTGGGCTCCTCGGCATTGGCGCCGGGGCCATGTCGTTCCTCGGCATTGGCCTGGCGCTGCCGCTCCTGGGGCCCATCCTCATGGCCATCACGCCCATCGTGCAGATGGTGGTCGGGTGGGTCACGTCCCTGCTGACGCTGGTTTTTGAGTCGTTCGTCGAGGTTCTCCGCACGCCGAAGGTGTGGCTTGCGGTTCTCCTTGTTGGCGCGGCCTGCTACTGGGTTGGCCTGCTCGAGGGCCGCTGGTCGGAGCGCGCTGTCTGGGAGGAGCGGTGGGCCGCGCGTGACGCCGCTGTGAAGAAGGCCCTTACGGAGCGTCTCGAGCTTGAGCGCCGGGCGATGCAGGAGACCATTGCCGAGCAGGAGACACAGGAGAAGGAGCTCTCCAGGCAGCTGTCTGCGCTGGAGACCGAGAAGGAGGCGATCCAGAATGAGCTCAAGAATCTTGCTACGGATGGCGCTTGCAGGTATCGTCCTGGCCAGCGTGAGCGCATGCAGCGGTTCCTCGAGTAAGGTGATCCGGAGCGAGGCGTACACGAAGACGCCTGGCTACCAGATGCCGGCGCTCGCAGCCACGGTCTCGAGCCCCTGCACCCGCCCGGCGCTGTCCGACAGCCCCGAGGCGGACGTGGCTGACGCTCTGGCCAAGTGGCGTGCGTGCGACGCCAAGCACAAGGCATCGGTAGCCGCGTACAACTCGGCCCGCCGCGCCCAGGCGTCGGTCGCAGCGAGCCAGCCCAGCGACGCTGAGGGCGGGCTACTGAGCCGCCGGAGGCCCCGCTAGGCCCCGCCGGGTCGAACGGCCCTCAGCGACCGCCTGAGGGGCCTGTGGGGGCTCTCCAGCGGCGCTGTGGGGCGGGGCGGCGGGTCGCCTCCCTCCCTGCCGCCCCGCTACCCAACCCAACCCAAGGAGAATGAGAGATGGACAGCACCTTCAGCCGCGCGCTCGTTGGCTTTTTGATTCTGACTGGCGCTCTGACCCTGCTCGCATACGTCGCGCTCTGGGCGATCGGTGCCTATGCTGGTGGGAACGCGTACGCCTCGATTGGCGTGGTCCTCATCGCGATGGTCGCGGAGATCTGCGTCTATGCGTCCACGCTCCACGAGCCGATCTACGACTGGATCAAGGAGCCCTCCCGGCGCAAGGCTACGTAGTCAGATCAGCCAGTCCTTGTACCCGTCACCCGTGACGGCGGAGGCGAGGTCGATCTTCCGGCGCAGAGCCTTGATGATCGACTCGTCCACCGTCCCTCTTGCGACCATGTCGATGTAGGTGACGGGGTGGCTGAGGCCAGCGCGGTGGGCGCGGTCCTCAGACTGGAGCCGCTTCTCCAGATCGTAGCCGTTCGAGAAGTAGACAACGTTGTGGGCCGCATGCCACGTATTCCCGAACCCACCCGTCTCGGTTGTGCTGACGATGTACTCGCAGGTCGGGTCGTTCTGGAAGCGCACACTCGCCTGCTCGCGGTCCTCGCGGCTTGTCTGGCCATGGTACTGCACGACGGACTGCGGTCCCCGCTCCTTGCTGAGCGCACCAACGATCTGGTGGATGCTGTGTCGGTACTTGCTCCATATGATCGTCTTCCCTCCAGTCTCACCGAGAATGTCCATCAGCTGCTGCACCCGGCTGTCGGTAACGTCATGCACGTTACCATCCTCGTCAGCGACGAAGCCGCAGACCAGCTGCTGGAGCCTGAGGATCTGGACGATGACGTCGGAGGCCGAGACGTAGGTTCCGCTGCTCTCTATCAGGGAGACGGCGCTCTGCTTCATCTCGCGGTACATGCGCCACTGGTCGTCGGTCATCTCGACGTCGCGCTGGGTGTAGATCTTTGGTGGGAGGTCCAGGCACTCCTCCTTGGTTACGCGGAACGAGTGCGGAGCTATGCGCCGACTGAGGTCGTCAAGCTCACGGTACGCTACTATGATTGTCGTGGGCCGCCTCGCGCCGCCAAACGTCTTCTGCTTGGTGACCGCGTAGCGCGCGCGGTACGAGAAGAATGACGGGAAGCCCAGGAGCTCCGGACCCAGGAACTCGAACTGCGAGTACAGGTCCATTGGGCCCTTGGTGACTGGCGATCCGGTCATGATCCGGCGGAACACTGCCAGTCGCCCGAGACGCGTTACGCGGCGCGTCCGCTCTGCCCTGGAGTTCTTGATGAACGTGCTCTCATCCACCGTCATGAGGGCACGACCGCTCCTGAGGAACCGCTCCGCATACTCGTATGCGACGGAGCCCGATGACAGGGCCTCGGTGTTCATCACCAGGATGCGGAGGCCCTCACTGGGCTGCAGGAGTGTGAGGAGCCTGTCGGTGTGCGTCTTGCTGCCGCCGCCCGGCCTCCACTCCATGATGGTGGCTCTCTCCCTGATCCGGTCAGGCATGTGTCGGAGCAGCTCCCCTGGGGCCTCCGGATCCTCACGCGTCCAGTTCAGGTACACGCCCTTCGGCGCGAGGACCAGAGCCGTGTCGATGAGGCCGTACTCCCAGTAGGCGCAGAGCTCGTCGATCGCGATCTTGCTCTTGCCGGTCCCCATCTCCAGCAGGTATGCGAACCCAGTGCGGCCCCACGCCGCGCGTATCGCACTCTTCTGGTGCTCGTATGGCTGCGTCTTGAACTCGTACTTCTTTGCCTCTGTGCGAGGGGTCGCCGTCATCTGTCGCATCCCTTCTGCGGTGCAGGTCCTCAGCAAGCCTACCGCCGCACTGCGCTGGAGACTAGGGGCCAGCGACTAAGACCGACTAAGAACGGCCAGGCTGCGATAAAACGATAGGGTAGAGATAGGGCTTTTCCCAAGGCAGGGCGGGGGCTTATCGCTCTCGCTATCGCAGCACCCGCGTGGGCGCGTGCGCGCGCGCACTCTCGTGCGCACCCGCTACCGATAAAACGATAGGAGTCTTATAGGCTGCGGTGAAGGCCCCAAACATATCGCAGCCCTTTTCCCACACGGCCCGCCGGGGCAGGCTAGGCCCAGGTGGAGGCAGCCCCACAACCAACGGAGGACTCACCAGTGCTCGACATTACGTCTCGCGCCAATCTGCAGCCAATCGCCGACGAGATCTGGCGTCTGAAGTACCGCCTCAAGAAGCTCGACGGCAGCCCCGTGGACAGCACAGTCGAGGACACCTGGTGGCGTGTCGCCAGGGCTCTCGCGTCCCCCCGCTCTGACCGACCGCAGGAGAGCATCGCCGACGAGTACTTCGACGTCCTCAGCCGCATGGAGTTTCTGCCGGGCGGGCGCATCCTTGCCGGGGCTGGCTCTGGGCTGGACGTGACGCTCTTCAACTGCTACGTCATGGGGCGCATCGACGACTCCCTCGACGGCATCTTTGCTGCCGTGCATGAGGCAGCCCTGACGATGCAGCAGGGCGGCGGGATCGGGATGGACTTCTCGACCCTGCGGCCGGAGGGAGCCCCGGTCCACCGCATCGGGGCGCGGGCGTCCGGACCGCTGTCCTTCATGGACTGCTGGGACGCCATGTGCAAGACGATCATGAGCGCCGGCACCCGGCGTGGTGCGATGATGGGGGTGCTGCGATGCGACCATCCGGACATCGAGAAGTTCGTCGATGCGAAGCGGGACGAGCGCCGCTTCCGGAACTTCAACCTCTCGGTGCTCGTGACGGATGCCTTCATGGAGGCTGTCCGCGCGGACGATGGCTGGGACCTCGCGCACGAGGGCGTCAAGTACAGACGCATCCAGGCCAGGGATCTGTGGCAGCGGATCATGCGCTCGACGTATGACGTCGCTGAGCCTGGAGTCATCTTCATCGACCGGATGAACCGACGCAACAACCTCGGCTACTGCGAGACAATATACGCGACGAACCCGTGTGGCGAACAGCCACTGCCGCCCTATGGTGCGTGCCTGCTAGGCTCGGTCAATCTTCCGGCCCTTGTCGAGGATCCGTTCAGCCCTGCCGCTCGCATTGAGCCAGGCCGACTGGCGGACGTGGTTCGCGTGGCGGTCGACATGCTGAACTCCGTTGTGGACGTGTCGCAGTACCCGCTCCCGGAGCAGCAGCTGGAGGCCCAGAGGAAGAGGCGCATTGGCCTCGGGATGACGGGTCTGGCGGACGCTCTTGCGATGCTAGGCTTCAGGTACGGCACCAAGGAGGCCGCGAACACGGCCTGGTCCATTGCCCGGTGCATCAGCCACGCAGCGTATGACCAGAGCATCGAGATCGCCAAGAGGGACGGCCCCTTCCCGGCCTTCGACGCAGAGAAGTACTGCAGCAGTGCAGATCTGCGGAGCCGCCTCACACCCGAGATCCTCAGGGGCATCCGCGAGCACGGCATCCGCAACTCGCACCTCACCTCCATCGCCCCGACAGGGACGATCTCGTCATTCGCCGGCAACGTCTCGTCGGGGATCGAGCCGATCTTTGCGCTGGAGTATGAGCGCAAGGTCCTCATGCCGGACAACACCAAGAGGAGCATGGTTCTCGAGGACTACGCCGTCCACCTGTGGAAGCGGACGCACCCCGGTGAGCCTCTGCCGACGGGCGTATTCGTGACGGCGCAGGAGCTCAGACCCGAGGAGCATCTGCTGATGCAGGCGGCGGTGCAGGAGCACGTTGACTCCGCCGTATCGAAGACCGTCAACGTCCCGGAGTCCATCTCCTTCGAGGACTTCGTCGCCGTCTACGATCGCGCGTACGACCACGGTCTGAAGGGGTGCACGACGTACCGGCCCAACCCCACCACAGGCTCCGTCCTCTCCGTCGCCCCCAGCGCTCCCCCCGCCCCTGCTCGTGTCGTTCTTCCACCTCCGCCTGAGCGGGGGGAGGAGCTCCCTGGCTCGACGTACAAGCTGCGCTGGCCTGGCTCGGACCATGCGATCTACGTCACGATCAACGACTTACTGGAGGATGGGCAGCGGCGGCCCTTCGAGATCTTCATCAACTCCAAGAACATGGAGCACTACGCGTGGACGGTTGCGCTCACGCGGATGGTGTCGGCTGTGTTCCGGCGTGGCGGTGACGTCTCGTTCGTGGTCGAGGAGCTCAAGGCTGTCTTCGATCCGCGTGGTGGGCAGTGGATGGACAAGCGGTACGTGCCGTCCCTGCTGGCTGCGATCGGTGGCGTCATCGAGCGCCACATGAGGACGATTGGCTTCATGGACGCACCGATTACTGAGGCCGTAACCCTGGAGGACGTTCGCCCTGGCGCGACCCTCACCCAGTGTCCGAAGTGTGGTGCTGCGGCCGTGACCCGGCAGGAGGGCTGTGAGTCCTGTGTGGAGTGTGACTACAGCAGATGTGGGTGAGGGATGGCTGGGCGAAAGAGTACCTGGACGGACGAGGACATCGAGACACTCATTCGTCTGCGCACGGTTGATGGCCTGTCGGCCATGCACATTGGGCTCAGGATGGGGCGGAGTCGGTCCTCCATCCTGGGCCAGCTGCACCGCAGGGGCATCAGCATAGACGGTCGCTCCAGCTGGACGGAGGAGTGCTGTGTGACTCTGCGCTCCCTGCGGGAGAAGGGATACACCCCAGGCCAGATCGCCAGGCAGATGGGTCGCTCGGTAGGCTCCGTGGCCCACAAGCTGCATGCCCTCGGGCTCTCGAGCAACGGCGCCAAGGTCGTGGCCTTGCCGGTTGAGCCGACGCTTCCGGCCCTTGTGCGCTCGGGCCCAGCCGCGCCTGCTGGGCTCCCTGAGGCCCCGGCCCTCGGCCCCGGCCCCGCCGCCGCCCTCCTGGAGCCTCAGCGAGCTCCTGACGACCCTGTGGAGGGGCTCCTGGCCCCGCCGCCCCGGCCCCGCCGCCCCGGCCAGCTGGTGGCGACGGTTGACCTGCGTGAGGGGGACTGCAAGTGGCCCATCGGGGAGGTGGGTGAGCGCGGCTTCGGGCACTGTGGGAGACCGACCAGCGCGACCGGGCGGGTGTACTGCGACCAGCACCATGAGGAGGCGTACACGCGCCGGGTGGTGCCGCTGTCCGCCCAGACCAGACAACGACCACACTGGCGCTAGGACAATTTGGGCTGGGTGGTTGGCCCGCGAGCCCTCCTCGGCTAGTCTAGCCGGTCCTGGTGGGAACAAGACAAGGGAGGACACAGGTGTCAAGGCTCAGACGAGAGCTCCAGACAGAGGACGAGGGCGTCTCGTTTACGGACGCCCCATCAGAGAAGGAGAGCAGCAGGCTCACCTCCATGGCGAACGAGCTCGTCAGCGAGAGGCGCGCCGTCGAGGCTCTCGAGGCAGAGATCAAGAAGAAGAACGAGCGCATCCGGCAGCTGGAGTTTGTTGATCTCCCAGCGTACATGAAGCAGATAGGCCAGGACATCGTTGGTCTTCCTGACCAAGACGCCGACATCAGGCTGGAGGCATTCTACCACGCGAACATCAAGGCTGACTGGCCGGAGGAGCAGCGTGAGGCGGCCTTCGCCTGGCTCGAGAAGCACGGACACGCGGACCTGATCAAGACCACCGTGTCGTTCACCTTCCCGCGCCGGGCGCTCGAGAAGGCCCGGTGGCTGGTCGCGATGACTGGCCTCCTCAGGGACAAGCTGCTCGAGCAGGGCGCTGAGTTTCCTGAGGCCACGACCAAGATGGAGATACCATGGAACACACTCACAGCGTGGCTCCGTGAGCAGACCGAGAGCTCGAAGTCCGTGCCGCTCGAGATCATCGGTGGGGAGGTCGGCACGATAGCGAAGATCAAGGAAAGGAAGACTGATGGCAAAGGCCGCAAGAGGAAAGCCTGAGGCAGCGCAGGCTGAGGAGAGGCGAGACGTTGCGACGACGCAGCAGCCAACACCCTCTGGTGTGCGTGCTCTGTCGGCTGAGGACATGGCCGACATTGCTGGTGTCGAGGGTGCGGGTCTCTCGCAGAACGTCGATGACCGTGGTACGCCGCTTCTGTACATCGCGCAGAAGAGCTCTCCGCAGGTCAACCGCAAGGAGTCCTCATACATCGAGGGGCTCGAGGTTGGGATGGCGTTCAACAACCTGACGGGCCGGTTCTGGGATGCGGAGAACGCGGGCATGCCGATGCTGCCGTGCTTCTTCCGCGCGAACTGGGTGGAGTGGACGCCGCGCGATGCTGGTGGTGGGTTCCAGGGAATGCACCCCCGCGACACACCGCTCCAGGACAAGTGCAGAGCGGTGGAGGGGCGGCGCGACCAGCTGGACATGCCGAACGGCAACCGTCTGGTCCTGACGCACCACTACTTCTGCATCATTGCGGAGACGCTGCAGCCGATCATCGTCCCGATGTCGTCCACGAACCTCGGCGCCAGCCGTCGTCTGCAGGCGCTCATCGGTGAGCAGCGTGGCTCGGGTCCGGACGGTCGCCTTGTGCAGCTGCCGGGCTACGTCAACATCTACAACTTCAAGACCGTCTGGGACAGCAATGACCAGGGTGACTGGTACAAGTGGGCCCCGACGATCATGAGCGAGAACAACGATCGGCAGCTGATGAGTCTGTGTCGCGAGTTCGCCCTCATCTGCAAGAAGGGTGACGTCGAGATCGCAAGGCCGATCGACGAGTCCGGTGGCGCGTCCGGAGATGCGATGGGGTCGAAGGACGCCCCCATCTGACAGGGGTGCCCTGTCGTCAGCACTGTCTGAGGGGCAAGGCGTCTCCCGATGATTGGTGCGACGGGGCAGGGGTGCGGCCTACAGAACGCCTGGGCCGCACCCCACAACTTCGTGTGTTACCCCTGGAGGCAACAGCAGGGTCATGGACAGTCCTGCCGAGAGGATGCTGCGTCTGTTCGCTGGGCTCGAGGAAGCTCACGGCACACACGGCGAGGCCGACCGATCGTCGGCCAAGGGCGGCAAGCTTGAGATACGAGGCTCGGCGCGCACGCTGCGTGAGCCAGTCACCGTAGCCCTCTGGCAGAAGCATCTGGACGGCAGACAGCCGCTCGGCATCATCCCCATCCGTCGTGACGGCACGTGCTGGTGGGGCGCCATCGACGTGGACCTGTACGACCTGAACCACGCGACCATGGTCGAGCGCATCGAGCGCGCCGGCATGCCGCTCGTGGTCTGCCGCACCAAGTCTGGTGGCGCGCACCTCTACCTCTTCCTGTCTGAGCCCACGCCCGCGACTGAGGTGCGGGCCAAGCTGCAGCAGCTGGCCGCCGCGCTGGGCATTGGCGGCTCCGAGGTCTTCCCCAAGCAGACCGAGCTTCTGATTGACCGAGGCGACCTCGGCAACTGGCTCAACATGCCGTACTTCGCCGGCGACAAGACTGAGCGGTACTCGATCAAGCGGACCGGCATGGCGCGGACGCTGTCGGAGTTCCTGCGGGCCGCTGAGGAGGCACGGACCACCATCGGCAGCGTGCAGGAGCCGGCGTCCACCGACGAGTCCCTTGACGACGGGCCGCCCTGCCTCCAGCACCTGACCACCATCGGGTTCCCTGAGGGCACACGCAACAACGGCCTGTTCAACCTCGCGATCTTCGCCAAGAAGAAGTACGGCGACAAGTGGAGCGAGGTGCTCGAGCGGTACAACCAGGCCTACATGTCTCCCCCGCTCCCTGCGTCTGAGGTGCTCGAGCTCATCAAGAACGTGGAGCGGGGGGACTACAACTACAAGTGCAAGGACCAGCCGATCTGCGCCCACTGCAACTCGTCGCTCTGCAAGACGCGACGGTTCGGTGTCGGGCAGGTTGGTGAGTACCCGTCGATTGATGGGCTGTCCTGCACCTCGACGGAGCCGCGCCTGTGGTACCTGAATGTGGATGGGCGGCGGTTGGAATTCACGACGGAGCAGCTGCACAACTACCGTCTCTTCAACCAGCTGTGCATGGAGAAGCTGCTCGGCCCGTTCCTCACGCTCAAGCAGGACACGTGGAACGCGATGCTCCAGTCGGCCATCAAGGAATGCACCGTCACCGAGGCCCCGATGGAGGTGGGCGCGGTTGGCCAGTTCCTCGAGCATCTTGAGGACTTCCTCATGGACATGCACAAGGGCGACAAGGTCGAGGACCTGCGCCTCAACATGCCTTGGTTCAACGAGGACGAGCGCCGCCACTACTTCCGCCTTCGGGCGCTGATGAACTACCTGGAGCGTGTGGGCTTTCGCGAGTGGCGCAGGAACCAGGTGGCTGAGCGCATCAGAGAGCTCGGTGGCGGTGACCACCAGTTCAACATCAAGGGCAGCCTCACGCGGGCGTTCTGGGTGCCTGAGCTCTTCAGGGCCGCCGCTCCGGGCGCGCTCCCAAGGAGCCGGAGGGACCCGCTTTGACGACCGCTGGGGCCGAAACCTACCACGAGCGCCAGGCGTTTATACCAAGCCAACCAGGACGCACCAGGAGGACCAGATCATGGCCAGCAAGAAGAAGGCTGAGGACCAGGACAACAAGGACAACAAGAGCGCCCAGTTCGACCCCGAGCAGGCAGAGGGCGGCGACGACAAGGGTCGCGGCACCTACCAGTTCGACAAGGACAACTCGGAGGCCCCTGTCGACCAGGGCAACTTCGACGCCAGCCGCAAGGCCCACTCGGCCTCCGGCAAGGACGACCACAAGGGCGAGACGATGGGGCGCAAGCTGCTCAACGAGCGCCCGAGCACCGGCCCGATCGGGACTGGCGGCACCGTCAAGTAGACCTGACCTCAGCAGCAACGAGGCCCGCCTCAGCGCGGGCCTCACAACGTACACGGAGACGGGATCATGAGCATCTGGATCTATGTGGGGCCCATACTGCTGGCATCTACGCTTGTGCTTGGCTACCTCCTCATCCATGCTTCACTGGCCATGGTGAAGCTCTACGGAGCCATGGCGCAGCTGGAGCAGGCTCTCGAGGACATCGCTCGGGAGGTTCCGATGCAGAGACCAGGCTCCCATGAGCCGTATCTGACAGCGCATGAGGCCATGACGATGGCGCGTCTGACGCTCGCACGAAACACGGATGAGCTCAGACGGTTCCGCAGGATGCTCGGAAGAGGAGGAGTGGACGAGTGAACATCAACGACATGAGGGCGGCTCTGGAGTGGCTGGAGCAGATGCCCAGAACCCACAAGAACAGGGATCGAGTGGACCGCGTAGTAGAGCATCTCGAGATGGAGGTTGACCGCCGTCTCGCACGGAGCACGGAGCTTCGCATGGTCAGGGAGCGTGGCGGGTCGAGGCAGCAGGTTCGGGATCGGCTTCGTGCGGCGGGCCTCTTTCCTGGGCACCCAAGATGAGTGTCCGCCCGGAGATCATTCTGGGACCACCCGGCACCGGCAAGACCACGACGCTGCTGGGTCTGGTCGACGAGGAGCTCGCACGCGGCACACCACCAGACCGCATCGGATTCGTTACGTTCACCAAGAAGGCTGCTCGCGAGGCACTGGAGCGGGCGGTCAAGAGGTTCAGCATCGACCGTCGTGACCTGCGGTTCTTCCGCACCCTGCACTCGCTCTGCTTCCAGACGCTCGGCATGACCAGTGGTGACGTCATGGAGGGCAAGCGTGTGGTTGAGTTTGGCCGCTGGCTCGGCATCGAGCTCAGTGAGTCCGTGAGCATGGACGAGGGCTCTGCCTTTGGCTACCAGCCGGGAGACCGCGCACTGTTCCTCGAGAACCTGGCTCGTGTCCGGTGCGTCAGTCTTGAGGAGCAGTACCGTGAGGCCAGTGACCTGGTGCCGTGGTCCCTGGTCGAGCGCGTGTCGCGAGGGCTCCAGCAGTACAAGAAGGACAACCATCTGGTTGACTACACCGACATGCTGCGGATGTTCGTCGATCTCTCAAGGCCGCCCCGACTGGACGTGCTGTTCGTCGATGAGGACCAGGACCTGTCGAGGCTCCAGTGGATGGTTGTCGCGAAGCTGGCCGAGAGGTGCAGGCGCGTCGTCCTTGCAGGGGATGACGACCAGGCGATCTATCGCTGGGCGGGCGCGGACATCGAGCACTTCCTGCGCATGGAGGGTGACGTTCGCGTGCTCGGGCAGTCGTGGCGTGTCCCACGCAGCATCCAGCAGATCAGCAGCGGTGTGATCGGGCGCGTCAAGAACCGTCGCGAGAAGGAGTGGGCGGCACGCGACGAGGATGGTGAGGTGGTCCGCGTCGGCGCCATCAGTGAGGTTGACTACTCGGGTGAGAGTGTGCTCGTGCTCGCACGCAACGTCTTCCTGATGCGCGACCGTGTGATGCCGCTCATGAGGCAGCTCGGCCTCATCTACGACTGGAAGGGAAACACCTCAGTCAAGCGCAGCATCCTGGAGGCCATCCTGGTGTGGGAGCGCCTGCGCCGGGGTGAGCTCGTCACGGTTGAGGATGCGCTCAAGACGTACGAGTACATGTCCTCTGGCGCGGGCGTGAAGCGTGGCTACAAGAGCCTGCCTGGCCTGAACCCTGAGCAGGAGGTCACCCTGTCGGACCTGCGGGCACGAGGCGGGCTGCTGCGCGACGAGATCTGGCACGAGGCACTGGACCGCATCTCGGCGGACGAGCGCGCCTACATGCTGCGGGCTCTGCGGCAGGGCGAGTCTCTGCGGAGGGACCCACGTGTGCATCTGTCCACCATCCATGGTGCGAAGGGCGGGGAGGCAGACCACGTGGTGCTGCTTCGGGACATGGCCCCCCGCTCCTTCAACGAGATGCAGGCCGCACGCGAGGACGAGGCCAGGGTGTGGTACGTCGCGGTGACGCGCGCCCGAAAGAAGCTCACGATCGTGGGGCCACGCTCCAGGTACCAGTATGAGGTCGAGAGTCGTGCTGCAGAAAACGCATGATAACTCAGCCACGGTGCTTTGCCGCGCGGCCCAGCCGGTTTAGAGAGGGATGCGACAGCGGGTCGTCCGCTGCGACGGTTTGTTAAGAACATGGGAGACCAACATGGCAGACGCGAAGAAGACTGGCGGTGCCGCACCCGCCAAGGATGCGAAGGCTCCGAAGGACAAGGCCCCGAAGGCCATCCGCACTGGTGCCTTCAATCCGGCCCACCGGATCGTGATGGGTACGGACAAGGAGGGCAAGCCCTACGGCCCGAAGAACAACCCTCGGCGTGCCGGAACGAAGTCCGCTGATCGGTTCGCGATCATCAAGGACGGCATGACTGTGGAGTCCTTCGTCAAGGCGGGTGGCCTCATCTCCTCTCTCCAGAAGGACGTGAAGCGCGGCAACGTGAAGGTCGTCGCCTAGCCTGCACCCCACCCGGTCTCGGCAAGACTAGTCCTCCGGCCGAAGACCAATCTACTGACCACCCCTCTGGCTGCCCCTGGAGGGGTGGTCAGAGCACATTGGGCCCTGGGGCCTTTGCCCCTGCGGGCGCGGCGGGCTAGAGTACCAGCCAGTCCGGTGGTACTGGGGTGCGTTCATGGTTGGCCGCTCCCCTAGGAAGGACTTGGTTGGAGAAGGGGCTCGGGCCACTAGGGCCTCGTCTCTGCAGAGGGTGGGAGGTTGTCTTGCGCTACGCCAGAGAGTTCTTCAGGTACGCTCGTGAGCGCCACGCCATCTACCTTGCGAGACGGCGCGGTGATCCTGCTCCGTGGACTGTGGACCCAATCCTCCAGCAGTACAAGTTCACCAATGTGTTCCGGGAGCTCGACCGCACGACGGTCTGGTTCCGCGAGAACGTTCGCGACCGCATGCGCACGGACCCGAACGTGCTGCTTGCGACGGTTGTCTTCCGCTGGTTCAACAGGATTGAGGCTGGTGAGGCAATCTTCCTGCAGAGGAGCCTCAGCGGGGCGACGGCGTGGGATGAGTTTCTGGCGACCGGAAGTGGCGAGCCGCTGCGGGCGGCGCTGCTCGCATACTGCGACAAGGGACCGTACTCGACTGGCGCGTACATCATCCACACGCCCGAGGGCTACTCGAAGCTCGACGGCATCATCTGGTGCCTCGTCGAGTTCTACAAGCGTGACTGGCAGGAGTTCACCGAGGCTCTCTGTCTCGAGGACTGGACAATGGAGGCTGCCTGCCAGTACCTGGAGGGCTCGCGGTTCATGGGCGACTTCATGGCGTACGAGGTCGCGTGCGATCTGCGGTGGACGCGGCTGCTCGAGCGAGCACCAGACATCATGACCTGGGCCAGCCCCGGCCGTGGCGCCCGGCGTGGTGCCCGCAGGGTGCTCGGCCACATCGATGGCGAGGACCGCGTCACATACTACAAGCCAAGCACCGGCAAGATGCGCGTGAAGTCGCTGCCTGCTGGTGAGAGCATCCTGCTGATGCGTGATCTTCTGGCCCGATCGCAGAAGAAGAGCAACTGGCCGGCGGACTGGCCGGCGTGGGAGATGCGTGAGGTGGAGCATACGCTCTGCGAGTTCGATAAGTACGAGAGAGTGCGCCGGGGAGAGGGCAGACCGAGAGGAACCTTCAGACCATGAGCAGTCTCCCATCGCGATACGTCTTCCTTGTCGTCGAGCAGCGGCTTGGCGTCACACGTGATGAGATAGCATCCGCGACGCGCGAGCGTCGTGTCGCCCACGCCAGACACATTCTGTGCTGGGCCCTGAAGAAGTACTGTCGGAACGCCTCGGACTATCCGCTCTCGTACAAGCGCATCGGGCAGCTTACCGGCCGCCACCCCACAACGGTCATCCACTCGTACTACGCTGCGGAGCGAGCCTCCGCCATGTCGATGCTCGGGGAGAAGCGCGCGAAGGTCCGTCGGGAGCTCGACGGGCTGGAGCGCCGCTCACTGAGGATCAGTGATCTGGAGGCGCAGCCACATGCCTGAGCCTCATACTCGCCCAGTTCTGGTGGGGATGAACAATCCGCTCAGCCCCGACCCCGCGCACGCTCTCTATCCCTCTCCTGTGAACTGCACCGGCTGGCGCATCTGGCGGATGCTCTGTGACTACGCTGGCGTCCCGATCCCGGCGCGGGCCTACTGCCGTGCGTTCGACCGGCGCAACCTGATCAGCAGCCCGCAATGGAGCAAGAGTGAGGCCCGTCGCGTGGCGCCTGATCTCTGGAGCTCGCTGGAGGGCCGCACGGTCCTGGTCTTTGGCGTGGAGACCCTGGGTGCGCTGCGGCTGCCTCGGCCGCCTGAGGCGGAGCTGCAGGCCCCTGAGCCCACGCTGCTGGGAGGCGGCCCGGCCGCCTGGGCCTGGGCCCCTCATCCCTCGGGTCGCTGCCACTGGTACAACGACCGCCGCAACCGCCACAAAGTCGGTGCTCTGCTGTTTGGCCTTTTTGGCCTGACGCCTGAGGCGCTAGAGTTCTTGCCGGACCTGAGGGGTCGACAGAAGGAGGATTGAATGCGCATCTACATTCCGTCAAGGGGCCGCTCCGACAGGCGGTTCCTGACAGTGGTGAACTGCCCGCTGGCATGGCTCTCGCCAGACCTGAGGAGGCGCACGGTGTACGTCGTTCGCGACGAGGAGGTCGCAGCCTATCGCCGCAGCCTCGACGCCCTCGGCCACACCGACGTGGAGGTCTGGGGCTGTGGCTCCCCCGCCAACCTCTCCGAGAAGCGTGAGCTCATTGCGACGCATGCGAGAGAGCGGGGGGAGGGCAAGTTCATGATGGTGGACGACGACGTGATCCTGTACGTGCGGAAGGGTCCGGACGACTGGCACCTGAAGGGCGTCATCCGTGGAGCCAACATGGCTGAGGACTCCGACGCCTACGTCAGCTGGCGCGAGGTCGAGCACCTCATCGGCTCGATGGAGGCCATGCTCGACGAGTACTGCATGGTTGGCGTCAGCACCAAGGAGGGCAACAATCGCTACGGCACGGGAGAGTTCCCGATGGTCCGTGAGTGTACGCGCTCGATGCGCATGTATGCGTTCCGCACTGAGGACTACCTGTCGATCGAGGCCGGGCGGCTGCCTGAGATGGCGGACTTCGACACCACGCTCCAGTTCCTCAGGAGCGGCAGGAAGAACGCGCTCATCTGCTACTGGGCGCAGGGCCACGTAACCTCGCAGCACCATGGTGGCTGCAGCATCTACCGCACGACGGACACCCACGAGCGTGTCTGCCACCAGCTGGCCGAGCTCCACCCCGGCTTCGTGCGGCTGGTGCAGAAGGCCAACAAGGGTGGGCAGCATGGCTTCGGGACGCGAACCGAGGTCACGATCCGGTGGGTGGATGCGTACAAGTCATCGCAGGGAGCAGCGTCATGAGGGTGATCGAGGCACGCAACGTTGAGGAGGCACTGCGCATGGGCGTTGGTCTCCTCGGGAGCATTGGCGAGAGGCTGCCGAGTCGGGCCGGTGCGGTCCTGGTCGCGCCGCACCCGGTGATGACGGTGTACCACAGCCCGATGGAGAGAGTGCTGCTCTGTCAGCACCGAGACGCGAACCCGTTCTTCCATCTCTTCGAGTCCCTGTGGATGCTCTCGGGCTCCAATGATGCGAGGTGGCTGGACCGCTTCGTCTCGGACTTCTCCAGTCGCTTTGGGGAGCCGGGCTCTGGTGAGCAGTGGGGTGCGTACGGCTATCGCTGGCGACGGCACTGGGACACGGACCAGCTGGAGGCGGTCATTCGTCGTCTGTCCCGTGATCCCTATGACCGACGTGTCGTGATCGGGATGTGGGACCCTACGTACGACCTCATTGACCCAGCGGAGATGGAGGAGGGCGGGCGTGAGCCTCGGGACCTCCCATGCAACACACATCTGTACCCACGCATCCGGGCGGATGAGTACGGACAGCTGGTGCTGGACCTCACGATCTGCTGCAGAAGCAACGACATCATCTGGGGTGCGTACGGCGCGAACGCCGTCCACTTCTCCGTGCTCCAGGAGTACCTGGCCCATGGCCTCAGTGCTCGAGTCGGGAGGATGTACCAGCTGAGCAACAACTGGCACGCCTACGTCGACGTCTTCGACCGGGTGGCTCGTGCGCAGCAGGAGCCTGTGCGCCACGCGTACCCCATGGAGACGGTGGGGCCGGAGCCGATGTTCGACAAGGTGCTGCCGCTCGTGCAGTGGGACCACGACCTTGGGCGCTTCTTGGAGGATCCGGAGCGTGACGAGGAGGTCTATGGCCACAGCTGGTTTGGGGGTGTCGCGGCCCGCATGTGGCGCTCGCATGAGTGCTACCGTCGGCGCGACTACGAGGGTGCGCTCAACATGGCGCGCTCCGTCATGGCCTCGGACTGGAGGCTCGCGGCCACGGAGTGGATCGTGCGCCGCATGAGCCGCACTCGGGAGCTCTCCAAGGACAGGGCATGACCCGGCGCCACGACGTAACGCATGAGGCCCGCTTCGCCGGACAGGTGGAGCGGTACCATACGTGGCCGACGCACAGACGCCAGTCCGTTGGCGAGCACACGTGGCAGGTCATGCGCATCTGGCTCGAGATCTTTGGCGCCATGAGCCCAGAGGAGAGCCGCTACCTGGTCTGGCATGACGCGGCGGAGGTGGCGGTGGGTGATCCGCCGTTCCCCGTCAAGGCCCGCAGCCCGGCGCTCAAGAAGGCGTACGCTCGGCTGGAGTGGGAGGCGATGATGCAGATCAACGCTGAGGGAGCAGGTGTTCTCGACAGGGCCGATGATGAGCTCAGGCTCAAGGCCAAGGTCTGCGATCTGCTTGAGATGTGGGAGTTCGGCATCTGTGAGTACGCGATGGGCAACCTCGCAGCAGAGCCCATCATCACGGACACTGGCGCTGCCGTCCGTGATCTGATCGAGAAGCTGCCGGACGGGGCGGCGCGCACCATCGAGGGTCACATGATGAGGCTCCGCCGCAGGTGGGGTCCGCCACAGGAGTGGGAGAGATGAAGCACTACAAGAATGAGAGAACGTACCGCAGCCGCATCGTCGAGATTGAGGCGGTGCAGCTGTGCTGGCGCAACTGGGGCGAGGTCACGGAGTTCATGCCGGGCGTGATCAGTGAGCAGAACCCGGCGCGCCCCGTCCAGACGTACAGCGACCAGTGTGGAGAGCTGGCTGGTCCGTACATCGAGATCACGATCCCCACACTGGAGGGCGACATGGTCGCCAGACACGGGGACTGGATCATCAGAGGCACGGAGGGCGAGTACTACCCGTGCAAGCCTGAGGTCTTCGCACGGAAGTACGAGAAGGTCTGGCCAGCAGCTGATGGGAGCAAGCAATGAGCGTCATGGGTCACATGGGGTACATCGAGATCGTGGCGAGGGCCGACTGCGCACATCTCGAGGAGAAGGAGCGCACCTATCGCGGCAGCTGGAAGCGGCGGGGCGGGGTCGGGGCCTTCATGATGCTTGCCCGGAAGTGGGACCGGCTGGAGGCCATCCTTGAGGCAGCCCCACGCCAGTACGACATCATCGGGCTGGCTGTGTCCGAGAGCGTGGACGGCGGCACCATCATCATGGGGCAGGAGGGCTCACTCCTGGACCAGATCGGAGACCTGCGTCGCTACCTGCTGCTGGTTGAGGCAGAGGTGATGTCGCAGATCGAGAACAGAACAGGCATGCGGCCAGGGACTCCAGAGGATGGCGGACACCACGCTCGCCAGCAGGACTGACGCGTGGCGCGTAAGGCTCGCACACCGGGGCAGCTTCCCCTGAGCTTCATGGTTCCGGAGACCAGCTGGGCACCACCCACTGAGCTTCCGGACTGGCGCGGAGCCCCGGTGCTGGCCTTCGACGTCGAGACCTGTGACCGCCTGCTCTCAGCAGAGCGTGGCTCGGGCTGGGTTCTGAGGGATGGTGGGTACGTAGCCGGGGTCGCCATGGCTGTGCCGGGTCGCTCCGTCTACGTGCCGATCCGCCACCCAGAGTCGCCTGAGTGCTTCGATGAGGAGCAGGTGCGCCGCTGGGTGGACGACCACATGAGGGCGGCCGGTCGTGTGGTCATGCACCACTCACCCTACGACCTGGGCTGGCTGTCCTGGTGGGGCATCCAGGTCCCGAGGACCATCGAGGACACACTCACGCAGGCGGTCATGCTCGACGAGAACCGCCTGTCGTACACTCTCGGGGCAGTGTGCGAGTGGCAGGGTGTTCCCGGCAAGGATGAGAAGATCCTCCGAGAGGCGGCGCAGGCCTATGGCGTCGACCCGAAGAAGGAGCTCTGGAAGCTGCCTGCGAGGTTCGTCGGACCATACGCGGAGCAGGACGCGACCGCCGCTCTTGAGCTCTGGGAGACGCAGCGCGCCAAGATCACCGCACAGGAGCTCGACGATCCGTACCGCACCGAGATGCGGCTCGTGCCTCTGGTGCTGGAGATGCGGCGGCGCGGCATACGTGTGGACCTCGACAAGGCTGAGCAGGCACAGCAGCACTTCTACGGGTCTCGCGACGAGGCGCTCGCCGAGCTCTCACGCAACGTCGCCATCGGGCGGGCGCTGACGCAGAACGACATCAACTCACCGCAGTTTCTCGAGCGGCTGTTCACGGACGCCGGCATCCAGTTCCCGCGCACGGCCACGGGCCGTCCGTCCTTCTCGGCTGACTGGATGGACAAGGCGGACCACTGGCTGCCCAGGCTCATCGTCCGTGCGAACCGGGCCGACGAGGTCGCCCGCAAGTTCATCGGGAGCTACATTCTCGAGTACGCCAACATGGGTCGCCTGCACGCGGAGATACACCAGTACCGCACGGACGACGGCGGCACCCGCTCGCATCGCTTCTCGTACTCGGACCCGCCGCTCCAGCAGATGCCGTCCAGGGACGCGATAGTCGCGCCCGTCCTCCGAGGGTGCTTCCTCCCCGAGAAGGATGAGGTCTGGGGCGCTCTGGACTACAGCCAGCAGGAGTTCCGGCTCATCGTGCACTACGCTGCCGCCTGCGGCATGCCCGGCGCGGACGTCGCAGTGGAGCGCTACCGCGAGAACCCGCGCACGGACTTCCACACATTCGTCGCCGACATCACCCGCCTCCCCCGCCGATCCGCCAAGGACGTCAACTTCGCGAAGGCGTTCGGGGCGGGCAAGCACAAGTTCGCTTTGATGACGAACATGCAGCTGGCTGAGGCGGGGGAGGTCATGGAGCAGTACGATCGTGAGCTTCCGTTCGTGTCGCGACTGTCGAAGTTCTGCTCGTCGAAGGTGAGGGCACGCGGCTACATTCGCATGGTCGATGGGGCGCGAGGGCACTTCGACCAGTGGGAGCCTGCCTTCCGCGATCGTGCGGCTGAGCGCACGGCGGCGATGGCAGGCAAGAAGGTCACACCCTGCAGCCTCGAGGAGGCACGCGAGCGGGTGGATGATGAGGCCCACCCCTGGACGGGGCGGCTCGTCAGGGCCTTTGCGCACAAGGCGATGAACCGGCTGATCCAGGGCAGCGCCGCGCGCCAGACGAAGAAGGCCATGGTCGCCTGCTGGGAGGAGGGCATCGTCCCGATGCTGCAGATGCACGACGACCTCAACTTCTCGATCGACAGCCCGCGCGTCGCAGAGCGGGCAGCGCAGATCATGGTGGAGGTTGTGCCGCTGCAGGTGCCGGTCGTGGTCGACGTGGAGTACGGGGCTGACTGGGGCGACGCGAAGCACACCGACTGGGACGCGGTGGCCGCACGGGCGGCGGGCGGCGGGGCGGCCCGGTGAGGCCCCTCAGGGGTCGCCAGGAGCTCGCTGAGGGCTCCCTGTCGGGCTGGGGTAGGCCGGGCTACGGGCGGCTCGGGACCCAGGCCCCAGCGGCCCGGCCGGAGGGGTCCGCATGCGCTGTGGGCGGCCCCCTCGCAGGGACCGCCCACCGGCCACGGAGAGTACGCCGCTGGCTAGGCGGCGCTGGCGGCCTTCGCGGAGCCGATCTTGATGTACCCGTGGGTTACGTCGTACTTCAGCGAGGAGTGGAAGCGGTGGCGGGCCTTGCCGAGCCCGAGCTTCACGCAGGCGTCGAGGTACTGCCCGACGGTGATGCCCTCGCGGTAGCACCCAAACTTGCGGGCGGCCATCGTGTCGGCCCGCTTCGGGTTCTCCTTGACGAGCAGGTGGATGACCTGGTCCTCGGTGTAGGTGCCGCGTCCGGTCGTGGGCCGCTTGGTCTTCGTGGGTGCAGCCTTCGCGGTGGTGGGCTTCTTCGCTGCGGGACGCTTCGCGGCAGGCTTCGCAGACACGGAGCGCTCGGCGACACGCTTGGTCGTGTACGCACCCTTCGCGACGGCGGCCGGAGCCTTCGTGACCTCGACCTTCTTCGCGGCGTCGACGTTCTTCTGCACAGCGGTCTTGATGGAAAGCATGGGGTAGTCCTCCTGTTTGCGCGGCCACCTCGACCGCGTCTGGCGCAGTATGCGCCCATCTGCCGCAGAGGCAAAGAGAAATGTTGAGCGCGGGGGGCGGCCCGTCCCGGTCGTCTGCCGTCGTCAGGGACTCTCCTGAGGAGCGGGGCGGCAGCGGCGGGGCCTCCGGATCGTCAGAGAGCCTCAGCGGGCTGCTGGAGGCGGCACACCGGGCCGCCGCCCCGGCGCTCGGCACCCTCGCCCTCGCCCTCGTGAGGCGGCGGGTGCAGCCCGGAGTACCGGCGACCCTGGCGGCGGCGCTCCGCCGGGCGGCCGATCTGCTGGACAGCGCCGAGGAGAGGCTCAGATGACGAGGATCGTTGTACTCGACACGGAGACCACGGGTGAGGACCCGGCAGCCGGGGCGGCGGTGTGCGAGTACGCCCACTCCATTGTCTCGGTAGGGCCGAACGGCTGGTACGACGGACCCATAGTCGAGTGGCTGTGCAACCCAGGCCACCCGATCCCACCAGAGATGTCCGCGATCCACCACCTCAGGGACGCAGACGTGGAGGGGTGCCCAACGTTCGCGGAGTCAGCAGCCACCCGCGACTGGAGCAAGGTGACGCACTACTGCGCCCACAACGCCAAGTTTGACCGTGCCTTCGTGGGGTCGGTGCTGCCGGAGCGTCCGTGGGTGTGCACCTGGAGGTGTGCGAGCGTCCTCTGGCCAGAGGCCCCGAACCACAAGAACCAGACGCTGAGGTACTGGCTCAACCTCGACGTCGTCATCAAGAGCGGGCTGGCACCGCACCGGGCCGGGTATGACGTGGCCGTAACCGCCGCACTTCTCATCCGCATGCTCCGCGAGCGAACACTAGAGGATCTTGTTGACATCAGCAGCCGCCCGATCCTCCTGAGCACCGTCCACTTCGGCAAGCACAAGGGCATGCGGTGGGCTGACCTCGACAGCGGCTACCTGCGCTGGGTTCTCCGCCAGGACTTCGACGAGGACGCGAGGCACACAGCCCGCCACTGGCTCGACCAGAGGTTCTCCCCCGCCCAGTCGGGTCTGCCTCTGTGATCGATGGTGGTCTGAGGCCCATCTTCCGGCAGCACCTCAGGGCGGGCTGGCACTGGCAGTCCGTGGAGACTGGCCTCATCGGTGGCGGCGTTCCGGACAGCAACTACTGCGTCGGTGGTCGCGAGGGCTGGGTGGAGTACAAGCGTGCCTCGGCGAATGCTGTGGGGCTGAGGCCCGCCCAGGTCGCGTGGCTGGACAGGCGGGGGAGAGCTGGGGGCCGGGTGACCATCGCCGTCAGGCGGGTCCGGCGGGCGCGTGCCCGCAGCGCACCGTGCGATGAGCTCTGGCTTCTGGAGGGTGCGAAGGCCGTGCGTGTCGCGGAGCTTGGGCTGGCAGCCTCGGACGCTGTGCTCCTGAGGTGCGACGGTGGCCCGGCCCACTGGGACTGGGAGCAGGTAGAGGTGGTCCTGATGCGCTGATGGGGCCACCTCGACGAGGCAGCCCCATGTGCGTGGCGGGTGTCGAACGGTGCGGGCACTACTCAAGGGACCAGACGGTCTCCTCGAACTCGAAGGTTCGGTTCGGGAGTGATCCGAACTTCTCGGCGTGGGCGGCGCGGGCGGCCTCCTGGGTCAGGCCCAGGGTGATCTCGCTGCCGGCAGCGCAGACCCAGATGGCCACGGCGGCCGGGGTCAGTCTTCTCTCAGTCTTCATGGGTGGTCCTCCTCTCACGACTGTGGCTCGCGGTTGATGGCCGCGAGTATCTGCTCCGCCTGGTGCGCGGCGGCCGCTACCTCGACGAGGGCGTCTCCGTCCTCGTCCGTGCCGAGCGCGTCCTTCACCCTCTGGAGAAGAATCTCGGGGCTGGGGACTGGGGCACGATCGTCCTCGTCGGTGCAGTCGACGCGGTAGTCGGAGACCATGGCCTCCATCTGGTTGGTCATGTTCTGTATCCAGTGGGAGACGACGACGGGCTCCAGCAGCTTCATCATGAGTTCCGTCGTCGGGTCCGGTCGGTCACCCTGCCGCCTGACGGCCTGCCCTAGCCACGTACGACTCTCGTTCTTCTTGTACGTGTCGATGACCGCACTGTACAGGTTGGCCTCGGCGCGGGCTCGCGGGCTCTCGTGCAGTCTGCCGCTGCGGTCACGCCACATTCTTACGGTCTCAGCCATCACAGCCTCCTAGCCGAACATGCCGGGGAACTCGACACCCTCGGCCTCGTTGATGATGTTGTCGACCTCTTCGATGACGCTGTCGAGCTCATCGGCCGCCTCGCTCGGTGTCCTCTCGTCGCCGATCAGAGCGGCTACCTCCGCAGGAACCTCATCATCGTCGATCTCGCGGAGCTCGTCACGCTGCACCTCCATCGCATCCTTCGCAGCACTCAGCGCCGCGACGGCGTTGCTCAGACGCTTCCAGCGGGCGAGGCCCTTGCGCCCAGGCAGCATCTCGACGCAGCTGATCGTCTGGTCCGCAAACTCAGGGACGTCGACGTCAGTGACGGCGCTCTCGAGGGCGTCCGCTGCCTCGCGCACCCGCTCGTACTTCTCGGTGTGCGACAGCTTCTCCTCCATGTTGTCGGCCCACTCCTGCATCTCATCGCGCAGGCTCTCGATCTCCGACAGAGCGTCAGGGATCGCCGCCGCCACGGACGTCTGGAGCGTCCGCGTCCTTGTCTTCTTCGCCATCGTAGTCCTCCGTTGTCTGGGCTGGCTCATCAGCGCCCGGCTGCCACACCGGACGGACGGGGCCGGAGCCCCGTTTCGCCTCACTCTATGCGCCTCCGCGTCTGCTCGTCGATCTGGTCGTCCAGACCGATCTGGTCGGCAGCCGCCTCACCCTCAGCAAACGCCGCGCTCCCACGCCGAAGCTCGGCACGAGTGGTGCGTCGGGTGCGGTGGCTCTGTCGCCTCCAACGCTCGTCGTCCTTCCTGCGCTGGCGCTCCTCCTTTGCCTCGCGTCTCGCCCGCTGCTCAGGCGTCTCAGCCTCGAGACGCGCCCGCTCTGCGTCGAGCTCACGGACGGTGCTCATCGCGTACTCAGGAGAGTACCCCATGCGGACCATCTTGACGACGCGAGGGTCAGCACCAGCGGCCTCGAGCTCCTCGGCCTGCCGCTGCCGCTGCTGTCTGCGGGCCGCCTGCTCAGCCTGCTCCTCTCTGCGACGGCGGGCGGTGGTGCCCGGCTCCCAGCCACAGAGGTAGTCGTTGTTCAGGTCCGTCTCGACCTGCACCTGGTCCTCCATCACCACGACGAGAGCCCGCCCGTCACTGGTGGGCTGCGCTGCGCGGCGGGCCTCCGCCTCCTCACGCTGGGTGCGGAGCCACTCCTTGTGGCGCTCCAGCAGACGCTCGCCGAGCCGCTCGGCACAGCCCTCGCACCAGGCCATCGCATCGCGCGACATGCGCTGGGAGAGGTCACCACCAAGCCAGTCGAGCACCAGCCGCGAGATCGTCTGGTTGAGGTACTCGAACATCTCACGCGCAGCGACGACGTTGGCCTCACGCCCGATCAGCGTGTAGCCGGACGGACGGTAGCGTCCCTTGCTCCACTCCTCACGCACGGCGACATGGCACAGGTTGACCTCGCCGACGACGCCCATGAGCTCACGCTGGTACCTGTACATGGCCCTCTTGGACGTCTTGTCCCGAGTGCGGGCCGCACCCTCACCAGCCGAGCCACCCGCCGCCTCGATGGTGGCCATCGAGAGGTTGTTGTTGGCCATGATCTCCTGGGCCTTCGACAGTGCGGCGTTGGCCTCATGCTCCGTAGCACCACCGTCCCGCGCCAGGGCCAGCAGCTTGTGGATGCGCTGCACCGTCGCAGCGTCCACCGTCTGGTTCTCTTCCATCTTGCTCCTCCAGTTCTCAGCTTAGTCCTAGCTCGTCAGCGGTGGCGGGACTAGGGCTCACCGGACCAGGACCGCCCGGTGAGGGGCGGCCTGGTTTCGCCAGTCACCAGCGTCTGTGGCGCTTGCGCACCGTCAGACGCTGCTCGATGCGGACCTCTCCGGGCAGCAGCATTCGGGTACCCTCGTACCCGCTGATCACCCGGACGTCCTGGGACCGCCAGCGCGGCCTCTGCCGCCACTCGCCATCCACCCTCTCGTACTCCTCGCAGTCAGGGGACGGACCGTCGTGCGCGTCAAGAGCACGAGCGATCGCCATGTTTGCCGAGTACGCATCGTAGTAGGTGCCGAGAGGCACCCGCTCCAGCTGCGTGCCGGACAGTGCGAGGGCGAAGCACACGAACTTCAGCATGCGTCTTCCTCCAGTTGTGCCCTGCCTCATCAGCGCCGGGTGGGCTCTCCGGCGGACGCTCCCCCGCTCTCGTGGGGCGGGGGAGGCGTTTCGGCAATCAGATCCTCCAGCACGCAGCGTGTGTCCAGCCGCTGCCGGCGTAGTCACAGATGCCGACCATGCCGCCACCGTGCCAGCCGGCTGGTGTGTCACACTCCAGCCCGCGCTCCCGCAGGAACTCGCGGCACTCGTTGGCGTCCTGTGACATGAAGTGCTGACGTCCGTGCCGATCAACCGTTGCCAGTCTCATCACTCAGTCCTCCTGTGTGGCCTGCCTCATCAGCGCCGGGCGGCCAGCCCTCGGCGGACGGGGCCGGAGCCCCGTTTCGGCTAGACGTTCTCCACCCAGGCGGACCGACCCGCCGCGTCGACAGCGTACACCATCGTGCGACCGTCACCGCTGCCCGCAGCGCGGGCCTCGGCCAGCGTGGAGTGGCGGGCCTTGGCGAACTGGCCGCGTCCGAGGAACCGGGCGGTCGTGTAGTAGGCGGCGCTCTCACGGATCGCAGCCTCGTGGGCCTCGCGGCTCACCGGGGTGAGGCGAGGGCGGAGGGGCGAAGCCTCCGTTACCTTGATGCGGCGGGCCATCACTCACCCTCCACTGCGAGGCTCATTACCTCAGCGTGGGTGAGTACGCGGCCACAGTCGTTGTCGTCAACGATGTAGCCACGTTCGGCGTTCGCCCAGGGCAGAGGCGAGCTCAGGTCTGGCAGCGCCTGCACCCCAAGCACTCGGACGCCCCGGCCCTCGAGCCGGCGGATGGTAGCAGCAGAGAAGTCGTGCATCACAGCACCTCCATGGTTGGGTCTAGCCGACGTAGAGATCGTCGTTGCTGTTGAGGTCGAAGGCTGGCTCGGCTCCCTTCAGGAAGCCACGCGTCAGCTGGTGGCGAAGCTCACGCTTGGTCACCTCCACATAGCCGAAGAGCGCCGGCTCGTCCTCCACGTTGGTCCGGACGTAGCTGGCAACAAGGACGCGCTGGGCGCGCCGGGCTGCCTGTCTGAGGGTCATCGATCAGTCCTCCTGCCTGCGGCGTCGCACCAAGACGGTGCTCGTCTGCGTCAGCGGCCAGACGCCACGACGTTCATTGGCGTGCAGCACGCAGTAGTCACCACCCTGGGCGTACACCTCACTGGTGATGCGGTCCATTGCCAGTCGGTGGAGGTCCAGGACCCGGACGATCGTCCGGAGACCAGCGATCATCACCACCTCACCAGTGTCGCCGTTGCAGACCACCAGGTCCATCTTCTGAGCCATCTCTACTCTCCATGGTTGGGCTTGTCTCGTCAGCGGACAGGGAGCCACCCTGCACCGGACGCCCCGGCTAGGCCGGAGCGTTTCGACACTCAGTAGCCGCATATGTCTACGTACTCAACTATGAGCTCCACAGCCTCACTGGTATTCTCGTCGAGAGTGGAGGAGAAAAACTGGATC
>OEIU01000149.1_pt1 | contig 71196 bp, 49 predicted proteins | sample 1539221 | NCBI WGS metagenome assembly OEIU01 (sample SAMN03792071, study PRJEB22550) | activated sludge metagenome | feature: wastewater treatment plant; material: activated sludge; isolation source: Wastewater treatment plant of a petroleum refinery complex | place: Argentina: Zarate | collected...
AGTAACTGCATTTTTTTAGAAAATGTATTTGCGCCGGCAGTAATACGATAGACATAATTACCGCTTGCAAGATTAGTTGCATTAAACTTAACGTTGTATGAACCGGCATTCATAAATTCGTTATTTATAAGTACTGCAACTTCTCTTCCTAATGCATCATAGATTCTTAAATCAACATTAGAAGCTTCTTTGATTCCAAATTTAATTTCAGTTGATGGGTTGAAAGGATTTGGATAGTTCTGATCTATAAAGAATTGAGAAGGAACTATATCGTTTTCTCTTTCAACTGAAACCGGTGTAAACTGCTGATCCAAAATTATAATTGGCATTGGATCATCATTAGCGTTACCTCTTGAATAACCCTGAGTATAAAGCACTTCATCTGCAGGGTCACCATCAATATTAGCAACACAAATAACATCCATATCACCATTTTTAGTCCAATATGCTGAATCAATAATAGAAGCAACATAACTGGAAGGACTCTTTTTATCTCCCCCCTGAAATTCCAATCTAAAGATTGGAACTTTAGCAGTATTACCAGCCATATAACGTGAACCAAAAACCATATCAGGTAAACCATCATTATCAAGATCGCCAACACCAGCACCATTTAATCTAACGGCATAGGGTGAAAAATCAGCAACCTCATATGAAACTAAAGTATCAGCATTATCGGGTTTATCAATTAAATAAACTTTACCACTATACCAACTTCCAACATATACGCCGGTGCTGCCATTCCCTAAATCAACCGTTACAGAACCTTTAAATGAGCTGTTTCCACCGGCTACACCTTTTTGTGGTAATTGACTGATCCAATTTCCGTTATCATATTTTATTAAGGATGTTGTTCCATTACTGTTAAACACACCAATATATGGCGGAACAACAACTACATCGTATGAAGCACCAGTGCCGGTTAGATTAGGATCAAGACTTCCATTATACTTTACTGTCCAGGTTTCTAAACCACCACCGTTATCAGGAATATCATCAACGGATAATACACCGACATGCCAGTTACCCGATCTATCCGGAAATATCAATTCATCTTTTCCGTCTCCATCAACATCAGAAATTACAAATTTAACTGGTCTCAAGTTATAATTATCTACAGATACGATTGGAGTCTTAGCATTGGGTTCCCAACCACCAAATCCATCATCAACTCCCATGTGATCACTACCATCACCGGGATATTCGTAAACAAGTATTCTTGCGGGATTTGGATCAGTGCTAATGTTATTAACTGGTCCCCAATATAATTCTGGTCTTCCATCTTTATCTAAATCACCCCAAGCTAAAGCAGGCCAAGTATTTTGTAACGGAACAGGTGCAACTGTACCCCAAACAGAATCCCATTTAGCAGTCACTGGGTTCCATTCAAACTTATAAAGTCTTGGGATTACTTCATATGCCCCATCAACCATATTTGTATTGCAAGCATAAATTTCTGGCAATCCATCGCCGTCAAAATCAACCCCGGCTACAATAGCTCCAAAACCTCTTTCAAGAGCTGATGGATCTTTTATTTCAGCGGTACGTGTAAAAGTTTGTGCTGATATAAGTGTAGTAAAAACGAGAGCAAGAAAAACAACAAGGTAAGCTAGTCGGTTCATGAAACCTCCTAATGTATGTTAGTTATTAAAGTTAATTAGTTAATTATTTTAAAATTATAATCACCCAATTTTATTGTTTAATTTACAGTTAAATAATTAATATTTCAATTTTTTAATTGAATATTTTTTAATCAATGGAGACTTCTGGAAAATTCAAAAGCCCATTCCAGTGATCCGTTAGCTAACGGATCGCGCGAATGCCAGTCAATACGAAATCTATTTTTCAGAAGTATCTTAATATTTTATAATGAAATCGCTTTGCGTACAAACCCGTCTGCACGCCTTAATCTTTCCTTTGCTTCTTTATAATCCACATTTGCTTTAATCATAACAAGGGCGGTTTTAACATGACCTTTTGCTTTTTCAAGAGCCGCAGTCGCTTCTTCATAATTAAGTCCGGTAATAGTCATAACAATTTTTTTTGAGCGCTCAACTAATTTTTTGTTAGTCATTTGCAGATCAATCATCATATTTTCATAAACTTTACCAAGACGAATCATAGAAGCAGTAGTGAGCATATTTAAAACTAATTTTTGTGCTGTACCGCTTTTCATTCTTGTTGAACCCATTACTACTTCGGGTCCAACATAAGGACAAATGGCAACATCAACTTCAGCAATATCAAAATCTTTTCTGGGATTAGTAGTAACGTATAAAGTTTTTGCACCTAATTGTTTGGCTTTTTTTACGGCACCAACAACGTATGGAGTTCTTCTGCTTGCAGCAATTCCGCACACAACATCTTTTGAAGTAACATTAGCAGCAACAACTTCCTTAGCACCATTTTCTTCTTTATCCTCTGCACCTTCCTGCGCACGAAACATTGCTTCTTTTCCGCCAGCGATATATCCTTCAATCATTCCATAAGGTGTTCCAAATGTTGGCGGGCATTCGGATGCATCAACAACACCAAGTCTTCCGCTTGTTCCTGCGCCAAAATATAAAAGTCTGCCGCCTTGCTTTAATGCGCTTACGATAATATCAACGGCTTGTGCTATGTATGGCAATTCTTTTTCAACTGCATATGGAACAAGTTTATCTTCATCATTAATTATCTTTAATATTTCCTCGGTGGATTTTGCATCAATGTCCATTGAGCGAGGGTTGCGCTGCTCTGTGGTTAACTTATTTATTTCTTCGAAAAGTTTGTGTGAATCAGATGATGAGTTCATTTAAATTTTATTTCGTTTGATAAATTGGATTTATAATTCGTGTCAAATTTAGCAAAAATATTAATATGATTTTAATCAACGTTAATTTCTTTAAATACATGATTGTGATTGCTATATTTGATCATCATAATTAAGAAATTATTTTATATTCATAATTAAAGTTACAAATCATGTTATCAAAAGTTGAAAAATATTATTTAGATCTTTCCGGTAAAGAATTAATTTATAAACCCACAGAAAAAATTCCCGTAATACAAGTTTCAAATTTCCCTGAGCTTGGAAAGATGACTGCATTAAGATTTATTGAGTGGATGCAGCAAAATCCAGGTGGTGTTGTTTCTTTACCAACTGGAAAAACTCCTGAACATTTTATTAAATGGGTTGCTTACTTTTTAAAGAATTGGGACAAGACAGATGTTGTTGAGACACTAAAAAAAATTGATCTCGATCCTGCTAAAAAACCTGATATACAAAGTTTACGTTTTATTCAGATTGATGAATTTTATCCGATCGATTCTCATCAACACAATAGCTTTTATTATTATATCCAAAAATATTATTTCAGCAACTGGGGATTGGATGTTAAAAAAGCATTACTGATGAACATAAACGAAATTCCAACCGCAAATAATTTGCCGCTATCAGAAATTTTTCCGGATGAAACCATTGATTTATCTTTACGCACACGCTGGGCATCAACAACTTTAGAACGATATCAAAAACAAACTATAGAATTAGTAGATCAGTTTTGCACGGATTACGAAAAGAAAATCCGTGATATGGGTGGTATTGGTTTCTTTCTTGGCGGTATTGGTCCTGATGGACATATCGGTTTTAACGTTATGGGAAGTGATCACTATTCAACTACAAGATTAATCCAAACAAATTATGAAACGCAAGCCGCAGCCGCTACAGATTTGGGCGGAATTGAAATTGCAAGGAAAAGATTAGTAATTACAATCGGACTAGATACTATAACGTACAATCCGGATGCAACAGCAATAATAATTGCTGCAGGTGAAGCCAAAGGAAATATTGTAAGAGATTCTATCCAAACTTCGGTTTCAAATAAATACCCTGCAACAGTTTTGCAGAGACTGAAGAACGCTCGTTTTTATTTAACAAATGGCGCTGCTTTCAGATTGGTCGAGAGAAGATATCACGATGTTTTGAATGAAGAAGATATTTCACAAGTATCAATAGAAAGAGCAGTGGTTAATCTTTGTATTGAAAGAAATAAATCGTTGCTCGATCTAAACTATGAAGATTATAATTCCAATAAACTTACAAAGCTTATAATCGAGCGGACTGAAAAAACACCGCAAGAGATTGGACAAGCAATTCATAAATCGATTATCGAAAGGTTTGAAAGAGGGATGCTGCCCGTTTCTAACAAAGTTATTCTTCACACCGGACCGCATCATGATGATATTCCACTTGGTTATCTTCCATACATTGCTCATCTTGTTAGAGACCCAAGCAACAAGCATCATTTTGTTACGATGACAAGCGGCTTTACCGCAGTTACAAATTCTTATATGCTGGAGCTGCTGGAAGATTTAAAACATTTTCTTGATCATCAGGATTTTAGAAATCGATTTAACCAAAGATATTTTGATCCGGAATTTAAAGAAGGAAAGAACAGAGACCTTCATCTATATCTGGATGGACTTGCAGAGCACAGCAGAACTGTTAGAAAGGAAGCTGTATCGCGCAGACTTTTGAGAAATATGATTGAGATTTATGAAGAAGATAATATTAATTATCTTGAAGATAGAGTTGATGAGCTGATTAATTATTTTAAAACTCAATATCCCGGTAAAAAAGATATTCCGCATGTTCAAAAGTTGAAAGGAATGATGAGGGAATTTGAAGAAGAACTTGTATGGGCTTTCTTTGGATTTAATACAAGCTCGGTTTCACATATGCGTCTTGGCTTTTATCAGGGAGATATCTTTACAGAAAATCCTGAAATGGATAGAGATGTAATTCCAATTTTACAATTACTTAAAAAGATAAAACCATCAATTGTTACTGTGGCTCTTGATCCTGAAGGAAGCGGACCTGATACGCATTACAAAGTATTGCAAGCCACCGCAGAGGCATTAAAGTTATATGAAAAAGAGACAGGAATAAGTGATATTAAAGTTTGGGGATATAGAAATATTTGGTATCGTTTCCATCCCGCTGAAGCAAATATTTATATTCCTGTAAGTCTAAACTCAATGGCAATTTTGGAAAATACTTTTCTTAACAGTTATGGATCTCAAAGGAATGCAAGTTTTCCTAGCTGGGAATACGATGGACCATTTTCCCGTTTAGCTCAACGCATTCAGGTTGAACAATATCAAACAATTAGATTATGTCTTGGCAAAGATTATTTTATAAAAAATTCTCATCCAAGAGTGCAGGCAGCTTATGGAATGGTTTTCCTTAAAGAATTATCACTTGAAGAATTTTATGCTCATTCATCTGAACTAAGAAAGTTAACAGAGAATTATTAAACTGGAGATTATCAATAAATTTGTAACACAGTCCGCCGCGGTGGATCAGTCTGTGATTGTAATATATAGTACTAATATTTTAACAGACTAAAGTCTGTTTTACAAATACAATTTTATAGGACTTTTATGAAACAAACACGAAAAGATTTTTTTAAAACTTCAGGAATTATTGCTGCAGGTTCAATTGCAGCTTCACTTCCCTCCTCATCATTTGCAAGAAATATTATAAAAGGCAAAGGATATAAAATGAAATTTTCATTCAAACCTTATACACTTGAGTTAAAACATGTTTTTACAGTTGCAGTTAATTCCAGAACTACAACTCCTGTAATGCTAACTGAAATTGAATATGATGGAATTAAGGGTTACGGGGAAGCTTCAATGCCGCCTTATCTTGGTGAATCACAGGAAACTGCTACAGCATTTTTATCCAAAGTAAATCTTGAGCAATTCAGCGATCCGTTTGAGATGGAAAATATTTTAGATTACATTGACTCCATCGATGCAAAAAATACTGCGGCAAAAGCATCTGTAGATATTGCATTACATGATCTTGTCGGCAAATTAATGAATCAGCCCTGGTACAAAATATGGGGTTATGATAAAACAAAAACTCCTTATACAACATTTACGATCGGGATAGACACCGCCGACGTTGTAAGGCAAAAAGTTAAAGAAGCGGAAGAATTTAAAGTATTAAAAGTTAAACTGGGAAGAGAAAACGATAAAGAGATGATTAATACAATCCGCTCTGTTACAAATGTTCCGCTAACAGTAGATGTTAATCAGGGTTGGAAAGATAAACACTTTGCTTTAGATATGATAAACTGGTTAAGCGATAAAAATATTGAGTTTGTTGAGCAGCCAATGCCTAAAGAGCAGGTTGATGATATTGCATGGTTAACCCAAAACTCGCCTCTTCCAATAATTGGTGATGAGTCTGTGCAAAGAATTCCTGATGTTATAAAAGCTAATGGAGTGTATTCCGGCATAAATATTAAATTGATGAAGTGCACCGGTATGCGTGAAGCAAACAAAATGTTAAACCTTGCACGCTCACTTAACATGAAAGTAATGATTGGATGTATGACAGAAACAAGCTGCGCAATTTCTGCTGCATCGCAGCTTTCACCAATGGTAGATTGGGCTGATCTTGATGGAGCATTACTAATTAAGAATGACCCGTTTGAAGGAATGAAAGTTATTGATGGTAAAGTTACGCTTACCGATTATCCGGGAATTGGGTTAAAGAGTTAATGATAATGTCATTTCGAATCCGACTTTAGTCGGTGAGAAATCTTAGATCACAAATAAAAAAGATTTTTCTCTCACGTCTTGACTGCGTTCATTGGGCAAGTCGTTCGAAATGGGCATAATAGTCATTTCGAGGAGTCCTCGACGAGAAATCTTAATCGCTAAATTCTAAACTCAAATCCTTCCAATCAGGGTTTTTTGATTCAACTAAATTATTCTTTTTTTCTCTTCGCCACTTTTTAATTTCTTTTTCTCTTTTTATTGCTTCATTTATATCAAAGAATAATTCGAAGTACACAAGTTTATTTAAGTTATATTTTTTAGTGAACTCATCATATAATTTGTTTTTATGTTCGTACAATCTTCTTACTAAATCATTTGTTACTCCAATGTACATTACAGTATTGTTCCAATTGGTAAGAATGTAGACATAATAATTTTTATTAAGCATCTTTGTCGATTAGTTAAACAGATTTGTCACTTCGTTCGAAATGACCTCACAAAAGTCATTTCGAATCCCCGATTCATCGGGGTGAGAAATCTTAAAATGTAAATTAAGAAAGATTTCTCCGGTTGGTCGAAATGACAGGCAGTACATCATTTCACTTCTAAAAAATTCAAAACAGATTTCATAACCAGTGTTCTTTGTTTCTCCCCAAGTATAGTTTCAAACGGAAAACCAAAACTGACTACACCATAATTTCCTTTAAAACCAACAGCAGAACTAAAATTATTTTCTGAGTAACGCAATATAACTTCACTTCCCTTAACCGGACCTAATTCATCAGGTGCTTCAACTTTGTAGATGGAGTCATTAAACGCTGTATTAAAACTGAAACTGTTCATTTTAGGTAGAAACTTTTCATTTACAGAATATACATTTCCAGTTTTAACAGCATGACCGGTTTTTAATTTGAATTTTAGAACATCATTTGCAAAATGAATACCGCTGCTATCTTTATCAGAATATAAATCCGTTCCTAAGTATGAGCCGCTTATAAATATTTTTCCACCACCATTAAGGTAATTACTTAATTTTTCCCGCAAAGCAACAGGAAAAACCTCAAACTCAATTTTGTCTTTGTATTTTGGTGATGCCGTTTTCTTTTCTTCTCCAAAAATAAAATCAACAATTTTATATTTACTTAAATCTACATCGCCATTTATAACTGACTGATTGCTAACCGAGCAGAAAGAGTATCCATTTTCTTTAATTGCTTTTCCATGAACAAATGGAAAATCAAAAGTATTACCCGCAATTATTTTCCCCTCGTAATTAGAATGACTTGCACCGTGTCCGGGATTATCATCTGTCTCCCATTTAGAATCCGGATTAAAATTAAACTGAGACCCTACAAAACCTAAATCATAATTATCAGGCACGCCTTCGTCCTCAAAATTTATAAACCCTGAAAATGTTGGTGAATTAAAAGTTGCCGGTGCAGAGATTCGATCAAATCCATTAACAATCAAAATTGGTGTGCTTGCGTTTTTGACCCAGCATACAGAAAGTATTTCTGATGGGAAACTTTCTCCACCATTATTAATTGCTGTTACTTTATAGCTATATATAATTCCCGGTTTTAAATCATTTATTTTAATCTTATTTGATTGAACTATCCGTCCGTTATCAAATCCGCCATTGTCTATTCGGGTATAAAGCATAAATTTTTCTGCGTTCGCTGTTGGTTCAAGTGGATCAATTTGTGCTTCCCAGCTCAATTCAACTTCGCCTGAAGGGCTTAGTTGTGCCGCAAAATTAATTGGTGGAAGTGGCTGCACTACATAATCAAATCCATATTGAACAGATAGAAATTTTAACATTCCCTTATAGATTGAGCGTGATACATCAAATCTAAATCTTGGATCCAATCCAAATTTCATCTCATAATAATTTTGATGAGAAAGAAGTTCAAGAAGCATTGATGGAATGTTTGGGCGTGCGGACTCACTGTAATTAGCGTTCATCAATTGTCTGCGTGTCCAGGTTGAATCATATTCTTTTCTTATATCATCAACAATTTGGCTCTGAACAATATCACCTAAATCCCTGTTGGCAAGCCGCGAGACTCCATTCGGGAAAACTTTTTGTGTATCTAAACCAGTAATTGTGTATATCATTAAAGTACCGATAGCTGTATCATTTCTAGTAATACCTGCATCGGTATGAAACGCTAAAGATAGATCGATGGGAATGCCTAAACCTTTTTCATTTCGATTTTTATTTGGACCGAATGGAGCGCCGTATAAATAATTCCCGTATTCAGCCCGGCATTGATAATCATCCTTATAATCATCTTTACCATTATTTAAATTATAGATTAACGTATCAGGCATGCCGGCAAATTGAAGCCAATAACGTGCGCCTTCAGTAAATTTAGGTCTTCCGCTAGTTGATCCTTCCCGTTCAACAATTCCCATTCCGCCTCCAAACCTAACTGCATCTGCGGAAACAATTTTATCATTGTCTTTACTTTGGTTAGTAAGTAAAACACCTTGAGTTTTTTTTCTTCCCTTATCAAAATTGAAAGTGCCAAGATAAATCCAAGTACTGCCGCCAATGGTTTGATTAACCAGAAACTCGGTTTCACCGCCGGCATGTAAAACTTTGTAATGTGCATCTGTTACATTTGAATCTGAAGAAGCGTAAGAAATATAAACCGCATACTCTCCACCTTGCGGAATATCAGGCACCCACAGAACTGTGGCTAAAGGATTAAGTAATGATGTTGTGTATCTGCTAGTTCCATTTTTAAAAGGATTTTCACCTTCTTTTATTGTGGGACGGAGTAATGCAAATCCTTTTTGTGCTGATGTCTTCCAGATATTTTTTTCTGAGAAAGATGTTTCGATATAATTTTCTTTGCTGCTAACATCATTATCAACGATAACTTCATTTATTTGAATGTCTCTTTCCCTTGGAACAAAAACATTTGCACCCGCATTCTCCAGCATTGGGATTAAGTATGGAATTGTAAAGGCGGTGGGTCCAACATCTTCAACGGTTTGAAATAATCTTGCACGCTGCCACATCCATCTTTTTTCATCATTATTGTAATACCATCCGTGGCTGTTCCAGAGAATAATATTTTTACCGAATAATCCTTTTGATGGTTTTAAGTTTTTACTAACGTTCTGCACAATTGGAATTATTTTAGGAACTGTTTCAGGAATACGTGATTTATCAATTTTATTTTTATCTGCCCGAAAATAATTTGGGATAAGCTCTTCAATTTTAAATCCCATCGAACGGAGCTCAATATCGTATTCCTGAAATTCTGGCGATAATATTTTTTTAATCTCCTGATAAATATTTTTAACATTTTCTTCACGTAATGGAATAACGGCAAAATCTTTACTGAAATCGATTGTGATTTTTTTATTGATTGTATCAATTGAAGTGCTTTCAACTTTTGTGGATTTTGGCAGAGAAAATTGTTTTTTAAATGAATCAAGATTTTCTTTTAGTTGTGCAGTTTGAATTTCAAATCTATCAGCTGTTGTTAATTCTTTTACTGAGGAACATCTGATAATAAATATAAAAATTGCAGCCAAGGGAACTAACTTTAAATATTTCATAATCATTTTATAAGATTTATGTTTTTAAAATTATTCTAAAAATAGTATTTGAGTAAAAATAAAAACCCCTTCCTTTTGAGAAGGGGTTTAAAAAATTTTGAGAATTTATTTCATCAAAATCATTTTCTTTGAAGCGGTAAAATCATTAATTCTTATCCTGTACAAATAAACTCCGCTTGAAAATCCACCAGCAATAGAAGAAGAATTGAATTCGATATCATAAGTGCCGGGATTCATAAATTGATTAATTAATTCTGCCACTTCTTGTCCCAACAAATTATAAATCTTAATATTCACCAATCCTGCCTCAGCAATACTAAATTTAATTTTTGTAGTGGGATTAAAAGGATTAGGATAATTCTGTTCAAGTTTATAGGCAGTTGGAGTTAATAGTTCATCATTAACACCGGTTACGTTGGTTGTTCTAAAACTTGCAACAGCCGACCAATTACTTGTACCATAAGAATTTTTTGCTCTAACTTTCCAGAAGTGCAAAGTATAAGTTTGCAATCCTGAGATATTTAGACTGGTGTCAGTCAAACCTTTAATGTCGGCAACAATTAAGTTAGAAGCAAAATCAGCACTCTTTGCTAATACAAAATCATAAGAATCTGCAGCTAAAGATTTCCTCCAATAAAATGTGGTATCAAGAGGAATGCTTCCTGAAGCAACCGGATAAACTAAAACAGGTGTTACAGGGAATCCAGTGTTAAAATTAAATATGGTTGAGAACTGACTTGTACCACCAGCATTACTGGAATTAGCTCTCCAAAAATATTTCTTCTGTCCAGTTAAACCGGTAATAACTTTAAAGGTATCAGATAAATTGCTCTGATCGAAAATAATCCCTGATTGGAATGTTGAATCAGTCGATAGTTGTAACCGAAATGAAGAAGCAAGGTTTGGATAATTCCATTTCAGTATCACCGTATCTCTTGCATTAGGTGTTCCATTTAAAGGAGAGGCCAAAATAGGAACTGATGGTGGATTAACAATTAAAACCTGACTCATTTCACTTTCATTGTTATTTCTGTCTAAAGCAGTAACCACAAAATAAGTTGGACCATTTCCGGATGCAGGAATTCCTGGAATGCTTTGTCTTGATCCTTCAACATTATAAATATTTTTGGAATCCTCCAGATCATTTGGAGAAATATTTGAATTATCAAATCTATAGACAACAAAACGATAAGCTGAATCACCATCGCTAGCGGTAACAGGTAAATCCCAAGTTATTCCACCTTGTCCATTAGCTAATCTTTCAAATCTTAAATTCTGAATCGGGTTTGGTGGTATAACATCTTTCCAACTCATAATTGGAACTAAAGCCGGATATCTGTACAAATCATTTTTAAGTGAATCTATTAAACCTTTAGGATTAGCCAATGTTGTGGAAGTATTGTAATGGACACTTCCCTGACAATCTTTATCGGATCTATTTAATCTTATTTGATTAGGTAATTCAGAGGCAGTAAATGAAGTACTAATTCTATAATCAGCGTGCCCTACATACATATGCCTACCATTTGCACCTGCAGAATCAGCCCACCAAGGCATAAGCTTGCCATAATCCTGATTACCACCAAATGCCCAATAAAGTTGTGGATTTATATAGTCAATAGATTTGTCATGCAACCATGCCATTGCATCACAATAAATTGTACTGTAATTATCATTGCCAATAATTCCGGCTGGAACACCATTTCTCCAAATACCTCGCGGACTTACTCCCCATTTAATCCATGGTTTAACCGATTTTAGACTATCATTTATTTCTTTAATTAAAATATTTACATTGTCCCTTCGCCAGTTACCCAAATCTGTAAATCCCCTCGGATAACTTGCAAATGTAGCTGCATCCTGTGTTGTAATTCCCTCAACATAAAAGTAGTCATCAATATGAATTCCATCCACATCATATCTTCTTGCAACATCCATAAACACAGAAGTAACATAATCTCTTACTGCCTGTAATCCGGGATTTAAAAATTTTACTGTACCAACCTGAAGTATCCAATCTGGATGTTTATTAATAACGTGGTTAGGAGAAAGCGTATAATTACCCACAGATCTTTCTGCTCGATATGGATTAAACCAGGCATGCAATTCCATTCCACGTTTATGTGCTTCAGTAATAGCAAATTCAAGCGGATCGTAAAAAGGGTTTGGTGCGACCCCTTGCGCCCCTGTTAACCAATAGGACCAGGGTTCTATGCTTGATTGATAAAAAGCATCACATTCAGGTCTGATCTGAAACATAACTGCATTAATGTTTATCGCTTTTAATCCGTCAAGCAAATTAATTAATTGCTGTCGCTGGCTTGCTGGATTTGTTCCAGTTGGCCAATCAATATTAGCTACTGTTGCAATCCATGCACCTCTAAACTCTCGTTTAGGTGGAATTGACTGTGCAAATAGACTAATAGTGATAAAAAATATTAGAAGAATTTTTGTAAAGATTTTCATGGCAGTAAAATTTTATTAATGATTTTTCTTTTCTAAATTTAATCAAGTTTTAATGAAAGTTAAACGGAATATTTTTTAATGAATAAAAAACCCCGATCTCTCGGGGCAAAAAGAACTTTAAAGAATATCAGTTATAATCTTATTTAAATGATTGGTTACAAAATTATCATTGTCCATAATATGGTGCACCGTTTTTCTGCATCTCAACTTTAATTATAGTTTGAGAATAAACTAACTTAGTGCCGGTTCCATCTGCTACACTTTTTGACTCCCTGGTAAAGTATAAACTTGTACTATTAGGAGGCCAATACATAAAAATAACTTTACTGGCTGGAATCACTCCTGGATACAATACTTCGGAACTTCTATTTGGATGAACAATTATTAATGGATCAGGATCTCTGTTAGTACCTAAAATCAAATCACCATCAGCAGCAAATGTAATTGCGAATACTTGGTTTCCGGGATAAGCTGCTGTTAAATCAAAATACAACTCTTCGGATGCAATGTCTAAGTCACCATTTGGCAAAATTGAATATTTCCAAACACCTTCTGTGGCACCGCGTGCCCCTGCAACATATAAGGCACCATTAAATACTCTAGCGGTTCTAAAAGTTCCTGTAACAGTAAAAGGTGTGGAAGTAGGAGTTTGAGTAATTCTGTAAATTCTATTTGCTGATCCAACTGCCCAAATATTCTGATTTGCATCAAAATCAAAATCTTTTAGAATTGATCCGGTTGCAGATGTCCAGGGAGAAGCCGGAGCAACGCCTTCATTTAATTTCCAAACAGCATTAACAGTTCTTGTTCCATATAGCTGATTGCCAGGCCCGAATTTTAAGCAATCCCATCTTGCAGCATTTCCCATTGGAATATAATCTAATAAAGTTCGATCTGGAGTTATTTTTTTTATTCCTAATGGATTGGTTATTGCAGTACTGCCTAATGAAACTAACATATCCCCATTTTGACTAAATACAAAAGCGTATGGAATCTGAGCGGGAGGATTTGGACTAAATGTAAAATATTCTTCTTGGGCAGTTAGAAGCTTGTAAATAAATTTATTACTAAAATTTTCGCTTTTGTAAGTTGAAACTTTAACGATAACCGAATCACCAACAACTTTTGGCGCAACCACTTTTAGTTGTGTGGTCGTAGCACTTAATAAATTGGCTTTTGTACCATTGAAATAGACAAAAGTACCATTTGGAGAGGGATTAAAGTTTGATCCTGTAATAGTTAGAACAGTAACTCCTGCCAGTGCCGCATTTGGTGGATCAATTGAAGTAATAACCGGGGCTGGTTGCCCGCCTACTGGTAATTCATATAGACTTGGGGCAGGCTCTTCATTACAACTATAAATGAATAGTAATCCTACCATTAAAAAAACTTTTGAAATTTTGTATAATATTTTCATCATAATTCTTTCTCTTCGAAAAAATTTATTAATAAGCTAGGTTAACTGAAAATCTATGAACATTACTAAATATGCCAAAAGGCGTATATGAGTAATCTATAGCAAATTTAATATCAGCAATTGATTGTCTTATACCAATACCTGCACTAAACTCCTGCTCATCTGTCGGAGATGTAAATCCACCTCGGATTGCAAAAGTATTAAGAAACAAATATTCGGCACCAACAGAAATTTGTTCGGGATAGTCCCTTGGGTGTGAAGCATCAACTGCAAGAAGCAATGAATGCGTATTTTTATCTATATTAAAAATATCTAATGCATTTATAGATAATCCAATTCTAAATGTTAATGGAAGCTGAAATTCTTCGTCTTTATATTTTAATTCAGATGAAAAATTTCTGATGCTCATACCAAAATCAAGACTTTTAAATCCTGTGTGATATAAAATACCAAAATCGAAGGCAAGTGAATTAACAGAATTATCTTCAACTTTACTGACTCCCGATGCATCATATCCTGTTACAGCAGTACCAAGTGATTGTCTAACGTATTTAATATTACCGCCAACTGAAAATTTCTCTGATAGTTTATTTGCATAACCTACACCAAAAGACAACGCTGTTGGTTTAAAGGTTCCAACTTCAAGGTAACCATCATTATTAGGAGCAACTATAGTTCCTATAAAATCGCCATAGTCCACTGCAACCAATGAAAATCCAATAACACCATAATTACCGTCAAAAGGACTGAATGCGGCTGTGCCATAGATATAATTTATATCCGCTATCCATCTAGTTGAGCCAAAAGAAAAATCAGCAATCCCATTCATTTCGCCCATAACTGAAGGATTATAAAGCATTGAAGTTGAGTTTGCGGAAACAGATGTAACCGCATCACCTAAAGCTGCTGCTCTCGGGTCTAAAGAAACACTAAGAAACTTTAAACCAGTTTGAGCAAGCTTTTGTTTACTCTGGGCATAAGAACTGTTAGAAAAAAGCAGCCCAATCATAATAAAGAATAATATTGTAAAACTTATTTTTTTCATGTAATTACCTACTTGCTTTATCTTTTATAAGCATTATTATTTTTTAGATTAAATTTTTCATTTAACAAGATCAACCACCATATATGAATTGCCGCCTGCAAAAACAGGATTTGTGTATTGTAACGTGTATGAAACCTGGCTTTGCGCAGAAGCTGGGACTGTAGCTTCAAAAATCTTTATATAGGGCTGATCACCATGTGTTCTCCCATCATTATACTCAATGCTAACAGCTACTTTAGCATTTGAAAGATTTAACGGAAACGTAAAACCAGTTGGCGCATTAAGAAGAAAATCTTCACCAGGGAATTTAAATCCAGAGGTTAACCCACTATAGTCTGAGAAAAGATCTTTTGCAGAAGGATCGGAGAATCTTCCGGTAGATAAGTATTTGCCATTAACTTCCACCCAACCTTCATAGATCCAGCCACCGTACAAAGCCGGTAATTGTAAACCTGCCGCAGGTAAAGTTGATACAGAGTCTACAAACCACACACCACTAAGTTCATTAGTCGATGCTCCATCAGTTGGAGTTTCAATACTAAAAACTGCTCTGGCTGTTCCGATTTTAGATTGATTGTTAGAAATAAATAAATTTGCAGAAGCATTTAAGAAACTTCCGGCAAGTATTATTCTTGAACTTGGAACTACTGATTCAGTTGCTGAAGATTTTTTCTCTGTTGTTAACCAAAATTGTTGAGCTTCCTGTAAAGATTTTAATTCTTTTTCCTGATTATAACTTATGCTTCCATTATTAGCATCCTGAACAAATACTTTAACATAATATTTTATATTATCTTTTTCTCTTTCAAACCATCCGACGTAAGTCATCGAATCAGGCAGTACTGGCAACCCAGTGATGTTTGCTTGAAAGGTACTAAGATTCAAAGTTGTTCCATTTTCAAAATATTCGCAACCAGTTATTGAAAACATTATTACTGCGAACACAATTAGTATTTTACTTCTCATTGTAAATACCTTTTTCTTAGTATGATATATTTCTGAAGAATAATTTTTCATTTTACTTTATCTTATAATAACAAACTTAGAAATATGATTTTCGCCTGTCTTTGCGTCAGTTATTACAGCGATATAAATACCGCTAACTACAAATTGATCTGAAGAAGTTACAGACTTCCAGTATTCATCACCACTTCCGTTTGTATGTTCAATGGTTTTAATTAACTCACCTAATTCAGTGTAAATTTTTATTGTGCATTCACCGGGAATATTATAAAAAGCTATCTTATCTTCATCTGGGGTACCCGGAAATCTTACAGAAAGATCGGCATTAATTATATAAGGATTTGGGACTATTCTTATTTTGCTCATATCATTTTCAGGAGGTCTCTTCAAATTGGTGGAAATATAGGTTTGTGTGTAGAATCGACTACTTTCCAATCTACCTGCCGGTGTTCCAGGCCCACCTGGTTGATTTGCTCCAACACAAGTGAGATAATAATAATAGTTGAATCCTCTGATTATATTCAAATCATTATAAACTCTGGCATCTGCCCCAACTTCAGCAACCAAAGAGTAATCGGAATCATAATCACCAAGGGCTCTGTATATTCTAAAACTTGTAGGTGGATTTGGATCAGCAGGGTCTACTGTCCACGCAAGAGATATTCTATCACCACCACCGTTTACACTAAAAGTTAATGGTGGTTTTGGAGGTAGAGGAATTTGCCATCCTGAATTATAATTTTCAGTTGCGTTTTTAAAAGTTTTAAATAACGAATCACGACCTTCGTTAATAACATGTGTATTCTTATCATAAGCGCTCATTGTGCCGGATTTAAACATTTTCCCATACTTTATCTGATTTTCCCGGCTCATACTTGCAGCCCCTTCTACCATAACAATATGAATACTTTCACCAGGACCTAAAGTGTAAGGACCATATCCATTATTAAAAGACATACCACCTGAACCGCCACCAAGATTTGGATTAACTTTTTGTTTGGCAAAGTCACCGCTTGGTTCAACTGCATCTGCGTGTCTTGGTGATTGATGTCCCCTGGACATAAACGAATATCTTTGCTCATTCTCAGCTGGATTAAGTGCATTGGCACCGGCAATAAACAATCCCGCATCAGAATCACTATAAGTAGTTGTAGATGGTTGATTTGTGTCATCGCTCTTATCAGTTGCAGTTTTATCAGCATGAATTGTTGCAACTCCTAAAAATTGCGAACCGCCTAATCTGCCAACTGTGTCACTCTTAACATTCCAATTAAGTGCAGTCGAAGTTAATGTCCATATCGGTCCTCCAATGTTATCATAGCTTACATCTTTATCAGTTGTGTACCCATGCCATGAGAACTGACATCTGAACTGTTGACCAGGAGGATCAACTTTTACTCCATCGCCTCTTGTATCATTCATTGTATTTATTCCCCAACCGGTCTTATTTCCTATTACATATCTAACTGAAGCGTTAACAGCATTTCGATAAGTCCAAAAAGTATACAAATCATGTATTGTATTATTAGGTAACTCGATTGTAGTAGTATCTCCATCGGTATCGCCTGTGTTAGTAAAAGTATAATCATACACAATATAACTATCATTATACTGTTGACTAAACTGAAATATCTTTCTTTCCATAGTTACGCCAAGTTGAGTAGCAACTTTATTTATAATCATTCTATCCCAGGGCATATTATTATCAATTCTATCAATATTCAGTTCTTTGCCTTGTGACGGCACTCCATCAACTGTTACTAAAGTTGGCTCAAATTTGCTTACCATTTCCATCTTAACGGGATAAGCAGCAAAAAATGCAGGATTTCTTGGACCAACAGTAACAACTTTGTAGGGATAAAAATTACCTTTCTCATCTGTAAAATCCTTACAACCTATCCACCAACCTCTTGCAGCTTGCATATCCTGGTTTCTGTATTGTGCCGGCCATTCCATACCATATTGTTGATTTGTAACAAATCCTTCCTCTATTTCAGAACCAATTGATGAATACCAGTTGTTTAGCTGACCGGCTGCCATCCAAACATTTTTAAATTGAGCTTTTGAAACTCCAAGAGGAATAATGGCTGAAAGAAGCAGGATTAAAACAATTTTATTACTAAAGATTTTTTGAATTATTAATTTCATTCTTTCCTCTACTTTATCTAATCTCTATCAATTAAAGATTAACATTTAATTTAATTCCGAAGAACACATTTCTTGGACCAAGGAATGTCATGTAACTTAAGTTTGGCATATCGATATATGCCTTTTTATTAAGTACATCTTCAATAACTGAACTTCTAACATAGGACCAAGATTGACCTGACCATTGATAATAGCTGCCTGTTGCGGCATCATAATAATATGCAACAGTGTTTGGACTAGTTACAGACTGAATATTATTTGCATATTCAAGAGGTTGATAACTAACACTTGGATCACGGTAATCACCGGGTGTATCGTTACCGGGGATATTACCATAACTATTAAAATCCTTTACTTTATCAGCTGGCAAATGAAGTGACTGCATATACTTATCATAATCATCTTGATTTCTAAATCCAGCTCTGTAATAACTCATATATTTAATATTTAGTGCGTTATATATATCTGCAAAAAGTTCTACATTAACAGGACCAAGATATATTGTTTTTGATATTCTTAAATCTACATTAAAAGCATCTCTCCACTGGAAATTGTTCAAAAATCCTGATTTAACTGCGCCACCACCTGTCCAGGTAAAATGGTTACCGGAAGACCAGCTACCTAAGATACTCAATCTTATTTGATCAAGTATTTTTGCGCCTCCAATTTCAGGGCCCCAATTATCCGGTGTAAAAATATCAATATTAGCACGAGCATAAGGTTGTGGAATAGGTTTGTTTTGCTGAATATCACTTTTATAAGTAACCTCTCTCTGAGCTTGAACAAGAGGATCCTGGTAAGCAAAAGTATAGCCAAAATAACCGGATGAGGATACCATATACGTATAATTAACAAACCCGGTTATCCACTCACCCCGATTTTTTCTGAATTCTAATTCAAATCCTCTTATATCAGCATAACTAATAGGTTCAGGTTGGTAATAATCTACGGTACCATTTCTACTTACATAATGAACCGATATTGTTTGATCCTTAACATCCTTATAATATCCCTTTATACTTAATAGGAATTGGTCAAACAAATTTTGTTCATATCCTAATTCATAAGCCACGGTTAACGGCAGCGGATTATTTGGATTTGCAATTCTGGTAATATTAAAAAATGCCTGACTTTGTCTTAACAAAAACAGATCATCAGGAAGAGGAATCGATCTGAAATGTCCGTAATTAAAATATAGCTTACTATTAACTGTGATAGGAAAAGCAACACCAAGTCTGGGACTTAAATTTAGTTGCTTTTTAGTTTTTTCCTTTGGTAAAGTGAATTAATTTGTGAAGCGTACTGACCAGATAAAGCAGCATTATATTGATCAAAAACATACCATTCACCACCCGGGTCAGAATAATCCAGTCTCAATCCAATATTCGCAATCATTCCTTCAAATTCCAATTTATCCTGAGCATAAGCTGCGAATTTTAGTGGAAATGTATGCCATTTTGATTGAGAGTTATTTGTTGGTAATGAAGGTTCAACTAAAGCATAATTAACATTATTATCAGTATAAATAAATTCAAAACCAGATTTTACATAATTATATTTATCTACCTGACTTGCATAATTTCCTTTCAAAGTATAAACAGCAAGTTTACTGGAATCTCTTGAGTTACTCCAGCCCAATCCCAAATTCATTGCAGATCCAATACCACCGCCGGTTCCACTAAAATTACCAAAAGGTGCTTCATTATATCCTACACCTCCAAAATAATAGAGTGTTTGAGTATCTCTGTAACGACCGGGAGCAGTTTTATAATCTGTTGCAACTCGACTTCCTGTTATTTCATAAAATGTTTTCGGACTTAAAACGTGTGTAAATTTGAATCCCTCCATATCAGTAGTTATTTGGCTTGGTGCCCAATAATCGTAGGAAAAAATTTCAGTATCCAAATAACTTAGGCCGGATCTAAAATCAAGTTGGTTTGCAATTCCTGCAGCCGAAGAAAATAATCCCGGACCTCCTGATCTACTACTGTTTGTTCCGGTTTGTCTTCCAAGTAATCCTTCCAATGTAAGCTTCATTCCTTCTGCAATATCTGAAGTAACTTTTATCTGTGCATTATAATCACGATAGGCATCAGTAGATAAAGGAATTAAATACATAGTTTGAGATCTTCTGTAAGAAGCAGCGAATCTTAAATTTCCAAGATGTTCACCATAGGGTACTGGCCCGCTTAAAGTCATATCAATATCAAAATCTGGTCTTTTAACATCCATAACTTTTCTATGCTGCCACAGAAAAACTTGTTGGGCAGCTTGAGGTGTAAGATCATTATTTGGATCATTATCAGCTAATAATTTTTGTGATACCGAATTCCAGCCACCTTTAAATTCCTGATACTGACGTAAGGTATAAGGATCCCAACCCAGACCATTTGCCGGATCCCAAGGTGTGTCTGTTCCGGTCCAGCAAACAGCATCATCAATATATGGTCTTATCCAATAAGAATTTGGAGAATTGAAAGGATCACCAAAGTTTTTTCTTTCCCATGGGGAATAACGGCTTATGATAGCAAAACTGTAGTTACTTTTTGATCCTTCTTTAGTAACAACGTTTATTAATCCAGAACGGATATCTCCATATTCTGCATTAAAACCACCTGTTTGTATTTGCATATCACCAACAGATGTTAAGCTAATACCCGTATATGGTGTATTGTTTCTGGCATCTCTTAAAGTTATACCGTTTACTACAAATGCAGTTTGATCGCTGGCTCCACCTCTGATGGTTAACCCCTGTACACCGGCTTGAAGTCCAATAACCGAGGAAACATTTGCAACGGGAAGGTTTTCAATCTCTTTAATATTAAGATTTACAACACTTGCTGAAACATCCTGCTTTACTATCGGCTGGGTTGCAACCACTACAACTTCTTCGGTTTCAAATGCACTTGATCTGAGGGAAATATTAATATCAGTTGTTAAATCGATATTAACTCTTACATTTGTAATTACCTGAGGCGCATATCCCACCATTGAAGCTTTGAGATTGTATGTACCGGGGGGAACGTTTGTGATTGAATAATAACCATCAACATTTGTAGCAGCACCAATTGTCGTACCTTCAAGCAGTACGTTGGCGCCAATTAATGCCTCACCTGTATTTGCGTCTCGGACAACGCCATTAATTTTACCCACCTGGGCAAAAGTTTGAATGAAAAATATTTGTAGGACGAGTGTGCTAAGTAGTAGCAGTTTTCTCATAAGTTCATACTCCTTATTTTGTCTCTCAACTCGGAGGGAGTAGTTCTGATGCAGGATAATTTATATATCCTTTTTTCTCAGACAATTATTAATCAGAACAAATTTACAATTGATTAAATTTTTACTGCAAAAAACTATGAAAATTAGTTTCTAAAGTCAATAATTTTTAGGCAAACACTATCATTTATTTTATAAAAATTTTTGTTAATGAATATCATTGATAAAGTAATTACTCCAAATTCATTTTTTTACGCGCAAGTAATTCAAACGTTCTAATTCTATCTTTATAAAGATTGTTTGCATTCATTCTTACAATATCTAATTGAGAGTCTGAATTTCCTTCCCATCTTCTGCATATATAAATGGCGTGATATATTCTTCCAATCTTGTACTGCCTGCTTATTGCTAATCCAACTGAATAATCTTCACCGTAACTTGTATTTGGCAGTTTTATTTCTCTTAAAACCGGAGTGAAAAATGCTCTTGGCGCTCCAAGCCCATTTATTCTCAACGCATTATTTGGTCCGTTATCATTAGTCCATTCTTTGTGATCTATCAATCCGGGAGGTAGTTCATTAAGGTTAAAATCTGTTAGCTGATAAGAACCAATTACCATTGCACATTTATCTTTATGGAAAACATCCACAATAGTTTGTAATGTATTTTCATCTTTATAAATATCGTCGCTGTCTAATTGAACAGAAAATTTTCCGCAAAGCCGATGATGAACCGCTTCATTCCAGCAGCCGCCAATTCCTAAATCATTTCGCTCAGGGATGTAATGAATTATTCTGTTATCTTTTTGTGAAAAAGATTTTAGTATTTCTGTTGTGCCGTCAGTTGAATGATTATCAACAACGATCAGATTAAACTTAAAATTTGTTTTTTGATTTAAGACGGATTCAATCGCGTCTCCAATAGTTTTAACACGATTTCTGACCGGGATAATCACTGATGCATCATATTCAAAATCTTTTTCGGATGAAAAATCAATTTCTTTAAATGGTGGATGAACGTAAGCGCCAACATCAATTAAATGCTGCGTTACAGCTTTTTCCATTTCAATCTGTACTTCTCTGTTTTTTGGATCTACATAACTGAAATGCTTTTCTTCAGTGCCAACTTCTTCGGCTGCTTCAACAGTGTAAAGAAACTCAGGGATTCTTACTATTGGTGCAAGTTGAGAAAGTTTTAACCTTAAATTATATAAACCAGCGAACTTGAATTCACTTTCATCTTTATTAACAACCTGTTTTATATATTCAGTTCTAATAAATAATAACTGCCCAAAATCAAAATCATCGCGCAAACTTCCTTCCTGATAATCAATAACAGGATGCTGCACAAGTTTATTTTTGTCTTCCTCATAAAAATCAGAATAAACTAATGCGGCGTTTGTATTATCAGCAACCTGCTTAAATCTTTCCAAACAAAATTGCCCGGGATTTATAGATTTACCATCAATAATTAAAACAGTGTATTCTGCAGATGAGTATTGTGCAATAAGTTTAACCGTCTCGCTGCTCTTACTAATTTTAGAAAATATTACGCGAGTGTTTTCAAAAGATTTATATTTTTCGTCGGGTGATAAAATTATTATTTCTTTAACGAGTGGTAAACCCTGAAATCTTTTTATTGTCTTTTCATTTTCTTTTAAATTGGTTTGCGGGATAAAAATTGTTACAGAATTATGCATCTTTAATTTCCTTAATAATTACGCGTGTTAAAATATAAACTGATTATCAAATAAAGTACAATGATTATCATTTTATTTTTTTTTAATTTGAAATGCAATTAATCGAAATAAAAATATATTATTAATAAAAGTAAGGTTCTTATAATGAACAAATTTCGTTTCTTACTGTTTTTACTTCTTACCTGTATCATTTTCCCACAACAAAATTCTCCAATTTACATTACAGGTTCGCTGAATGATATCTCAATGAATCCAACATTTTCTCCCGATGGTAAAAAAATTGCTTATACAAAATCGGGTTACACAGGAATTTGGATTTATGATCTTTCCACAAAATCAACAAAACAAATTACAGACGAACAAGCCGCTGGCTTTGGATATAAATGGTCATCAGATTCAAAATCAATTTTATCCCGTGTTGCAAAATATGAAAATATGAACCGGCTTAACGCAGTAAAAATTTTTGATGTTGAAACAGATCAACAACTACAATTAACTGAGTTCAGAACAAGAATGCCTTTTATGCCAGAGTGGAGTGAACAGGATACAAAGGTAATTCTTCCATCAAAAAATGGAGTTGAAGTTTATAGCACAGGCAAATTATATAAATTGAATCCATCTGCTCCCCAAATAGATGCTTATATAATAGGTGATAAAATTGGCACCCGCAATGCCAGCACAAATGAAGAAAAAATTATTGAGCCATTAAAAGATGTCCAAGTTATAAATCTTATTTCCTCTCCTGATAAGAAAAAAGTAGCATTTGAAGTTATGGGCGGCAATATGTATTCAATGAATATTGATGGAACAAATTTAATAGATCTTGGTAAGGGGCATAGACCCCGATGGTCATCAGATAGTAAAAAAATTATCTATATGATTACAGAAGATAATGGAGATAATTATACTGCTTCCGATATCTATACAATTAATGTTGATGGTACACAGAAAAAAAATCTTACCAATACTAATGATAGAATCGAAAAGAATCCTTGTTTTTCTCCCGATGGGAAGGCAATAGTATTTGATGTGTATAATGATGGTTCAATTTATTTAATGAATATTGAATGATGGAGGAAAACAAATGAAAAATATTAATCAAACAAAAAATTTATTTGACATGAAAAAAATCGTTTTACTTTCATTCTTAATGGTGCTTATCAGCTGTCCAATTTTCTCTCAACCAAAAGTAACAGGACTTTCTGGTTGGAATATTTATCTAGATCCCGGGCATAGCCAATATGAAAATATGGGCATCTATAATTATTCAGAAGCTGAAAAAAATCTTGGTGTTGCACTTAATCTAAGACAAATGCTTTTAGACTGGACTGATATTGATACAGTTTACATTTGCAGAACAAATAATCAACAGGTTGTAGATTTATCACAAAGAACAGATCAGGCAAATCAACTTGGTGCTGCACACTATCATTCTATTCATAGCGACGCATCATCCAATACATCTACTAACAGTACTTTAATTATGTGGGGGCAATTAGGAATTGGAGGACCTGAAAAAACTCCTTATGGTGGCAAAAAAATGTCTCAAATAATGGTTGGTTTACTTACTGCAGGAATGAGAACAACAACTCGGGGTGCAATGGGTGATAGAGATTTTTATGGTGTCGCGGGATCACTACCATATTTATGGGTTAATCGTGAAACGAATATGGCTTCAGAATTAAGCGAAGCAGGATTTCACACTAACCCAACCCAGAATCAATTAAACATGAATGAACAATGGAAACGGCTTGAAGCTAAGACAATGTTCTGGACAATCTTAAAATATAAAAATATTGCTCGTCCCTTTGTAGGAACAGTAGTTGGAATTATCAAAGACCTTGATACTGGCATTCCAGTAAACGGTGCTGTGGTAACTTTGGATGGACAAACCTATACAACCGATACGTGGGCATCATTATTTTATAAATATTCAACTGACTCAACTTTTTTAAGAAATGGATTTTATTATTTTGAAAATATTTCTGCGGGTACACATCAGCTTCAAGTAAGCGCAACGGGATTTGATCCTTATACTGTTGATGTAGCTGCTGCCGATACATTTTTTACTTTTAAAGATATCAATCTTATCTCAGTTGTTCCTCCAAAAGTTATTTCAACAGTTCCGGCTTCAAATGATAGCGTATATCCCGGAATTGAAAACATAGTAATAAATTTTTCCAGACCTATGAATAAAACAATTGCAGAATCAAATATTATTATTACGCCAAATGTATCCGCTGCTCTTACCTGGTCTAATGGAGATAAAACAGTAACAATTAATACGACAAATTTTGCATTCGATTCAATTTATCAAATTACAGTAAAGGGAAATTTTGAAGATAAATACGGACATCTTTTCGATGGTAACGGTGATGGTATCGGCGGTGATGATTATGTGTTTAATATAAAAACTAAAGTTGCTGATAATGTTCCGCCAGTCATAGCCAGTGTGTACCCGGAAGCTAATGCCACCAATGTTGAACTAAAACCAATCATTAGTGTTGCATTTAATGAGCTGCTTAAAACATCTACTATTTCATCGCGTGTAAAAATCATAAAGAATTCTGATCAAACAAATGCTTCATATATTCTTAGATACTATACTGTTAACGGTAAGGGCGTATTAAATTTTTTCATTACAACTCCTTTGATTGCAAACGAAACTTATACAGTAAAAATTCTTGCAGGTATTGAAGATGTGTTTGGAAATCCCACTTCAGCCGATTCAAGTATTCAGTTTTCAACAGGCAATTCAAATTATAATGCGCGAACCATAATAGATAATTTTGACGCAGGCATAGCAAACTGGTGGCAACCAACGCAATCCGGTAATACTGTTGGTGTTATAACATCTCAAACTAATGCTGCTTCTGTTTCAACAATTTTTAACCTTAATACTGGCAGCACAAAATCTGAACAGTTTAATTATGCATATAATACAAGCGCAAGTACCTGGTTGATTAGACAATACCGTACTGTTGCAACTCCAACTTTTGATAAAATTGGTTTGATGCAGGTTTTTATCTTTGGTGATGGGAATAATAATAAATTCAGATTTTGTGTAAGAGAAACAAACGGAACTACTCCAACAAATTTAGAAGTTAGTCCCTGGTATAATATAGATTGGATTGGTTGGAAATTGGTTAACTGGGATCTTTCACTTGGACAAACCGGGACTTGGCTCGGTAATGGTACGCTTGAACCCCCATTAGTATTTGATAGTTTTCAGTTTACTTATTCAGCAAATAATGTCAGCACCGGTACATATTATCTTGATGATTTAAGAATTGCTACTTTTGATCCAACAGAAGTTAAACAAGAGAATGATTTGATTCCGGATAGATTTGTACTTGAGCAGAATTATCCGAATCCTTTCAATCCATCAACTGAAATTAAGTTTAGCATTTCTAAAGCATCAAATGTTAAACTGATCGTAACGGATATTCTTGGTCGCGAAGTTGCGACATTGGTTAATGATGATTTAAGTGCAGGAAACTATTCCATTAATTTCAATGCACAAAACATTTCAAGCGGTGTTTACTTTTACACATTGATTACTGATAACTTTAAACAAAGTCGTAAAATGATTTTGATGAGATAAAGCCCATCCCCAACCCCTTCCCTAAGGGAAGGGGCTTTTTATTTTGATAAATGTGGAATTAAACATCATCTTGGGCAAAGTTTTTACAGCATCCAGAGCGAAGCTTGGCTACCGGTTGTGTTGCAGAAGTCAACTGAGCGTCATTTCGACCGAAGGGAGAAATCTTTTATGCCGTAAAACACAAAGATTTCTCAGTCGAAGACTCCTTCGAAATGACCTTTCCCGAGTTATGCAACAGACCCTACCAGCAGGCAGGACGAGGGATGAAATAAAAAAGGAAATACATCTTGAAAAAAATTTTTTCATTATTCTTAATCTTAACAAGCTTGACCTTTGCTCAGCAATTTAAATTCGCATGGTTAACAGACATCCACGTTGGATATCCAACTGCAGCAGAAGATTTAAGAAGTAGTGTTAATGATATTAACTCTTTTGATGACATTTCATTTACAATAATATCCGGGGATATAACTGCAACAGGCACTTCCGCTGAACTTATAGAAGCAAAAAATATTTTAGATAATCTTAAAAAACCTTATTATATAATTCCCGGAAATCACGATACAAAATGGTCTGAATCCGGTTGTACAGATTTTATAAAATTGTGGAAAGAAGATCGTTTTGTTTTTAACTACAATAATTTCCTTTTCATTGGTTTGCATGAAGGACCAAGAATGAGAATGGCCGATGGATATTTTGCTCCCGAGGATTTAAGGTGGTTCGATTCTCTATCGGTAAGTATTCAGAATCCTGATCAGCCAATAATTTTTGTAACTCATTATCCGCTTGATGAAAGCACTGCTAATTGGTATGAAATGTTAAACCGATTACAAAAATTAAATATTCAAGTTGTAATCTTTGGACACGAACATCAAAACAAAACTTATAATTTTGCAGGTATTAATGGAATTGAAAGCAGATCAAATCTTTCTTCTGATAACGATGGTGGCGGATATAATTTAGTTAAAGTTGGAACAGATTCAATTTACTTTTATGAAAGAATTCCCAAACTTAAAGTAACAAATTTTTGGGCATCAACTCCTTTATACAAAAAATTTAATGCGGAGAAAAATCAGGAGATCAAACTACCGGATTACTCAATCAATCAGAAATATCCATTCGTAAAAACTCTTTGGAAATTTAAAACTGGCTATACAATTGCATCATCCGCTGTAGTAAAAAATAATTCTGTTTTCGTCGGTGATGCATCAGGATATTTTTATTCCATTAGTTTATCCAATGGTTTAATCAACTGGAAATTTGAAACTCAAAATGCAATCTATTCTACTCCTGTTGTTGAAGAAAACAAAATTATCTTTGGCAGTGCTGATAGTTCAATCTATTGTTTAAACATTGATAATGGAAATATTGTTTGGAAATTTAAAACTAATGCAACCGTACTTGGTTGTCCTGTAGTTGATAAAGATAAAGTTTATATCGGTGGCAGCGATAGAATATTTCGGGCAATAGATAAAACCACAGGTAAGTTGGTTTGGCAATTTTCCGGCTTAAATGGATTTGTAGAAACAAAACCAGTTATTTATCGTGATAAAATTTTATTCGGTGCCTGGGATGAAAATTTTTATTGCCTTGATGTTAACTCAGGAAAATTAGTCTGGAAATGGAAAGGAGATAAACCAGGAATATTTTACTCTCCTGCTGCATGCTGGCCAGTTGAATCGAATGGCATTGTATTTTTTGCAGCACCGGATAGAAAATTAACTGCAATAGATATTCAGTCCGGTAAACAATTGTGGCGAACCGGAAAATATAAGGTAAGAGAAACTGTTGGATTATCAGAAGATGGGAAAATATTGTTTGCAAGAACTATGAATGATACAATACTTGCACTTCCGGTATCCGATAAATTATCTAATCCAATTTGGATTACGAATTGCGGTTTTGGTTATGATATCAGCTCTGCACAAATTGTTGAGAAAGACGGAGTGATTTTTTATCCAACAAAGAACGGGATGATTTACGCTTTAGACTCCCAAACCGGAAAAATTAATTGGCAGCATAAGATCACAAACGGTTACGTAAATACTATTACACCAATTGATAACAACCAAATAATTACAACTGATTTTGATGGTAATGTCACTTTAATTCAGTTCGATAATTTCAAATAGATATAATTTTTTTTAAGATTATCTTAGTAAAAATTAGATTGAAATGATTTAAAACATACTTTTGTTTTCAGTAATTAATTAGTTTTGAAATAACATTTAATAATAATTTGAAATTACATAATAATGAGTGCAAAAGACGAAGTTGCTAAACTTAAACCATTAAATATTCTGTTGTATCCTCATTCTTTTGTTTCAGGGGAACATCAAAAAAGTTTTAAAGTTATTTACTACTTAAATAAAGAAACAAAACATTTCTATACACAAGCTACATTTACAGATGCCGCACAAGGTCCGCCAAAACATGTTCATGGTGGTGTTACCGCCGCAATTTTTGATGAAGCATTGGGAGGTGCCGCCTGGTTTAATGGTTATCCTGTATTAACGGCACAACTGAACCTGACATTTAAAGTCCCTATAAATATTAAAACAAAAATCTTTGTTGATTCCTGGATTGATAGTATTGAGAGAAAAAAAATATATCTAAAGGGAGTAATGGTTGACTCCGATGATATTATATATGCGGAAGCCACAGGAATTTATCTTTTTCAAGACATTGAAATATTTAAAAAGATGGGCAATTTATCTGATGATTATTTTAATAAAGTTAAAAATTACATTGGAATTAATTTCCATAGCATTAAAGTAAATAAATAGAAAATAATTTTTTCTTAACGTTTCTAAAATAAGAAACAGTGTATTTTTTCTGTTAGACTCAACTGGTCAAATAAATATTTTTCATCATTAAAAAAGGAGTTATTATGGCAGCAAAAAAAATTCTAATGTTGGTTGGAGATTTTGTTGAGGACTATGAAGCAATGGTTCCTTTCCAAATCCTAACGATGGTTGGACATGAAGTTCATACAGTTTGTCCCGATAAGAAAAAAGGTGATACTGTTAAAACAGCAGTTCACGATTTTATTGGCGATCAAACTTACGTGGAATTACCGGGACATAGATTTGCTATCAATGCAAACTTTGATGAAGTAGATCCTGCACAATATGATGCGTTAGTAATTCCTGGCGGCAGAGCACCAGAATATCTTCGATTGAACAAACGAGTTTTAGAAATCACAAAACATTTTGCAAGAAAGAAAAAACCTATTGCGGCAATTTGTCATGGTCCGCAAATTCTTGCAGCCGCAGGAGTACTTAAAGATAGAAAAGTAATTTCGTATCCTGCTGTTGGTCCGGAATGTAAAATTGCAGGGGCTAAATTTGGTAAAATTGAACCTGGTGCAAATAATGCTTTAACAGATGGGAATATGGTCACCGCTCCTGCCTGGCCTGCACATCCTGAATGGATGAAACAATTTTTGAAAGTGCTTGGATCAAAAATAGAAGCATAATTTTAGAGACCTATTAAATGAAACCTCCGAGGTTTTTAAAACCCCGGAGGTTTCAATATTTTGTTATAGTTTATCCATTTCAAAATCTTTTGGATTATAACCTTGATCTTTTAATATCTCAAAAATTTTATTCATAGTTGTTTCATCTAACTTTGATGTGCGGCTTAATATCCAGCCATATTTTCTGTTTTGTGTTCCTATAATTGCCCATTGATAATTTTCATCAAGTCCAATTATCCAGTAATCTCCCCAGATTGGGCGCCATCCAAGAATACTGAAAAAACTTACTTCAAGTTTTGCGTTGGATTTATTATCAACAATTCTTGCTACACCTTCTGTTTTATCAAGTTCATTGTCTTTGTCATAACAGGAATTGATAACCCGGATCTCACCATTTTCTTTAAGTTCGTATAATGCGGTAGTTCCTTTAACACACTGTTTTTGAAAACGATTTGGAATTTTTGCAATCTCATACCAGAGACCTGCATATTTCTTTATGTCAACATATTTAACAGTTTTCGGTGTGTCCTGCTGAGAAAAAATATTCATTGCTATAGTTACGATAAGTAATATAATAATCTTCATAAGTTTTAATTTTATTTCATTAAAATAATTTTGTGCGATAAAAAGTTTTCACCAATATTCATTCTTAACAAATAAACACCTGAAGAAAGTTCATTCCCATTAAATAAAAACTTATGCACTCCCTCTTCCATATATTCATGTACAATTTCTTTTATTTCTTCTCCAATGATATTATATAATTTCATACTAACAAAGCCGGCTCTGGAAATTCTTAAATTTATTTGAGTAGATGAATTAAACGGATTAGGATAATTTGATATTTCAAAATCATCAGGAATAATATTTTCAGCTATATTCTTTATCTCTGTTAATAATGATTTTTTCAAGATTATTCTGTTGTAAGATTCATCTATTCTTTGTTCTGTAATTTTACCTTCAGAAATTTTATTCATTACAATATTAACAACACTGTCTACAAGAGATTTACCATTCAGATTATTTGCTGTATAAAGCAAAACATCATTGCCTGCATTTATTGCAAGCTCAACAGCTTTATCAAAAGTATAATTATTACTAATTGCCCCCATAAACATTCCATCGGTAATAATTAGTCCTTTAAATTTTAAAGAGTTTCTCAATAATTCAGTTAAAACTTTATTTGATAATGATGCCGGATAGTTGGGATCGAGATTAGAATTAAAAAGGTGTCCGCTCATGATAAAATCATTATAACCAGAAGCAATTAATTTTCTGAAAGGAATTAATTCAGAGTCAGCCCAAGTATTTGTAATATCTGTAAAACCAAGATGGGAATCAGTTGCTGCGCTGCCATGCCCCGGAAAATGTTTGAGTGTGTTAAATATATTTCGCTGATGGAACTCATCAATAAACCAAAAACAATGTTGATAAACTGAATCAGGAATTTTTGAAAAGCTTCTGTCCAAAGCTCCGATTGCAGGACTTGTTGGATTTACATCAACGTCAGCAACAGGTGCTAAGTCAATATTAATTCCTGCACTGCTAAGCCATGTTGCCATTTGACCAGCCCATCCCCGTGTATCAAACTCATTATTAAAATAAGTACCGATTTTAAAAGCTGAGTAAGTTGACTGATAACCATTTGTTGCGTTTAATCTGGCTACTTTTCCCCCTTCCTGATCCACTGAAATAAAAAGCGGAATACTTGAATATGATTTTAACTGTGTTGTCAATTGATTTAGTTGAGTTGGTGATTCAATGTTTGCCGCAAAAAGTATTACACCTCCAACTCCTCGTTTATTAAGATCATTGATCAGCATCGTATCAGTTACAGATTTGCCCTGAAACCCTATCATCAGCATTTGGGATATTTTATGGCGTAAATCCGTTTGTGCAAATGTAGAAACAGAAATAAGAACAATCAGTAGAAGTTTTTTCATAAGTAAAATTTTGTTTTTCTAATGTCTCTATTTATTAACCCACGTTATACACATTTTATAAAAACCTTCGAGTTTTTCTGAAATAATTAAGAATTTTTCTCTTATCTGAGCTACAATCTTAGCAGAACCTCGAAAGTTTCACCGATTTGCATAAGATGCCTTCTTGACTGATCTTCCACACGAAATTTGAGACCTTAGTTGTACGTATATCGTTTCAAAATCTGCGCTGCACAAGAATTTTAGATGCTTTAAAGAATGCAGCATTACAACTGAGTAATTTGATTAATTAAAATCTATTATACCTTAATAAAAATTTTCTTAGCATACAGTATCCACATCAAACCTAACCAGACTAAAATGTAAACAATTGCCCATGCTAATGATGCGTTTATCGGATCTAACCATGAAAGAAAGAAATTATCAAACAGATAGCTTTTAATTGTTACAATATTCCCGCTGGCATCCGTCCACTTTACCATATACATAATTCTTCCCACAATACCAGAGAGGAAAAAGACAGTAATTGCATTCATACCATAAACCTGAAATGGTTTTATCCACCAAGTAATTTTTTTAACATCAACGAACCAATAACAAAAAGCTAAAAAGTTTAGTGCAAGTCCAGCAGTCCATAGAACATAAGAGCTTGTCCAGATATTTTTATTTAATGGAAACCAGAAACTCCATATCCAACCGGCAAGCATTAAAACACTGCTTGCTATATAAAGATAAACAGTTTTAGTAGCTGAATCTTTTTGACTTCTCAACAAATTGCCTGTAAAAATTCCAAGCATCGCACTTCCAATCGCCGGGATAGTAGAAAGAATTCCCTCCGGATCCCAAAATTTTGAGCCGGACCAGATATGACTTCCTAAAATTAAACGATCTAACCATGCAGAAAGATTAGTTGTCGGTTCAAAGTTTGCGTGTCCGATTCCCGGGACCGGAATGAAACTCATTATTGCAGCATACAGCAAAAGTATAAATACTGTAAACCAATATTGGAATTTTGTACTTGTCAATAAAAATAAAAATGCCGAAACCATATAAACTATTGCAATACGCTGCAGCACACCCGGAATACGTAAAGTACTCCATGAGAATTCATGTCCAAAAGCCAGGCCAAATGGAAATCCGGCTAATATTAAACCTAAAACAAAAAGTATTATAGTTCTTCTTAAAATATTAAGATAGAGTGCTTTCATACTACCTCCCTGTTCTTTACGTTTGGTAAGGGAATATGAAATAGCAACTCCGACTATAAAAAGAAAAAATGGGAAAATTAAATCCGTAAAAGTGCAACCATGCCACTTTGCATGTTCGAGTTGAGGATAGATTGCATTCCACGTGCCGGGATTATTAACAAGTATCATCCCCATAATTGTAATTCCCCTGAATACATCTAAAGAAAGCAAACGTTCGGAAGGTTTCATAATATTTCCATAAGTAGTTGAAAATAATTGAAACAAAAATAAGTAAAAGTTTTATGAATAATAATTAAAGCTTTGTTATTTTTAGATAGTCATTCCAAACCTGTATATTGAAAAGCGGAATCGTTTGTAATTTAATTTTTTATTGGCAGAATTCCGGAGAACCTCTTTTTCAGCAGGCAAGATTGAAGATGATAAATTATATTTAAGGAAATATTATGAAAACAATTATCCTAACAATTATGCTAACAACAATTTTGATTTCACAAACAAGATTTAATGATATCAACCAATTAGTCAATTCAGGTGATTTTATTAAAGCAACTGAACTAATTGATCAAAAGCTGGAATCAGAGAACCTTACTTACGATGAAAAATTTGAGTTGCAGTTTGAGAAAGAAAGGCTGGATCGGATAAGAAAAGATTTTAATAAAACGGATGATGATGTTTTAAAATTTGTATACAAATATTATCCAAACGCTAATGTAAAAGATTTAGAAAAATGGGAAAATGATGGTTCACTTGAGTTTAAAATTATAGATGGTAAGAAATGGTATTTCTCTCGAGCTGCTTCAAATCTTTTTAGAATAAATAAAGAAGCAAAAGCACAAAAAGAAAAAATAGATGGCTATCAGAAAGATGGACTTGACGTTTTTCTTGAAAGTTATATTCCAAAAGTGCTGGATGAATCTGCAAACGCACAGGAAAGTTTGGTAAAACCTGTTACTTTCAAATTGGATTATAAAGTTACTGTTGATGCAAATGCAATTCCCGATGGAGAAATTATAAAATGCTGGCTTCCCTTCCCACGTGAAGGACATCTCAGACAAACCGAAATAAAACTTTTATCAACAAATACTGATGAATATGTTATTGCTGATAATAAAAATCCACAGCGAACAATTTATATGCAGAAGACTGCTCAAAAAGATCAACCAACAATTTTTAATATTCAATTTGAAGTAAAGAATTATAACGAAGTAAATTTTATTGAACCGGCTTTGATCAAACCTTATGATAAAAATTCTGAACTTTACAAAACATTTACTGCAGAACGACCTCCTCATATTGTTTTTACAGATAAGATTAAAAATTTATCTAAAGAAATTGTCGGTAATGAAAAAAATCCATATCTCATCACTAAAAAAATCTTCACCTGGATTTCAGAAAACATTCCTTGGGCTGGTGCTAGAGAATATTCCACAATAGAAAATATCTCTGATTATTGCATCACAAATAAACACGGTGATTGCGGAATAAAAACTTTATTGTTTATGACATTGTGCAGATACAATGGTATCCCTGTTAAGTGGCAAAGCGGCTGGATGCTGCATCCGGGGGAAGTAAATTTACACGATTGGAGTGAAGTTTATTTTGAAGGATACGGCTGGGTTCCTGCAGATCAATCTTTTGGAATTATTGATTCACAGAATGAAGATGTGAGATATTATTTTTTGGGAAGTACCGACCCTTATCACTTAATTATAAATGATGATTACTCGACTACACTTTTCCCCTCAAAAATATTTCCAAGAAGCGAAACTATCGATTTCCAACGAGGCGAATTAGAATGGCGCGGCGGAAATATTTATTTTGATAAATGGGATTACCATATGGATGTGGAGTATAAATAAAATTCAAATAGTAAAACGATAAATTTTTAGGCGATCATTTGATCGCCTGTTTTATTTAATCTGCTCGTGTGTTAAGCAATGCAAAGTTCCAAGTCCCCAGACCAAATCTACGGCGTGAATTCCTATTACGGGTTTATCATTAAATAATTCAGATAAAATTCCAAGCGCAATTCTATCTTTAGGATCATTAAAAGTTGGAACAAGTACAGCATAGTTTGAAATATAAAAATTTACATAACTTGCAGGTAGTCTTTCTCCTTTAAATATAACGGGTGTTGGCATCGGCAATTCAGTAACATTTAATTTTGTTCCATCTTCTAATTTTGCGCTGAAAAGTCTTTCACGGTTTTCCATTAAGTTAAAATAGTTAGCATCATTCGGATTATCTTCAATCACTGTTACAACTGTATTGTTATTTACAAATCTTGTTATGTCATCAACATGCCCGTGAGTATCATCTCCGGCAATTCCTTTGCCTAACCAAATTACATTTGTAACGCCGAAATATTTATTAAACACCTCTTCATAATCTTTTTTTGAAAATCCTTTATTGCGTACCTGCACTTTATCATCCATCAAACATTCTTCTGTTGTAATTATTGTACCCGATCCATTATAATCAATACTTCCACCTTCAAGCACTACTTCCCTGCCTTTATGTTCCGCCTTCACTCGATCAAGATCAAATTCTTTTGAAATCATTTTCGGAATCTTCGCATCCAGTTTAAAATTATCATACTTTGCCCACGCATTAAACTTAAATTGAACAATAACAGTATCCCCATTTTCATTTTTTACAAACTGCGGACCCGCATCACGCAGCCAATTTCTGTCTGTTTCTAATTTATAGAATTCTATATTGTTCATATCAGCATTAACAGAATTCAATACAGTTTCTGCTTTTTTCTGATGTGCTTTTGACTGGACAATAATTCTTACCTTTTCACCACGCGATAAATATCTGACGATCTCTCCATAAACCCAGGGAATTGGTTGAAACTTTCCGGGCCAATCTTCTTTGTTAAAAGGCCAGCCAATCCAGGTTGCTTCGTGGTATTCCCATTCTGCAGGTAATCGATATTTATTTTTACTTTTCATTTTTCACCACTTAGACACTAAGAGCACTTAGCTTCACTAAGTGTTTCTCAGTGAACTAAGTGCCTCAGTGGTAAAATTCTATTTCAAAAATCGTTTAGTTATATCAGAGTAAGCATCAATTCTTCTATCACGCAAAAATGGCCAGTTACGGCGGATGTATTCAATTCTATCCAGATCAACCTCTGCGATTAATATTTCTTCTTTATCATTAGATGCTTCGGCAATTATAATCCCTTGTGGATCACAAATAAAACTTCTTCCCCAAAACTCTATCCCTACTGAATTTTTTGTTTCCTTTTCCAACCCAATTCTATTAACCGAAGCGACATAAACACCATTTGCAATCGCGTGAGAACGTTGAATTGTTTGCCAGCTTTCAAATTGCGGTTTGCCGTGTTCTTTTTTTTCGTGTGGATGCCAGCCAATTGCAGTTGGATAAAATAAGATACTTGCACCTTGCAAAGCAGTTAAACGTGCACCTTCCGGATACCATTGATCCCAGCAAATTAAAGTACCGATGTTTCCGAATTCTGTATCGAAAGATTTAAAACCTAAATCACCCGGTGTGAAATAATATTTTTCGTAATACGAAGGATCATCGGGAATGTGCATCTTGCGATAAACTCCTGCTATCTCACCTTTTGTATTAATTACTGCAAGTGAGTTGTGATAAAGTCCGGTTGCTCTTTTTTCAAACAAAGGGACAATCACTACAACTTTATTTTTCTTTGCAACTTTAGAAACTGCATCTGTAGAAGGACCCGGAATTGTTTCAGCTAAATCGAAATAATCAATATTTTCTGATTGACAGAAATATTGTGAACGGAAAAGTTCCGGTAAACAAATTACCTGTGCGCCTTTCTTAGCAGCTTTCTCAATCCAGCTTACAGCTTTGGTAAGATTTTCATCTGGATTTTTACTTAATGCAAGTTGAAGTAATCCGACTTTAAATTTCTTTGGATGTTTTTTCATACATGTTTTATTTTAGTTTAATGCAAATATAAATTGATATGTCTATAAATAAAAAAGACACGATTGCTCGTGCCTTATAATAATCGTTTTTATAAAGATAAAAAAGTGTTTGTAAAAATCAGTTATAACCAAAGGAGGAAATCATTAATCCTTCCTGGCTATATTCTTTCATTCTTTCAACTCTACCTGATTTATAAAATTCTTCTTTCATCATTGAGCCATCGCTATAATAAGTTTTTATCCAGCCGCTCAATTTCCCATCGATGTAGTTTTCAATTCGTTCGAGAGCACCATTTCTGTAATAAGTATTTCGTTTTCCATCGGGTACGCCATCTTTTATATACTCTTCGGATTTCAAAAGCCCGTTATCGTAATAGGTTTTATAACTGCCTTCTAAGCTATTAAAAACATAATTGCCAATGCTTTCAAGATTACCATTTGGATGATATGTAAGACAAATTCCATTCTTTAAATTATTCTCATAAATAGTTTCAGCTTTAAGAACACCATCTTCATAATAGGATTTTTCATTGCCACGTTTAACTCCGTCAACATAATCGGTAGAAAATTTCATTACACCGTTTTCATAAAACTCAAATGATCTTCCTTCAAGAATATTTTTTTTATAATTCCATTCTTCTTTTAGATAACCGCTTTCATAATATGTCCGCATTATTCCATCTCTTACACCATCAACAAGATAGATTTCATCCTTAATGGAACCATTTGGATAATAATCTTTAACCATCTCCTCTTTCGATTCCACTTTACCTTTATAATCAAACTTAATACGATTAATTAATTCGTCATTTAAATAAGTATCCCGTACACGAAGACTTTTCATTTTATCATAAATCAGAACATCGCCTTGTAATTTATCATCAATAAAAAAAGCTTCAAGTGCCAGCGATTTGTCATCGTGATATATTTTTGTTGTACCATGCTGCCTTCCATCAACAAATCTTCTTTCAACTTCAACATTTCCATTAGTATAAAATGTTCTTGAAATTCCCTGGAGAACACCATCAACATAATTCCATTCACCTTGCAGCTCGCCGGTTTTGTAATAAGTTTTTGTTATACCCTGCAACTTACCATCAACATAATTTTGTTCAGCCCAAAGCTCGCCAGTTTCATAATACCATTTGGAAATTCCCTGTTTAACTCCATTCTCATAATTCCACACGATACTTATTTTTCCGTCCTCAAAGTACCAGGTTGAAATTCCTTCTTCCTTTCCAAAAACATAATTCCAGTCTTTCCATAATTTACCGCTTGGATAATATTCTTTGTAATGACCATCAAGCTGATCATATAAATATTCGCCTTCTGTTTTAATTGTTCCGTTTGGGTAATAAGTTTTGCTGATAATCCGATGTGAATTTTCTTGACTGAGTGAGATAGAAGACGTAAGTAAAATCAATAATACTGTAGTAAAAATTATTTTATTTTCTTTAAATAAATATTGGTTCATCCTCTTAATGGAATACAATTCCGGCAGCATATAAAGTTGCAATAACATAGAATGGAAATTTGGACTAATTGATTTAAAGTTCATTAATTCCTGGAAAATTTTGAGGCAAAGATAAGTTATTTTAATACAAACAAAACATCAAAAAGTTAGTTCGCATAAAAAATTACATTGTTCTCCCGATTACTTGTGCGATAGATTTAACCTGCTTCATCATATCCGCGAATTGCTCGGGTAATAATGCTTGTGGTCCATCAGATAATGCTTTTTCAGGATCGTGATGCACTTCAACCATCAAACCATCTGCTCCGGCTGCAACAGCGGCACGCGCCATTGGAATAACCTTATCACGCAATCCTGTAGCATGCGATGGATCACCAAAAACCGGAAGGTGACTGCGTTTATGAACAACTGGAATTGCAGAAATATCAAATGTGTTTCGCGTATAAGTTTCAAACGTTCTGATTCCTCTTTCACATAAGAACACATCCGGGTTACCATTGGATAAAATATATTCCGCTGACATCAACCAATCTTCCACAGTTGCGGATAAACCTCTTTTTAACATAACTGGTTTTTTTGCCGAGCCAAGATCTTTTAGCAATGAATAATTTTGCATGTTTCTAGCCCCAACCTGAAAAATATCTGCATATTTATAAATCAGATCTATCTTGGAATTTTCCAAAACTTCTGTAATAACCAGCAACCCAAATTCATCTGCGGCTTTGCGCAATAACTTTAGCCCTTCTTCACCTAATCCCTGAAATGAGTAAGGTGAACTTCTTGGTTTAAATGCTCCGCCTCTTAAAATTTTTGCTCCTGATTTTTTCACTATACCAGCAATAGTCATTATCTGTTTTTCGCTTTCAACCGAGCAAGGACCGGCAATAACAATTACCTCATTTGAACCAATCTCAAAATCTTTAAATTTAATTATTGTGTTTTCGTTTTTGAAACTTCGACTTGCCATCTTAAATGGATCAGTTATGCGATAAACTTCTTCAACACCTTCCAAAATTTTTATTTTACGTACATCAAAGTTTGGCTGCACACCGATTGCGCCAAGAATTGTCCGTTCTTCACCGGCGGATTTGTGCACAGTAAAACCGGAATCCTCTAAATGTTGAATTACATTTTTTAATTGTCCCTCAGTAACATTTTTTTCTAAAACTACTATCACTTTGTATCCTTTATTTATCGGTTATAATTTTTCGATCAACCTTGCTGCAAAAGTAATCAAAATATTTTAAATCAAGTGAATAAATTATTTGTCTTCATTCATCTTTTTCTTCAGCTCACTTAATTTATTCAAAGCTTCAAGAGGCGTAAGATTATTAACTTCAATTTTATTAATTGCTGTTCTTAATTCATCATCTTTAAATTCAAACAGACTAATCTGATTATCATTTTCTGATTTTAATTTTTTCAATCGCTCTTTTTTTACTTCGTACGGTGTTAACTCTTTGCTTTCAAGATTATCCAAAACTTCTTTTGCGCGATTAGTAACAAATAACGGAAGTCCAGCCATTTGTGCAACCTGAATTCCGTAACTATGATCCGCTCTGCCAGAACTTACTTTATGAAGGAAGACTACTTTATCATCATACTCACGAACTTCAACTTTGTAATTTTTTATCTTAGGAAAAAGTTCAGCCATTTCATTTAATTCATGATAATGTGTTGCAAACAAAGTTTTTGCAGAAATATCCGGATTTTCGTGAAGATATTCTGTAATTGCCCAAGCTATTGAAATTCCATCAAATGTACTTGTGCCTCTTCCTATCTCATCTAACAAAATTAAACTTTTAGAAGTTGCATTATTTATTATGTTTGCCGCTTCCTGCATTTCAACAAGAAAGGTACTTTCACCGGTTGTAATATTATCACTTGCGCCAACACGAGTAAAAATTCTATCTACAATTCCAATGCTTGCTTCTTTAGCGGGTACAAAAGAACCAATTTGCGCAAGAAGGACAATCAATCCAACCTGCCTTAAGTAAACAGATTTACCCGCCATATTCGGTCCTGTTAACAAAATAATTTGTTGAGTTTCGTTATCCAACAGGCAATCATTAGGAGTAAATTTAATTCCGGGATCAAGAATTCGTTCAACTACCGGATGTCTTCCCTGTATAATATTTATTTGATTTGAATTATTAACAATTGGTTTAACATAATTATATTCTTCTGCACATTGAGCAAAACTGTTCAAGCAATCCAACATCGCAATTATTCTTGCATTCTTTTGGATTATCTCAGCTTCGTTTGCCACGATTGAGCGAATTTCATTAAATAATTGCAATTCAAGCTCATTGATTTTTTCCTGTGCGTTTAGAATTTTATCTTCATATTCTTTCAGTTCGGGAGTTATATACCGCTCGCTGTTTACAAGTGTTTGCTTGCGTATATAGTTATCCGGAATTTTATTTTTATGAGTATGGCTTATATCAATGTAATAACCAAAGACATTATTAAAACTAACTTTTAATGAAGGAATGCCAGTTCGTTCTCTTTCATTTTGCTGAAGTGTTGCAATCCATTCTTTACCGTGCAATGAAATATCACGCAACTCATCAAGTTCAGGACTAAATCCATTTCTTATAATTCCACCTTCATTTGTTGCTGCCGGAGGTGAATCAATAATAGCAGATGAAATTTTAGAAACAATATTTTCTAATGGATCTAATTGTTCAGCTATATTTTTCAGTGTCGGAACTTTTAAACCTTCAATTAAATTTTTTATCACCGGAAGTTTTTTCAGAGAAGACTTAACTGCAACCACTTCTCTAGGAGTTGCTCTGCCGGTACAAATCCTGGAAATTAATCTTTCGAGATCGCCAATCTCTTTAAGATTATCATTTAATTCTTTCCGGATTTTTTTATTCGCAACTAATTCCTCAACGCTATCAAGTCTTTTCTTTATAGATTCCAAATCACGCAAAGGCGCAGAAATCCATTTCTTTAAAAGTCTGCCGCCCATTGCTGTATTAGTCTTATCAAGGATGGAAATTAGTGAACCTTCTCTTCCGCCATCCTGAATCGTAAAAATTATTTCAAGATTTCTCTTTGTTGAATGATCAAGAATCATATAATCGGAAGGGTTGTAGAGAGAAATTCTATTTAGATGAGAAAGGTTTACTCTTTGAGTTTCGTTAAGATAATTCAGCACTGCACCAGCAGCAATGATTCCGTTGTTAAGATTTTCAATCCCGAATCCTTTTAAAGTTTTGGTTTTAAAATGATTTAACAACAGTTCATTAGCAAAATCAAAATTAAAAATCCAATCGTCCAGCTTTGTTATTCTTAAATGAGGATTGATCCTTTCAATCAGCTTACCTAAAAATTCTTTATCTCTTTTTGGAATTAAAAACTCTGATGGATTTATTGATTCAACTTGCTCACCAAGCTGCGATAAAGGAATTTCAAAAACATAAAATTCACCCGTAGAAATATCGCAAAACGACAGTCCGCATGTTTGATCAAAGATTGAGATTGCCAGCAAATAATTATTTTTTTTGTGATCAAGAAGTTTATCTGAAAGAGTTACGCCGGGAGTAACAACTTCCACAACTTCGCGCTTAACAATTCCTTTTGCAAATTTTGGATTTTCCATTTGTTCACAAACGGCAACCCGATAACCGGCACGTACAAGTTTTGGCAGATAAGTATCGATTGCATGATGCGGAAATCCGGCAAGCGGTGTATCCTCGGCATAGCCACTTGATCTTTTTGTTAAAGTTATCCCTAAAACTTTTGAAGCGGTCTTTGCATCTTCCTCAAAAGTTTCAAAAAAATCACCAACCCGGAACAACAAGATTGTATCGGGATGTGCCTGTTTAACTTTATAATATTGCGCCATCAAAGGCGTTTGTTGTGTCGAATTTTTCATAATTGAGGCATAAAAATAGTGAAATTAGAATTCAAATATGAATCTATTCTTAACCCAATATTTTATTTCACTATTCCAAGCGGTCTAAAGTTTTCAAATGATTGATATAAAATCATTTTTTTATATATTTGTTTCCAATTAGTAAGATTGATAGCGAAATTAAATATCGCTCATCATTTACTTCTCAATTAAATCCGTAAACATTTTGAAAGAAGAATATCATAAATGGCATTCCCAGTTTATTGACAGGGAATTTGAGATGCTAGTTTTTGGAGATAAGGGCTATCCTGTAATTATCTTCCCAACATCAAAAGGAAGATATTTTCAGGCAAAAGATTTTGGACTTATTGATGCGATCTCAAAATTTATTAATTCGGGAAAAGTAAAAATCTACTGCCCCGATAGTTTGGATAACGAAAGCTGGTATAATGAATCAATCCATCCGGCAGAGAGAGTTAAGAATCATGTACTTTATGAACATCTTATTCTTAGAGATGTAATTGATTACGCTGTTCACGAGACCGGTTTTAAAAAAGTTGCCGTTGCCGGATGCAGCTTTGGAGGTTATCATGCAGCAAATCTAACATTTAAACATCCTGATAAAATCGGGAATTTGATTTCAATGAGCGGCGCATCCGATATAAAAAGACTTTTAAATGGTTACTATGATGATAATATTTATTTCAATAATCCACCTGATTATTTGCAAAATCTAAATGACGATTGGTATCTCGACCGGATAAAAAAAATACAAATTATACTCGGTGTTGGCGATGATGATATTTGTCTTAATGAAAATCTGGTTCTTTCTGATATTTTAACTAACAAACAAATTCCTCATTTGCTTGATGTTAGAAAAAACACAAAGCACGATTGGAAGTATTGGAAAGAAATGTTTGTTGAGTATTTAAATAAGATTAAAGTTTAATTTTTCAATTGAGAATTGTCTCATAAATCAAAAAATGTCATTGCGATCCCGACAAAGTCGCATAGGCGTCAACCTAAGAATTTGTGGGATTGAAAAGAATTTGTTAATCCTCTACGAGGATTTGTCAATGCGAAATAGAATTTTTTTTACAATAATTTGACCTCGAAGAGGTCTAAAAACATCGTAGATGTTTAATTATTGTAGGATAAATAAACCCAACAAATATGGTATCCTCGTAGAGGATAAATAAATAATTTTAGTACGTTAAGTCACAGAATAAAAGAAGTTCAATTGTCCGGGAAAAAAATTAAGTTGACGCCTATGCGACAAAGTCGGGCGAAGTAATCTTTTAATTAAACGTATAATTGATATCACTTCGCTTCCGCCTCGCTGTCAGGCGGATCGCTCGTGATAACAAATTTACTTTTGAGACAGCCCACAATTTTAAGCGATGAGTTTTAAATCGGAGTAACAATGAAAAAAATCGGTATTCTATTCGGGCAGGAAAATACTTTCCCACAAGCTTTTGTGGATAGAGTAAACAGTAAAAAAGAAAATGGAATCTCGGCAGAACTTGCACACATTAATAAAGTCATTCAAGGTGAACCTATCGGTTATGATGTATTGATTGATAGAATTTCTCAGGATGTTCCTTTCTATCGTGCAATGTTAAAAAATGCTGCGATATCTGGAACAGCAGTTATCAATAATCCATTCTGGTGGAGTGCAGATGATAAATTTTTTAACAACGCACTTGCAACAAAAATAGGAGTTGCGGTTCCCAAAACTGTTATACTTCCATCAAACCAACATCCACCGGATACAAATGAACGTTCGTTTCGTAACCTTGCTTATCCGTTAGACTGGGAAGGGATATTTGAGTACGTTGGCTTCCCCGCTTACTTCAAACCGTTTGCCGGCGGTGGATGGAAAAATGTTTATAAGATTAATAATCGTGAAGAATTTTTTAAAGCTTATAACGAAACCGGACAGCTTGTAATGATGCTTCAGGAAGAGATAGTGTTCACAGAATACTTTCGCTGTTATTGTTTAGATAGACAGGATGTTCATATCATGCAGTATGATCCAAGACAGCCGCATCATTTAAGATATGTTAGAAATCCAAAACCACTTGAAAAAAAATTATTGGATAATGTTCATAATGGAGTGCTTGCACTTAACAGAGCTTTAGGTTATGATTTTAATACGGTAGAATTTGCAGTGCGCGATGGAATTCCTTACGCAATTGATTTTTGTAATCCCGCACCGGATGCTGATGTAAATTCTGTTGGAGATGAAAATTTTGAGTGGATTGTTGAAGCTGCCGCAAATATGGCAATCAGAAGAGCAAAAGCACATAATGCCGGACAAAATAACTTAACCTGGGGTTCGTTTGTTACATCATTTGCAAACAATAAACCTTTGAAATAGAAAGGAAAATTGTTATGGCAGAAGCTGGATTATTTACACTCGGAGTTGAAGAAGAATTTCAAATTGTTGATCCTGTTACACGGGAATTAAAATCTCATATCCAACAAATTCTTGAAGATGGCAAAATGATTCTTGCTGAAAATGTAAAAGCAGAAATGCATCAATCAGTTGTTGAAATGGGAACTGATATTTGCCGGGATGTTAATGACGCACGAGAACAGGTAACCAAGCTTAGAACTGATCTGGCAAAACTTGCAATTAGAAATGGGTTAAGAATTGCGGCTGCAGGTACGCATCCATTTTCTCACTGGAAGGATCAGAAAATTACTGAGCATCCGCGCTACAAAGTTATTGTGGATGATATGCAGCAAGTTGCCCGTGCAAATTTAATTTTTGGTTTGCATGTTCACGTTGGAGTTGAAGACCGTGAAGTTGCAATTCACATAATGAATGCAGCAAGATATTTCCTTCCGCATATTTTTGCTCTATCCACAAACTCACCATTCTGGATCGGAAGAAATACAGGATTTAAATCTTATCGTAGCAAAGTGTTTGACAGATTTCCAAGGACAGGAATTCCTGATTACTTTAATGGAGTTTCTGAGTATGATAAATATGTTGATCTTTTAATTAAAACCGGATGCATTGACAATGCAAAAAAAATCTGGTGGGATATTCGCGTTCATCCGGTATTTAAAACTTTGGAATTTAGAATATGTGACATTCCATTGCGCGTTGATGAAACAATTGCGCTTACTGCCGTAATGCAGGCGATTGTAGCAAAATTACATAAGTTGATTAAACAAAATTTAGGTTTCAGATTATATCGCAGAGCTTTGATCGCCGAAAATAAATGGCGCGCTGCTCGTTATGGAATTACCGGAAAGCTGATTGATTTCGGTAAAAAGGAAGAAGTTGATTTTAAATTGCTTGCTGGTGAATTATTAGATTTTATTGATGATGTTGTTGATGAGTTGGGATCAAGAGAAGAAGTTAATTACATCAAAAATATATTAGAAATGGGAACCGGTGCTGATAGACAGCTTGCAGTGTGGGAACAATCAGGAGACATACTAAAAGTTGTTGATTTCATTATAGAAGAAACTCATTACGGATTAAAATTATAACCCCTCCTCGCTCCTCCCCTTTCTGAAAGGGGAGGATGGGTGGGGTTCAAGAATGGAATTATGAACAAACCACAAATAAAAGTTGCAACAATAGATCTTTACAATAACGAACCTAATGAAGGATTACGTTGTATCAGGGAAATTGTAACAGATGCAGGTAAAAATAATCCTAACATCGATTTACAATACAATGTTTTTGAAACCCGCTACAAAGACGATATTCCTGATCTAAGTTATAATATTTTTATTTCCTCCGGTGGACCCGGAAGCCCTTTTGAAGGTGAAAATCAAAAATGGGATAAAGATTATTTTACATTGTTGGATAATATCTGGAATCATAATCAGAATAATCCTGATGACAGAAAATATATTTTCTTCATTTGTCATTCCTTTCAGATGATGGCAAGATATTTTCAGTTCGGAGAAGTTAATAAACGATTTATAAATTCATTTGGAGTAATGCCATTTGAAAAAACTGAAGATGGCAAAAAGGATCCAATCTTAAAAAATCTTACTAATCCTTTTTATGCAGCAGATATAAGAGCATGGCAAGTTGTAAATCCAAATCAAAAAATGATTGACCAATTTGGAGCCAAAATTCTCTCGTGGGAAATTCCCGAAGAGGAAAACAAAAATAATCCTGCCATAACTGCAATAAGAATTTCTGATGAAATTATTGGTACACAATTCCATCCCGAAGCTGATCCTGAATCTATGCTATACCATTTCAAACAAGATGAAAGAAAAAAATTTATTATCGACAGGTACAATGAAGAGAAATATTGGGAAATGATTGGCTTCCTTGAGCATCCTGATAAAATAAAATTGACGAGAAAAACTGTTCTGCCAACTTTTCTTAATGAAGCTATCGATAAACTTGTTTCAGCTAAGGTGAGTGGATGATTCCCGAGATCAGAAAAAAATTTAATTCGGAATTCTCGGAAAAAATTTATGAAGAATTTTTAAATGATCTGAATTCTGTTTTAAAATATCCAACTGATTTTCGTGTTTGTGAAACTCCCCTTTTCCTATCCAAAGAATTAACCGGTGAGTTGATTAAAGCTTGTGATGATGTGATAGTTCAACTTCAGAATGAAGAATTTTTAAAAAAATCTGAAGCAGCAATTCCATCAAACTTAAAAGTTCCAAATGATTTTGTACATCCGCCTTTTTTACAATTGGATTTTGCGATTTCAAAAAATGAAGAAATGTTTTTCCCTAAACTGATCGAGCTTCAGGCATTTCCATCGCTGTACGGTTATCAGGTTTATTTAGATTCAGCTATAAGAAAACATTTTGATATTCCTGTTGGATTTAATAGTTACTTTAGTGGATTGAACAAACTTTCCTATCAGTCGCTTCTTACCAAAACTATTTTAGGAAATCACGATCCTGAAAATGTTATACTGCTCGAAATCGAACCGGAGAAACAAAAAACAAGAATTGATTTTGCCGCAACAGAAGAGTTAACAGGAATATCTACTGTCTGTTTATCCAAAATAAAAAAACGAGGGAAAAAATTATTTTACCAAAAAGATGGAAGAGATATTGAAATTAAACGAATCTATAATCGTGTAATTTTTGATGAGCTTGAAAGAAAAAAATTACACTTTGATTTTGATTTTAAGGATGAGATAGATGCAGAATGGGCCGGTCATCCAAATTGGTTTTTTAAGATAAGTAAATTTTCTTTGCCGCTGTTAAAAGGTAAATATGTTCCTGAATGTTATTACTTAAACGAAATTGAAAAGTATCCGGATAACTTAAATGATTTTGTTTTAAAACCTCTTTTTTCTTTTGCAGGACTTGGAGTTGATGTTGAAGTAACTAAAGAGAAGCTTGATACAATAGAAAACAAAAGTAATTACATTCTTCAGCAAAAGGTTGAGTACGCTCCTTTAATTGAAACTCCGGAAGGTTTTTCAAAAGTCGAAATCCGTATGATGTTTCTATGGGAAGATAAAAATAACAAACCAACACTTGTAAACAATCTTATCCGCACGAGCAAAGGTAATATGATGGGTGTGGATTTTAACAAAAACAAAACCTGGATTGGTTCAAGTATTGCTTATCATCCATAATTATTCAACAAACCCAGTTCCTTTGAGGAACTGGGTTTGTATTTAAATTGTAAATAGTCTTATCCACAAAAGCATCTGAAAGTTGATGGGAGTTGATTTTAATAAGAACAAAACCTGGATTGGTTCAAATATTGCCTATCATCCATAATTGTTCAACAAACCCAGTTCCTTTGAGGAACTGGGTTTGTATTTAAATTGTAAATAGTCTTATCCACAAAAGCATCTGAAAGTTGATGGGAGTTGATTTTAATAAGAACAAAACCTGGATTGGTTCAAGTATTGCCTATCATTCTTGATTTTCTTTTGTAGGGAACGGACTCTCTACCTCGCCGGTAGACGGGCTTTCCATTCCGTGCTGTAAATCTCAAACGGATCGGACGGGAGTCCGATCCCTACAAAAGCAAAAACATTTTTATACTTATATTTTATTATATTTCATATCAAATCATTGTAGTTCTGTTCAAATTTTAATCCATAGTTAAACTTTATGATTACTTATCATTTCCATGTTTCAAAAGACTCAAGAATCAAATACAAGATTGAGGAAAATCTTTTTGCTCTTCAAGGTAATCTTGTAATTTCAGATTTTAAAACTGCAAGACTTCTTTCAGATAAAATAAATGTCGTGCGAAGAGCCGAAGGTAAATTTGATCAGCAGGTTACAGCAGGACAAATAAATGCTCTTGGTTTACTTCACGAAATTTTTCACTTGCTCTTTCGTAAATATGAAGAGGATAACAAAAAAGGTGTATTGCAAGATGGGATTGATTATCTAAAAAATAATCTTACTGAAGAAGAGTTAGATAAAACACTTTTGAAATTTATAGAAGAATTTCCGCCGCTTCCGGTTTATCAAAACAAAATTAAAGCTAACGATTACCTTAACGGAAAAACTGAGGATAAAAATAACCGTGAGATTATTCTCGAAGAACTTATCATTCTAAATCTTGAAAATATCAATCCCGCTACGCATCAATTAAAAGAACTTTATACAGATGAAAAACTAGCTAAGGAAACAAAGTACAAAGAAGTAATCGAGCAAACGGAATTATTTTTTGAAAGTGCACCCAGGATTGGCGGCTTTAATTTAATTTCATTTCTTCGCCGTCCCATCATTCAAAGTCCTTACAACATTGAAGAACAACTTGATTTTATACGTACAAACTGGAATACCTTTATTGATGAAGATATTTTAAATAAACTTCTCAGGGGTAAAGATCTTATCAGAGAAGACTTTAAATTATTTGTACAGCATGGCGGTGGTGAAAAAGGTACTCCGCCTGTTCCCTCTTATGAAGCCGATCAAAAATATTTTGATTTATTAAGAGCCAAGTTAGCTGCGGGTAAAAAGCTTTCGCCGGAAGAATATGAATATTATCAACTGGAAACAAAACGTTTTACTGAGGATATAGATTGGATGCCGCGGGTTGTGATGATTGCTAAAAACGCTTTTGTTTGGTTACATCAGCTTACTAAAAAATATGGTAGAGAAATTAAAACTCTGGATCAGATTCCAGATGCAGAGCTTGATACACTAGCCCGCTGGAATTTTACTGCTTTATGGTTAATTGGAATCTGGGAAAGAAGTTCTGCATCAAGAAAAATAAAACAGATGATGGGAAATCCTGAAGCGGCTTCTTCAGCGTATTCTCTTTATGATTATGTGATTGCAAATGAGCTTGGCGGCGAACCGGCATTTGAAAATTTAAAAGCACGTGCCTGGCAAAGAGGAATAAGACTTTCAAGTGATATGGTTCCTAATCATATGGGGATTTATTCAAAGTGGGTTATAGAAAAACCAGAGTATTTTATTCAGAATAAAGTACCTCCATATCCAAATTATAAATTTAACGGACCAAATTTATCTGATGATGACCGTGTTGAAATAAGAATTGAAGATCAATATTATTCCAAAACAGATGCGGCAGTTGTGTTTGAAAGACTAGATAAATATACCGGAGATCGCATTTACATTTATCATGGCAACGATGGAACAAATATGCCCTGGAATGACACTGCGCAGTTAGATTTGATGAAAGCTGAAGTACGAGAATCTCTTATTCAAACTATTATGCATGTTGCACGCAAAACTCCTATCATAAGATTTGATGCTGCAATGACTCTTGCTAAAAAACATTTTCAAAGATTGTGGTTTCCTATTCCCGGTTCGGGCGGCGCAATTCCTTCACGCGCAGATTACGCAATGACGCGCTCTCAATTTGATGCCATTATGCCAAAGGAATTCTGGCGTGAAGTTGTTGATAGAATTAATGCTGAAATGCCGAACACACTTTTACTTGCAGAAGCATTCTGGTTGATGGAAGGATATTTTGTACGAACACTCGGAATGCATCGCGTTTACAACAGTGCGTTTATGCATATGTTTATGAAGGAAGAGAATGAGAAGTACAGATTGCTTATCAAAAATACTCTTGCCTTTAATCCTGAAATTTTAAAACGCTATGTAAATTTTATGAGTAATCCTGATGAAGAGACTGCGATAAATCAGTTTGGAAAAGGCGATAAATATTTTGGTGTTGCAACTATGCTAATCACACTGCCCGGTTTACCAATGTTTGCTCACGGTCAGATTGAAGGATTTTCTGAAAAGTACGGGATGGAATATAAACGATCATATTATGAGGAATTTATTGATGATAATCTTGTTGCACGACATGAAAAAGAAATTTTTCCTCTTACCAAAAAAAGATATTTGTACAGTCAGGTTGATAATTTTGAGTTTTATGATTTTATAGATCAGCATGGAAATAGCAACGAAAATGTTTTTGCATTTACCAACAGAAGCGGCAATGAAGTTTCATTAGTTATTTATAATAACGCTTTTGCAGAAGCATTTGGAACAATAAATTATTCCTGTGAACGCGCTTACGGTGAAGAAGGACAAACGCAAACTACAACGATTGATAAAGCATTAGGCATAAATTCCAGTTACGGCTTTTATTATATCTTTAAGGATTATGTTACGCAACTTGAGTTTATCGTTTCCGGTTCGGAAATAAGCTCATCCGGATTTTCATTTCACTTAATGGGCTATCAAAGAAAAGTCTTGTTAGACTTTAGAGAAGTTTTCGATTCTGATGGAAGATATAAAATGCTTCATGATCAGTTAAATGGACGCGGTGTAGATTCAATAGAAAGAGCAATTAACGAAATGAATCTTGCTCCATTCCACAATTCTCTCACACATTTTTTCACCTCGATAAAGTTCAGCAGAATTTTGCTTGCACTGGATTTTAACAATAATGATGAGGTTGAATTACCAGAGATTGATGAAGAAATTTTTAGGATTTATAAAGATCTTAATAAAATTAATGCACTAAAAATATCAGCAGAAGAATTGCTGGAAAACATTACAACTGAAATTTCTGCTATATTAGATTTTAATAAATCATTTTATGAGATTTCATCTGCTAAAAAAACCACTAAATGGATTGAGCAGTTAAAATTATTACTTTTTTCTGATGTGGAGATTAAAAGAAAGAAAGATTTATCTTTTCTTTTAGTTAATACAATCTTATTCAGAGTTTTAAATTTGCCGGATCAAAAGGATTTAGATAAAAATGTTTATGATAAATTTATTCTTTGGAAACCTTTCTTTGAAATCTCAGGTTTTCTCAGATATGATGATATCGGTAAATACTATGAATTAAGTAAAGCTCTGTATTCTTCTAAATTATTACCTGATGAGAAAGGTTCTTCTCCTGCTAAAACAAATAGAGATACTAAATCAGATTTACTTTCTGATTATCTTTCTGAGATTTTTAAATCAGAATCTATTACAACTTTTCTTCAGGTTCATGATTATTTGAACGAAAAATATTTTAATAAAGAACGGATTGAAGAATATATTAGATGGGTTTTTGTTTTAACATTGATAAATAAATGTGAGTCAGGTATTGGTAAAAAGGAATCATCCATAAAATATTTTTCTGAAAGACTTAAATATTATTACAAAATATATTTAGATATTATCGGCAGAATATCTAAAAGTGAATATAAAGTTGATAAGCTTTTATCTTATACAAAAATAAAATCTGTAAAAAAAATTAAAGTTAAAAAGTTGGACAAGAAAGAGAAAGTTCATAAAAAGAAAAAGACCAAATAATTAATTTATCACGCATCAAGGAGGCAAAACCATGATCAAGCTTTATAAGTTTGTAATTATTATTATACTGTTATTCTCAGTTTCAACAAAAGCGCAATACAACTTCGAAGTAGCTTTCCCAAATTTAACCTTTACTAATGCACTTGATTTGCAACATGCAGGTGATGGATCAAACAGGATATTTGTAGTAGAACAAGCAGGAAAAATTAAAGTATTTCCAAATCAGAAAAATATCAATACAACAAAAATTTTTTTAGATATCACCGATCGTGTTACTTCAGGTGGTGAAACCGGATTACTTGGTTTGGCATTTCATCCAGATTTTAAAAACAATGGATACTTTTACGTAAACTACACAGCCACAAATCCACTTAGAACAGTTATTTCGCGATTTAAAGTTTCCACTTCAAATCCAGATTCTGCAGAAAAAAATTCAGAACAAATTCTTCTCACATTCAATCAACCATACTCAAATCATAATGGCGGTTGTGTGGCGTTTGGTGCAGATGGATATTTGTACATCGGTGCGGGAGATGGCGGCTCGGGTGGCGATCCGGATAATAACGCTCAAAATATTTCCAACTATTTGGGAAAAATTTTAAGAATTGATGTTAACAATCCGCAAGCTCCACTTAATTATGGTATACCCAATTCAAATCCATTTGCTGATAGCACGAATGCAAATATCAAAAAAGAAATTTATGCGTGGGGTTTAAGAAATCCTTGGAGATTTAGTTTTGATCCTGTTACAGGGTTTTTATGGTGCGGTGATGTGGGACAGGGTAATTGGGAAGAAGTTGATTTAATAAGTAGAGGGAAAAATTATGGATGGCGATGTTATGAAGGATTACATGCTTATAACACAACAGGATGCAACGGAATTTATGAAGCTCCAATTTGGGAATATTCACACACCGTTGGATTTTCAATAACAGGTGGATATGTATATCGCGGGCAAAATGTTCCTGAGCTTTATGGAAAATATATTTACGGCGATTATGTAACAAAAAAAGTTTGGGCTTTGAGTTATGATGGCATTAATCCTGCGGTTAATACTGAAATAACAACTGCCGCGGGATCAATCACCTCTTTTGGAGTTGATGAAAGTAATGAGCTTTATTTGGTTTCATTCGATGGAAAGATTTATCGATTAATACCTTCAACAACATTTGTAGAAGGTCAAAAAGTTTTAAATAATTTTCAACTTTATCAGAATTACCCAAATCCATTTAATCCAAATACAAAAATTAGTTGGCAATCATCAGTCGGCAGTCATCAAACATTAATAGTCTATGATGTGCTGGGTAATGAATTAGCAAGACTTGTGGATGAATATAAACCTGCAGGGATATATGAAGTTGAGTTTAATACTAATACTCTAAATAAAGATATCTCCTCGGGAATTTATTTTTATAAATTATCGGCTGGAAATTTCATTCAATCCCGTAAGATGATTTTGCTGAAATAAATCCTGCTAAATATTTTATAATCGAATGCTATCGATATAATTTTATTGATAGCATTGACTTTTTGTTTCCGGCATAGTAAAATTCACTTGTAAATTTTAGCTGAGTAGCTGAAATGCACAGTGAATCAATTCAAATAGACTCTTCCTTCTTACTTCAATCGCAAGACGTTTGTTTATTTTTTATTCAAATCAATATTTATAATCGGACATGTGCAAATATTTTATTAGGGAGATAAGTATGAAAACACAAAATATGTTTCTTATTATCATTGTGATATTGTTTTTACTTCCTTCAATTGGATTTACACAAAACATGGAAGTTCACAATTTAATTGGGAAATCCAGAAATGAAGTGATCAAAAAATATGGGGCGCCAGTGCATAAAGATGAGAGCAATCCTGATATGATTTGTATGTTTTATAAAAATAAAACAAGCAGTATGATTTTTGTATCAGATCAATCGGGTGTCTATCAGGCAGAGGCAACAAAATCTTACGACACGCAGGCAGAAGCGCGTTCCATTGTAGATTCATTTATCTCAAATTCTTTAACCAACGGATTCGCAATTGATACAGTAAGTACTTCTGATTTTCGACTTCAAAAAAAAGGTGTTAAAGTTGATTTACAGCTTTCTGAAAATAAATTGGCCAAAACTTTTGATGTAAAAGTTAAAGCAAATAAAACCGAGAGTTAGGGTTTTTAGAAGATAATTTTAACTAACTTATGTTACGCACATTTGATAAAAACCTTCGAGGTTTTCTGAAATAATTAAGAATTTTTCTATTATTTTAACTACATTTTTAGCTAAACCTCGAAGGTTTCACTGATTTGCGTAAGGTGACTAACTAAGGTATTCATTTACTGCCTTTGCAGAGTTATCACCATCTATCGCGGCGGATACTATTCCGCCAGCATAACCTGCACCTTCGCCGCAGGGAAATAAACCTGAAATCTGAATGTGCATCAAGGTTTCTTTATCACGTGGAATCCTGATTGGTGAGCTTGTCCTTGATTCTACTCCAACTAAAATTGCTTCATCGGAATAATAACCGGGCATTTTTTTATCGAATAATTTTAATGCGGCTTTTAATCGTGATGTTATAAATTGCGGAAGTTCTTTATTAAGCTCAACGGAAGTTAAACCTGGTATGTATGAAGTTTTCGGAAGCGAACCGGAAAATTTACCGGCGACAAAATCTGTTACTCTTTGGGCAGGAGCTCTTTGAGTTTTATTTGCAAGATTAAATGCATGCTGTTCAAGTTCCTGTTGAAGTTTTAATCCTGCAAAAGGATAATCATTTTTAAAATTTTTCCATTCATTTTCATTCACTTCAACAACAAAACCGGAGTTTGCAAACGGAGAATTTCTTTTTGATACGGACATTCCATTAACAACAATTTCTTCCGGTGCTGTTGCAGATGGAACTATAATTCCGCCCGGACACATGCAGAATGAATAAACACCTTTACCCTCAATGTTACAAGCTAAAGAATAACTTGCTGCAGGAAGATTATCAATTTTAAATTTGGAGTGATATTGAATTTCATCTATCAATGCCTGCGGATGCTCAATTCTAAGGCCCATTGCAAATGATTTGGGCTCAATCAAAATATTTTTTTTATGAAGCAAATAAAATATATCTCTTGCAGAATGTCCTGTAGCGAGAATTACTGCATCACTTAAAATATCTTCTTGCTCATTTATTTTTACTCCAAGAATTTTATTTTCTTTAATAATAAAATCTGTTACTTTGGAGTTGAAGTGAATTTCTCCACCATTGTTTAAAATTGTTTCCCGCATTGCAGCCACAATTTTAGGAAGTCTGTTTGAACCAATATGCGGATGTGTATCAATCAGTATTTCTTCTGATGCTCCAAACCGGACAAGTATCTCAAGAATTTTTTTTACATTACCGCGTTTAGTTGCACGAGTATAAAGTTTGCCATCACTGTAAGCACCCGCACCACCTTCGCCAAAACAATAATTGGAATCAGGATTTACAATCTGCTCCTGCTGAATTGCACGTATATCTCGTCGTCTGGATTGAACATCCTTACCTCTTTCAATTATAATTGGTTTGATTCCTAATTCTATCAATTTTAACGCAGCAAACATTCCAGCAGGACCAAAACCAATAACTAAAACTTTTTTATCTCCGGCTACTGGATTGTAGGATATGTGTAATTTTTTTTGCACGGGATTTTCATCTACGTAAACATCAACTAAAAATCTGAACACAGGATATTTACTTCTGGCATCAATTGATTTTTTTTGTGGAATGACGGCAGAGATTTTATTAACATCAATGTTAAGAAACTTAGCTGCTTTTTGGGGAAGTATATCGGGAAGATTAATTTCTTCCGGACGAACCATAACCTCAATTTGTGTTTTCATTTTATCTCTGCCTGCCGAATGGTAAATGCTGTTTATGAGGATATGAAATTAAAATTTAGAAAATTGCTTTGGTTGATCCACCATCAACTTGTATTGTTGTACCGGTAATGTAACTTGCTTTTTGTGATGCAAGAAATACAACAGCGGCTGCAATCTCTTCTGGGCCACCCAGTCTATTCATCGGAACGTCTTTTGCCATCTCCGATAGAATTTCTTCATGGGATTTACCGGATGTCTTTGCACGATTTACAGCTAATTCATATAGTCTGTGAGTTAAAGTATAACCGGGCGCAACATTGTTAACAGTAATATTTTTACTTCCCAATTCATTGCTGAGTGATTTTGCAAATCCGGTTACGCCTGCACGCAAAGAATTTGATAGCATTAAATTATGCACCGGCTGTTTTACCGCAACAGATGTGATATTAATTATCCTTCCCCATTCCTGTTCAATCATTGCAGGTAAAACAAGATGGCTGAATCTTACAACACTCATAAGCACCTGCTTGAAAGCATTGTTCCAATCATCTTCGGTAAGATCTTTAAAAAATCCGGGGACGGGACCACCACAATTGTTAACAAGTACATCAACCTTGCCAAATTGATTTTTCACAGCATCATAAAAATTTTCAATATCCTTTTGATGATTCAAATCGCAAACGCCCCAGAATGGTTCGATGTTATATTTGTTTTTTATTTCACGAGATGTTTCAATTAATTTTTCTTTAGTGCGGGAACAAATTGCAATATTACATCCCTCTTCCGCAAATGCTTGTGAAACTGCTTTTCCGATTCCTGTGCTGGAAGCAGTAATTAAAACTACCTTTCCTTTTAATCCAAGTTCCATGATAAATCTCTATTATTTAATTTTTCAATTCTGAAACTATCTTTGCAGTATCAAGTGCAATAACTAACTCTTCATTAGTTGGAATTCTCATAACGGCAACTTTAGAATTATCTTTAGAAATCATTTCATCGGCGTTTTTATTTTTTAGTTCATCAAGTTCAATTCCCAAAAACTTAAGATCTTTACAAACTGCTTCTCTAACTTCAGAAGAATTTTCGCCAATACCTCCGGTGAAAATTAAACCATCAAGTCCACCCATAGCGGCGGCATAAGCTCCCACATATTTTTTTATACGATAGCAAAAAATTTCAAACGCCCACTTTGAACGCTGCTGGTTATCTTTTACAGCGGCAATAATTTCACGCATATCACTGCTTTCGCCGCTAATTCCAATTAGTCCGCTGTGTTTATTTAATAATGTAGATGCTTCATTAAGTGTAAGATCTTCTTTGCCCATTATATATAAAATTAATGATGGATCAAGATCACCGCTTCTGGTACCCATTAGCAATCCTTCAAGCGGAGTAAATCCCATCGTAGTATCGATCGAAATACCATTATTAACAGCTGCCATACTGCAGCCGTTTCCAAGATGAGCCGTAATAAGTTTTAAATCTTTTATATCTTTATTTAAGATAGATGCAGCTCTTGTGGAAACGAATAGATGCGAAGTACCATGAAATCCATATCTTCTTATTTTATACTTTTTATATAGCTCATAAGGAATTCCATATAGATATGAACTAGGAGGCATATGCGAATGAAACGCTGTATCAAAAACTCCGCACTGCGGTGTATCGGGTAAAATTCTTTGACATGCCTGAATACCTTTTATGTTTGGCGGATTGTGAAGCGGTGCCAGTTCAATATTGTCCTGCAGAACTTTAACAACTTCGTTGGTTATCAAAACTGAACCGGAAAAAGTTTCACCACCGTGAACTACTCTGTGTCCGACAGCATCAATTTCTTTCTTATCGCTAATTACACCATGGTTTTTACTTAGCATTACACCAAGCACATACTCCACTGCAATTTGATGATCTAAAATTTCGCCAACAATTTTTATTTTCTCATCATCATACCTCTGATGAGAAAGAACTGCGCCAGTCATTCCGATTCTATCAACCAATCCTTTAGCTAATGCAAGCTTTTTATCTGTATCTATAAATTGATATTTGATAGATGAGCTTCCTGAGTTTAATACAAGTACTTTCATAAAATTAATTCCATATTACTAAAAAATTTATTAAAAAAATTTTAATCTATCTTATTACCATGTTCATCGTATTTAAAGATACCTTCGCCTGTTTTTTTACCTAATTTTCTTTCCCGTACAAGTTTCCTTAGCATAGGATTGGGTCTGTAACGGGGTTCACCAAGTGTATTCCACAAAGTTTCCATCCAGGTTAAAACTTCGTCTAAGCCCATTGCATCAGCCATTTCTAATGGACCATATTGAAAATTATAACCAAGTTTAAGTGCTGTATCAATATCTTTTGCAGTGGCAATGCCTTCAAGTAAAATATGCATTGCTTCATTAATTAAAGGGACGATAGCACGGGTTGTAATAAATCCCGGATACTCATAAACCTCAACAGGAGTTTTGCCAATCCTTGATGCGAATTCTTTTACTTTCTTTACAGTTTCGTTTGAAGTGTGAAGACTTTTGATAAGTTCAACCATCGGTATTTTGGGAACAGGATTAAGGAAGTGCATCCCGATTACTTTATCCGATCTTTTAATTGATTCCGATAATTTTGTTAAACTTAAAGTTGATGTGTTGGAAACGAAGATCGCATTAGGTTGAACAATCTTATCAAGCTGCTGAAAAACTTTTACCTTCGCATCAAAATCCTCATAAATTGCTTCGATAACTAATTCACAATCTTTTAGTGCTTCGAGATTTGTTTCCCATTTTATTCTGCTAAGGATTGCTTTTTTATCTGAGTTTGTCATCGCCCAGCGTTTAATTTCACGATCAATATTTTCGGTAAGCTGAGCTTTAGCATTTTCAAGATGCTCATTATCAACTTCAACAATTTTAACTTCTATTCCTTGCGAGGCAATAGTTTGTCCAATCCCCTGGCCCATAATGCCTGCGCCAATAATGGCAACATTATTTATACGGTCATCAAAATCTTCAGCAGATTTTGATGATTCAAGTAAATCCTCTAATCTAAGTTTGTCATCCTGCATAAAATTTCCTTTACGTGTTTCATCAATTTTAGTTGATCAATAATTTTTAAGTGTTAATTAAACATTCTATTTGTTGTTATATTAATAGATGTGTCAAATATCTTAGTAATCTTTTTCAATTACTTTCTTCATTTTGGTTCTTATATAAATTATAATTGCGCACCCAAAATTAACAATAAAAACAGGGCTGAACAAAGAGTAAATATTATTAAATAAATGCTTTATAGAATTTTAGTATTTTTAGAGTGTGATTGTTTAAATAAATCTTATTCCTAATAAATAAACAAGATAATTGAATCCTTTAGAAGCTTTAAAAAAATATTTCGGATATCAGGATTTCAGACCTGCTCAGCTTGAGATTATTGAAGAAATTTTGAATGGTAAAAATATTTTATCTATTCTTCCAACAGGTGCAGGTAAATCAATTTGCTATCAAATACCGGCATTGATAAGTGATAATTATTCAATCGTAATTTCACCGCTTATAGCTTTGATGAAAGATCAGGTTGATTCGCTTAACAAAACAAGCGAAGTAGCCGCATTCATAAATAGCACTCAAAGTTTTATTGAAACTGAAAAAGTACTTCAAGACATTGCGTATGGAAAAATAAAACTGGTTTACGTAGCACCGGAAAGACTTGAAAATACTGAGTTTGCACTCCGGCTAAAAAATCTTAATCCGCAATTTCTTTTTATTGATGAAGCTCATTGTATAAGTGAATGGGGACATAATTTTCGCCCAAGTTACGCTAAGCTTAAAGACTTTATTGAGTTTATAGGACTAAAAAATATTTCTGCATTTACTGCAACTGCAACTCCCGAAGTTGTAAAAGATATAATCAAACAACTTGGTTTAAAAAATGTAAAGCTAATTGTTAAAGGATTTGAAAGAGATAATCTTTTTGTTAATGCAGAAATCACAAAGAAGAAAAAGGAGCGCTGCGTAGAATTAATTCATCAGCATAAATCACCGGCAATTATTTATACATCTTCCAGAAAAAAAACTGAAGAGCTTGCCGAGTTTCTTCAATTGAACAAAATTAATTGCCAATATTATCATGCAGGGCTCGATCCGATTATCCGTAAGAAAATTCAGGAAGATTTTATTGAAGATCGTGTACCGATAATAATAGCTACTAATGCCTTCGGGATGGGAATTGATAAAAAAGATATTAGATTGGTAATACATTTTAATATGCCGGGAACAATTGAAAATTATTATCAGGAAATTGGCAGAGCAGGCAGAGATGGAAAGAACTCCTTTGCTTATCTACTTTATGATGAAAGTGATGTTCAAATCCATAATTATTTTATTTCTAATTCATATCCAACAAAAGAATTAATAAAAAATATTTACGATGCAATTTGTGAATCGGCACAGATTGCTGTGGGGAATCAGACGGAAAAAGAAATTTTAATTAATCTTAAATACATTAAACTTTATTTAAAACAAGATATTTCTCCTGCACTTCTTTATTCATCATTAAAATATTTAGAGACTGCTGGATATTTAAGAGTAAATTCGGCATATAAATCATCAGACAAAATAAAAATTATTTTTGAGCAAGATAGATTAAAACGTTTTATCAAGAAGACGAGTAATGAATTAATGAAAGATACATTGCTCTATCTAATTAAAACTTCAGGCAATCAGATTTTTGTAAAACAAACCGGAGTGAATTTTGCCGAACTTCAAAGAGAAACCGGACTTACTAATCAGGAAGTTGATGATACTTTATCGGCACTTGAATATTTAGGGATTATAGAGTTTAATAAAGCTGATGGTAAAGAAACAATTTCGCTGACCAAACCACGTGTAAAAGCTGAAGAGCTGCGACTTAATTACAAATTGATAAATGAATTTTATATCAGCTCTAAACAAAAACTTGATAAGATGGTTGATTACGTTTATACCCGTGAATGCAGATTCAAATTTATTTTAAAATACTTTGGTGAAGACGCAGAAAATTATTCCTGCGGGAAATGTGATTATTGCTTGCGCGAAAGAGGCACATCAGATATTTCTTATAACTACATAAAAGAAAATTTATTGGATTTACTTTCAGAGGTTAAGGATTCATTAAGTGAAAAGGATATAATTAATATTTCATTAGGTAAAGAGGTTAATCAAGAATTTCGATTACTTAAATGCTATGCATCGCTTAAGGCATATAATCAAAATGATATTATCAAAGCATTAAGAATTCTTGAGAATGAAACTTTAGTTGAGCCAGTAAAAATTGGACAAAAAAAGTTATTTAAAATTCCAACAGTATCTTTACCTCAAAAAGATATTTTTATTACAGACATAAAAAGATCTGTTGATTATGACGCCAACCTGGAACTTTTTCACCTGCTGCGCGATGTGAGAGAACAAGCAGCTAAAAAATTTCTGCAATCTCCAAATATTATTTGCCCGGATTCGCTGCTTTCAAAAATTTCTCAGGTAAAACCAAAGACAAAGTATGAATTGCTCGGGATAAAAGGATTTAATGAAAGAATGTTTAATAAAATTGGTAATGATTTTTTAGAAGTAATTAATTCTTATACGGAAAGCGCAACTGTACCCAAAGCAAAACCGGAAAAAAAGATTCCCCCAAATATTCTGGAGACGTACAATCTTCTGAAGAAAAAATATTCCTTATCTGAAATTTCAAAACTTCGTAAGCTAACTGAAGCAGTAATATCAATGCAGATTGAAACTATAATTGATTATGTGCCTGAAATTGATATTACGGGAATTATAGATTATGAGAAATTTATCTTGATTAAAAATGAATATGAGAAGGGGTTTGATTCGCTTAAGAATTTTAAAGAACGATTACCAAAAGAATTTAGTTATCCTTTAATACGTATCGCTTTGGCAAAACTAAAAGTTCGACCTTCTTAGTTTTTGCTCTCAAATTTTCTATATACGCTACAACTTTATCAAAAAATTTAGGCCATCTTTCTGAATTGGAATTATAAAATTTAATTGTCCTGTCATAATCTTTATCTGAATAATGATAATTTGATAAAACTTTTTCCCTAATCTCATTTTGTTGAAGTGATGAAGTATCCTGCATAATTGTCATGCTTGCATAAATTTTTACAAAGTCCTCTTCAGGAATGGCGGGATTTTGTCCACAGGATAAAAAAAATAAAAAAATGATTGCAGACACAGAAGAAATAAAAATAAATCTTTTCAATTTTTATTCATCTTTTTACTTACTTCGAATAAAATTCTTTTTTCTCTTTCAGTAAGATTTTGATAACCACTCTGGCTAATTTTATCAAGTATCTCATCAATTTCTCTTTGCGTTATTTCGCTTGTTTCCTGACGATCATCAACGTCATAAAACTTGGCATCTTCCGCATCTTGCTTTGAACTTTTTGATTTAAAAGAGAAATTGTCAAATATATTTTTACCTGATTTAGAAGAGCTGTAATAAGATTTTCTAAAAATATTTTTGAGGCCTACATAACTATTTTTATCAAACATTATATACAAAAATCCAAACAACGCACCGCCAAGATGCGCTAAATGCGCAACATTACTGGATGCACTATCTATTGCAAAGAATTCTATTAAGATTAAAAATCCTATTAAGTATTTTGCTTTAACAGGAATTAAGAAATAAATAAAAATTAAATTATCAGGGAAAAACATGGCATATGCTATCAATACGCCATAAATAGCTCCTGAAGCACCGATTGTTACAGCAGGAGCGCTACTTAACAATGGAGTCAGGAATAATTGAAAGAGTCCGGCACTTATACCAGCTAACAGGTAAAACATCAAAAACTTTTTAGAGCCCATAACATCTTCAATGCTGGCGCCAAACATCCAGAGTGCAAACATATTAAAGAAGATATGTGAAAAACCGCCGTGCATAAACTGATAAGTAATTAATTGCCAAACCTGAAAATTAAATGGATGCCCTGCTCCATCAGAACCCGAAATTGGATTTAATGCAAACCATCGATTTAAAATATACCAAGCAGGGTATCCGTTAAAAGTTAAGTTCTCCATTATTAGCTGCAAAAAGAAAACAACGCCATTAATGATTAACAAATTTTTTATAACTGGAGGGAAAGTGAAAAATCCACCAAACCCTCTTGGCTGATAATAATTACTCAAACTAATCCTTAAATTATTTTACATCGTTTAATGCTACAACACCGGGTAAAGCTTTGCCTTCAAGAAACTCAAGCGATGCTCCGCCGCCAGTTGATACATGTGATACTTTATCTTTTAATCCTGCTTTTGCAATTGCCGCTGCGGAATCACCTCCGCCAATAACAGTGATAGCACCTTTTGCAGTTGCATCAGCTAAAGCTTTAGCAATAGCGAAAGTACCTTTTGCAAAATTATCCATTTCAAAAACACCCATTGGACCATTCCATACAATTGTTTTAGCATTCATCAATTCATTTGTAAATAACTTAATTGTTTCGGGTCCAATATCCAATCCCATTTTGTCAGCAGGAATTGAATCTACTTTAACAACCGTAGAAGGAGAATCATTTTTAAATTCACTTGCAACAACAACATCTGATGGAAGCAAGAATTTAATTCCGGATTTTTTTGCATTATCTAATACTTCTTTTGCAAGATCAACTTTTTCTGCTTCAAGTAATGATGTACCAATTTCTTTTCCCATAGCTTTATAAAAAGTAAACGCCATTCCACCACCAACAATTAAAGTATCAACCTTGTTAAGCAAATTATTGATAACATCTATTTTCCCGGAAATTTTAGCTCCACCTAATATTGCAACATAAGGGCGCTTAGGATTTGTAATTGCACCACCGAGATAATCAAGCTCTTTCTGCATCAAATACCCCGCTGCAGAAATTTTGATAAACTTAGTTATACCTTCTGTAGAAGCATGAGCTCTGTGTGCACTTCCGAAAGCATCATTGATATAAACATCACCAAGCTCGGCTAATTGTTTTGCAAAAGCAGGATCATTCTTTTCTTCTTCCGGATGAAAGCGAACGTTTTCTAGAATTAAAACATCACCGTCTTTCATTGCATCAACCATAGCTTTAGTTTCTTGTCCCACACAATCCGGTGCAAGTTTAACTTCTTTGCCAAGCAATTCACTCAATCTTTTTGCGGTAGGTTTTAAGCTGTATTTTGGATTTGGTCCGCCTTTAGGTCTTCCTAAATGACTCATCAAAATTGCTTTACCGCCATCGACAATAATTTTTTTGATTGTTGGTAAGGATTCAGTAATTCTTGTATCATCAGTAATATTTAAATTTTCATCCAAAGGAACATTAAAATCAACGCGAACAAGAACACGTTTTCCTTTTAGGTTTACGTTATCAATTGATAGTTTATTCATTTTTCTTCCCTGCTAAATTTATTTTCATTTTTTAACTTAATGATTTAATAACAACCTTAAAGGACTGTGTGAATATTCAACATTACAAATCAACTCACCCTAAATCCCTCTCTTAAAAGAGAGAGGGACTTTTAAAACAGAGCCAAATAGCCCATTCTCTTTGTAAGAGAAGGGGTTGGAGATGAGTTCCTGTCTTTGAAAATCAATTTCTACACCGCCTCTAAAAGTCGTGGCAATTAAAAAAATTCAGAACATCAGTAATTAATAACTTATGTTACGCACATTTGATAAAAACCTTCGAGGTTTTCTGAAATAATTAAGAATTTTTCTATTATTTTAACAACATTATTGGCCAAACCTCGAAGGTTTCACAGATTTGCGTAAGGTAACTTAATAATAAAAAGGCGATCCTTTAAGATCGCCTTAAAGATTCTATTTACATCTTCGCGACTTTTAATAAAAGATCAACGCATCTGTTTGAATAGCCCCATTCATTATCATACCAACTTACAACTTTAAAGAAACGTTTTTCATCCTTAAAGTTATTTTGAAGTGTTGCTAATGAATCATAAATTGAAGAACGTTCATCGTGATTGAAATCAGTTGAAACTAATTCTTCATCGGTATATCCTAAAATTCCTTTTAGATAAGTTTTAGATGCTTTCTTAAGGAGCTCATCAATTTCTTTTATTGAAGTATCTTTTGTAGCTCTGAATGTTAAATCAACAACAGAAACATTTGCTGTGGGAACGCGGAAAGACATTCCTGTTAATTTACCTTTTACAGCCGGTAAAACTTCACCAACAGCTTTTGCAGCACCAGTAGTAGAAGGAATAATGTTAATTGCAGCAGCTCTTCCGCCTCTCCAATCTTTTTTAGAAGGTCCATCAACAGCTTTTTGAGTAGCTGTGTATGAGTGAATTGTAGTCATAATTCCAACTTCAACTCCGATTCCCTCTTTCAATAAAACGTGAACAACAGGTGCTAAACAGTTTGTTGTACAAGAAGCGTTAGAAATGATTGTATGCTCAGGTTTAAGTTCGCTATCATTAACACCCATAACAACTGTTTTTACATCACCTTTACCTGGAGCCGAGATGATAACTTTTTTTGCACCAGCGGTAAGATGTCCTTTAGCTTTTTCTGAGTCAGTAAAAAGTCCTGTGGATTCAATTACGAAATCAACTCCAAGTTCTTTCCAGGGAAGTTGTGAAGGATCTTTAGTAGCAAGAACACATTTAGTTTCTTCACCATTAATTACAAGAACATCATCATGTTCAAGATCAGCTTTACTTTTCTTTGAAGTAATCTCACCTTTAAAGGTTCCATGAACTGAATCATATTTTAATTGGTAAGCAAAATATTTAGCGTCATTTGTGATATCAACAAGAGCAACAAGATCAATCTCTTTACCTAAAACGCCTTTATCTGCCATTGCACGTAAAACGAGTCTTCCAATTCTTCCAAACCCGTTAATAGCTACTTTAACTGCCATTTTATAACTCCTTTAATATATTTAATCTTTATAAATAAGCCCGCACAAAATTAGTTAAAGAGTGTTTTATTATCAATTCAATTTTGTTCTTATGTGTGCATTTTAACACAATTATATCAACATTTTAAAATTTAAATAAGAGTAATTTTGAACTAAATCAACTATATTTGAGTTAAAGAAATAAACAGATAAAAAATAACAGAGGTTAATATGATATCAGAAAAAATGCAAAATGCTTTAAACAACCATTTAAATGAAGAATTCTATTCTTCATATTTATATCTTTCAATGGCGGCTTACTTTGAAGCTAAAAACCTAAAAGGGTTTGCTAACTGGTTTAGAATTCAAACTCAGGAAGAACATATGCACGGAATGAAATTTTTTGATTTCATTTTACAAAAAGGTGGAAAGGTAACACTTTCACAAATTGCTGCACCAAAAATTGAATGGAAAACAATTGCTGAAGTATTTAACGATACATTAGCCCATGAACAAAAGATTACAAGTCTTATTAACAAATTAGTTGAAGTTTCAATGTCTGAAAAAGATTATGCTGCACATACTTTCCTTCAGTGGTTTGTAACAGAACAAGTTGAAGAAGAAGCTAATGTAGAAGAGATAATTCAAAAAATTGAAATGATTGGTGATAATAAAAGCGGTTTGTTTTTGCTGGATAATGAATTGGGATCTAGAGTTGCAAGCCCTGCCGGCAAATAAAATTTTAATTTGAATTTAAAATAAAAAATCCTCTCAAAACTTGAGAGGATTTTTTTTTGATAATTATCAATGCTCAATTTCAGCCAAGGGCGTTGCGGTGTGCCTCATCGAATGAACTTTATTGGCAATTTCTATATTAACTTCTTTGCTAACTCTCTTTTCAAAATAATCTCTGAACCTTGTAACCATAAATCTAACAGGCCAGGCAGCAGCTTCACCAAGAGCACAAATTGTATTTCCTTCAATCTGGCTGGCAACGGTAACAAGTAAATCTAAATCACTAACAGAACCTTTTCCATCTAAAATTCTTTTAAGAATTTTTTCAAGCCAACCAGTTCCTTCACGACAAGGTGTGCATTGTCCGCAGCTTTCGTGGTGATAAAAATGTGCAATACGAGCTAAAACTTTTACAAGATCAGTATCTTCATCCATTACTATAATTCCACCCGTCCCAATAGATGATCCAGCAGCTTTAAGTGATTCAGCATCCATCTTTACACCTTCAAGCTGATCACCGCGCAATGGAGGCATAGATGAACCGCCGGGAATGACACAAAGAATTTTTTTATTTCCAATAACTCCGCCGGCATAATTATAAATTATATCAGTAAGTAAAGTACCGGAAGGTAATTCATAAACACCTGGTTTGTTAACGTGTCCGCTTACTCCAAATAAAATTGTTCCCGGATGTTTTGGTTCACCAATCTTTGCAAACCATTCCCATCCTTTATTTATAATTGGAGGAATATTTGTAATTGTTTCAACATTATTAATTGTCGTTGGACATCCCCATAAACCATTTTGAGCAGGGAAAGGCGGCTTTACTCTTGGATATCCTCTTTTCCCTTCAATAGAATTCATTAAAGAAGACTCTTCACCGCAAATGTAAGCACCAGCACCTTTGTGAATATAAATGTTGCAGAAGAATTCAGTACCGAATTTTTCTTTCATTGCTTCGCCAACATATCCGGCAGCATAAGCATCATCTAAAGCTTTTTGCATAAGCTTAATCCACTTGTGGTATTCACCTCGAATGTAGATGTAGGCAATCTTTGCACCAATTGCGTAACAGGTTATTAAAATACCTTCAATCAATTGATGAGGATTAAACTCAAAAATTTGTCGATCTTTAAAAGAGCCGGGTTCAGATTCATCACCATTAACACAAAGATATTTTGGTTTGTCCGTTGTTTTGGGCATAAAGCTCCATTTCAAACCTGCGGAGAATGCAGCGCCGCCTCTTCCGCGTAAACCAGATTTTTTAACCTGATCAATAATATCATCTGTTGATTGCGAAAAAGCTTTTTTAGCGGCAGTAAATCCACCATTCTGAACATAAACATCAAGAATGTGAATATCTTTTATATCTGGTAAAACTATTTTTTCCATTAAGCCCCCTCTTTCCCCCAAAGGGGGATGAAGGAATTTTTAATTAATAACAATTTTATTTAACTAATATTTTAACTTTAAATCAAACTATAAAAACTTGCTTTAAGTTTCATCAAAAGTCCTCTCCTCTGGAGATTCCGCCGACGGCGGATTAGGAGAGACTCTTTAATAACTCCTCAACTTTTTCTTTTGTAAGATTTTCATAATAATCTTCATTAACGGCTAACATCGGTGCTGTACCGCAACTGCCCATACATTCAACTTCTTCTATGGAAAATTCACCATCCGGTGTAACTCCCATATTATCAATATTTAATTTTTCTTTAATCTGTTTCCAAATTTCATAACCACCACGTAACATACAGGAAACATTTGTACAAACCTGAATATGATGCTTACCCATTGGTTTTTGATAATACATTGTATAAAAAGTTACAACTCCGAGTACTTCTTCAGCAGTCATTTCCAGAATTGTTGATACTTCTCGAATAACTTCATTAGAGATGTATCCATTTTGCTCTTGAGCAATATAAAGAGCTGCCATCACAGCGGATTTTTTATAGGGATATTTTTGTATCTCTTTATTTATTCGCTCTATGTTTTCGGGAGTAAATTTAAAATCCATAATAATATAAAATCGTTAATAAATTTTTTGTAATCCTAAACTAATAAGCATGGCTGCATTGATGAATGATTGCATGAAAAAAAATTAAGTTACATGCAACCATGCATTCATACATTCCTGCTTTTATGCATTTATTTATCTGCTTCTCCCATTATCGGATCGATGCTTCCAATGATTGCAACTACATCAGATATCATGCGCCCCTTTATTAAATGCGGTAACGATTGAATATGAATAAACGAAGGCGAACGGATTTTGCATTTCCAAGGATGTCCTTCCCCTTTGCTTACGAGATAAAAACCAAGTTCTCCTTTGGATCCTTCGATAGCATGATAAACTTCTCCAACAGGCGGATTGATGCCAAAATTAACAATCATAAAATCGTGAATAAGTTCTTCCATTCTTGAATAAACTTCAACTTTTTGTGGAAGTACTGATTTAGGAAGGTTTGCCTTTACTTCGCCTTGTGGCATTAATTGTAATACCTGTCTGATTATCTTTGCGCTCTCTCTAACTTCATCAGCGCGAACAAAATAACGGGCAAGTGAATCACCTTCTGTAAATGTTGGAATTTTAAAATCAACTTTATCATATTGTAAATATGGAGTTGCTCTTCTTAAATCAAACTCAACGCCGCTTGCACGCAAGTTGGGACCGGTATATCCATAACTTAAAGCATCTTCTTTAGATATTACTCCAATACCATCAAGACGTTCGATAAAAATTCTATTTGTGTTAAGAAGTCTTTCACATTCAGCTAAATTATCATCAAGCTGATCAACAAACCATTTTGCTTTTGCAAGTGCTTCCGGCTGTGCATCATTGGCAACGCCGCCAATACGTGTGTAACTGTTTGTAAATCTTGCCCCGCAAAGAATATCCCATATATCAAGAATTTTTTCACGTTCACGTAAAGTCCAAAGAAAAACTGTAAGCGCACCAACATCCATTGCAAAAGAACCTATCGCAACTAAGTGTGAGGCAATTCTTGCAAGTTCAGCTATCATCATTCTAATATATTGAGCACGAACCGGAACTTCAATTCCTGCTAACTTTTCAACAGCAAGCACCCATGCAACATTGTTTGCCATAGGAGAAATGTAATCTAATCGGTCAGTATGAGGAATAAATTCATAGTAACTCATGTTTTCAGCCATCTTTTCGTAACCGCGATGAAGATAACCAACATCGGGAACGCAGCCAATAACAGTTTCCCCATCAAGTCTAAGTAATAATCTTAAAACTCCGTGTGTGGCAGGATGTTGAGGACCCATATTTAGAATCATCTCATTTTCAAGAGCATCTTCAATTGTAATATCAGTATCCTCTAATAATCTCTGTAAGATTTTAGGGTGAACGTCATCTTTTGTTAATCTATCCATAAACTTTTATTTCTTTGGTAATGGTAATGATCCGGGAATGCCAAGAAGCGGAAATTCTTTTCTTAAAGGATAATATTCAAATTCTTCAGGCATATAAATTCTTCGCAGATCAGGATGATTGTTAAATTTTATACCATACATATCATACGTCTCTCTTTCCTGCCAGTTAGATGTTTTCCAAACTGATGAAACGGTATCGATTGCACAATCACTTTCATCAACATCAGCTTTTAAAACTAAGCGGAAATTATGTTTTAGAGAAAAGATATGATAAACAATAGTAAATCTGTTTTTGCGTTTTGCCCAATCTACTGCAGTAATATCTTCACAAAGTAAAAATTCTAATTCAGAATCTTCTTTTAAAAATTTGCAGATTGGATTAATAAATTTTTTGTTAAGCTTAATATTGAATTCACCACGGTATTCAGAAAACTCAAGTTCAGCTTCAGGAAAATTTGTTTGTAATTTTTGTGAGATTAATTCTTTTAATTCCATAATCAATTATTCTGGATTACATTCAATTCAGGAAGTTTTAAATTTTGAAAATCACGTGCTTTGGTTCTTCCAATTTTATCCTGAATCTGAATAAGAGCATTTAAAAGATTATCCGGGCGTGGAGGACAGCCGGCAACATAAACATCAACAGGAAGAAACTGATCTATTCCCTGCACAACAGAATAAGAACGATACATTCCTCCGCTTGATGTACAGGCACCCATTGCAATTACCCATTTGGGATCAGGCATCTGGTCATAAATTTTTCTAACGACGTGCGACATTTTGTAAGTTACAGTTCCGGCAACAATCATCAGATCACATTGGCGTGGAGTAAATCTCATAACTTCAGAGCCAAATCTTGCAATATCATATTTTGGATCTGCCGAAGCCATCATTTCGATTGCACAGCAGGAAATTCCCATTGGCATTGGGTAAACAGAATTTTTTCTAGCCCAGGCAACTATTGCATCAAGCTTTGTAACAAAAAATCCATCACTATTTAATTTTGCTTCTAATCCCATTTGAATCCGCCTTTTTTATAAACATATAAATAT
>OEIU01000150.1_pt1 | contig 71188 bp, 61 predicted proteins | sample 1539221 | NCBI WGS metagenome assembly OEIU01 (sample SAMN03792071, study PRJEB22550) | activated sludge metagenome | feature: wastewater treatment plant; material: activated sludge; isolation source: Wastewater treatment plant of a petroleum refinery complex | place: Argentina: Zarate | collected...
GCGCGCCGCGGAAGATGTACGGGAAGCACAGGACGTTGTTGACCTGGTTCGGGTAATCGCTGCGACCCGTTGCAATGATCGCGTCGGGACGCGCGGCCTTGGCTTCCTCCGGCAGGATCTCCGGCGTCGGATTGGCGAGCGCGAGGATCAGCGGTCGCGGCTTCATGTCCGCCAGCATGTGCGGCTTCAGCACGCCACCCGCGGAGAGGCCGAGGAACACGTCCGCATCCTTGATGACGTCGGCGAGCGTGCGCAGCGACGTCGGCTGCGCGAAGCGCGCCTTGTCGGGATCCATCAGTTCGGTGCGACCTTCATAGACGACGCCGGCGAGATCGGTCAGCCAGATGTTGCGGATCGGCAAGCCGACGTCGACGAGCAGATCGACGCAGGCTAGCGCCGCGGCGCCGGCGCCGCTGACCACGAGCTTCACCTGGTCGATGGGCTTGCCGACCACCGCGAGTCCGTTGAGCACCGCCGCCGAGACGATGATCGCCGTGCCGTGCTGGTCGTCATGGAACACGGGGATCTTCATCCGCTCGCGCAGCTTGCGTTCGACGGTGAAGCATTCGGGCGCCTTGATGTCCTCGAGATTGATGCCGCCGAAGGTCGGCTCCAGCGCCGCGATGATGTCGACGAGCCGGTCCGGATCGCGCTCGTTGATCTCGATGTCGAAAACATCGATGCCGGCGAACTTCTTGAACAGCACTGCCTTGCCTTCCATCACCGGCTTGGCGGCGAGCGCGCCGATGGCGCCGAGACCGAGCACGGCCGTGCCGTTGGTGATCACGCCGACGAGATTGCCGCGCGCGGTGTAGCGGAACGCATTGAGCGGATCGGCGACGATTTCCTCGCAGGGCGCCGCAACGCCCGGCGAATAGGCCAGCGCCAGGTCGCGCTGGTTGGTGATCTGCTTGGTGGGCGTGACGGAGAGTTTCCCCGGCGTCGGCAGTTCGTGATAGTCGAGCGCCGCCTGGCGCAGGTCTTCGCGGGTATCGGCAGGCAGGGCGCTGTCCTGACTCATCGGCGGTTCCGGGGATTCTTCGGGGGGGCGAAGTATGCCGGAAGCGGGGACTCGGCGTTGCTGACGCAGGCGCGATTGCGTCCCCTCCTCCGCGCAGCGGGGGAGGGACAGGGAGGGGGCGAAGCCAGGGGAAAACAAACCGCCCGGCACGCCCCCACCCCAACCCTCCCCCGCTGCGCGGAGGAGGGAGCCGGAGGAACTCAGAACGTGAAATTGAACTCCAGCTGCCAGCGATCGAAATCCGCCCGGTTGCCGACATCGACGTTGAACTCGGTGTCGTAGTAGTTGACGTTGACCAGCAGGTTCTTCATCGCCATCCAGCTCACACGCCAGGCATAACCGTCGTTGTCGGTCACGCCGCCGGCGAATTCCGAATCGGTCCAGTGGGCGAACAGTGCATCCTTTTCCACTTTCTGTTTCAGCACGCCGACGTCCCACTGTCCGACCTTGTTCGCCTTGCCGACGACCAGGCCGACGCTGTACGCGGTGTCGAGACCATTGTCGGCCTCGAAGTTGTGGCCGTAGTCGACGAACAGGCTCAGCGGCACGCCGGCGACGGGGAAACTGGTTTCCGCGAAGGCCTGGCCGATGTCGTAGTCGTAGAGATAGCGGGCAGTCGCGCCACTGCCGACGACGGTATTGCCGAATTCGTTGACGATGCTGTTGCCGAAGCCGGGGAAGCGGCCCTGTACGTCGTGGTAGTCCCAGTAGCCGATGCCGGCCTTGAGCTTCGCGACACCGAGCGTGCCGTCCCAGCCGACCTGTCCGCCGCGCAGTGTCGAGTCGCCGAGCACGGCGCGCTCTTCGAGCCAGAAATTGAAGGCGTTGGCGAAGATGCCGTGCGTGCCTTTGTAGTTCGCAGCGATGCCTTCGGGGCGGATTTCATTGTCGAAGAAGGCGCTGCGGCCCGGGCGCACATAGGGTTCGCGCATCTTGCCGGCCGTCAGCGCCAGCGAATCGAGCGCCTGCCAGGTCATGTAGCCGAGATCGAGTCCGATGTCCTTGCGCGCCTCGGCCTCGCCGAGGATCGCATTGCCGCCGCGCGGATCGCGTCCGCCGGTGCCGATGCCGATCTCGCCCTTGATCCGGTCGTTGACCTTGATGGCGGCGCTGAGACGCGCGCGGATGAGCTGGCGCGTGCGGTCGTTCGCAAGCAGCGAGTTGTCGGTGTTCTCGTGGCGGAAACGGAAATCGCCGCCGAGACGGATGCGCGAAGCCCATTCGTCGGCCGGCACGGCGGGTGCGGCGGCCGCCGGAGCCGCGGCTGCAGGCGGCGTCGGCGCGGCGGCGCGCAGCGTTTCGTTCTGTCGCGTCAGGTCGTCGACGCGCGCGGTGAGTTCGCGGTTGCGCTGCTCGAGCTGATCGAGGCGCTGGTTCATCTGTTCCAGCGCGCGGGCAACGGCATCGGGATCGCTGGCGGCAACGGACTCGAACGATGCGACGGCCAGCAGGCCGGCAGCGAGCCAGTGCGCGAGGTTGATCGCTGATCTCATTTCTACGACTCCAGGAAATTGCCGCGTCTCTCGGGCGCGGACGGATCTGCTGATCGCTTCATCGGCAGGCCCGGCACATCGCACACGTCAGCCGAGCCCGATTCAGAGTGCGCCTTAAGCGCGAGTACGGAAAGCCCCGAAGCGGCGGCGTGCACGCATCACGAAGCTGCGCCCGCAGGGACTTTCCGCATCAGGAGCAGCGCGATCAGGGTGACCAAGCCGGCGGCGGACTGGTAGTAGCCGACGGCCGACAGGCCGTGATGCGTCGCCAGCCAGGTGGCCAGGTAGGGCGCCAGCGATGCGCCGAGAATGCCGGCGAGATTGAAGGTGACCGACGCGCCCGTGTAGCGAATCGCCGTGGGAAAGAGTTCGCCGAGCGCGGTTCCCAGCGGACCGTAGGTCACCCCCATGACCGCCAGTCCCAGCGCCAGGAAGATCGTCGCATTGACGGAACCGCCGCCGAACAGCGGCTCGAACGTCAGCCCGAACAGCATCACGGACACGGCCGACACCATCAGGATGGCGCGTCGTCCGAAGCGATCCGCCAGCACCGCCGACAGAGGAATCGTCGCCGCGCAGAACAGGATGCCCACCATCTGCATGATCAGGAATTCCTGCCGGCTGTAGCCGAGTTCGGCCGTTCCCCAGCTCAGCGTGAAGACGGTCATCAGATAGAAGACCACGAACGTCGCGGTCGCGGCGAAGGCGCCGAGAATGAGTTCGCGCGGATAGTCGCGAATGACGGTCAACATCGGCACGCGCACCCGCTCGTTGTTCTCGATGGCGCGCTCGAAGGCGGGCGTTTCCGTCAGGCGCAGGCGCACGTACAGCCCGACGAGAACCAGCAGCGCGCTGGCGACGAACGGAATGCGCCAGCCCCACGCGAGGAACTGCCGTTCGTCGAGCAGGCCCGTGAGCAGCAGAAAGATCCCGGTCGAACAGATGAAGCCGATGGGCGCACCGAGTTGCGGAAACATGCCGTACCAGGCGCGTCGGTGCGGCGGCGCATTTTCCGTGGCGAGCAGCACGGCGCCGCCCCATTCGCCGCCGAGACCGAGCCCTTGGCCGAGACGGCACAGCGCCAGCAGCAGCGGCGCCGCGATGCCGATGGATTCATACGTCGGCAACAACCCGATCGCGACCGTCGACAGCCCCATGGTCAGCAGCGCAGCGACCAGTGTCGCCTTGCGACCGATGCGGTCGCCGAAATGCCCGAACAGCGCCGAGCCGACCGGCCGTGCGAAGAAGGCGAGCGCGAACGTCGCGAACGACTGCAGCGTCGCCGTGGCCGGATCCGCCGTCGGAAAGAACAGGTGCGGAAACACCAGCACCGCCGCCGTGGCGTAGATGTAGAAGTCGAAGAACTCGATGGTCGTGCCGATGAGACTGGCGAACAGCACCTGGCCCGGCGAGTTGCGGCGTGACTCGCCGCGGGTCGTGTCGATCATTCTTTGTAGGTTCCGCCATCGCCTGGCAATTTTGGCCCGGGAGATTCTGGCACGGATGGCGGCGCTAGCCGAAGCTCGCGAACGTGCGCTTCATGGCGTTCACGCGGGCAAGGTAGCCGCGCACGTCGTGATCGCCGCAACGCTGGCCGGGCGTCAGGCGCAGACCGCGCGCCGCGTAACGATTGCCGGCGCCCGCACCGCAGAGATGAATCACGGCGGCCAGATCCTGCTTCTGCTCGGCGCTGGCGCTGCGGATGCCCGCCCGTCGCAACGCCAGCGAGACGCGGCTGTCGAGATAGGCCGATGTCATTTCGACGGCATGGCTTGGGATGACCCGCATGTACAGGCTGTTGAACCAGCAGGTTTCCCACCGGTCCCAGGCGCCGTCCTCGACCACGCGGTGATCGTGGATGCACAACCTCCGCGCTTCGTCGAAGGTGCCGTCCGTGATCTGGTACATGCCCACCGCGCTCGACGCCGGCCGGTAGACCTCATAGGGCTTGTGCGACCACGACCAGCGCCAGTACGTCCGCACGATCGGATTGCCGGAGCCTTCCACCTGCGCCAACGCCGCCAGGAACTGCGGCGAGATCGCCGCGGTGGAATGCCTGCGGAAGATCGGCGCGTACTGCGCCCAGGTTTCGCGCGGCGATTTGTAGAGCGTGCCACTGACCGGAAAGAACAGCTCCGAGGGCTTGCGGACGACCTGGTACAGCCAGTTGCTCGTCAGCCAGAACAGGCCCAGCGCCACGAGGGCCACGATGATCTGCATGGCGCCCGGCATGTGTCGGAAGTTCCGCCACAGTTTCCGCCGGGTCGCGGGAGCGGGCCAGAAACGCGGGATGCGGAATGTTCGCTTGCGACGTCCGGAACTGCGGCGGGCGCGGGATGACCTGGTTCTTGGCATTGAACGGGAATGATGCCACGCGGACCGGAGGGACTACCTTTGATGAATCAACGCCCGCGGCAAATCCAGCCTCGACCTCGTCGCTGCTGTTGGTATAGTCCCGGCGACGACACAACAAGGCTCAGGGGGTTTGAACCATGGACTTGCTGACAATCGTGATCGTTCTGGCCATCGGCGCGACGGTGGCCACCATGTTCATCGGGCTGCTCGCCATGTCCGGCGGCGGCAGCGCCGACAAGGAATTCAGCACGCCGCTGATGTGGACCCGCGTGGGGTTCCAGGCATTGACGCTGGTGCTGCTGGTCGTCGCGGTGATGATGAGATGAGGCTCTGACGTCGCGAACCGGGGCCGCGGGATCGGCAGGCCCCGGTTCCGCCCTGTCCGCCGCCGGCGGGCTGGCTTCCGCCAATTATCATATTTATCATAGCGGCCGCATGACCAAGGCCGCCTTCATTGCCGGGGACTGGGGAACGACGAATCTGCGTCTGTTCCTGGTCGACGATGACTCGACCGTCCGGGCCGCGGCCGATGGCCCCGGCGTGGCGCAGGTGCCGGGGCGATTCGACTCCGTGCTGACTGAACTCACGTCCTCCTGGCGGCAGGAACATGGACCGCTGCCCGTCATCCTGTGCGGCATGGTCGGCTCGACCATCGGCTGGATGAACGTGCCGTATGTCCCCTGCCCTGCCCCGCCGGCGCGAATCGCCGGCGCCATGGCAAGCATTGCAGAACGGTCCGTCTTCATTGCGCCGGGACTGTCGTGCCGCAACCGGTACGGCGCACCCGACGTGATGCGCGGCGAAGAAACCCAGATTCTCGGCGCACTGCATCAGAACCCGTCACTGGCTCGCGGTCGTCATCTTCTGTGCCTGCCGGGCACGCATGCCAAGTGGGTCGTGCTGCGCGACAGCTCCGTCGAGGAGTTCCTGACCGCCGTCACCGGCGAACTGTTCGCGGTCATCGATCAGCACAGCGTGCTGGTGCGCGCCGGCGATCGCCCCGCGGGCTTCGACGAAGCGGCTTTCGATGCCGGCGTGCAACGCGCCTTGAGCCATCCGCAGGCGGCCCTGGTGCACCTGCTGTTCGAATGTCGCAGCCGGCAGGTGACCGGCGATCTCGCGCGCGAGCAGGCGCCCGATTTTCTGTCGGGACTGCTCATCGCGCACGACGTGCTCGGCGCGTTGCGCCTGTTCACGGACGTCGCGACCGGGGACAGTCCGGTGACGATCATCGCCAATTCGAGCCTTGCGGAACGGTATCGACGGGCGCTGCAGGCGCTGCGCATGAACACCGCCATCGTCGACGGCTCGCAGGCTTCGCTCGGCGGGCTGACACTGTTGCACTCGATCCGCTTTTCCACCGGTGGCGTCCATGCCGACTGATCTGCTGAATTCCCTGCCGCTGGTCGCCATCCTGCGCGGCCTCGCACCCACGCGCGCCATCGAGGTCGGCGAGACGCTTTTTTCCGCAGGGCTGCGCGCCATCGAGGTGCCGCTCAATTCGCCGCAGCCTTTCGACAGCATTCGCGCGCTGAGCAACCGCTTCGGCGACACATGCCTGTGCGGTGCCGGCACGGTGCTGAGCATCGACGACGTACAGAGGACCTTCGATGCCGGCGGCCGGCTGATCGTCTCGCCCAATTGCGATCCGCAGGTCATCGCCGCGGCATTGCGTCTCGGCATGACGGCACTGCCCGGCGTCGCCACGGCGACGGAAGCCTTCGCAGCGATCGGCGCCGGCGCCACGCGCCTCAAGCTGTTTCCCGCCGCGACCTACGGCAGTCGCCATCTGAAGGCATTGAAGGATGTGCTGCCGTCGAACGTCGGCGTGATGCCGGTCGGCGGCGTCGGCGCCGACGACATTGCCGAATGGCTGAAGGCCGGCGCCGCGGGCTTCGGCTTCGGCTCGGAACTGTTCAAGCCTGCATACACGCGCGAAGAGATCGCAGAGCGCGCGCAACGTGTCGTCGCAGCGTATCGCGCTGCAGCCGGCCCGCACTGAACGACAACAGGAGCGGGTCATGGTGATCCGCTCACGACAACCGTTGGGGGATCATCGTGACGCTGTCTACTCTCGATATCGCCATCGTGGCGATCTATGCCGTGGGCATCTTCATCCTCGCGCAATGGGTTTCGCGCGAGAAAGGCCAGCACGAGAAGAATGCGCAGGATTACTTCCTCGCGAGCCGCGCCCTGCCCTGGTGGGCCATCGGCACTTCGCTGATCGCCGCCAACATCTCCGCCGAACAGATCATCGGCATGTCGGGCTCCGGCTACGTCATCGGCCTCGGCATCGCCTCCTATGAATGGATGGCGGCGCTGACGCTGATCATCGTCGGCAAGTACTTCCTGCCCATCTTCCTCAAGAACGGCATCTACACGATGCCCGAGTTCCTGGAGAAACGTTACAGCCCCGCCGTGCGCAACGTCATGGCCGTGTTCTGGCTGGGCGTGTACGTGTTCGTCAACCTGACATCGATCCTGTGGCTCGGCGCCACGGCCGTGCACACGGTGACGGGCGTCGAGATCCAGACGGCGCTGATCGCGATAGGCATCTTCGCCGGCGCCTATGCACTCTACGGCGGACTCAAGGCCGTCGCGCTCACGGACGTGATCCAGGTGACGCTGCTGGTCCTCGGCGGCCTGCTGATCAGCTACATCGCGCTCGACAGGATTTCGGATGGTGCAGGTGTCTTCGCCGGCTTCAACCTGCTGCTCACGCAGTTCCCCGAGAAGTTCGACATGATCCTGTCGGCCGACAATCCGAACTACAAGGACCTGCCCGGCCTGTCGGTGCTGCTCGGCGGCCTGTGGGTGATGAACGTGTCCTACTGGGGCTTCAATCAATACATCATCCAGCGCGCGCTCGCTGCCAAGAGCGTGCGCGAGGCGCAGAAAGGCATCGTGCTCGCCGCCTTCCTGAAGCTGCTGATGCCACTGATCATCGTGCTGCCAGGCATCGCCGCGCTCGTGCTCGCACCGAACCTGGCGCGCCCGGACGAAGCCTATCCGCATCTCATGGCGCTGTTGCCGACCGGCATTCTCGGCCTGGTGTTCGCCGCGCTCGTCGCCGCGGTGATCGCCTCGCTCGGCTCGAAGATCAATTCGATCGCGACCATCTTCACGATGGATCTGTACCGCTCGGTGCGCCCGCAGACTTCGCAGCGCGACCTGGTGCGCATCGGCCGCATCGCCGCCGTGATCGGACTGATCGTGGCGATCTTCTCTGCCCGCCCGCTGCTCGGCAGCTTCGACCAGGCCTTCCAGTACATCCAGGAGTTCACCGGATTCTTCACGCCCGGCATCTGCGTGATCTTCCTGCTCGGCATGTTCTGGGAACGCACCACGGCCGCCGCCGCGCTCGTCGCCGCCATCGCCTCGGCAGCATTGTCATTGGCATTCAAGCTCGCGCTGCCCGAAGTGCCGTTCATGAACCGGGTCGGCTACGTGTTCCTGCTGTGCTTCGCCATCGCCATCGTGCTGTCGCTGCTGCAGCCGAAGCGCACGGCCGCGCTGCGCGTCGAACTCAAGGACATCGACTATTCGACGAGCCGCGGCTTCAACATCGCCGCGCTGATCGTGATCGCCATCCTGACGTTCCTGTACTGGCGGTTCTGGTAAACAAGGACTCGCGCTCCCTCTTCCTGCTCTTCCTGTGGGGCCGGCTTCAGCCCAATGGCACTGCATTAAGGATTTTTCTGCGTTGATCGCCTCTCGTCTGATCCCCTCCTCCGCGTAGCGGGGGAGGGTTAGGGTGGGGGCCTCAACGCAAACTGCGCTGCCCGGTTTGACACCCCCATCCTGTCCTTCCCCCGCTGCGCGGAGGAAGGGACGCTCAATTCGACCTCATCTCAATCATTTGGCGCTTAATGCAACACCATTGGGCTTCAGCCGGCCTCTTCTCTTTTTCTTCATCCATCACCGGACCCACCGCCGCAGTGAGTGTCGGTGCCGAGGGGCTTTGCTGGACCGTCGCGCGCATGGATGCGCGCGCCGGAGCCTACATGGATGTATTACGGCGTTCCAGCAAAGCCCCTCGGCACCGGCGCTCACGGCATCGTGCGCACTCCGAAGACCCCCTCCCTGACCCTCCCCCGCCATCGCGGAGGAGGGGAAGAAAACCATCTTGCATACAGCCGCGCGCCGCGCTTTCGCATTCCCTGAGCGTCGATGGAGAATGCGCCAGCTCCCTCATCTGCCGCTTCGAGGTCCCATGCGCTTCACTCCGGCTGCACTCGTCCTTGTGCTCTTCTCATCCCTCGCCACCGCCGCACCGGCCGAGGCCCCCTCGCGCAGATTCGAGGGCCGCGACCTGTTCGGACTGCAGGTCGCTGCCGATCCGCAGATCCGGCCCGACGGCCGCTTCGTCGCGTACACGCGCATTTCCTACGACGTGATGACCGATCGCGCACGCCAGTCGATCTGGCTGATCGACGTCGACAGCGGCACGCAGGTCCCCGTGGTCGCAGGCGGCGGTTCGCACTCGTCGCCGCGCTGGTCGCGCGACGGCAAGCGCCTCGCGTATGTCTCGACCTCGGACGAGGGTCGGCCGCAGCTGTTCGTACGCTGGATGGAAACGGGTCAGTCGGCCCGCCTCGCCGAACTCGTCGATGCCCCGGGCGACCTCGCCTGGTCGAACAACGGCAATGCGATCGCCTTCACGATGTTCGCCCCCGACGACAAACCGGACCTGGGCGAAGCGCCGCCGAAGCCCGAAGGCGCGCAGTGGGCCGCACCGCTGCAGGTGATCACCGACATCACGTATCGCGCGGACGGCGCTGGCTATCTGAAGCCCGGGTATACACATGTGTACGTCGTGCCCGCGGACGGCGGCACGCCGCGCCAGCTCACCTTCGGCGCATTCAACGAAAATGGCCCGCTGGCCTGGTCGCGCGATGACGCGCATCTCTACTGCTCCGGCAATCGCAACGACAACTGGCAGCGCGAACCGGTCAACACCGAGCTCTATCGCATCACCGTTGCCGACGCGCGCATTCAGGCCGTCACCAACCGCGTCGGCCCCGATGCCGCACCGAGCATATCGCCGGACGGCTCGAAGCTCGCCTACCTGGGCTTCGACGACAAGCTGATGGGCTACAGCAATGCGCGCGCCTACACCATGGCCGTCGACGGCGGTGCGCCGCAGTCGCTGAGCGACGGACTCGACCGCAGCATCGACGCGCTCGCCTGGAGCGGCGACAGCCGCAGCCTCGTGATTCAGTACGACGACGAAGGCCGCACGCGACTCGCACGACTGACGTCGAACGGCCGCATCGAGCCGCTGGCCGACAACCTGAGCGGCGCCGGCCTCGATCGCCCGTACACCGGCGGCGCGTTCAGTGTCGCGAACAACGGCGCCGTCGCGTTCACGGGCGGCACCGCACAGCGTCCGTCAGATGTGTTCATCGAAAGTCGCGGTCGCGTGCGCCAGCTGACGCATCTGAACGACGCCTTCCTCGGCGCCAAGACACTCGGCGACGTGAAGCCGCTGGCAGTGAAGTCGAGCGTCGATCAACGACCCATCGGCGCCTGGCTCGTGACGCCGCCCGACTTCGATCGCACCAAGAAATATCCGCTGATCCTCGAAATCCACGGCGGACCCTATGCCGCGTACGCGCCGCTGTTCTCGACCGACTACCAACTCTACGCAAGCGCCGGTTACGTCGTGCTCTACACCAACCCGCGCGGCTCGACTTCCTACGGCGAGGAATTCGCCAACCTCATCCAGCACGCGTATCCGAGCCAGGACTACGACGACCTGATGAGTGCCGTCGACGCGGCCATCGCCGAAGGCTATGTCGATGCGAACAACCTGTTCGTCACCGGCGGTTCCGGCGGCGGCGTACTCACGGCCTGGATCGTCGGCAAGACCAACCGCTTCACGGCCGCGGCGACACAGAAGCCCGTCATCAACTGGGCCAGCACGGTGCTGACGACCGACATCACCACTTACATGCCGAAGTACTGGTTCGCCAGGCTGCCGTGGGAAGAACCCGAGAGCTACTGGGAGCGCTCGCCGCTGTCGCTCGTCGGTTCAGTGACGACGCCCACGCTGGTCGTCGTCGGCGATCAGGATTTCCGTACGCCCGTCAGCGACTCGGAGCAGTACTACGCCGCACTGCAGCTCAAGGGCGTACCGACCGCGCTGGTGAAAGTGCCCGGCGCCTCGCACGGCGGGCTGACGGCAAGACCCTCGCAGTCCGCCGCGAAGGCCAGCGCGATATTGGCGTGGTTCGAGAAGTACCGGAAGAAGTAGTCCCTCCGTGTGCTCTTCGAGCATCAGCCGGAAGGGCGCATGGCTGACCAGCACCTCGCAACTATCTTGAGACCAGCTCGCAGGAAGCGCATGAAGAACACGTACTCGTCACCCATCGCGCCGTTCGCGACGATTCTCGCGGTCGCGATCATTCTCGTGTGGTGCGTCGTTGCGCTGCTGCTCGACCAGCACCTTCTAGCGGCCCAGAAATCGAAATTGTTGATGACCGTGGGGGCCGCGGATGGAGAGTTGCTCTCCAATGGACAATGGTGGCGAATCGTCACATCCCAGTTCTTGCATGTGCATTTCCTGCACATGCTGTTCAATGCCGGATGCGTAGTAGTCATCGGCTCCTTCATCGAGAAGCGGTACGGATGGTGGAGCGTTGCAGCAGTGTATTTTTGCGGCGGCTCCATCGGCCAGATTGCAAGCGTCGTTTCCTACCCGGATCTCGTCAGCTCTGGCGCATCGCAAGCATTGATGGCGCTTTGTGGAGCGGCGCTCCTGATTGAGACCGCCCGTAGTCCCAAGCTGCTCGTCCTTGCAATCATTGCGATCCAGGTTGCGCTGGACGTTTATGTCGCACAGAAAGTCAAAGCAGGACACAGCTTCGGATTTCTCGGCGGCCTGCTGGCTGGTTCCGCTCTTTTGCTTTTCCGCGGTTCGCAATCAATCTCAGAGCCGAGCAAGCCCATGCAGCCGACGTGCGAAGACGCACGGACTGATGGGCGACGTTAGGCGATGACGGAACGAGTGCTGATGGTTTGGGATATCGCGGTGGGCGCATTACTTCGATTGCGAATCTGACAGGGCGTCTGGTGACTACACCGATGCGCTTCGCCTTATCTGGCGGCGAAATCGTCACGAATCCGCAAGAGTACGGTCCAGATTCGCCGCCGACTTGCAGTCAAGCACAGTGAAACCGTTCTGGCGCAACTGGGCAATCTCCTCCGCTGTCGGAACCTTGACCGTGCTCCGAATACTCATATCCGGAGTGACTGCTGCCAGGCTTGCCAGCCTGTCGATGCTGCCGGGAATGAAATAGGACGAGTTGTAGAAGTTCGCTTCGAGCTGCCCACCGACAAGGCGCACGGCGACGAAGGCACACGTCGATATCGACGATACCGTCGCCCTTTCGCCGCCGCTACCGATCTCAAGAGTGATGTAGTCAGATCCCATTGGTCCTCGGCGATATAGATAGAATCCGCCTTGCTGACCGGCATTCGAAAACGCCAGCAATTCCTTGTCCGGGCGGGGCGGCTCCTGCTGGCGCGCGCAAGAACACAGCGCCAGGACGCAAAGACCATAGGCAGTTGGAAACCAGCCGCGATTGCGCATTGCCTTCCCTCGTCAATATTCGGATAGCATCGTTGACCGACCAACATCGCGCAATTACCTTGAGACAGGCCGCAGGTCGCCGCGGTCGATGTATAAGTTGGGAGATAGAGAGTAAGGAGGTTGATTGCCATGAACACCAGCGATATCAAACCCCAGTTCGAGGCGGTGACACCTCGTCTGCCGGTCGCGAATGTAGAAAAGGCCCTGGCATTCTACGTGGACCAACTTGGGTTTCAGGTGGGATGGAAATGGGGCAATCCGGTCACGCACGGAAACGTATGCCGCGATTCCATTAGCCTCGATTTGATTTCGGCGCCCGAGGGGCGACACGGAACGGCGATGGCGTACGTTCAGCTCAGCGGCGTCGATGCATACTTTTCAGAATTGAAGGGAAGAGATCTCGGCGTAAGCAAACCGGAAGATCGGCCGTATGGAATGCGGGATTTCGAGGTCGTCGACCCAGACGGCAACCGGCTCGCTTTCGGCGAACCAACGGTCAGCTAGCAACGCAATGTAGCGTCCAACAACACGCTCGCGGCACAGCGTGGGCGTCAGGACCCGGAATGCAAATTCGAGAAGCGACCGTAGAGGACATTCCGGCGATGCACCGCATTCGCCTGTCCGTGCGCGAGAACACGCTGCCCTCACCTGATCTCATTACACCAGTCCACTATGAAAAGGCTTTGGCCAATGGCTGCGGCTGGGTGGTTGAGTCAGACTCAAGAGTCGTCGGTTTTGCCTTCGGCCTGAGCACCGGTAACGTTTGGGCGCTCTTCGTGGATCCGTCATACGAGGGGCGCGGTTACGGCTCGGCTCTACACGGTGTGTTGGTGGCATGGCTGGAGCAGCATGCGCAGCAACCAATCTGGCTGTCTACCAGTCTGAATACCCGAGCAGAGGCGTTCTATCGCGCGCGAGGATGGCAGGACTGCGGCATCGTGGCATCCGGAGAGCGGCGTTTTGAGTGGGCTAAGCCCTAATCAGAGAAGCAGAGGTCGTTCGTATGAATCTTGGAGCTGCTCGCGTGTTCGTTCGGGACTTTGCCGAGGCAAAGGCGTTCTACTCCCAATGCCTGGGCCTGACGGTCGAAGCTGCGGACGAAGAGCATGGCTTCTGCATGTTTGACACCGGCGCCGCAAAACTCATCGTCGAGGCGGTTGGTAACGAAGACAAGGAAGGCCAGGAACTGGTAGGTCGCTTCACCGGGCTCTCGTTTCCGGTGGAGGACATTCAATCCACGCATCGCCAACTTTGCGCTGTCGGCGTGAAATTCAGCGGTGCTCCGGAACAGCAGTACTGGGGCGGCTGGCTTGCAACATTCAAAGATCCGTCAGGCAATGGTCTTCAGCTCGTTCAGGAACCGGCCCAGTGAATTGCTGCACGCGGCGCGCGAAACGCGCTCGCGTGAGCAATGCGCCGGGCGCGAGAGGACGCGATGATCAGGCCTTACCGTGAATCGGATGTCGAAGCCGTGGCACTGTTGTTCACGGATTCGGTCCACCGTCTCGCTGGCAGCCACTACGATGCAAGTCAGCGCGCCGCATGGGCACCTTGCCCACCCGATCTGAACAGCTGGACGCGGCGGCTGGCTCATCTGAAAACGCTGGTCGCTGAAGTAGATGGGAAAATCGCAGGCTTCATCTCGTATGAGCAGAACGGACACATAGATCTGCTCTATACGTCCTCCGTGTATTCGCGTCGTGGGATTGCCTCGGCATTGTGCGGCGAGGTTGAGGAAAAGCTGCTTCGTGACGGCACGTCGGCGCTCTCCACAGAAGCGAGTCTTGTCGCGCGTCCCTTCTTTGAGCACCGTGGCTTCCAGGTCACTGAAGAGCAGTGTGTCCAAGTACACGGCGTTGCATTTCGGCGGTATGCAATGAAAAAGCCACTTATCGCCCCACCAATGCTTGCAGGTAGCACGTTCAGCCCAACGCGCGCTTGAAGCACCGGCGTGCTGCCGCAGAGGAGAAAAACGCATGAGCATCGAGGTTCGAGGAGTCTGCCCGCTGCTTCAGGTCTTCGACATGCCGACATCGCTCCGCTTCTACCGCGATGTGCTTGGCTTCGAGATTGTCCAGACCTCGCAGCGTGACGGAGATCGGTTCGACTGGGGCCTGTTGCGACTCAACGATGCGGAAGTGATGCTCAATACCGCTTATGAGCAAGAGCATCGTCCAGGCCAGCCGGAGTCGGCCCGGACCAAGGCGCACAGCGACACGGTCCTGTACTTTGGCTGTCCCGACGTTGACGCGGCTTATCGCCATCTGCGCGCTCACGCGGTAGACGTGAAGGAACCACAGGTCGCGTCCTACGGCATGAAACAGCTGTACGTCCGCGATCCGGACGGTTATGAACTGTGCTTTCAGTGGCCGGCGGCATGACACGCAACGGCGAAGCGCTGCCGAGCAGGTTTCAGGACATCGACTGAACCGGCCACACAGACAGGTCTTGGAACGGAGGGCAGGCACACGCCCGCCCTCCCCGGCAGCTCAACGCACCGAACCTCTGCGGAAGAGATTGACGATGGCGAGCAGGATGATCGCGCCGCCGAGCGACACCAGGAACGTGCCGACGCTGACGCCTTTGTTGATGGTGCCGATGCCCAGCATGGGCGAAATGATGAAGCCGGCCAGCAGCGCGCCGACGATCCCCACGATGACGTTCAGCAGGATGCCCTGCTGCGCGTCGGTGCGCATGATGATGCTGGCGAGCCAGCCCACCACGCCGCCGACGATCAACCAGACGATGATGCCCATGAGCCGCTTCTCCTGTTTTATGGATGGAGTCGATCACCGGAAAAAGTGACCGGGGCAGCTTGGGTGCGGGTCGGTTGACCCGTCAATGCGTAAAGCGTGAAACCAGTTTCGCGATGACGGCGCGACGTGGATTTTTCGGCAAATAGCGGACCGTGACCTGCGTTCCGACCGCGGGCAGCGAAGGCATGTCGCCGTCGAGGACGCGGCGGTCGGTGTGACAGCAGCGCACCAGCGCCGCCGCTCCTTCCGGCTGGTATTCGAAATAGATGCGCGGGAAGGCGCCGGCCACCGGCGGCCGCCACACACGGACGATGCGCCCTTCGGCCACCCGCCCTTCCCGGACGATCTGCTGCGCCGTGAGCAGTCCGCGGACGGTCAGTTTTCCGGACAGGATCATGGCGAGCACGGCGCCGCCGCAGAAAGCGATCAGGGATGGCAGTTCGATGGGCATGGAAGGATTCGCGCGGGAACGATCGACGCGACCGAGATTGCCTGCGCCGGCGGGCGCGGGTCGTGCGACAGATCACGAATTTCCGGCTTTAAGGAGATGCCTTGTCCGGAAGGTCGAGCGGATTCCCGGCGGGGCAATCCGGCAGGCGATCGTTCGCCGGCATCGCCTCGTCCAGTTCGTCCGCCAGTGCGGTCGGCACGAGGATCTCGACCCGGCGGTTGAGCGCATCGGCCTGGGCCGATGAAGAGAAATCCTCGGGCCGACGCTTGCCGAGACTCACGATCTCGATCTGCCGGCGCTCGAAACCGGCGCGCACCAGCACGTCCCGCAGCGATTCGGCACGACGCATGGCCATGACGTCATTGGAACGGCAGGTGCCGGCGCGATCGGAATGACCGACGACCACGACGCGCTCCGGTTGCAGTTGCCGCAGGCGGCGCGCGAACTGGGTCGCCTCGCCGGCGGCACGGCCGTGCAGTTCGGTATCACCGGCGCAGAAACGGAAGATCCTCGCCGCCGCACGCAGCGCGGGATCGGAATACGTCGCGACCGCGGGGCTGCCCCTGGGCACCGCACCGTCCCAGGCCGCTTCGGTCGGCTCTTCCATCGCCGGCGCCGCCTGCGCTCCGGTGGTGTCCTCGTGAAAATCGAGCAGCTGGCCGCGCAGCGCCGCGACGCCGCTGTCGGAACAGCTGTCGGCCAGCAGTTCGCGAGCCGCCGCCAGATCGGGTCGCGGCCGCTGGCCTGTCTTCGGATCGATCGGCCGGCGCAGCAGTCGGGAAGCCTGCGTGAGCTGCACCGCCACGCCGAGCGCCGTCTCGGCGTAGTGCTCGGTGAGTTTTCCGATCACGTCGTCGCCCTGGAGATCGGGCACGCGCCCCTGCATCAGCAGCAGTCGTCCGATGTCGTTGCGCAGATGCCCCTCGGCATCGCTGATGAGACGCAGCGCCTCGACGTCGATGTCGGTGTCCGGCGCCGTCACGCGCACGATCACCGGCTCGGCGACGACGGCGGCAACGTCCTCGCCGAGATTCAATCGCGCACGCACTTCGTACTCGCCGGCGACCGGGAACGTCCAGGCGTCCTTGTCGAAGAAGATCGGCACGGTCTGTTCCGTTCGTTCGCCGGGCGCCAGCATCGCCTGCGCATCGTCGATCGGATCGAACCAGGCGATCGGTTCGATCGTGTTCCAGTCGCCGCCGTCGGCGCGGCGCACTTCGATCGTCAGCAGGCCATAGCCCGGCGTCAGTCGCCCGACGAGCGGCAGCGTCCGCTCGCCGCGATTGATGGCGATGACGCGGATCGCGACCGGATACCCGAGCGGATACGGCGCCGTCATGGCCTGCAGCGTGACGCTGACATCGGGCGGCGCAATTTCATCTGCCGCTTCCGCTTCCTCGTCGGTCTCCGCAGCCTGCGCCTGCGGAAAGCCCAGCAGTCCGCGGAAACGAAGCATCGCCAGACGCCATCGCGGCGTCTGCGGCGGCACCACGATGGCGGCGCGCACATCGCCGCAGGTCGACGGCGAACCGACCAGAAACGGTGAATTGCCGGGGCCGGGCAGCACACGCGATGCCGGAGCGCTCTGGAAGAACTCGATCGTCGATGGACTGAGCGACATCAACGGCTGCTCGCGCAGGGTCCAGTGCTGGCGATTGGTGTGGTCGGAGATGCAGCGCGTCGGCGCCTCGATGGTCAGCCGCTCGTCCGGCATCTGCACGGCCTGGCCGTGCCGGCGATTCAGAGCGTGCAGCATTTCATGGATGAAGGTGCGCAGCTGCAGCAGCGACACGGCGTCGGGCTCGTGTTCGCTGAACCGTCGCATGATCTCCGCGGGCGCCACGGCGAAACCCGTTCGATCCGCCGCATCGAACATGAGGCCGAACAATGCTTCGCCGCTGTCCGACACGATCGCGGGCGCCAGCATCGCATACAGATGCGCGTCGGCACCGGCTTGCGGCGTGCGCGTGCGCCACTCCTGCGCGTAGGCATAGAGGTCGGCGCGATCCAGTTTTTCATTGGCCGCCAGCGGCAGATCGCGCGCCTGCGGACGCACGCGCACGTCGATGCCACCCGACCCGATCACCGAGGCGACCGACACCTCGCCATCGGGCGTGGCTACCTGCAATTCCATGGGTTCGACGCGCTCGAAGCGGTCCAGCTCCAGATCCAGGGCGAAGCGCTGTCGCGCGCAGGCCGGATCGGCACAGGCCGGCTGCGGACCGAACCAGGCCCAGAGAAAGAAGCACAGGACCGCGAGGACGGCGGCGCTGCTGACGACGGAAACGACGTTGCGAAATCTCATGATGCGAAATGCCGCCGGGACGCGGCGCGTTCCCTGTCGGGCAGGCGGAACGCAGCGTGCAGCACGGACTCAATGCAGCGCGGCGAGAATCCCGTCTTCGTCGTAGCCGTGGATGATCGTGCCGCGCACGTCGATCACCGGAACGCCATTGCCGCCGAGTTCATCGTAGCGGGCGCGGCCTTCGTCCGATTTCTCGATGTCGTACTCGACGTACGCCACGCCCTGCTCATCGAACAGCTCCCGGGTCTTGCGACAGTAGCCGCACCAGGACGTCGCATACAGGATGACATCGCCGCTGCCGGTGACTGCCGGTTCGCCGTCGAAGAAACGGTCGATGCGGTCCCAGTTGAGCCACAGGCCGAGCGCGAGCAGACAGACGACGAGGGTTCTCATGGGCTGCGATTCTACCCCTCTCGATCCTCCGGCCGCTCGACCCGATACCCGGCCGCCGCCAGAATCGACAGCGCGCCGCCGCGCTTGGTCAGCAGGTAGATCGGCAACGCCGCGAACGTCGTGCGGTTGCGATTCAGGGCACGCTCGAAGTTGGCGGCCAGGCGGGTGTCTTCGTTGCGGATGATGCGCGCCACTTCCTCGTCCGAGAGAAAGGGCCAGCTGCGCGCGAACGCGGCAGCATAGGACTCATCGCTCGGCGCCAGCTGCATGAGCGTTGCCAGATCGCCATCGGCCCAGGCATTCGCCCGTCGGCTCGACATCGCCAGATCGGCTTCGAGGCGATCCATGGTCTGCACCAGAAAACGCACTCCGGCTTCGCGCGATTCGCGCTGACTGATCTTCTCGTGCGATTCGCGCTCGACTTCGAACTGCTGCCGTCGCACCGGCACGCCGTACAGACGCGCGAGTCCGTGGATCGAGCGCCAGACATCGTCAGTCGATGTCAGCCCCGCGTGCTCGTATGCGCCCGCCTGCAGGAACAGCGCCGCCGCAGCGGGCAGCAGCTGCTCGGTATCCAGGCGCGGATCGATGTATCGGTCGCGCATCGCTATCCAGCGTCGATAGACCTTCTTCGGCAATGCACGCCGCAGCGACTGCGGCTCGATCGGCTGCAGGCCCGTGGTGCGCAGCGATACCGAGTAGGCCCCCAGCACTTCGTCCGAAGCCGCGATGGCCGCTTCGACTTCGGCCGAGCGCCACTTCATGTGCTGCGGCAGAGGCGTCTGCGTCCCGAGGATCCACAACGTGCCGTGTTCGCTCGACACCCGCCACAGTCGCGGACCGGGCCGTTCGGCGACGACGGTCACCTGCGCCGAAGGCGGCGGCACGACGTCGGCCGCGTGTACGGCGGCGGCGAGCAGCGCGATGGATGAAATGGCGATGGCCCCGCAGTTCATGCTTGCACAGGCTTTCAGATTCAAAGGCTTATGGAATGGTTGATTTTCAAATGAGAATCATTATCATTTGATGTCGAGGGTAAAGCCATGATCAAGACACTGACATTCACCACCATGCACATCAGCATCGCCTTCACGGTCGTCTACCTGATGACCGGCAGCGTGATGGTCGGCGGCGCGGTCGCGCTGATCGAGCCGCTGTGCAACTCGGTCGGGTATTTCTTCCATGAGCGCGTGTGGGAACGGATCCGCAATCCTGCTGTGGGGCCGGCTTCAGCCGGCCTCTTTCAGAGGCAGGCTGAAGCCTGACCTACAGAAGAGGGCCGGCGTTTCACCGCGATGCAGACCTGGCCGGTGTTGTACATCGCCGCCTGAAAAATCTTCGGCGCCACCTCGGCGATGTCGGCATCGTCGAGCACGATGGCCGCGTCGTTGCCGCCGAGTTCCAGCGTGACGCGCTTGACCGAATCCGCCGCGCTCGCCATCACCTTCCTGCCGGTCGCCGTCGAGCCACATGGAATTTCATCGGTGGTGGAGAGGCGTGCGGTTGTAGCACAGATCGCCATCGATCCGGCGGTCCGGCTGTAGGTCAGGCTTGTAGGTCAGGCTTGTAGGTCAGGCTTTAGCCTGACTCCCTAGAAGGCCGGCTGAAGCCGGCCCCACAGGAGGAGAAGAGGCAGCAGACGACTTCAGAACTTCATCGCCTGCGGCCGCGCCGCCAGGCGATCCAGCCACGCCTCCAGCGCCGGCCGTTCGGTTCGCGTTCCCCACAGCCGCGCCCACAGGAACATCGAACCGTTCATGATGTCGGCCATCGTGAACTGCTCGCCGAACAGATACGGCCCCTCGCCGAGTTCGCGTTCCAGTACGTCCTTCGCGGTGTCGAAATTCGTCCAGCCGCGCGACGACGGCGTTTCCATCTTCAACAGTGCATCGCCCATCGCCGGTTCGAGCTGCGAGGTCGAATACACCATCAGCGACAGATAACGTCCGCGATCCGGCGAGCCGATCGCGGGGGCGAGCTTCGCCTGCGGAAACCTGTCGCCGAGATAGAGACCGATGGCCGCGTTCTCGAACACCTTCGTCGTCCCATCGACGAGCGCCGGCAACTTGCCGGCCGGATTGACGGCGAGAAACTCCGGCGACTTCTGCTGCTTCTTTTCGAGATCGATGAGAACGAGTTCGTATTCGGCGCCGCACTCGTCGAGCATCCACCGGGTGATGACGGCGCGGCTTCTGGGATTGAAATAGAGTTTCACGACAGCTCCGGCAACAGTCAGGAGAAAGCCCCCTCCGTGGCCGGGGCTGGAATGACGAACAACGCTCGCTTCAGCAGAGAGGACAGAGCGGCTCGGCGCGCGTCATCTGGCTGCACTGCGTGGCACCCAGATCGAGACGATTCGCCACCGTCGCCACGATTTCACGATCCGCCAGAGTCCAGCCTGCCAGTCCGAGCATCAACACCAGTGCCGCTACCTTACGCATATGCCGCTCCCGCTTCGACACAGTCCTCACCGCCGGCGATATCGCACACTGCCGAAAGACTTGCAACCACCTGAAACGTAACGGACACATTCGGACACTTTTGTTTTTCCGACGCGGCAAATCGCTGTCCGCTCCGCTGACCATCGAGTGTCCGTCCGACGTGCAATGGACACCTTGCCTGTCGATCGCGCAGCGCGTTCGCGTTGCCCCGCGGCCACATTCGCGAGCATTCCATGCGACGGCTCAGAACTTGAACGTCGCCGACCCCATGAACGAGCGGCCGAACAGCGGTCGCGCCATGTAGACGACACCGATGCCGCCCGCACCCACGTCCGTACGCGGGTTGCCTTCGGTGAGACCGACCTCGTCGGTGAGATTGTCGCCGGCCACCTGCACGCTGAACTGCTCGGTGATGTCGAACATCACGCCGGCATCCAGCTTGTTGTAGGACGGCAGCACGATGGTGTTCTCGTCGTTCGCATAGCGCTTGCCCACATACGTCCAGGTCAGGTACGCGCGCCCGCGATCGTCCATGAAATGCCAGGTCGGCGTGAGCCGACCCATGACTTCCGGAATGCGGCGGATCGTATTGCCGGTGTTGTCGATGACGGAACCCGAAAAATCCTCGTACTCCGGCTGCTGCCAGGTGACGTTGAAGCGGATGTCCAGCGACTCCACCGGCATCCATTCGCCCTCCAGTTCGATGCCGCGCGTCTTGGTCTTGGCGCGACGCACGACGGTCTGGCCATTCGCCAGGATGTCCTGGAACGGCACGTTGTCGAACTCGGTCTGGAACAGCGTCGCGAACATGGCCAGCGAGCGCAGCGACACCTTGTAGCCGAGCTCGACGTTCTCCACGTTGTCTTCTTCCAGCACGCCGTTGCGCACGTCGTCGAAGTGCGGGAGCTTCGCGGCCTCCGTGTAGTGGCCGAAGATCGCCTGATCGTCCGTGAACTCGTAGTTGAAGCCGATCGACCAGCCGGTTGCATCGAAGTCGTGACTGTCGCGGGTGCGGCCGGTGCCGGCCTGCGAGGCGATGTCGTAGGTCGTTGTCGGGTTGCCATCGAGATCGACCGTCGTCGCGTTGCTGATCGAGGTATCGATGTCCTCGCTGTCGTAACGCACGCCGACGTCGATGCGCAGCCTGTCGGTGGCCTGCCATTCGTCCGACAGGTACAGCGACCATTCCGTCGCGTCGTAGTCGGCAAACAGATTGAAGGTCGAGTATTGCGTGAAGCCCTCGGGATCGGTCACGCCAGGCAATGACAATCGTCGCGGCCGGCTGCGCACGTCCATCAGCATCAGGTTGCCGAGACTCCAGCGATCGGCCATCGAGTAGTCGGCGTAGTAGGCCCCGAGCGTCAGGTTGTTCGCGCCGAGTTCGAACGTGACACGGATGTCGTCCTGGAACGCCTCGTATTCCTTGTTCACGACCCAGTGGCCGTGGTTCTGCACGAACTGCGCGGCATCGTAGCTGCCGCTGCCGTCGAGATAGCTGTAGTTCGGCGCGACGCCCGCATCGGCCGCGAACTCCACGCCGCTGACGGGCGCATCGCCGGGAAAAATGCCGTCGAAGCGCACGCTGCCGTCGGTGTAGCGCGCCAGATTGGTGAAGGTCACGGTGTCATTCATCTGCCACTTGAAGCGGAAGCCGCCGGTGGCGAGATCCGGATGAATGCCGTTTTCGAGGCTCGACCCGCGCAGGCCGACTTCCTCTGCGGAGACCGGCAGGCCGGCACGCGCCAGATCGGCGCTGTGCAGCGAATAGGTTCCGGCATCCTGGCCGTTGATGGCATCGGGATCGGACGGATTGCCCTGCAATGGAATCGGCACCGCAAACAGCGAACGATCGTTGATGTACTTGGCGAAGAACTCCAGTTCGCCGGTCTCGAAACGCCGCAGCAGCTTGGCGCGGATCTGGCCGCCCTCATCCGCGGTGTAGCCGGGATCGCGAATGCCGTCGGAGCTGCGGTAGTAGCCGCCGAGCGCCACACCCCAGTCGTTGCCCAGCGGCGTCGCGTATGAAAAATCGCCGCGATACATTCCATAGTCGCTGATGCCGACCTTGACGAGACCCTCCGCCACTTCGCCGGGCGAGCGCGTGACGAAATTGATCGTGCCGCCGATGGCGCCGGGCGTGAAGATCGGCGCCGTGCCGCCGCGCAGGGCTTCGACCCGGTCGATGGTTTCATCGACACGCACGAACTGATCGGGGTTGTAGAAGGACAGCTCGAACACCGGATAGATCGGAATGCCGTCTTCCATCAGCGCGACATAGCGATAGCCGCCGTCCTGGATGATGCCGCGTGCGAACACGTTGCCCTGCGTGGTGCCCGAGGTGGACTCGACCCAGAATCCGGGCACCGATGAAATGAGATCGGCCGAACTCGCGGGCGCCTGCTGCGCGATGGCATCGGCGTCGAAGGTGGAAATGGCGACGCTCGAATCGAACTTGGTTCGCTCCGACACGGCCGTGCCGGTGACGATGATTTCTTCGACGCCGAACAGGGAATCCGATTCCGTCTGTTGTGCGCCAGCATGAACGGACACGACGAGACACGACGCGGCGGCGATGGCTCCTGCCCGCCAGCCATTCCGTAACGACATGATGCTCCCTCCGGTCAGGGCATCCGCGACGCTGCGGTGCCGCGGATGCGCGGATCTGTCTGCGCCGATGCAGCAGAGCAGTTACTCTGTGCCGCGATCGCTGCACACGTAACCCCGGCTTTTACATACGCGGCGCGGCGACGACTCGATGCGTCGGAAAAAGTACTGCAGAGGAAATCCGCGAGCATGAGCAACACCGGACGCATCCGTGTCGGCATCGGCGGCTGGAATTACGAACCGTGGCGCGAGACGTTCTATCCGCCGCAAATCGGCAAGAAAGACGAACTCGACTACGCGAGCCGCAAGGTCACTGCGATCGAGATCAACAGCACCTTCTATCGACTGCAGAAAGCGGAAGTGTTCGCCCGATGGCGCGATGCAACGCCCGATGAATTCATGTTCTCGGTGAAGGCGCCGCGCTTCATCGCGCAGCGCAAGGCGCTGGCCGACGCCGGACCGCACGTGCAGCGCTTTCTCGACAGCGGCGTGACCGAACTCGGCCGCAAGCTGGGGCCGATTCTCTGGCAGCTCGAACCGAAACATGTCTTCGATGCAGACGATCTGCGCGCGTTTCTCGAACTGCTGCCGCCTGACGTCGGGTCATTGCAGCTGCGTCACGCGCTCGAAGTGCGACATGCAAGTTTCGCCTGCGAGGAATTCCTCTCGATTGCGCGTGCCCGCAACGTGAGCGTCGTGCTCGAGGACGATGAAACCTATCCGGGCTTCGCGGATGCGACGGGTGACTTCATCTACGCCCGATTGCGACGCAGCGTGACCACCGAAGTCACGGGCTATCCACCTGCCGAGATCGATCGCTGGGCACAGCGCGCCTGCCTCTGGGCGCGCGGCGACGAACCGGATGATCTGCCGCGCGTCGAAAAAATTTCCAGCGCGGCGAAGGGCAAGCCGCGCGATGTGTTCATCTATTTCATCAACGGCGCGAAGGAACGCGCCCCGGCGGCGGCGATGGCGCTGATCGACAGGTTGAGATGACTTTCTTGCTGTGGGGCCGGCTTTAGCCCAATGGCACTGCATTGAGGATTTTTCTGCGTTGATCGCCTCTGGTCTGATCCCCTCCTCCGCGTAGCGGGGGAGGGTTAGGGTGGGGCATCAACGCAAACTGCGCGGCTTGGTTCGACGCCCCCATCCTGTCCTTCTCCCCTCGCTGGGGGATCTCCGGCTCGCTTCGCGCGCCTCCTCCCCGCTGCGCGGAGGAAGGGACGCTCGATTCGACCTCATCTCGATCATCTGGCCCTTAATGCAGTGCCATTGGGCTGAAGCCGGCCTCTTTTCGGAAGTCAGGCTGAAGCCTGACCTACAGAAGCGGACCCAACGGCTATCCCTGTGCCGCTACCCGCAGTTCTACATCCAGATCACCTTCACTAACGACGACGCGATCACGTCCCGCGCGCTTGCCTTCGTACAACGCCACGTCGGCGCGGTGAATCGTGGCCTCGATCGATTCCCGCGGTCGCAGCGTCGCGATGCCCGCGGTGATGGTGACCCGCGACTCCACGCCTTCCACGCGATGAACCTTCAGCGTGACCTGACGCCGGATGCGCTCGGCGAGTTCGGCGGCGGCCTGGACGTCGGTATCGGGCAGCAGGATCAGGAATTCTTCGCCGCCCCAGCGCGAAACCATGTCCACCTGACGCACGCCCGTGCGCAGGACGTCCGCGACATGCGCGATGACGCGATCGCCCTGCGCATGGCCGTGCTCGTCGTTGATGGTCTTGAACCGATCGATGTCCAGCAGCATGAGCGAGAGCGCATCGCCCTTGCGCCGTGCGCGCGCCACCTCCTCGACCAGTCGTTCCGACATGCGACGACGGTTCATGAGAGCGGTCAGCGAATCGGTGCCAGCCGCCGAACGCAGCCGCTCCTGCAGTTCGCGCGCCGTCTTGCCATGCGCGTAGGAGGCCATGCCGAGCGCCAGCAGATAGCAGCCGATATTGAAGTAGCGCAGCGCGGCCAGTGCGGCCGGCTCGATCGCGACCAGCGGCTGCGCATGCCGCAGCCACAGGTCGATGACGACGAACACGACCGACAGCAGCGCCGCCGTGATCACTTTCGACCGCAGGGTGCGATGCACGTTGGTAAACACCAGCGGCAGCAGGATCCAGGAGTAGTACTGGAAGCCCGCCTCCACACCGACGATCCATCCCGCCAGGGTCGAATGCACCAGCAGATCGAGATAGACCAGGCTGGTCTGCAGCCAGAGCATGCGCCGCCTGGCGATGGCGAAACTCACCGCGTAAACCGCGATGCTCACGAGTTGCAGCAACGTGAGCTGCGGCGCGCCCATCAGCAGGCCGAAGACGGCAAACAGGCCGTGCACGGCGATCGCCAGCAACTGTCCCTGCCGGGAATAGTCGTCGAAGCGCGCGAGCTCGAACTGCTGCGTCGTCAGGAGTTCGGACGCGGATCTGGTGGTACCGGTGGACATGCCGCCAGTATCGGCACGCGCCCCGGCACCGGCTCCGCCGCGGTGCGCAATACGCTCAACACCGCCGACTGCGGAACGAGATCCAGTTCACAGACCGATGTCATTCCGCATCGGCCGTAGAACGCGTGCTCAGAGCCTGCCCAGCGTGATGCTCACCGGGCAATGATCGCTGCCCATCACGTCGGCATGGATCTCCGCGGCCTTCACCGACTTGCGCAGCGCCGCCGACACCAGCACGTAGTCGATTCTCCATCCCACGTTGCGGGCGCGCGCGCCGGAGAAGACGCTCCACCAGGTGTAGTGACCGTTGCCCTGCGTGAACAGCCGGAACGTATCGACGAAGCCGGCATCGACGAAATTCTGGAAGCCTTCGCGCTCCTCGAGCGTAAAGCCTTTCTTGCCGCGATTCGGTTTGGGATTGGCGAGATCGAGTTCGGTGTGCGCGACATTGAGGTCGCCGCAGAAGACCACCGGCTTTTTCTTTTCGAGCTGCTGGCAGTACGCAAGGAAGGCCGGATCCCAGTGTTTGTGACGCAGCGGCAGGCGACTGAGATCGTCCTTCGCGTTCGGCGTGTACACGGTCACGACGAAGAACCTGTCGAACTCCGCGGTGATGACGCGACCTTCTTCGGCACTGTCGCGCTGCAGTTCGTCCGCGAACCTGAAACGCTTCGCGAATTCCTTCGGAAAGCCGTTGACCACCGACAGCGGCTCCTGCTTCGCGAAGATCGCCGTGCCGGAGTAGCCCTTCTTGACCGCCGAATTCCAGTACTCGTGGTAGCCCGGCAGATCGATCTCGATCTGGCCGCGCTCGGCCTTGGTCTCCTGCAGACACAGGATGTCGGGCTGATGCGCCTGCAGGAAGGTCTGAAAAGTGCCCTTCTTGAGGACGGCGCGAATGCCATTGACGTTCCAGGAATAGATCTTCATGCGGTGAGGGTCGCCGTCGGTCGTCGGGGCCGACAGTATATAGGTGCGGCGATTCGCTCCCGGAACGGGGCCGCGCAGGCCCCCACCTTGGCCCTCCCACCCCATCGCCGCCTCGGTTTGTCCATTCGTGTTGCGCCAATTCGTCGCAACGAAGGTATACAAGCCACCGCCGTTGCGGCGAACACGATTCAGCGTGGCACACGCACGACATTTCGCAATCTGCGATTCATCGGGAACGTCTCCTGTCGCAGCCGTCGCGGAAATTTTCTCCTCCTGTTGAATGAGCAACCCTTGCGCCATCGCCGCGCGATAGCCGCTGTACGTTCCGCGCCACGCCAGTCGGCCGCATGGCGCATGCAGCGCGCCCTGTTCGCCTGACGTGCAGGAGCGCGAATCGTCCCGGGCTCCTGCGCACACAACCAAAACGCAGGAGAAACGACATGTCGATAAGCAATCTACTGCGGCGCGCCGGCATCTGCGCGATGCTGGCCGGCGCAGCCGCACCCCCGGCATTCGCGCAGACAGAGAACATTCAGGAAGTGGTCGTGACCGGTTCGCGCATCGCCGCGCCGAACCTCACCAGCACGAGTCCGGTGCAGGTCGTGACCTCGAAGGAAATGCAGCAGCTCGGCAAGACCGATGTCAGCGAGGTGCTGAACCAGCTGCCGCAGGTGATCCAGAACTCGCAGGTGGACTTTTCCAACACCTCGAATTCCCTCAGCACGCCCGGCGGCATGACCACCGTGAACCTGCGCGGCATCGGCCCGCAGCGCACGCTGGTGCTGGTCGATGGCAAGCGGCTCGGCAGCGCCGACGCCAACACCGGCAATCCGAATCCCTCGGCCAATCTCGACCAGATTCCGATGGCGCTGGTCGAACGCGTCGACGTGGTGACCGGCGGCGCCTCCGCGGTGTATGGCTCCGATGCCATCGCCGGCGTCGTCAACTTCATCATGAAGAAGGACTTCGAAGGCCTGTCGCTGGATGCGCAGTACGGCATCTACCAGCGCGACAACGACAACGGCTTCATGCAGAACCTGGCGGACCAGGCCGGCATCCGGCTCAGGGAAGGCAGTACGACGGATGGCGAGACCTTCACCGTCTCGATCGCTGCCGGCTCCAACATCGCCGATGGCCGCGGCAACGTGACGGGCTACCTGTCGTATCGCACGGCCGAGCCGATCACCGGTGCGGACATCGACTTCGCCGGCTGCCAGCTCAGCCTGACTTCGGCCGGTACGCCGCGCTGCGCCGGCTCGGCGAACTCGAACCGCTTCACGCTCGCCGGCACGCAATACGCCGTCGTCGGCGATCAGTTCGTGCCCTGGGCCGTCGGACAGAACACCACGCCGCCGGCGGAGTTCAACTCGAATCCGTACGTCAACATGTATCGCGACAACGAGCGCTACATGGGCGGCTTCATGGCGCACGTGTCCCTGAACGACTATTTCGAGCCGTACGTGGAGTTCAACTTCATGAACGACCGCACGCGCGTCGAAATCGCGCCCTCGGGCCTGTTCGAAGGCTCCAATCCCTACCACCCTTCCGGCTTCTATTCGATCAACTGCAGCAACCCGCTGCTGAGCGCACAGCAGCGTTCGATCCTGTGCACGCCGGCGCAGATTGCCGCGGATACGGCGAATCCCGGCTCGGCGAACGCGGACGTCAACATCGGCCGCCGCAACATCGAAGGCGGCGGTCGCATCGCCGACTTCGAGCACGACAACTATCGCGTCGTTCTCGGCACGCGCGGCGACCTGGGCGACGCGTGGCACTACGATGCCTACGGCCAGTACTACTACACCTCGCTTTACAACTCGAACACCAACTACCTCAACTTCGCTTCGATCGCCGACGCGCTGCAGGTGACCGGCACCGCCGACGCACCGGAGTGCATCAGCGGCAATGCGGGCTGCGTGCCGTTCAACATCTTCCGCGACGGCGGCGTGACGCCCGACCAGCTCGCCTATCTGTACACCGACGGCACGGCCTATGGCACGGTGACGCAGAAGATCGCGCATGCGGACGTCACCGGCGATCTCGGCGCCTACGGCATCCAGCTGCCGACGGCGAATACCGGCGTCGGCGTCAACGTGGGCGTCGAGTACCGTTCCGAGGATCTGTACTTCAAGCCGGATGCCGCGGAACTCTCGGGCAATCTCGCCGGCTTCTCCGGCGCCTCGGTCTCAATCGACGACGGCTACGACGTGCGGGAAGCGTTCACGGAAATCCGCGTGCCGCTGATCCAGGATCGCCCGGGCATCTACGACCTGATCTTCGACGGCGGCTACCGCTACTCCGATTATTCGACCGCGGGCACGACCGACACCTACAAGCTGGAGCTGCAGTACGCGCCGATCCGCGACCTGCGATTCCGCGGTTCGTATCAGCACGCCATCCGCGCGCCGAACATCATCGAGCTGTTCAATCCGCAGAACTATGGCCAGCAGAGCTTCCTCGGCGTCGATCCGTGCGCACGCCAGCTCGACGGCTCGCCCGCCACCCGCTCGCTGGAAGACTGCATTCGTACCGGCGTGACGGCGGCGCAGTACGGCAACGGCGGCACGACCAACACGATCCCGCAGTGCGTGTCGAACCAGTGCGGCCAGGTGACGGGCGGCAATCCCGATCTCGAGCCCGAACAGGCCGACACCTACTCGGTGGGTCTCACGTGGGCACCGTCGAGTCTCGGCCTGGTCGCGAGCGTCGACTACTACAGCATCGAACTCACCGATGCCGTCGGCGCGATCTCCGGCACCTTCCTGTTCGAACAATGCCTCAACACCGGCGATCCCACGTTCTGCAGCCAGATCGTCCGCACGCCAGCGGGCGCCCTCACCGGCGCCAGCGTCGCCACGGGCGGTTACATCCTGCAGACGGGCGTGAACATCGGCGAAGCCACGCTGAAGGGCATCGACACGCAGATCAGCTACACGCTGCCGATCGGCGATTCGTTCGGCGGACTCGCCTTCGCGCTGAACGGCGCGTACATCATGGAAGCGGTGAACACGCCGCTGCCGGAAAACGATCAGAGCTACGACTGCGTCGGCCTGTTCGGCACGATCTGCCAGACCATCACGCCCCGGTGGCGTCACAACCTGCGCGTGAGCTGGCAGACGCCATGGGATCTGGACGTGTCGCTCAACTGGCGCTTCATCGAAGGCACCAGCCTCGACGCCAACCAGTCCGATCCGGACCTCAACCCCGATGGCGGCTTCGATGAGTTCAATGCCCACATGCCGTCGGTCAGCTACTTCGACCTCTCGGCGCTGTGGCGCTTCGGCACGGGTTCGACGCTGCGCGTCGGCATCAACAACATCCTCGACAAGGATCCGCCGCTGATCTCGACCAACATCTCCGGCACCGGCGGCCCGAACGCCTACCCGACGTACGACACGCTCGGCCGGCAGGGCTTCATCGGCTTCACGCAGCAGTTCTGATTCGCGGCTGATTTTTTCTTCCTGTGGGGCCGGCTTTAGCCGGCCTCTGGAAGATGTCAGGCTAAAGCCTGACCTACAGTCAGAGGCCGGCTAAAGCTCCTCCCTCCCTCTGCGCATCTGCGAAAAGATCAACACCGCCCCCACCGTATTGATCGCCGCCGCCAGCACGAACGCCGCACCCGGGAAATGCGCCGGCGCGTTCACGGACGTGAAGTACCCGAGCGTCTGGGTCATGAGCAACGGCCCGGCGACGTTCGCGATGCTCGTGAGCGAGGCCAGGCCGCCCTGCAGTTCGCCCTGCGCGTCCGCGGGAATCTGTCGCGACATGAGCGCGTTCAGCGAGGGATACGTGATCGCCTGCAGCGCGCCGAAGAGAATGACGACGAACACCATCCACGCCGCGGGCACCAGCGCATAACCCAGAGCGGACGCGGCGGCGAGCGACAATCCGAGCAGCGCAGCGCGTTCGCCGCCGAGCAGGGCCGTCATGCGTCCGGTCAGCGTCGCCTGCACGACCGCCATCGTCACGCCCGTGGCCATCAGCGACAGGCCGATCATGCCGGGCGACCAGTCGAACTTCGCCGTCATGAAGAAAGCCCAGGTGCTCGGATAGACGTTGTTGCCCAGGAAATAGGCCGTCATCGCCAGCGCGTACACCAGCACGGCCGGATGATGTTTCAACAGCGCGGCGACACCGAGCGGATTGGCGCGACGCCAGTCGAACGCGCGGCGCCGTTCGCGCGGCAGCGATTCCGGCAGCACGAATACGCCGAACAGGAAATTGGCGCCGGCGAGTGCCGCGGCCGCGAAGAACGGTGCACGCGGCCCCAGTTCGCCGAGCAGTCCGCCGATGCCGGGCCCGAGGATGAAACCGAGCCCGAAGGCCGAACTCACGAGACCGAAAGCGTGCGCGCGTTTTTCGGGCGGCGTGACGTCGGCGACGAAGGCGCTCGCGGGCACGTACACCGCGCCGGCGATGCCCGCGATCATGCGGCCGATGAACAGCCAGAAGATCGACGGTGCGAACCCCATCAGCGCGTAGTCGACGCCGTAGGCGAACAGCGAAACCAGAATGACGGGCCGGCGGCCGAAGCGGTCGCTGAGATTGCCGACGATCGGCCCGCAGAAAAACTGCAGCACTGCATACGTCACGAGCAGATAGCCGCCGATGCGCGTCGCCGCAGCGATGTCCGGCGCGCCCATGCTCAGCAGCAGCTGCGGCAGCACCGGCATGACGATGCCGAAGCCGATGGCATCGATCAGTCGCGTCACGAAAATGAAGGCCAGCGGTTTGCGGCCAGCGAGATCGGCAGTCATTTGTCGGATGCCTTGTTGGGAGGGCTTGGGGTGTCGTGTGACACGGACTCTGCCTGTGGGGCCGGCTTTAGCCGGCCTCTTTTCGGAGTCAGGCTGAAGCCTGACCCACAGGAAGAAAGGCCGGGCTTCCCTGTCATTGCGATGCCGCCCGGTCCGCAACGAACTGCGCAGCGCGCGCTGCGGCGTTCTGACGCACATTCATATAGAACAGGCTGAAATCGTAGATGTGGTAGTTGCCGCGCCCCATCGGGCGTGACGCGAAATTCTCCGAGCGGATCCCGCTCACCCACAGCAGCCCGTCGCGGCACTGTGCATCGGCGACGCCGGCTTCGATCCGCGGCTGGAATGCCGGCCCTTCCTGCAGCGACTCGACACGGGTACCGAAGCGGCGATTGAACGTCACGCCGCCGAGGTTCAGCGCGAAATCCGCCCGCTCTCCATCCGTGCTCCACGACAGCGGATTCACGCACAGATCGCCGCTCGTGTCCTCGAATGGACGGACGTCGGGTCCGACGCTGTTCCAGGTTGCAACGCACGCCGTCTGCGTCGGGCTCGCGCAGACGGGAATGTCGGGCACGGCCTTGCGGTATTCCTCCGCATCGATCGTGAATCCGACCGGATACGCCGCGACCAGTCGCTGCACGAGTTCCGTGCCGGTGATGCGACGCTCCAGCAGGCGCCGCAGATGCGTCGCACCCTGGCTGTGTCCGGCGACGATGAACGGGCGCTGCTGGTTGTAGTGCTCGATGAAGTAGTCGAACGCGCGCTCCACATCGTCGTAAGCGAGCGCCAGTGCCGCCTGGCCGTCGCTGCCGCGATCGACGAACGAGTAGACGGTGGCCTGCCGATAGCGCGGCGCATAGACGCGGCAGCAGCCGTTGAAGGCCGACGCCTGATTGCGCAGCACGAACAGATCGGTGAACCGGTCCGCGGCGACGTCGCCCAGGGGCTGATTCCAGTGCGCCGGGCTGTAGTAGGTCGTCGGATGCACGAAGAACACGTCGACCGCCGCGGTGGCCTGACGATCTTCGATGCTCGCATCGGGAACCACGTCGGCGTCATCGGCGCGATCCGGCAATGCGGCCCAGTTCGCCGGTAGCGAATAGTCCGGTGCATCCGCCGGCGCTTCCTGATCGAAAGCATGCTGCGGCTGCAGCGCGCTGAATTCACGCATCAGGACGATCACGTCCCGATAGTGGTAGGCGGCAACGGCGGCCAGCACGACCACGATGAGCAATCCCCACAGGAGCTTTTTCATTGTTCTGTCTCGCCGCAGCTTCACGCTGGAAAAGCGCAGCCTGGACGATACGGCACCCGGCGGATTGTATAAATCGGAATATCGGCGGCATTGGCAGGGCCCATCGCGGCCTGTATCATGCGGGCCTTCGCGCATATCCAACTCTGGGGGATCCCGATGCGTCCGCTTCGTTTCGCCGCCTTCGCCGGCCTGATCCTGTTTCTCTCGGCCTGTTCTGCAGCGGCGCCGCGCGCCGAGTCGACGCGATCCGCAACGACGGCTGCCTCCGGAATTTCGCAGGAACGCCTGCGCCGACTCGATGGCCTGCTGCAGCAGTACGTCGACGAGAACCGGATCGCCGGCGCCGTCGTACGGATCCTGCAGGACGGCCAGCCCGTCTACGACCGCGCCGCGGGCTGGCGCGACCGGGAATCGCGTCAGCCGATGGCGAACGACACGCTGTTCCGCATCGCCTCGCAGTCGAAGGCGATCACCAGCACCGCCGCGCTGATCCTGATGGAAGAAGGCCGGCTGGCGCTCGCCGATCCGGTCGGTCGCTACATTCCCGAATTCACCCAGACCACCGTCGCCGTGCAGGACGAGCAGGGCAAGGTCAGCATCGTCCCGGCCAAACGCCCGATCACGATCCGCGACCTCATGACCCACACCGCGGGCATTTCCTACGGTCGCGAGCCCACGATCGCCGCACAGTACGAAGCGAAAGGACTCGGCCCCGCCGCAGGCAACGGCTGGTACACCGCCGACAAGGACGAACCCATCTGCGACACCATGGCCCGCCTCGGCACCCTGCCCTTCGTCTCGCAGCCCGGCGAAGCCTGGGTCTACGGCTACAACACGGATGTACTCGGCTGCGTCGTCGAACGTGCTGCCGGCATGCCGCTCGATCGATTCATCCGCACGCGCATCACCGATCCGCTGGGCATGAAGGACACGTTCTTCTTCGTGCCGCGCGAGCAGGCCGGACGACTCGCCACGCTCTATGGATCGGGCGCCGACGGATTCATCGTGCGCGCCCCTGAAGGATCGAAGGGCCAGGGCCACTATGTCGACGGTCCGCGACGCAGCTTCGCGGGCGGCGCCGGACTCGTCTCCACGGCCAACGACTACGGCCGCTTCCTGGAAATGATCCGCAACGACGGCGCACTCGACGGCACGCGCCTCCTCTCGCCGCGCAGCGTGGCGTTGATGCGCACGAATCAGATCGGCGCCCTGTATCGCACGCCGGGCCAGGGCTTCGGCCTGGCCTTCGACACGGTCGAAACTTTCGGCGCCGCGGATCTCGCGGCGCCCGGCAACTTCGGCTGGGGCGGCGCCTACGGCTCGCTGTATCGAGTCGATCCGCAGGCGCACCTGACGATCGTGCTCATGATCCAGCTCATGCCGAACCAGACCGACTTCCGCGAGCGGTTCCTCAACGTGGTGTATCAGTCGATTCTCGATCCGGTGAGACTCTGAGAATCAGCAGGAGATTTCACACAGAGAGCACAGAGATCGGAAGAGAAGAAGAGGATATTTCCACGGGGGAAGAAATGGGGACACGGGGAGCACGGGGATAGGAAATCGTTTGGAACAGAAAATTTTCTTCTCTCGTCCCCGTGCTCCCCGTGTCCCCCGTGGAAAATTCTTCTTCTCTTCTTTGACCTCTGTGATCTCTGTGCCTCTCTGTGTGAAATCCGGCTCTACGAACTGGCAGTGACCCGCAGGTCGCGCGTCAGGCGGATCGCATCTTCGATACCGCTGTAGTAGCCGGTGACGCGGCCGTTTTCCTTGTAGCCGAGACGCGAGTAGAAACTGCGGGCTTCGCGGTTGCCGGCGCGTACTTCGAGATTCATGCGAAAGATGCCGGCGACCATCGCGCTGTCTTCGACCCAGGCGAGCAGCTGGCGGCCGATGCCGCTGCGACGGCGATCGGCGGCCACGCCAATGAGGGTGAGATGCACGGCGTCCGTACCGAACTGCGCCATCGCGAAGCCGACGAGCGAGCGGCCGTCGCGGGCGACGACGACCAGATTCTCGCGTTCCTTCATGTGGGCCGCGACGCGACGCGGCGTCCAGCGCCAGGGCAGTCCCGGTTCGATGAGCAGCCGCGACATGTTCGCGATGGCGGGCGCATCGCCGATTTTCGCTGGGCCGAGGACGAGGCTGTCGGGCATGCCGGCGAGAATAGTCCCTTTGCTATGATCGGCCCAAGTACCGCAAGGCTGCGGAATACCGATGCGCTTTCACCATCTCGATCTGAATCTGCTGGTTGCGCTCGATGCCCTGCTGACGGAACAGAGCATTACGCGCGCAGCCGAACGATTGCACCTGAGTCAGTCCGCCATGAGCGGCGCACTGGCGCGATTGCGCGAGCATTTTCACGACGAACTGCTCGCACAGGTCGGACGCCGCATGGTGCCGACCGCGCTCGGAGATTCGCTGCGCACCTCCGTGCGCGAACTGCTGCTGCAGATCCAGTCCACCATCGAGCCGCGATCGTCCTTCGACCCGCAGACCTCCGGGCGCCGCTTCACGCTGATGGTGTCCGACGACGTGGCGTCGATCGTCTTCGGCGAAGTCGTGCGCCGCGCAGCGGAACGCGCGCCGGCGATCACCTTCGCCTTCCTCGCGCCGGATGAGGCCGCCGCCGAATCGCTCGACCGCGGCGACATCGACTTCATCGTACTGCCGCGCGAACACGCGCTCGCGGATCACCCGTCGCTGGAACTGCCGGGCGAGCGCTGCGTCTGCGTGGTCGCGCAGGAACGCGACGACATCGGCGCGACGATCTCCTTCGAGGAATACCTGGGGCTGGGCCACGTCGTCGTCCGCCCGGGGCGCACGCGGCTGCCGGCGGTCGACGAATGGTTCCTGTCGCGCTTCGGTTTCGCGCGGCGCGTCGAAGTGATCGCCGCAGACTTCAATGCCGTGCCGCAGTTCATCGTCGGCACGCGACGCATCGCACTGATGCGCGAGCGCCTGGCCCGGCACTATGCGTCGCTGCTGCCGCTGCGCGTGCTGCCGCCGCCCGTCGAGATTCCGCCCCTGACCGACGTGCTGCAATGGCACCGCGTCCAGGACAAGGATCCGGCGAACCTGTGGCTGCGCGAACTCGTTCGCGAAGTCGCCTCGCAGATCTGATCTACTCCGCTACAGGAACGAACGCATTCCGGAGTCGATGAAATGTTCCCGTGGTTCAGACTGATGAAGGTCGGCGCCGGACTGATCGGCGCACAGCGCATGCCGTTGCTGGACACGAGCTGCGTGCGTCTGCGCGCCTGGCCGAACGATCTCGATCCCAACCTGCACGTCAACAACGGCCGTTACCTGACGCTGGCCGACCTGGGCCGGTTCGACTGGTTCATGCGCACCGGCCTGTTCAAGCTCGCACGCCAGCACGGCGCCGTGCCCGTGGTCGGCGACGCGATCGCGAAATTCCGCCGCGAAGTGAATGCCTGGCAGGCCTTCGAGATTCACACGCGCATGCTCGGCTGGGACGAACGCTGGGGCTTTCTCGAACACCGCTTCATCCGCAACGGCCGCGCCGTCGGCGTCGTCGGCATCCGCGGCCTGTTCAAGGGTCCGAACGGCGCCGTCACGCCGGGCCAGCTGATGGCCGGACTCGGCGTCTCGATGACTTCCCCGCCGCTGCCGCGATGGATCAGCGAATGGAACGCGGGCTGCGAGTCACTCACCCGCTCACTGCGCATGGAGGAGGCCGAGCGCGGGGTTCAGCGGGATGGCGAAGCGACCGCGAGATAGGAGAATGGCCGCAAAAAGGCGCAAGGATCACAAGGTCAGAACAGACTCGAATAGCTCTCCTGTCATATTCCTCCCTTGTGATCTTTGCGCCTTTTTGCGGCCATTCTCTTCGCTTTACTCCCTGCGCACCGACCACAACCCGACGCTGGCGCGATCGACGAAGCCGAGCTTCGCGTACAGCGCGCGGGCCCGCGCGTTTTCCCGGCTCACGTGCAGGAAAGGCGTGAGGCGCTGCGACAGGATGTCGTTGCAGAGTTCGGCAACCAGTCGCGCCGCGAAGCCGCGGCTCGTGAAATCCGGATGCGTGCACACCGCACTGATCTCGACATGGCCGTCCAGGCACATGCGTTCGCCCGCCATGGCGGCCAGCGTCGTGCCGGCATAGATGCCGAAGTACCGGCCCATCTCGTTGGTGCGAAGCCGGAAGTAACCGGGAAATACGCGGGCGGTCAGGTCGAGCATGTCGTTGCGGTCAGCGTCGGTCAGCACCCGCAGTTGCGGGCCCGGCTTCGGCTCGATCCGGTCGTGGCAGACCATCTGCGCAATCGAGCTCTGCAGCTGCACCTGCCAGCCCGAATCGAGCGGCGGCGCAACGCCCACCAGGAACACCGATTCGCCGGGCTCGACGATGTCCCCGAGGCACCGACCGGCGTCTGCGCCAGCATTCGCCACCGCCGCGAACGGCGCCACGTCCGCCGGATAGCGGGCGGCCTGGCCGTTGACGATTGCCAGACGGGCATGCCGCGACGTCAGCGACTGCCACAGCGGATTGTCGAGCCGATGCGCACTCATCTCGCCGGAAGCCTAGTCCTTTTCCGGCCGCGTCGAGTGAGGGCTTATGGTACGAGTCAGCACGTCATGCGCGGCGCTGCGGTACGATGGCGCCGCGCCGAACGGCTCCTGCGAAGCCGGCCGCGCTCAAGGGGGATCGGGTGAAGGGCAAGGCAACATCGCACGACATTGCATACCTGGCGGGCGTTTCGCAGCCCACGGTATCCCGTGCGTTGCGAGGCAGCCCGACGGTCAACGAGGAAACCCGCCAGCGCATCCTGCAGATCGCGCGGGAACTCAACTACAAGGTCGACAAGAACGCCTCGAACCTGCGCTCGCAGCACTGCGGCACGCTGGCGCTGCTGTTCTTCGAGGATCCCACGCTCGACGATTCGCTGATCAATCCGTTCTTCCTGTCGATGCTGGGTTCGCTCACGCGCGCCTGTGCGCTGAAGGGCTATGACCTGCTGATCTCCTTCCAGCAGCTTTCCAACAACTGGCACACGGACTACCAGGACAGCAACAAGGCCGACGGCATCATCCTGCTCGGCTACGGCGACTATCTCGAATACCTGGCGCGACTCGAACAACTCGTCGAACGCGGCACGCACTTCGTGCGCTGGGGCGCGGTGCTGCCGGGACAGCCGGGCATTTCCATCGGTTGCGACAATTTCGCCGGCGGCCGGGACGTGACGCAGCATCTGCTCGACTGCGGCCGTCGTCGCATCGCCTTTCTCGGCCACGCCTCGGATCACTATCCCGAATTCTTCGAACGCTACCGCGGCTATCGCCAGGCATTGCAGGATCATGGCATCGAAGCGCAGGACGACCTGCAGGCCGATGCGTTCACCACCGAGCAGTCGGGCTATGACGCGGTCTGTGCGCTGCTCGATCGCAGACAGTCGTTCGACGGAATCTTCTGCGCGAGCGACCTGATCGCCATCGGCGCGATGCGTGCGCTGCAGGAGCGGGGCCTCAAGATTCCCGAGGATGTCGCGGTCGCCGGATTCGACGACATCCCCACCGCGCGCTTCGCCAATCCCTCGCTGACGACCGTACACCAGGACACGAAAGTCGCCGCGACGCTGCTGGTCGACAGCCTGCTGGCGATCATTCGCGGCGAACCGGCCGACAGCCGCAGCATCGCACCGACGCTGGTGGTCCGTCAGTCGACGGCGCCGCTGCCGTAAGGCTGCGCAGTTCCCTTTGTGGTCGAGTCAACGCGCGGCGCAGCGCCGGAGCGGCTTGACGGCTCGTCGAAAATTGTATCAGTATACCCATACAATGAGCCGCGACCGCTTCCCGTGGACATCACCATCAACCTGACCGACGGCGTCTCGATCTATCGCCAGATCGTCAACCAGGTGAAATACCTGGTGGCCTCCGGGCTGCTGCAGCCGGGCGAAGAACTGCCGCCCATCCGCACGCTGGCGCTGCAGCTCAAGGTGACGCCGAACACCATCGTGAAGGCGTATCACGAGCTGGAAATCGCAGGTGTCGTCCACAAGCGCCGCGGCGCGGGCACGTTCGTCTCGGAGGGCCGTCCGCAACTGGCGCTGCGCGAACGGCGACGGTTGATCGAGCAACGCATCGACGCGCTGCTGGCCGAGGCGCACCAGCTGAACTTCACCACCAGCGACATTCTCCGCATGGTGCGGGAACGCAGGGCGGCGATGGACGAGACCAGCGCCGAGCCGACAGCAGTCAAAAGAGAAAGGGAGCGATAGCCATGAGTCAGTCAGTCGTCGACGTCCACGACCTTTCGCGATCGTTCGGGGACAAGACCGCCCTCGACGGCGTGTCGTTCCGCGCCACCGCGGGCCAGGTCCATGGGCTGGTGGGCTCCAACGGCGCGGGCAAGACCACGCTCCTCAAACACCTGCTCGGCCTGCTGCGTGCAACGATCGGCTCGGTGCGCGTCTTCGGTCTCGACCCGGTTCGCGATCCGGTCGGCGTGCTCGGTCGCGTCGGCTATCTGTCCGAGGAACGCGAGCTGCCGGAGTGGATGCGCATCGACGAGCTGATGCGCTACACGCAGGCCTTTCATCCCACCTGGGATGCGTCGTATGCGCGCGAACTGCTCGAGACGTTCGCGCTCGATCCGTCCAGGAAGATCAAGGAGCTTTCGAAGGGCATGCGCGCCCAGGCCGGGCTGATCGCGGCGGTGGCCCATCGTCCCGAGCTGCTGATCCTGGACGAGCCTTCCTCCGGCCTCGACGCGGTGGTCCGTCGCGACATCCTCGACGCCATCGTTCGCGCCGTGGCCGATGACGGCCGCACGGTGATCTTCTCCTCGCACCTGCTCGACGAAGTGGAACGGATGTCGGACCACGTGACCCTGATGCACCAGGGCCGCGTGACGCTGAGCGGCGTACTCGACGACGTGCGCGGCGCCTATCGACGCAGCCGCGTGCGCTTCGTCGAGCACTTCGACCGACCGCCCGCGCTCGATACCGCGCTGGTGATGGAAGGCAGCGGCCGCACCTGGAGCGTCGTGCACAACGGATCGATCGAACGGTTCCGTCACTCGGTGCTGGCGCGCGGCGGCGAGATCGTCGAATCGCGCGATGCCACGCTCGAAGAGATTTTCCTGGCGCGCGCCGGCCGCAGCCGCCCGCAGGTGGAGGCGGCATGAACAGGCATTCGCCCGTCGTTGCAATGCTGTGGGAGAACTGGCGGCTGACGCGCGTCGAGGCCGCCCAGCGGCTGGGCCTGGGGATTGTCGGGGCGTCAGCCGCACTGGTGCTGTCTGACAACGGCGCGGGCATTGCGCTCTGGATCCTTCTCGCGGTGCACTGGATGTTCTGGCTGTCGATTTCGAAGCTCAATGGCGGCCGCTTCCTGGACGGGTACAAGCCCGGCTTTCCGCTCTATCTGCTGTACACGCGTCCGGTTCCGACGGCCACGTTCGTCGGCGTTGCCCTGGCGTATGACGCGATTTCCGGTGCGGCGTTGTACGTCGTATCCGCCCTTGTCGTGGGGGCCGTCTTCGATCAGCCACTCCCCTTGTTCTCTGCGGCGCTGTGGATCGTGGCTTCCCGCCTTGCCTATACCTGCTGTCAGTGGTCGACGCAAAGCAGAGCCGTGCAGTGGACCACACAGGCGATCATCGGTTTGTCATTGTTCCTGCTGCTCAATGGTCGTATGGCATCGCCGCCGCTGATCGAGTTCTCGACCATCGAGAGCGTGCTGATGGTCCTGCTCGGTGTCGTGTCGGTCGGCCTCGCCATCGTCGGCGTGGCTCGGCAGCGTCGCGGCGATGGCGTCGCGACCGCGCCGCGGGCGGCCGGATCGACCGGCTACCCGGACTGGCTGATCTCCCTGTTCCGGTTCCCCTGTCCCACCTCGTCAGCGACGAAGGCGCAGGTGTGGTTCGAACTGAAGTCCAGCGGGCTGCCTGTGCTGACGATCGGCCTGGCGATCGCGATCGTGGTGTTCCTGCTGTTCGCGATCAGCATCCCCATCGTACCCATGCGCAATGCGGCCGTTTCCGGCGTGATGTTTTTCGCGCCCGCCATGCTGCTGTGTCTCGGGGGCAATGCCTTCGGCATTCGCCGGCGGCAGGGACGAACGTACGCCAGCACGTTCGAGGCGACCCAGCCGTACGGCACTGCGCAGCTGGCCCGCCTCAAGGTATTCGTGAGGTCCGGCTGCGTGCTGGTCGCGCTGGCCATGGTCGGAATAAGTGTGTGGGCGTCCAGTTCGCTCTTGAGTGCATGGGGAACCTGGGTGGTGGCGGAGGGCAAGGACACCGTCCCCGGCCTGCTGCGGATGCGGGGCAGGATCGGAGAACTCTTCGGGGGCCTGACGGGACAGGCATTCGCCGCACAGATATCCGTCGCGCTCTTCGCCGTCGCCGCCATGGTCGCCTCCCTCGCGACGTTCGCCGCGCTCCGGGCACGGTATCCGCGTCGCGTGCTCGTCGCGGCGGCGCTGCTGCTGCTCTACGGCCTGGTGCTGGTCCTGCTCTTGTCGGTCGGGCCCAACGGAATCACATGGCTCCTGCTGAACGCGATTCTCTGGGCGACACCCCGGATCGCCGTGGCAGCGCTCGTGACGGGAACGATCTATCTCACCTGGCGCTCGTTCGCGGAACGGCTGCTGACGCTGCGCGCCGCGTGCGGTGCGATCCTCGTGTCGGTCGCCTGCGCAGCCGCAGCACAGATGTTTCGTCCGACCGACGCTGTGGGGATGCTGTTGCCGGCGCTGCTGCTGTTCGCCATCAGCGTGCTGACGCCCTGGTCGCTGGGACGCATCCGCCACACCTGACCACAGACATCAACGACCGATACGGAACGGCCAATCGCGGCCTGGCGCCGGTGAATCCGCCGCCGGTCCGGTGACCGCAATGCTAGGCTGCACGACACAACAAGAGGGGGATCGCACATGAACAACATGGAACTGGCGGGCGCACTCGTCACGGCGCCGGCCAAGGCTTTCGAGAATCTCAAGGAAAAGCCACGCTTTCTCTTTCCGCTGCTGGTGATCGTCCTGAGCACGGTCGCCGTCATGTTCTGGTACTACCGCATCGTGGATTTCGACTGGCTCGTGGACCGGATGCTGTCCGCCAATCCGCGGATGAATGAACAGCAGCGCGAGGCGGCCATGAAAATGATGTCGCCCGGCATCATCATGTGGTCCTCGCTCATCAGCGTCGTGGTGGTCCTGGTCGTCGCGCGCGTCGTCGAAACGCTGTACTACCTGCTGGCGGGCAATGTCACGAACGTGCGGCACACCTTCCTGCAATGGCTTTCGCTGAGCTGCTGGACTGCGCTGCCGCACGTGATCGGCACGCTCTCGATGGCCGTGTTCCTGCTGACTTCGGGCAGCAATCAGATCAGCAACGAAGAACTGAACCTGCTGTCGCTCAATGAACTGCTCTTCCACATACCAGCCGGCGGCAAGGGCTACGTTCTGCTGTCGAGTCTCACGCTGCTGCATCCCTGGGTCTGGTGGCTGACGGTCGTCGGCGTGCGCACGTGGACCGGCCGTTCATGGCTGTTCTCGAGCCTCTTCGCGCTCACGCCCATCGTGCTGCTGTACGGCGGCTGGGCCCTGTGGGCATTCAAGTAAGGAAGCGACCAGACGATGCGCAAGAAGTGGCTTCCCTTTGCCGTCATCGCTGCACTCATCGCCGTTCCGGTCGCGATGAAACAGTGGCGCAGCGATGACACCAAGACGGTCGAATCCGAGAACGTGACGACGCACGTGCTGGCGCCGTCGATCCTGGCGTCGGGCACGCTGGTCTACGAGAGCGAACGCAAGCTGGTCTCGGAAGTGATCGGCCGCGTCGACGAAGTGCTGGTGCGCGAGGGCGATCAGGTGAAGGCCGGGCAGCTGCTGCTGCGGCTCGATCCGGCCTCCTCGCTCGCGACGATCGCGCGGCTCGACGCGGCGCGCGGACAGTCCGAACTCAACATCGAGCGCCAGCAGGTGAACCTGCGCACGCAGGAAGCGAAATGGAAGCGCTACGAGCAGCTGCGCGAGCGCAACCTCATCGACCAGAACACCTACGAGGAGATCGCCACGCAGCGCGACCTCGCCCGGGTGGAACTGGACACCAGCCGCGCCATGCTGCGCCAGACCGAAGCGCAGATGAAGGAAGCGCGCGAACAGCTGGCCAAGACCGAGATCCGTTCGCCGATCGCCGGCAAGGTGACGGCGATCTTCATCAAGGCCGGCGAAACCGCGGTGCCGAGCGCGATGAGCATCGCCGGCTCCGATCTCATGACCGTGGCGGACACCGGCAGCCTCTACGCCGAAGTGAACGTCGACGAAACCGACGTCGCGCGCGTCGGCGTCGGCCAGGACGCGAAGATCGTGCCCGCCGCCTTCCCGGACAAATCCTGGACCGGCAGCGTCGAACAGGTGGCGATCTCGCCGCGCCAGAACGTCGGCCAGAGCAAGAACTACGCGGTGAAGATCCGGCTCACGGCCATGGCGGACATGCAGTTTCATCCCGGCATGAGCTGCCGGGCCGAGATCTCGACGCGCCGCGAGAACGCCGAGAAAGTCATTGCCGTGCCGGTGCAGGCGGTGCGCTACGAAGAGGCCGACGACAAACAGGCCAAGGCGAAGGCGAGCGTGTTCGTCATCGTGGACGGCAAGGCGAAGAAGCGCGAGGTCGAGACCGGCGTGGCCGACGACACCTACATCGAGATATCGCGCGGCCTCAAGGAACAGGAAGCCCTCGTGACGGGCCCGGCGAAGACGCTGCGATTCCTGCGCGACGGCGATCACGTGACCGTCAGCGCCGCCGAGGGTGGCACCGCCGAGGCGGCCACCAAGCGATGATTCATCTGCAGGGCATCGGCAAGACCTACCGGCTCGGCGAAACCGAGTTCGCCGCGCTCACGGATGTCGACCTGACGGTCGAGCGCAACGAATTCGTCGCGCTGACGGGCGCGTCCGGGTCCGGCAAGTCGACGCTCATGAACATTCTCGGCTGTCTCGACAGTCCGACCGCCGGCACCTATTCGCTCGACGGCGAAGCAGTTGCCGGTCTCGACGAAGACCAGCTGGCGCGCGTGCGCAATCGCAAGATCGGCTTCATCTTCCAGAATTTCTACCTGATGCCGCGGGTCAGCGCGCTCGACAACGTCGCGCAGCCCCTGATCTATCGCGGCGTCTCGCCGGCCGTGCGGCGCGAACGCGCCCGCGAAGCGTTGACACGCGTCGGCCTCGCCGAACGTACGCATCACAAACCCAACGAACTCTCCGGCGGCCAGCGGCAACGCGTCGCCATCGCGCGGGCGCTGGTGGGCCGTCCCGAACTGCTGCTGGCCGACGAACCGACCGGCAATCTCGACAGCCGCACGGCGAAGGAAATCATGGCGCTGCTCGCCGACCTGCATCGCGACGGCGTTACGCTCATGATCGTCACGCACGATCCGGGCATCGCTTCGCATTGTCACCGCGTCGTGCGGCTGCACGACGGCCGGATCGCGGAGGACTTCACGCAGTCGCCGCGGCCGGTCGATCTCACGGAACAGCACACGCCGGTCCACGCCTGATGAACGCCATCGCCGACGAAGACAAGGACGCCGGCCGCTTCCAGTCGTCCTGGTACGCGATCCAGGAATGCGTGCGCTCGGCACTGTCCAGCATCCGCGCGCACGGCCTGCGCAGTTCGCTCACGATGCTCGGCATCGTCATCGGCGTTGCCTCCGTCATCTGCGTCATCGCGCTGGTGCAGGGCCTGTCGGAATCCATTTCCAGCCAGCTGCAGGGCCTCGGCGGCAGCACACTCACGCTGCGCTCGTACACGCCGTTCGAAGACCAGCTGCGCGGCAAACACAACCGCCTGCGTCTGCAGGATCTCGACGAACTGCGCCATCGCATCGACGGCATCAGCAACATCACGCCGATCGTGTTCGCCGGCGGCGGCATGAACTCGCAGGTGCGCTACGGCGCCAACACCGCGACCGGCCAGATGTTCGGCACGACGGCGAACTACCAGGATGTGCAGAAGATCTTTCCGCGTTCCGGACGCTTCCTCACCGACAGCGACGACGCCAGCCGCCGCCGCGTGGTCGTGCTGGGCGAGAAAATGCGCAGGGATCTGAAGCTGCCGGAGAACCCCGCCGGCGAGTTCGTGCAGATCGGCAGCGAATGGTTCAAGGTCGTCGGCGTGCTGGAACCGCGCGGCGAGATGTTCGGCATGAGCCAGGACAACTACCTGCTGATGCCGTTCCAGACCGCGCTGGTGGTGAACGGCGTGGTCATGCAGCCGGACCTGTGGATCACGTTCTCGGTGAACGATCTCGAGGAAATGGAGAACACCAAGCTGCGGGTGGCGATGCTGATGCGTCAGCTGCACCAGATCCGCGACAAGCAGCCCGACGACTTCGTGGTCGAAGCCTCCGACATGATCGCGAAGACCTTCAAGCAGATCTCCACCACCATCACGCTGGTGGTCGCCGGCATCGTCAGCATTTCGCTGCTGGTCGGCGGCGTCGGCATCATGAACATCATGCTGGTGTCGGTGACGGAGCGGACGCGCGAGATCGGCATCGCCAAGGCGCTCGGCGCGCGCCGCCAGTACGTGCTGATGCAGTTCCTGATCGAGGCGATGGTGCTGGCGGTGATCGGCGGCCTCATCGGCATCGTGCTGGGCTTCGGACTCAGCTACGGCATCGCGCAGTCGATTCCGGATTTTCCGTCACCGTCAGTTCCCTGGTGGGCGGTGCTCGGCGCGTGCGCGTTCTCGGGATTGATCGGCGTGATCTTCGGCATCCTGCCGGCGAGCAAGGCGGCGAATCTCGCGCCGATCGATGCGTTGCGGTACGAGTGATCGTCTGCCTGTCTCCTTCCCTGTGGGGCCGGCTTCAGCCGGCCTTCTGAAGAAGTCAGGCTGAAGCCTGACCTACAGGAAGAGAAGAAGTCGCTAAGTCCGCGCCAGCACCACCCGCAAGCCCAGCGCAATCATCGCCACGCCGAACACCCGATCGATCCAGTGACGCATCGCGATGAGCCGATCGCGCACCGCACGATGCGCGAATACCGTGGCGACCAGCGAAAACCACAGCCATTGCAGAATCATCAGCCACGCGCCATAGATCGCGAGCCACGTTGCGGGCAGTGACGGCGACAGCACGACCGTGAACAGCGCCAGAAAATAGATCGGCGCCTTCGGATTGAAGGCATTGCAGAGAAAGCCGCCTGCGATCAAGCGCCAGGGACGATCGACGACGGTCGACGTCGATTCGACAGACATCTCCCCCGCCTTGCTGAACAGCGCTCGCGCGCCGAGATAGATCAGATAGCAGCCGCCGACGATCTTGATCGCCAGCATCCATTTCGCGGAGTGTGCGATCACGGCGGCGAGGCCCGCTGCCGAATAGCCGATGTGAACGGCCAGCCCCAGCGCGATGCCGATGCTCGCGAAGAGTCCCGCGCGCCGGCCGTGCACCAGCGACTGGCGCGTCACGAAGGCGAAGTCCGGGCCCGGCGAGGCTGCGGCGAGCAGGTGGACGACGGTGATCACTGCGAAGCCTTGCCAGAACTGCATGCGGCATTCCTGTCCGGATTTTCGGGCTACTGCACCAGAAGCAGCGTAACGGCGCAAGCACGACATCAGGCGCTCCCTGACGGCGCCTGGCGATCTACCCCGAACTGCGTGGCCGATGTCGCAGATTGACGCTGCCGCTCGAACTTCCGCTATCGCGATCTGCCTGATCCACCTGAACTTCAGATCGAGAGAACGCGATGCGCGTCATTCGGAAACTTCTGGCCCGCTGGCTTGCCTTCAATGCGATTGCGCGCGTACTGACGCGTCGCGAAGTGGCCCGCGAAGCCTTCATGCCGCTCAGCCGCGAGGCGCTGCTGATCGATTCGGCGGAGACGGAGCTGACCTTCGACGAGATGGTGGGCATCGTCTATCGCAACCGCTCCCTGGCCGAAGCCGTCGTGCTGCAGATGGCCAACCTTGCAGCTTTCTGGCGCTGCCGCTCGGAACTCGCCGTCAGCGAGCACGGCCGCGACGAGGCGCGCAATTTCGAATCGATCATCCTGGAAGCGGCAACGGATCTGGCCGCGGAGAAACTGCCCGATCGCGCGGCCGCCTGGGTGCACGGTCTGGTCGATGCGCGCGTGCGCGAAGAACGGACGCATCATCCGGACTATGTGCCGCCGGCATGGCAGCGTTCCGGCGACGGCATGGCCGCCTGATCAACCGTCGATCGCGAACTGCAACGCCTGTGCGAGCGCGCCGTCGTCGACGTGACCGACGACTCTCGATGCCGCTTCCAGCACCGGGGGCGATGCATTCGCCATCGCGACGGGATGTCCGACGATCCGGAGCGCGGACAGATCGTTGTCGGAATCGCCGACGTACATGACGTCGCGCAGATCGATGCCGTATTCGGCGGCAATCGCCCGCAGACCGGTACCCTTGTTCACACCGGCGCGCGTCATGCCGACGAAAGCCGCATCGGGCATGAGCGGCGATGAGGACACGGCGACTTCCAGTTCCGCCGGCGCGTCACGCACGACCCGCTCGACGTCGGCATGACCGACCACCCACTGACCGCGCACGACTGCGTCTTCCAGCGTATCGAACGAGCGCGGCCGGAACGGCACACCCAGCAGTTCCGCGTGCTGCTTCGCCCACTGCACGGCGCTCTCGGTCGCGTAGTCCCGATCGGTGTACAGCTCGAGAACATCGCCCGTGCGTCGCGACTGCGCGATGAGTGCCTGCCGCGCTGCGGCGAACAGGCCGGTCGAACGGCTCCCGCCTGAATCCAGATCCAGCACGCTCGCGCCGTTCTGGAAGATGTGCCATCCCGTCGCATCGAGCCGCCGCGCGTAGTCGAGCGCCACGCCGAACGCCGGCCGACCCGAACACAGCACGAGCCGGATTCCCGCGGCCCGCGCACGCTCGGCAGCGTCCCACACGCTCGCCGGCACTTCGCCCGACGCACCGACCAGCGTCCCGTCCACATCGATACCGACCAGCTTCATCAATCCGCTTTCCTCACACGAATGCAATGTTCGGCCGGCAACTTCCGCCGCATGCGGAACGTTGGAGGTTTGCTGCGAAGCCGTCAACGAGAAAAACACCCGCCGATGACTCATCGATCCGCCGTGCCCCTGCTGATCCTGGTCGCATTTCTCTTCGGCGCTGCGCTGCTGGGCCACGCGATGTGGGGACACTATCGCGCCGTCCTGCACGACTTCGAGCCGGCACCGCCCAGTGCGCTGCTGGCACATCCGGAACAGACCGGCATCGATCGCCTGACTGCGGTCGCATTCACGGCACACGATGACAACCGGATCGCCGGCTGGTATGTGCCGGCGAAGAATCGCGCCGCCGTCATCGTCACGCACGGCACCAACGCCGATCGCAGTTCGATGCTCGACGAAATCCGCCTGCTGGCCGACGCGGGATTCGGCGTCCTCGCCTTCGACTGGCCGGGCGATGGCGAAAGTACCGGCGAGGTTCGCTGGGGAGCGCCGGAGCGCGAGGCATTGCGCGGCGCCATCGACTGGCTCGCCGCCCGATCCGACGTCGATCCCGACCGGCTCGGTGCCTTCGGCTTTTCGATGGGCGGCTACTTCGTCACCCGGATTGCAGCGGAGGATCCGCGGCTGCGCGCCGTCGTGATCGCCTCGGGACCGCCCAGCTATCTTGCCTACGTGCGCCGCAATCACCGGCAGCATGGCTGGCTCAGTCGCTTGCCTGCTGAATTCGCGATTCGACGCGTCGGCATGCAACACGAAGCGATGCCGCCCATCGACTGCATCGCCGCGATAGCGCCGCGACCGGTGCTGCTGCTCGGCGGCAGCGAGGATCGTTCGATTCCTCCCGACATGACGCGCGAACTTTTCGAACGCGCAGGCGAGCCGAAGGCTCTGTGGATGATCGACGGCGCCGCACACGGGCACTACATCGGCGCGGCCCCTGACGACTATCCGCGCCGGATCATCGACTTCTACGCCACGCACCTGGCCGACCGCAGCGCCGGGGCCGGGGCGCGCTGACGACCGCAACAAAGCGGCAGCGCCGTGCGTTGGAGTGCGGCGTCAATTCAGGAACCCGGGCGGGGATTCAATGATCGACGAACGCGTGCGGCGCATCGTGGCTGACCACGGGAAGCTGGGCATCGATGCAAGTAGGTTATCCACCGACACCGATCTCTATGAAAGCGGTCTGACCTCGTTCGCCACCGTGCAGCTCATGCTGGCGCTGGAGGAAGAGTTCAGCATCGAAATTCCCGATCGCCTGCTCAATCGCAGGACCTTCCAGAGCATCGGCGCCATGTCCGGTGTGGTGACGAGCCTGTTGCCGGCCACCGCGTGAGACAGGCGATGACTTCCGAATACACCTCGCGGGCCCGCGCTCTGGCGCAGCAGGTGGCCGCGAAATTCGCCGAGGCGACCGATCGCGAAGCGCGCTTCCCGCAGGAAACCGTAGCGGCACTGCGCGAACAGCGCTTCTTCGGAATGATGGTACCGACGGATGACGGCGGCGACGGCGCGCGACTCGACGACGTCGCCGCCGTCTGCGTCGAACTGGCACAGGGCTGTGCTTCGTCGGCCATGATCTTCGCCATGCACAACATCAAGCTGGCGAGCCTGATCTCTCATGGCCAGCAAAGTCCCTGGCACCGGCAGTTCATGGGGCGCATCGCCAACGAGCAGTTGCTGCTGGCGTCGGCAACGACCGAAGCGGGCATCGGCGGCGATCTGCGTTCCAGCGTCTGCGCGGTCCGCACCGACGGCGACAACTTCGAACTCGCGAAAGACGCTACGGTCATTTCCTACGGCGTTCACGCCGATGCCATCCTGGTCTCGGCGCGACGCCATCCCGAGGCTCCGCCTTCGGATCAGGTGCTCGTCGCAGTGCTCAAGAACCAGTACCGCCTGGAACGAATTTCCGACTGGGACACGCTGGGCATGCGCGGAACCTGCAGCGAAGGGCACCGGCTCACTGCGCGCGCACCGACCGAGCAGATCCTGCCGAAGCCGTTTGCGGAGATTGCCGCGCAATCGATGCTGTCCAGTTCGCACCTGTTGTGGAGCAGTGTCTGGTTCGGCATCGCCAGCGATGCGCTGGCGCGTGCGCAGGCTTTCGTGCGTGCCGAAGCCCGCAAAAAACCAGGCACGACACCGCCCGGCGCGCTGCGACTCGCGGAAGCCTCGGCGATGCTGCAATCCGTGCGATCGCAGATCGTCGCTGGCCTGAAGCGCTTCGATGAGGCCCGCCGCGACGAGGAAGACCTGATGTCGCTGGGCTTCGCCGTGGCGATGAACAACCTGAAAGTGAACGTGTCGCAGATGGTCGCGCAGATCGTCCAGCACGCGCTGCTGATCTGCGGGATTCAGGGCTACCGCAACAACACGCCCTACAGTCTCGGCCGACATCTGCGCGACGCACAGTCGGCCGCGCTGATGATCAGCAACGATCGCATCCTCAGCAACACCTCGACCATGCTGCTGGCCCATCGGCACGAGACGGGATTGTTCTGATGAGCGCCGCCCTCGATCGCATGGACGCGGATTTCCTGCGCGAGTTGCTGCGTCACGGCCTGCTCATCGACATGGGCGTCGACGGCGTCTATGGCCGCAGCGGCCTGTTCGAAGAGGTCGTCGAGCGCTTCAGCCGGTTGGTCGCCGCGTTCGGCGAAGAGGACACGGCGGAAGTGATCCGCTTTCCGCCTGCGATGAGTCGCCCGCAGTTCGAGCGCAGCGGCTACCTCAAGAGCTTTCCGCAACTTGCCGGGACCGTGCACAGCTTCATGGGCAACGATCGCGATCACGCGCACCTGCTCGACGAACTCGCCTGCGGTCACGACTGGACGCACGGCCAGCGCGCGACCGACACGGTGCTGACGCCGGCCGCGTGCTATCCGCTGTATCCCGCGATCGCCCGGCGCGGACCGTTGCCTGCACAGGGCGGCCTGTACGATCTCTACTCCTACTGCTTCCGTCACGAGCCGTCGCTCGATCCGGCACGCATGCAGTTCTTCCGCATGCGCGAGTACGTCCGCATCGGCACCAGCGACCAGGTCGTGGCCTTCCGCCAGTTGTGGCTGGAACGCGGCGAAGCCCTGATGCGGTCGCTCGAAGTGCCGGTCGCCATCGACGTCGCCAACGATCCTTTCTTCGGCCGCGCGGGCAAGCTGTTGTCCAACAACCAGCGCGATCAGAAATTGAAATTCGAGCTGCTGATCCCCATCGCGAACGAGGACAACCCGACCGCCTGCCTGAGCTTCAACTATCACCAGGACCATTTCGGCGCGCTGTGGGATCTGCGCTGCAACGATGCCGTCGCGCACACGGCCTGCGTCGGCTTCGGCATGGAACGCGTCGCCCTCGCGCTGTTCCGGCATCACGGCTTCGACCCGCAGGACTGGCCGCGCACGGTGCGTCGCAGACTCTGGGGCGACTAGCCCATGGCGATCTGCCTTCGCGCGCTCGACCCGGCCGGCTATCGTGCCCACGCCCTGCACGATGCCGCCCGTAACTGGCCGGAAACCAACTGCTACGTCGATCTGTGGATCGAGATCCTGCACGTCCTCGGATTCGATCCGTATCCAGCACTGGCCTTCACGGTGCTGCAGGACTTCGAGGGCGACCAGTTCACGTTCTTCAAGTTTCCGCCGGAGGATCTCGCCGCCCTGTACGGCCTGCGAGTGCAGGAACTGGCCATCTACGACAGCGTCGAGCGTCACACGCTCGAACAGCTGCAGCGCGGACGGCTGGTACTGATCGAGGTGGACAGCTACTACCTGCCCGACACGCGCGGCACGTCCTATCGCACCACACATGGCAAGACAACGATCGGCGTGAACCTGCTCGATCCATCCGGCCGTCGTCTGCACTACTTCCACAACGCCGGCTATTTCTCGCTGGAGGGCGAAGACTACGACGGCGTCTTTCGCGAACTGCCGCCGCAGCAGTTCCCCTATGTCGAGTTCGTGAAGATCGACCCGCGAGCCACCCCGGCCTCGCTGCTCGCCCAGTCGCTGCAGCTTCTGCGAGCGCATCTTCAGCACCGGCCTGCGGTCAATCCTCTGCGGCAGTACCGGGAGCGCTTTGCATCTCACGGCACAGTCCTCGCCGAACGGCCGCTGGACTACTTTCATCTCTATGCCTTCAACGTCCTGCGTCAGCTCGGTGCCAATTTCGAGCTGCTGTCGAGCTATCTCGACTGGCTGGGCGCACAGGGCGAGCCGTCGCTTGAAGCGGCGCGGCGCGCGAGCCTGGGGATCGCCGTTCACGCCAAGACGCTGCAGTTCCAGCTGGCGCGCGCCGTGACTCGCAAGCGGTTCGATACCTTCGACACGGCGCTGCGTGCCATGGAGCCTCTGTATGACACCGTCATCGGCGAACTCATCGCGCGCTACGACCCGATGCGGAGTGCATCGTGAACGCGAGAATCGCCGAGGTGCGATCCGACGCCGACGCGGCGGAGTTGCACTGGCAGTTTGCTGCCACTGCGCCGAACGCAGCCGCAGCGCCGAATCAGCTGGAGGCCGATGCGTCCTGGTTCGCCGCGCCAGTACCCGGCACGGTCGCAGGCGCGCTGCTCGACGCCGGTCGACTCGATATCGATTCCCCCGCCTCGCTGACCGACCGGGACTACTGGTACCGCAGCGACATCGCCGGCCACGGCGAGCGCGTGCTGCGATTGCACGGACTTGCGACGCTCGCCGAAGTCTGGCTCGACGATGGGTTGTTGCTGCGGTCAGAAAACATGTTCGTGCGTCACGACGTGCGCATCGAACTGAAGGGAAGCCATCGACTGTGGCTGTGCTTTCGCGCGCTGGACAACTACACGCCGCCGTCCTCGCGACGGGCGCGCTGGCGCCCCGCGATGATCCCGCGCCGCTCGCTGCGTTCGCTGCGCACGAGCCTGCTGGGTCACATGCCGGGGTGGTGTCCGAATCTGCCCATCGTCGGACCGTGGCGGCCGATCGAACTGCTCGACCCGCGTCGATTTCGAGTCGAGCAGCGACGCCTGCGCGCCACGTTGCACGCAGACGGCAGCGGCACGCTCGACGTCGAGCTGTCGCTGCAGGGACCGGCACCGCATCGCGTCCGCATCGAATGCGCCGGTGCGACGGCCGATCTGGTCACTGACGGCACGCGCTGGCGCGGCCGACTGTCCATCGACCGGGTCGAACCGTGGTGGCCACACACGCATGGCCGTCCGCATCTGTATCCGGTGACTTTGTCCGTCCCTCCGGGCGCGGCGCAGCGCATCAATCTCGGCCAGGTGGGATTTCGCCGCCTCCGCATCGATACCGGCGCCGACGGCAATGACTTCGCCCTGTACGTCAACGACGTACCCGTCTTCTGTCGCGGCGCGAACTGGCTCTGTGCCGACATCGCGCGCCTCCCGGAGACTCGCGAAACCTACCTGCCGTGGATCAACAGGATGCGCGAGGCGCACCTGAACATGGTGCGTGTGGGCGGAACGACGCTCTACGAAGCCACCTCGTTCTACGAATTGTGCGATGAGGCCGGCCTGCTGGTCTGGCAGGATTTCATGTTCGCCAACTTCGACTATCCGACCGACGATCCCGCCTTCCGGTCCAGTGTCGTCACCGAAGCCCGGCAGTTCCTGGAGCGCACCAGCGGCTCGCCATCGCTGTGCGTGCTGTGCGGCGGCAGCGAAGTCGCGCAACAGGCGGCGATGCTCGGCTTGCCGCGCGACACCTGGCGCAACCCGCTGTTCGATGAATGGCTGCCGGCCATTGCGCGCGAACTGCGACCCGACGTCGTCTATGTCGGCAACTCACCCCACGGCGGACCGCTGCCATTCGTCGCCGACGCAGGCGTCTCGCACTACTACGGTGTCGGCGCGTATCGCCGCCCGCTCGACGATGCGCGGCACGCGCAGGTGCGATTCGCCAGTGAATGCCTGGCGTTCGCCAATGTCCCTGAACCGGCGATGCTGCGCATTGCGAATCTCGATCCGGGGCAGGCGCGATGGAAGCAGCGCACACCGCGCGATGCCGGCGCCGAATGGGACTTCGAGGACGTGCGCGATCACTATCTGACGCAGTTGTTCGACGTCGACGCCGCCGCGTTGCGAAGTTCAGACATCGATCGTTACCTGACTCTGTCGCGCGCCACGACGGCCGAAGTAATGGAGGCGACTCTGGGCGAATGGCGCCGCAGCGGATCTTCCTGCAACGGCGCGCTCGTCTGGACGCTGCACGATCCGTGGCCCGGCGCGGGCTGGGGCATCGTCGATTCGACCGGCGAGCCGAAATCCACCTGGTATGCGCTGCGCCGCGCCTGTCGGCCGCAGCAGATCGTGCTCACGGACGAGGGCGTCAACGGTCTGGCGATTCATTGCATCAACGAGCGAGCGGCCCCGCTGTCGGCGCGGATCGAATTCACCTGCTACGCCGGAGCACACGCCGTCGCGTCGGCAAGCCGGACCGTGCGCATCGCCGCGCGTACCACGGCCAGAGTCTCCGCGTGGGAGCTGCTGGGTACGTTCTTCGATGTCACGTATGCCTATCGCTTCGGCCCGCCGGCGCACGAGGTCGCAGTGGCGACATTGTTCGATGACGAGTCAGCCACACCGCTGGCGGAGGCTTTTCACTTTGCCATCGGCCGACACGCGGTTCGCGAGATCGAACGGATCGACGCGCAGGTTCTCGATGAGGACGGACGATGGTGGCTGGTGCTGCAGTCGCCGCAGCCGGCCGTGTCCGTGCACATCGAAGACGAGCACTATCGGGCCGCGGACAACTGGTTTCATCTGGCGCCGCAGCGCGAACGACGCATCGATCTGCTGGCGCGCCATCAGGACGCACCGCCGCCAGCCGGCAGGATCATGGCGCTGAACTGCCCGGCGCCCATTGCCTATCGGGCGCGTTCGCCATGACGCCGCTCTACATCGATGAATGCTTCGGCTGGCTGCACGAGGCGCGCGGCGGACGCGGCGTCATTCTCTGTCCGGCGATGGGTGTCGAGGAACTGTGTCTGCACCGGTTCGTGCGGCAGCTTGCCACCCAGCTTGCGGACGCCGGACTGCCGACGCTGCGCATCGACTATCACGGCACCGGCGATTCGGCCGGCAACGATCTCGATCCCGATCGCGTCGCACGCTGGCTCGGCAGCCTGCGCAATGCGGTGGCGTGGATGCGGCGCGAGACCGGCGTCACCGAGATCGCATTGGTGGGATTTCGGGTCGGCGCATTGCTGGCCGCGCGTGCCGCGGCCGAACTCGGCGATGTCAGCCGGCTGGCGCTGCTCGCCGCACCGGCGTCGGGAAAGTTCTATCTGCGCGAGATGCGCGCGCTCAGTGTCTTCGTCGCCCAGGCAGCGCCGCACGTCTCTGTCATGCGCGTGAGCCGTCCCGAAGTCGACATCGACATCGGCGGCTTTCCAGTCACTCACGAAACGGCGGCCGCATTGACGCAACTCGAACTCAGCAACCTGCCGGCCGTGCCTGCACCGCACGTCCTGCTGCTGAACGTGCCGGATGCCCCGGGCGACAAACGCGTGGCGGCGCATCTGCGCGCGCAGGGATGCGATGTCGAGACGGCAACCCTGCCCGGCTACAACGAACTGCAATGGAACTCGAGCCTGGCCGAGTTGCCGCCGGGCGCATTCGATTCACTGGTCGACTGGCTCGGCAGGGAGTTGCCGCCCGCCACGGGTCATGCGCCGGCGAAGCGGGTCGCGACGCTGCAGCGGCATCCCTGGCGGGAAACGCCGGTCCGCTTCGGGCCGGATCAGTCGCTGTTCGGTGTTTACTGCGAGCCGGTCGAAGCGAAACCGTCGCGCGTCCTGCTGTTCCTGAATCACGGCTCCAACCATCACATCGGCTGGGGCCGTGGCTTCGTGCGTCTTGCGCGACGCTTCGCCGCCGACGGCATGGCTTCGCTGCGCATCGATATCGCGGGGCTCGGTGACAGTCCGGCACCGGCCGGCGTGCCCGAGAATCAGCTGTATCGCGACGATTCGCGCCGCGACGTGCTGGCGGCACTCGACTGGCTGGAGCGCGCCGGACATCCCGCTGTCACGGTGCTCGGACACTGCGCGGGCGCGCACCTCGCCTTTCACTCCGCGCAGATCGATCCGCGTATCGTCGATGTGATCCTGGTGAACCTGCCGCGCTTTCACTGGCGTCCCGGCGATTCGCTCGCCGCGCTGATGCGCAAGGGCTTCCGCTCCAGCGACTGGTACTTCGTGCAGGTTCGAGAAAAGGATCTGTGGCACCGCGTGCTGCGCGGTCAGGTCGACTTCCGCGCCATCCTGCGGTTCGTCGCAGGCCGCATGCAACGCAAGCTGAGTTCGAACACCCGCGATCTGCTGACGAGCGTCCTGCCGGTCGCACCGGAGGTTCAGCAGGTACGCACCGGCTTTCGCGTCCTGTCGCAGCGGGGAACACGCGTGTGCATGATCTACAGCGCCGAAGACGGCGGCCTGGACGAGATTGCCGAACATGCCGGATGGCACGCGCGGCGATTGCGGCGCCTGCCGGGCTTCAGCTTCCGCATCCTCGACGATGCCGACCACAACATCACGGCCGAACATGCCTTCGAGGCCTACGCGCAGTTGCTCGAAGAGCACCTACGCGCCGATGCATCGGCAACCGACGCAGCAGCCGCGTCGCCGCGCACCTCGCTGCACGGCATCGGCATCGCCGGTATCGGTTGATCAGACGGTCGCGGCGGAATCCCGTCCGGCGAGTTCCGGCGCAGGATTGGCCACACGCAACACGGCGAGTCCGGCAATGAACAGGCTGATGCCGCCGAATGCCAGCGCGTAGAGGGGCCGACCTTCCGCGAATGTCCGCAACAAGAATCCCAGCACGCTCGCAGCCAGCAGCTGCGGGATCACGATGAAGAAATTGAAGATGCCCATGTAGACACCCATTTTCGCGGCGGGCAGATGATTCGACAGCAGCGCATAGGGCAGCGACACGATGGATGCCCACGCGAAGCCGACACCGACCATCGAGACGATCAGCCACTGTGGATCGCGGACGAGCAGGAACGACAGCAGACCGACAGCGCCGAGCCACAGATTGATCAGGTGACTGGCACGCAGTCCGAGCCGTCGGACCATGAACGGAATGACGATCGCCGCGAGCGCGGCAAAGCCGCTGTACGACGCGAACAGCACACCGACCCAGTTGGCGCCTTCGTTATAGGCCGCCGATTGCGGATCGGTCGTGCCGAAGTGCGTCTGCGTGACGCCCGCCGTCGTGTAGATCCACATCGCGAACAGCGCGAACCAGGAAAAGAACTGCACGACGGCGAGACGACGCATGGCCGGCGGCATGTCGTGCAGATCGCTCATGATCGCCGTGAAGGCATTGCGCCGACGCAGGCTGCCCAGCAGGAGCAATGCGATGCCGTACACCGCGCATCCGCCGGCGAGCAGGTAGAGCTCGTGCTCGAGTCCGAGGAAGTAGATCAGTACGACACCCGCGAGGCCCGCCGCCAGCCAGACGACGCCGTCCCGTCGCACCCTTGCCGGCACCACCCGCGGCTCCTCGTCCGAGCCTGCGTCGTCGAAGGCCTGCAGAACCTGCGGCGGATATTCGCGCGTACTGAACACCGTCCAGCCGACCGCGGCGAACAGGATCGCGCCGCCGACGTAGAAGGCGTACTTCACCGTTTCCGGAATGGCGCCGGCGTCGGCAGTGTTTGCCACGCCGAACTTCGTCAGCAGCCACGGCAGCAGGCTGGCGATGACGGCGCCGATGCCGATGAAGAAACTCTGCATCGCGTAGCCGGCGGGCCGCTGGCGCGGCGACAGCTGGTCGCCGACGAAGGCGCGGAACGGTTCCATCGACACATTGAGCGAGGCATCGAGAATCCACAGCAGTCCCGCGGCAATCCACAACGTGGGCGAGTTCGGCATCGCGAACAGCGCGAGTGTCGTGAGCAATGCGCCGAACAAGAAGTACGGCCGGCGACGGCCGAGACGGTTCCAGGTGCGATCGGAGTAGTAGCCGACGATCGGCTGCACGATGAGTCCGGTGAGCGGCGCGGCGATCCAGAGGATCGGAATCTCCTCGACCTGCGCACCGAGCGTCTGGAAGATGCGGCTGACGTTGGCGTTCTGGAGCGCGAAGCCGAACTGGATCCCTAAGAATCCGAAACACATGTTCCAGATCTGCCAGAAGGAGAGCTGCGGTTTGGCGGTCATGGGAGTTGCCCCCTCCCTAACCCTCCCCCGCTTCGCGGAGGAGGGGATGAAGAAGCCTCCTCCTTGTTCCCTCCCCCGGTCGCCGGGGGAGGGTTAGGGAGGGGGCCACCCTGCCCACACACTACGAAATCCAGCGCTGCAATCTTCACCCGATAACTCCCCGGCGCTGACACCTGCGGTGCGCAGTCGCCATGCAACGAAACGAACTCCCTCGCACGCGCATCGACCTCGACATTCCCTTCCAGCGCCTGCGTCGAAGTGTTGAACGCGACGACCACCTCCCTCCCCGTCTGCGGATCGACCCGCGACACGGCGAAAAGCCCGGGATCATCGCCCCAGCGCCGCGGAATCTGCGTACCGCGCCGTAGAGCCGGCTCCTGGCTGCGCAGTCGCGCGAGTCCGGCGATGGCACGGTACAGCGGATGATGGACATCGAAGTTCGCCTGCGCCGTCGTCGCGTTCGTGCCGACGAGACAATTGTCGTTGTAGCTCGCCACACGACTGGCAAACAGGTCTTCGCGCGCATCCTGATCGTTGCCGTCGCCGGCGAATCCCTGCTCATCGCCGGAGTAGATTACGGGCACGCCGCGCAGCAGTAACAGCATGGCGTGGGCCAGCGTCGTGCGGGCGAGGATCTGTGCGTCGTCGGCCGCCGGGAAGGCGCGGCGCGCGAAACCGGCGAAGCGCCCGGCATCGTGATTGCTGATGAAGGTCGGCAACTGCCGCACCGTCTCCGCACTGCCTTCATAGAGCGCATCGGCCTTGAACAGATCGGCGAGCGAGCGGGTACCGGCATTGCCGGCCACGGTTTCAATCACGGCGGCGGCGAAAGCGAAATCGAGCACCGAGGGCAGCCGATCGACGCGTGTGGCGCGCGCGGTGGGTACCGGGTCGACCGCGTCGACGGACACCTCGCCGAAAATGTGGAAGTTCGGAATGCCGCGCTGCTGCGCGCGTTCGAGCATGGCCGGCACGAACCGCTGCCAGAACTCCGGGTTGACGTGTCGCGCGGTGTCGATGCGGAAGCCGTCGATGCCGAACTCCTCGATCCAGCGGCCGTAGATGTCGATGAAGCCGTCGACGACACGCGGATTCTCGGTCATGAGATCGTCGAGCCCGACGAAATCCCCCAGCGTGGTGCTCTCACCGCGAAAGGTGGTGTTGCCGCGGTTGTGGTACCAGATCGGATCGTTGAGCCAGGCCGGTACTTTCACGTTCACTTCGGCCGCCGGCACGAACGGCGTGTAGGCGTAGTCGGGCCGAGTCAGCTTCGCGAAATTTTCCGCCGTCTGCACGTGCTCGCCGAGAAAGCCTGCATTGATGGGCTCGCCCTGCAGCCCGCCGCGTCGCGAGTACGGAAAATCAGCCGGCGCCCGGAATTCGCAGGCTGACGAGGCGCATTCGCGATACGCAATCACGTCCGCGGTGTGATTGGTGATGATGTCCAGATAAACCTTCATGCCGCGCGCGTGCGCTGCATCAACGACTGCCTTCATGTCCGCATTGCTGCCGTAATGCGGATCGACGCGCGTGAAGTCCGTGATCCAGTAGCCGTGATAGCCCGCCGATTCCTGACCCGGCGCGCCCTGCACCGGCTTGTTCCTGTAGATGGGCCCGAGCCAGATGGCCGTGGCGCCGAGCGACTGGATGTAGTCGAGGCGCGAGATCAATCCCTCGAGATCGCCACCGTGAAAGAAGCCCTTGTGAGTGGGATCGAAACCGGTCTTCAGGCGATCGCCGTTGAGGCCACCGCGATCGTTGCGCGGATCGCCGTTCTCGAAACGATCGGGCAGCAGGAAGTAGATGACTTCGTCTTCGGGCGGACGATCGCGAAAGGATTGTGCCTCAGCAACTGAAGCACCGAGCAGCGTGCCCAGCAATGCACAAGAGAGAAGGCTGCGCATGGATGGTCGCGTCACGGTGTCTCGCGCTTGAATACGCGGACTTCCCAAGGCGCAAGCGATACCGCCGGCAATGAGGCACGTTGAACCGCTTTTGCCGGCGTGACCGGCGTCTGGGTCTGCCAGTTCGGCGTGATGTCCTGAAACCTTCCTGCAGCCACCTCCACCCGACCCTCGAAGGGCGAGGACGACAGATTCACGACCACCACCAGCGATTCGCCGCCGCTGCTGCGTTCGTAGCTCAGAACACGCTGCTCGTCGGCATTCTTCAACCAGCGAACCTCGCCCCGCGTGAGCGCAGGATGCGCGCGCCGCAACGAAATGAGCGACTTGTAGAACCCCTCCACATGGGGGCGGCGTTCCGCCATGTTCCATTGAATCGGATCGCGCTCGAAGAGCGCAGGCGCGGTGGATTCGACCGTGTCGCCCACTTCCATGCCGTTGTAGAGCAGCGGCACGCCGTCGAGCGTGAAAATCAGTGCCGAAGCCGCGAGCGCGGCCGGCAGCCCGGCCCGCCCGGTTGCGCGCAATTGATCATGGTTGTCGGAGAATCTGAGCCGCAAGGCGCCGCGCGGATACTTGGCCTGCGCACTCTCCCAGGTCGTACGCACCAGCGCGGCCGGCGCTCGCCCTTCCATCGCGTCGCTCAGCGCATGGTAGAAATCCCAGGCGTAGTCGACATCGAACGCGCTGCGCAGGAACGTCGGATCGTCCGATTCCGCCAGGAATGCGATCCCGGGACGAACGCGATCGAGTTCGGGCCGCAGGGATTCCCAGAAATCCCGCGGGATGCCGGCCGCATAGTCGCAGCGAAAACCATCGAGATCGAAGTCCCGCAACCAGCGCACGAGCATTCCGCTCATGTACTGGCGCAGTGCCGGATTTGAGTAGTCGAGCTGGGCGACGTCCACCCAGTCCGGATTCGGCGGCACGATTCGACCGCTGGCGTCGCGTTTGTACCAGTCCGGATGCTTCTCCATCAGCACCGAATCCCACGACGTATGGTTGGCGACGATGTCGATGAACACCTTCATGTTGCGCTGATGGGCGGCGGCAACGAGGGCCTTCAGATCTTCCGCCGTACCGTAGGCAGGATCGATCGCATCGTAATCACGCACCGCATACGGGCTGCCGAGGCTTCCTTTCGCCTTGAGTTTGCCCATGGGGTGAATGGGCATCAGCCATACGACGTCGACACCCAGACTCTTCAGTCTGTCCAGCTGCGCGGTCACTCCCTTCAGATCCGCGCCCGGCGAGAAGGCTCGCGGAAACACTTCGTAGATCACGGCGTCGTGCAGCCAGTCCGGACTTTGCCGCGCCAGCGGGCGACTCGCGTCCGCTGCGTAAGCTGCAACACCCAGCAACAGCTGGAGCACAGCGAGAAGAGTGAAGGCCGCGCACGTTCTTGCGCGGGCCGGTCGCCAGTCGAAGCTCATCCCCTGCCCTCTCTCGATGTTCATGTCGCGGCGGCACAATGCCGCGCGATGAAGTCTGCGTGACCCGGCAACTGCCGGGCCGCATGATCGATCAGCCGACGCAGATCCTGCAGATAGGTCTGACGGTCACCCGGCGCCACGGTCGAAACGAATGGATGCGTTTCCCGCGGACGCACTCCCTGACCCCACAGGACCTGCAGCCAGCTCGTCAACTGGAAGAGATCGTCCGTGGCGCAGAAGATGCCGGCTGTCTCGCGGAACAACTCGATGCGGTGACGCAACGAATCCGGAATCGACAGGTTCCGGCACGCATCCCACAGCGGCTCGCCGCGCCGGTTGTTCGCGTGATAGTGGAGCACGATGAAATCGCGGATGTACTCGTACTCGGCGGCCGCGGCCCGGTTGAACTCGCGACGCCGTTCCTCGACGTCGCCGCGATGCGGAAACAGCAGGATCAGTCGCTGGATCGCGACCTGGATGAGATGGATCGCGGTCGATTCGAGCGGCTCGACGAAACCGCTCGCGAGCCCCAGGCACACGACATTCCGGTTCCAGAGCTGACGACGCCTGCCGGTGGTGAAGCGGATCAGCCGCGGCTCGGCCAGTGGCTCGGATTCGAGATTCGCCAGCAACGTTTCTCGCGCACGCTCATCGCTCATATGCGCCGAACTGTAGACATGGCCATTGCCGGTGCGATGCTGCAGCGGAATCCGCCATTGCCAGCCCGCCTCGCGAGCCGTGGCACGTGTATACGGCAGCAGCGGATCGACACGTCGCGATGGAACCGCCCACGCGCGATCGCAGGGTAGCCACTGCGACCAGTCCTCGTATTCGGTGCCGAGGGCCTTGCCGATGAGCAGGGCGCGAAAGCCCGTGCAATCGATGAAGAAGTCCGCCGCCAGTTCGCGTCCATCGGTCAGCCGCAAGGCATGGACGTCACCGCTCTCCGGGTCCAGCCGCACATCCGCGATGACGCCGTCGATTTGCCGCACTCCGCTGTGTTGCGCCAGACGCGAGAGGTAGGCGGCGTAGAGCGACGCGTCGAAATGGAAGGCCCACGTGAGTCCGGCGAGCGGCGTATCAGGCACCCGTTCGAGCCGCGCAAATCGCGCCTGCTTCGCTGCCTGATGGTTCAGGCTGTAATCCCACAGCGCGCCTGCCTGATCGCGAAGCCAGTAATGATGAAAAGGGACATAGGCGAGGTCACGGCCGACCGGCCCGAAGGCATGCATGTAGGCATGCCCCTTCTCGTACCAGTCGACGAATTCGATGCCGAGCTTGTACGTACCGTGCGTCGACCGGAGAAAGTCGTCCTCGTCGATACACAGCATGCGGTTGAACTGCGCGATGGCCGGGATCGTGGCCTCGCCGACGCCCACGATGCCGATCTCGGAGGATTCGACCAGCGTGATCTGCAGCCTGGGCCCGAGCACGCGGGCGAGAGCGGCCGCCGCCATCCATCCGGCAGTGCCGCCGCCCGCAATGACGACCGATCTGACTTCCTGATTCATTGCCGCGCCACGATGAAAAAAGAGGCACACCCGCCGGCATCATGCCAGCGGGTGCGCAGTCCTGCTCAGGGGGGAGCGGAACAAGACTCGACGTCCCTAGAACTTGTAGGTGACGGCGAACGAGTACACCGGACCGTACTTCTGATACTTCACGAGCTGATACGAATCCTCGCCCACGGCGCTCAGTACGAACGGCTCGTCGGTCAGGTTGGTGCCGGTCAGGCTGAGGCTCAGACCCTCCAGCGCCCCCGCCCCGAACGAGTACCCGACCTGCGCATCGATCAGCGATTCGGCCTTGACGGTGTTGAGCGTCAGCGAAGAATCGAACGCCGGCACTTCGCCGACGAAATCGCCGCGATAGCGGTTGCTCACGCGCGCCGAGAAGCCGCCTCTTTCGAAGTACAGCGTCGAGTTCACGACTTCCTCGGACAGGCCGGGCACCGGCGTTTCCGCGCCGTTGATCGTGATCTTCGAGTCGTTCTTCGCGCCGCTGAGGATGAAACCGAATCCGTCGAGCGCATCGGCGAACAGCGACAACGGCACCGACGCCGTGAACTCGGCACCCCGGATCCAGCCGCCGCTGTCGTTCACCTTGACTGTCGAGATGCCGGTGCGATTGGCATCCGCTTCGGTGTACATCGTCGGATCGTCGGGCGAGGTCTGGTCCGGCAGCAGCACGCCTTCGAAGCTCGTGATGCTCGAGCTGTTGACGATGTAGGTCGTCAGGTCCTTGTAGTAGATCGCGAACGAGAGGTACGCCCGGCTCTCGAAATACTTCTCGAGCGACAGATCGAACGTGTTCGCCTCCCAGGGCCGCAGTTCCGGATTGCCGCCGCCGGAACGCTTCCAGTAATACGTGTCCCCGCCATCGATCACCGGAGCGCCGTTCGGCTGCACCGTGTAGCCTGCGCCGCCGGCCAGGTCGTCCATGCGGGGGCGGGCCTGCGTGATCGCAGCGCCGAAACGCAGCTTCATGTCATTCGGCAGCTCGAGCGCCAGGTTCAGGCTGGGCAGCACGTCCGTGTACTTGTCGCCCTGAGTGACGATCGAATAGTTGAGATCCGTCGTGCCCGGGATGACCGTGCCCGAGGTATAGCCGATGTCGGAAGACTGATCCGTCGTGACGCTCATCAGGCCGATGTTGCCCGTGAGCGGCAGACTGCCGACCTGGGTATTGATTCCCAGCTTCAGGAACACGGTCGTGAGCTTCTCGGTGACCTTCCACGTGTTGGTCACGTCGGAGATGCGGTCGTTGATGTTCGCGTTGGGATCGTCGATGGCGTCGATCGGCTGCCAGAAACCGCTGCGATAGATCCCCAGGGCGTCGTACCCGACGATGCCGTGCGGCGTGCCGAAGAACGACGAATCGGTAATGCCCGTGCGGTACTGCTCCGGAATCGCGGCGTGGGAAATGTCCCCCGGCAGCCACAGGATGCTCTGCCAGTTCTGTTTGTCCTTGGTGCGCTCTGCGTAGTTGACGCCGAAGCCGACGCTGTCGATGAACGAGTCGAGCGTGCGATTGGCCGAGAGACGGATCGCCTTGATCTCGTCCTCGATCTTCGGGTGTCCCACGAAGCCCGAACGACGCGGACCGCCGCCCCAGTTGCCCGGATCGGTCAGGAAGATCGTGTCGTAGTCGCTGTAGTCGAGCGATGGGTTGAGGTGCGAGATGCCATTGCCGTCCGTCGTGAAGGAGATGGTTTCCGGTTGCGCCATGAATGACGGATCCGGATACACGCCCTCGATGGCGGCCTTGCCATTGCCTGCCGTGGATTCCAGACGCAGATCGTCGCGCTCGACCTTCGAGTAGCTGAGATCGAGGTTCACGCCCCAGTAGTCGTTGATGTCGTACTGCGTATTCAGGCCGATCGAATCGACATCGGCCCGGCGGTCGTTGTTGTAGTTCTCGACGACCTGGAAAGGCACGTTGGTGAACGTGCCGGAAGTGACACGGCCATTCACGACTTCACCCGGATTGGTCAATGTCGCGCCGGACCAGATCGTGCCGTACTCGAGACGCTGGATGGTCTGCAGTTCCTTGAAGTCCGAGTGATAGGCATCGAGCACCATGTGCAACTGATCGGTCGGCTTGTACTCGACCACGGCCATGTAGGCCATGCGCTCGTAGTAGGACGACTGGACGCCGTCCTTGTCGCCGCCGATCACCTTGACGCCCGGCATTCCCGGCGCATCCGCGTAGCCCCACGGTTCGCGGGTCTGTGCCTGGTACGGAGTCTTGTTGTAGGCCAGGCCGAGCGCCACACCCAGCGTGCCGTCGGCGAACTGGTCGATGTAGGTGGCGTTGGCGCGATCACCATCGCGGTCCAGGCCGGGGATGTTCGCTTCCTGACCGTCGTATTCCTTGCGATAGGTCACTGCGGCCGTGCGCTTGCCGAAGTCGAGCGGATGCACCGTCTGGATGTCCGTGGTGCCGGCGATGCCCTGATACGCCATGCCCGCATCCGGCGTCTTGTAGATCTTGACCTGATTCACCAGCTCCGACGGGTACTGGTCGAACTCGACCGTGCGATTGTCGTTCGTCGTGGCCTGCTCGCGGCCGTTAAACGTCGTCACGGTGAAGTCGGGGCCGAGACCGCGGATCGACAGCGTCTGCGCGCGACCGTTGGTGCGCTGTGCGGCGATACCCGGCAGCCGCGCGATGGATTCGGCAATCGAGGAGTCCGGCAGTTTGCCGATGTCTTCGGCGGAAACGGCCTCGACGATCGACGTGTCGTTCTTCTTGACCGAGATCGCGCTCTCGATGCTCGCCCGGATGCCCGTGACGATGACTTCCTCGACGTCCGCTGCCGTGTCCTGCGCCATCGTGGCAGTCGCGCTCATGCCCATCAGTGCGGCGCCCAACAGCATGTTCGACTGCAAACGCAGTGCTCCGCGCACTGCACCCGCGAGTGCCGTCTGCCTGTATGTACTCATCGTCGTTCCCCCTGTTGTCTGGCGCCTGCGAGCGCCGGTCATTTCAATGAATCGGTAAGAGCGCTCTCAGCGTCTTCCTGCTGCGAAACGAATCGCCGCACCGCCGCCTGCCGCGAGAGGCAGCGTCAGCGTGTCGTCGCGCGTCACCTCACGCGTTTCGATGGCGATGGCATGCGGCTTGGCCTTCCAGTCGGCGCCCTCGCCGTCGCGGTAGATCTGCGCGGTGTAGCGACGGCCTTCATCCAGAAAATCCAGCTTGGCCGTAACCGTTCGCGCGTTCTCGTCCGTCACGCTGCCGATGTACCAGTCGTCGCTGTTGCGATCCTTGCGCGCGATGGTCACGAAGTCGCCGACTTCGCCGTTCAGCACCTGCGTCTGCGACCCGTCGACCGGCACGTCCTTGATGAACTGGAACGGCTTCGGATATTTCTCATAGTTCTCGGGCAGATCCGCGGCCATCTGGATCGGGCTGTAGAGCACGACGTACGTCGCGAGCTGCTTGGCGATCGTCGACTGTATCTGCAGGCCATCGCGGCCCTTGAGGCTCAGCACCCCTGGCGTGAAATCCATCGGCCCGCCGAGCATGCGCGTGAACACCAGAATCGATTCGTGTTCCGGCGGATTCGGCGGCGAGCCCCACGCGTTGTATTCCATGCCGCGCGCACCTTCGCGCGCCACCCAGTTCGGATAGGTGCGACGCAGGCCCGTGTCCTTGATGGGCTCATGCGCATTGACCGCGATGTGGCGTTTCGCCGCTTCCGTCACGACCTTGAGGTGATGACGCGACATCACCTGCCCGTCATGCCATTCGAAACGGAGACTGCCGTCCGCGGCCTTCGCCTTGATGCCGCCGGCATCGGCAACGTAACCCGTCTTGACCGAATCGATGCCGAGACGTTGATAGAGATCGAGTCCGGCTTCGAGCTGTTCTTCGTAGTGCGCGATGTTGCCCGAGGTCTCGTGGTGACCGATCAGGTGTACGCCCTTCTTCTTCGCATAGGCTGCGAGCTGTTCGATGTCGAAATCGGGATAAGCCTCGGTGAAGCTGAAGCTCTCGCCGTTCGCGAACCAGTCCGCTTCCCAACCCTTGTTCCATCCCTCGACCAGTACCCCGCGGAAACCGTTCTTCGCCGCGAAGTCGATCATGCGCTTCGTGTTCGCCGTGGTGGCACCGTGCTTCGGGCCGGCTTCCCACGTCTGGGTGTTGAGGTGCATGCCCCACCAGATGCCGACGTACTTGAAGGGCTTCACCCAGGACACATCGCCGAGCTTGTTGGGCTCGTTGAGATTCAGGATCAGGTCGGACATCGCTAGCCCGCCGGCGCTGTCGGCGATCTGCAGCGTGCGCCATGGCGTCGTGAACGGCGCAGTGCGAACGACTTTCGGTCCGGATGCCGACGGCGACAGGACAGTCTTCAGACGCTGGCCCTCCACACGACGCAGCCACATCGCCGAGTAATCCACCAGCGCGGCTTCGTGAATGGCGATGTGCAGTCCGGCGTCGGTGCGCAGCGTGACCGGCGTATGCGCCTGGCTCAGTTCCTCGAGCGGCGTCGTGCTGTAGAGATATTCGTAGCGGTTCCACTCGCCGCCCGGAATCCACCACGCGGTGGCCGGATCGACGACATCGAACTCCGTCAGCTCTTCGACGATATTGACGGTGTGCAGCGAGGCCTGATCGGGGAATTCGTAGCGGAAGCCGACGCCGTCGTCATAGACGCGGAACGTCACGTCGAGACTGCGCTTCAGTCCGTTGCGCTCCGTGAAGCGCACGCGCAGCTCATTGAAACGATTGCGAACGAAGCGTCGCTCGCCCCAGGGCTGTTCCCAGGTGTCATCGCTGCTGCGGGTCTGCTGCGAATCGATGACGAAGTTCCGTTCGAGCTTGGGCGCGTCGGCGAGGATGAAGCCGAGCCGCGATGCATCGATCACCGGCTTGCCCTTGCGCGCAATGGCGTACTGCGGCCGGCCTTCGTCATTGACGTTCACGATCACGCTCAGCACGGCACCGGGCGAAGACACCGTCGCAGCAGACTGCGCATGGGCCAGCCCGAGCTGGAGTGCCAGCAATATCAGTACGCACAGCCGATGGATGCCCGCAGCATTCATGCGGCGAAGCACCTGCATGCGTCGTGACGATTCGGTCGAAACCTCATGCATCCCCCTGCCGATCGTTCGTTGCTCGAAATCGTAGGACTGGCGCAACGAGGCAAACAATGGCCTACATACGTATTCATTCGTTTCATTCACACCGCTGCAAACACGACGGCGTGCGGCGGCAACGACAAGTGCTGTCCCTGCAGTTCGCCCTGAAACACGCCCGCACTGGCAATCTGTCGATACGGTGCAAGCTCCGCGAGTTCGAGCTCGACGCGATGCGACGACAGATTGAAGGCCGCAAGCATGCGGTCCGCACCTTCGCCGCGGACGAACGCCACGACGGGTTCCGGCACATCGAGGAAACGGATCGCGCCGCTCACGAGCACCGGATGCTCGCGACGCCAGCGCAGGAATGAACGGAAGTTATTCAGCGTCGAATCGGGACCCGACTCCTGCCGGGATACGCATAGATCACGATGCTCCTTCGCCAACGGCAACCACGGGGCGACACTGGAGAATCCGCCATGCGCGCCATCGTTCCATGGCATCGGCGTACGACAGCCATCGCGGCCCTTGAAATTCGGCCAGAACGCGATGCCGTAGGGATCGCGCAGTGCGTCGAACGGCAGTTCGGCTTCCGGCAAGCCGAGTTCTTCGCCCTGGTAGATGCAGACCGAGCCGCGCAGCGAACACAGCAGCGCGAGCAGCTGACTTGCCATCTGCGGCAAGGGCTGCGGCCCGCCCCAGCGCGTGACGACGCGATGCACGTCGTGATTGGAGAATGCCCAGCAGGCCCAGCCGTCGCCCAGCTGTCTCTCCAGTGTCTCCACCGTCGCACGCAGATGCGCCGCCGTCGCATCGTCCGACAGCAGCTCGAAGCTGTAGGCCATGTGCAGGCGCTGGCCGCTGGTGTATTCGGCAATCGTCGCCAGCGAATCCTCTGAAGACACTTCACCGAGCGCCGCCGTCCCCGGGTATCGATCGAGCAACGCGCGCAGTTCACTCAGGAATGCCAGGTTCTGCGGCTGCGTCTTGTCGAAATGGTGGTACTGATACGCGTACGGATTGTCGGCGCTGAATCCCCGCGTCGTGCGTGCCTCGCGCGGCTTCGGCGGATTGCTGCGCAGCTCGCGATCGTGGAAACAGAAGTTCACCGCATCGAGCCGCAGGCCATCGATACCCTTGTCGAGCCAGAACCGCAGATTGTCGAGCACGGCCGCGCGGACTTCGGCGTTGTGGAAATTGAGATCGGGCTGCGACGACAGGAAATTGTGCAGGTAGTACTGGCCGCGTCGCGGCTCCCACTTCCATGCGACGCCGCCGAAAATGGACAGCCAGTTGTTGGGCGGTGTCCCGTCCGGCCGCGGATCGGCCCACACATACCAGTCGGCTTTCGGATTGTCGCGGCTCGCGCGGCTCTCGCGAAACCACGCGTGTTCGCTTGATGTGTGACTCAGAACGTGATCGATGATCACCTTGAGCCCGAGTCGATGCGCCTTCGCGAGCAGCCGCTCGAAGTCAGCCATCGTGCCGAACATGGGATCGACATCGCGGTAATCCGACACGTCGTAGCCGAAATCCGCCATCGGCGATTTGAAGAACGGCGCGATCCAGATGGCGTCGACGCCGAGGCTCGCCACGTAGTCGAGCCGGTCGATGATGCCCTGCAGATCGCCGACGCCGTCGCCGTCGCTGTCGCTGAAGCTGCGCGGATAGATCTCGTAGATCACCGCGCCGCGCCACCATGACGCATGCGTCATGAGCCCCCCATCTCGATTCATGTTCGTCGGCGGGGAGCTTAGCGAGCGAGGCGCCGCGGGTTCGAGGGCCTACATACGTATTCATGGAAAGCCCTTTGCGAATCTCTGCATTCCTCCTTCCTCAATCGCGCGACGATACGGCCGCTCGCACCACCCAAGGAGATGACGATGATTTCGACCAGGGGAATGCTGCTGTCGCTGGGCTTCATGACGTTCGCCGCACACGCCGGCGATTTCGCGTTGACGAGTTCCGAAGTCGGGCCGGACAAACCGCTCGCTCAGGAATTCGTGTACGACAAGTTCGGCTGCACGGGCGGCAACCAGTCGCCAGCGTTGAGTTGGAACGATGCACCGGCAGGAACGAAAAGTTTCGCAGTGGCGCTGTTCGACCCGGATGCGATCCGCGGCCGCGGCTTCTGGCACTGGCTGGTCGTGAATCTCCCGGCGCAGACGACGAACCTGTCGCGCGATGCGGGCAACGTCGACGGCTCGAAGCTGCCGGCCGGTGCCGTCCAGATCAAGAATGGATTTCGTGCGACCGGCTACAGCGGCTCCTGCCCGCCTCCCGGCGAACCGCCACACAACTACACGTACACGGTGTACGCGCTGAAGGTGGAGAAGATCGATGTTCCCGCGGACGCGGATTCGCCGACGGTGCTCAACCTGGTGAAGGAACAGGCGCTCGGCAGCGCGACGCTGACGTATCGGTTTGGGAGGGAGAAGCCTTGACGATGAGATGAGGTCGAGCGATGCATCTCTTCCTCCGCGCAGCGGGAGCGGGCTTTTCTGTAGGTCAGGCTTTAGCCTGACTTCCGAAAAAGAGGCCGGCTAAAGCCACAATGGCACTGACTTAAGCGCAAGTGCATTTTGTTCTTCCCCTCCTCCGCGCAGCGGGGGAGGGTGACCAAAGGAAATCCCTGTGGGACAGGGAGGGGGTCTTCTCTGATCGGTGGCTCACGATGCCGTGAGCGGTGTGCCCGAGGGGCTTTGCTGGAACGCCGTGAATACATCCCTGTAGGCTCCGGCGCGCGCATCCCTGCGCGCGACGGTCCAGCAAAGCCCCTCGGGCACACCACTCACTACGGTGGTGGCGTGTTGAATGCAGCTACGGAGAAGATAGAGAGCGGAAGGAATGGGCCCGATCGCTTAAGTCAGTGCCATTGGGCTAAAGCCGGCCCCAAAGTAAGAGCCCCCACCCTGACCCTCCCCCGCTGCGCGGAGGAGGGAATCAGACCAGAGACAATCGATCTGGAAAATCCAGCGCCGGAAGCCGCCGCCCTCACTGCACCCCAAACGCATACACCGTACGCGACTCATAAGTCTCACGCGGCCGCGGCGTCGTCGACGGAAACGACGGTTTGTTGGGTGAGTCCAGGTAGTGCTGCGTTTCCAAGCAGAAGGCGTTGCGCTTGTTGCTAGATTCCAGCTGCCCTGGAGTGCCAGTATTCCGGCGCCCGATGAAGATGTGCCACATCGATGATGAGAGTTTCTTTCTCCAACACGCCATAGATGGGCCCATAGGAAACCGACACCGAAAGCACGATGAGACTTCCTTCGAAAAAGTGGACACCCGCTGGTTAGAAACATGCGTTCTCGAAC
>OEIU01000151.1_pt1 | contig 71027 bp, 66 predicted proteins | sample 1539221 | NCBI WGS metagenome assembly OEIU01 (sample SAMN03792071, study PRJEB22550) | activated sludge metagenome | feature: wastewater treatment plant; material: activated sludge; isolation source: Wastewater treatment plant of a petroleum refinery complex | place: Argentina: Zarate | collected...
TCCCAGACCTGCTGGAAGCCGGTGGTGAAGTTGGTCCAGGTCTTGGACAGGAACGCCGTGGTCTCAATCCACGCGACTTCGAGGGCGTGGAAGACGACCTCGGCGGCGGCGAGCGCTCCGTACCACATGCCGTAGGCGGTCGAGACGAAGAACTCCTTCGCTTCGAGCCAGACCTTGTTGAGCGCGGCGACGCCCTGCTGCCAGACCACCTTGAGCGACAGCCACAGGATTTCGGCGGCGAGCGCAATGTCGCCCGCCGCGAGGGCGTCGGAGATGCCGCCGACGACCTTGGTCACCCAGTCACGCAGGCGCGTGAACTGTTCGCCGAGCCAGGCGAGGGCCTCCCCGCCGACTCCGGTAGTGACGAGGAGCACGCCGCCGAGCGCCACGATCGCGGCGATCGCCAGGCCAACGGGCGACAGAATCGCCGCGATGGCTGCCCCAATCAGGCTGAACGCGGTGCCAACGCCGCCGATAATCCCGGCGACGATGCCGAGGGTTGCGCCGATGCCCGAGACGATGTACCCCAGCGCGACGATGGCGATGCCCGCCACGGCGACGGCCGCCGCGATCTTGAGCGCCCACACGACCATGTCCCGGTTCGCCTTGATCCAGGTGGTGATGCTCACGACGATTCGGGTAATCCGCTCGGCGAGGTCCTTCAGCGTGGGCGCGAGCGCCCCGCCGATGGTGAACACGCCCTGCTTGAGCACCTTCCAGAGCGTGCCGAGGGCGTCGTTGAGTGCAGCAGCGTCGCGGGCGGTCTCGGTGCTGACGGTGAGGCCGAGGCGCCGGGCCTCCTCCTGCATGGCTTCAATGCCCGCAGCGCCATCGGCCATGAGCGGCAGGAGTTTCGTTCCGGCCTTGCCGAAGAGTTCCATCGCGAGCGCAGCGCGGAGAGCGGGGTCGCGCACCTGCGAGATGCGCTCCGCCAGGACCTTGAACTGCTCGTCTGGTGATAGCCCGGCCAACTGCGCGGCGCTCAGCCCGAGCCGCCCGAGCGCCTCCGCCGCGGACGCCGACCCTTGCGCCGCGCCCGCCAATGTCCGCTGCATGTTCCGCAGGCCGGACTCGAGCGTCTCCAGATCGGTGCCGGAGAGGTCTGCTGCGAATCCCAACTCGGACAGGGCCTCCACGCTCACGCCGGTCCGCTGGCTCATCTTGTCGAGCATGTCGCCCGTGTCGGAGAAGGCCTTGGCGGTGCCGAGCAGCGCCGTCACCGCCGCCGTGCCGATTCCCGCGAGCCGGGTGCCGACCGACCGGACGCCAGCCCCGAAGGCTTCGAGCTGCTTCTGGGCGCGGCGAAGCCCCGCGGTGAGCTTGTCGCTCACGCCGAGTTCGACGAACGCCCGTCCAGCCCGGATGCCACGAGTGTCGGCCACCGATCAGGCTCCCTTCCGAATGGAGTTCCGCCACAAGAGCGGCAACTTCGGCCGCTCCTTCTCCAGCGCGGGGGCCATGTACGGCCGCGCGGCGATCTTGACCTTCTGCGACGTGAGCCGCCCGCCTCGCCGACGGAACACGACCGTGTCGCCGCCATACTCCAGCACGTTGGGCGCGATGCTCTTCTTGAACCCAACGGGGCCGACGACGACGGAGTCGCTCGCCTTGTCGTACCCGAAGAGGATCAGGCGGCGCAGGCTCCCCTCGTGCGAGTGGGGAGGCTTGCCCGCGGGCGCGGACCCTTTGCGCTTGCGGATGCTCGTGCGGGCCGCCGTGCGGATGAACGCGCCGGCTTTGCTGAGCACCTTCCGCTTGGCCCCATCGACCGCGCGGATCACTACCGCGCGGTCGAAGAACATGTCTTTGATCCGCATGGTGATCACGCGCCGCTCCCGCCCGGGCTGCCACCGGCGAGGCCGCTGCCCTTCTCCAGGCCCTTGTTGAACGACGCCTCCTTTTCCTTGCGGAGACGGCCCGAGCCGATGAACAGGCCCACGATCCCGGTAAGCGCGGGCAGTGCCGGGCCGAGTACCGGAAGGCCCGCCACGGTGGGGCCGACGGTGTCGAGGGCGGACAGCGTGAGCTGGCTGAACAGGCCACGGAGCTCGCCGGCCCGCTCGATGTTGCCCTTCCACTGCGCGCCAGTGGTCTGCGTCCCGTTGAACCAGTTCTGGTACTCGACCTCGGCCTCGTTCAGGCTGAGCGTGGACGGCAGTCCCGTGGTCTGCTGGATGGTGTTGGGAGTCTTGACCTTCACGAGGTCGCCCAGATCGAAGCCCGCGCACGAAGCGAGCACGAGCGCCATGAGCAGCAGGCCGACGAGGTAGACGTAGTGGCGGGTGGAAAGCGAACTGAGGAACTTCATCCGTGGGCCTCCTTGGGAACTTTGCCGTCGATGAACACGTCCTTGAGGACCGACACGCCGACCGGGATGGGCCGGTGGCGCTTGGCGAAGGGGTCGAAGTCGGTTGGGTTCAGTCGGCGGGATCGCTTGGGATCGCGGTGGATGTTGGCGACGAGCGCCATGACGGCTGAGGCGATCGACCAGTCGTGACGCTGCCTGCCGTCGAGCATCGCCACGAGATCACGGAGCGTCAGGGGGCCGGGGTCGATGCCGAGGATTCCGGCGCACTGGTGGACGAGTTGCCAGCAGTCGCTTCCGGTGATGCTTCTGCCAGCAGGCGGTCTGCCAACTTGTCCAGCGCCCCGCTGTCGAGCTTCTTCTCGACCAGGTCCCGCGCCCGGTCCATCACCTTCCGCGTGGCCTGGAGCACCCGCCCGAGGTTGGCCCTGTCCCTCGGGCTCGGGCAGAAACCCACGAGTTCATCCAGCACCGCCATCGTCGCGGCGTCGATCGCATCACCGGCCATCGCACGTCCGAACTCCTCGTCGCCGATGTTCCGCCCGTCTGCCTCCGGTTTGCAGATCGCGTACACCACATCGCACAGCAGGACGGGGTCGCGGATCAGTTTCTCGATCAGCGTCCCCTCGATGACCTGCATGAGGTCCTCGCCGGTAAGCCCGCGCACGCGCTTGATGGCGGTGACGTTGATGTCCACCGACCACAGCCGACCCTCGTTGTCCTTGAACGTCCGCATTGATGACCTCCTTGCTTAGCCGCCGATCCATGAAGGTGCCGTCGCCGAGTACGTCACCTTCGCCGTGACGGACACGGTGATCGCCTCCTCCAGCGCCTCGTTGCGCGAGAAGTTCGTGATGGAGAAGTCGGCCTGGAGACCCTGTCCGCTGGTCTCGTCGAGGATCTGGAAGCCGATGGGGTCGTTGCCGAAGAATGCGTTCTTGATGGCGGTGAACCCGGCGTCGTCGGTGTCCCAGACCATCTGTAATTCGACGCTGGCCGATTTGAGCGTGGCGACGGTGGCCCGCCAGCCGCTGTTGGCGCGGGTCGTCACGTCCGCTTCGCCCGCTTCGAGGCTCAGCGTCACATCGCGCGTGTTGCCGAGGACCACCCAGGCCCCGCCGCCCGCCTGCCCGCCGACCTTGTAGAGCAGCTGGGCTTCCATGCCGAGTTTGATCGCCATTGTCGTTCCTCCTGCCTATCCGGCCGTGTGCCCGACCACGAATGCCACATCGCCCGACTTGCTCCGCACATAGATGTCCGCCAGGTTGACCCGCTCGAACGGGAACTGCACGCCCGCCGGCACCGGGATCTCAATGCCCTTGCCGTCGGAGAGCGTCATGGGCTGCGTGTTCGTGTGCGCCGCCATGAGCGTGAACGTCGCCACCAGCGGCGTCTCTGAGAGCGGCCTGTCGCTCTCCTCGAGCTCCACCTTGATGAACACGATGTTCCGCACGGCTACCTCCGCACCCGGTAGGTGACGCTCAACACGCTCGTGAACACCCGGTGCTGCTCCAGCGACTCGCTCGACACCACCGGCTCGTGGGCGATACCCGCCCAGGCCGCCTCCGGTGCGTCCGGCAGCCGCTTCAGGCGCAGGTGGTCGGTGATCTCCTCGACCAGGTCGAGCAGCGCATCGATCTCGCCGTCCGCACCGTCGGCGGGGAGCTTCTTCTGCACGCCGACATCGATCACGCACTCGAACACGCTGCTATCGCGGCTGGCGGCTGAAATGCCGACCGTCCTGGGCACGACTGAGACACGCAGTTCGGCCAAGTCCTCCAGCGTGAACGCGGGCTGGTACATCCGCGCGGCGTTCACCGGCTGGGAGAACGTCCCGGCATTGATGTGCGCGGCGACGGCGTCGGCGATGGCGGCGATGGTGCTCATTGGCGGGCCTCCAGCGCCGCGTTCAGGCCCGCCACCTTGCCCTCGAGGTAGGAGACGCGCCGCTCCATCGCCTGGTAGTCGGCCCGGATCGAGCGAGCCTCGCCGATGAACTCGTCGAGCCGCTTCTCGACCTGCTGGAGCTTGGTGGTGACCACGCCCCACTGGATGGTCATCGCGCCGGCGGCGAGCACCACGGTGACGAGCACGCCCGCCCACCTCGCCTTGGTCCCGTTCTGGCCGTTCCCGTTGGTCACGTCGTCTCCGTCCCGATGTGCTTGGTGTGAATCCGAAGCAGCCTGCGGTATGGGTCGCTGAACCTGAAAGGTGGTTGCCCGCCCGGCGCGTTGACCTCGTACACGAACACCTGCGCCCCCACCCCCCCGACCGTCTCTCGCACCCGATCACCGGCCCGCGGGAGCATCGGGCCGGTGCCGAGGTCCAGGTCCGCCGTGCGGATGAGGAAGTCCCGCGACTCCGTGCGGTGGATCAACCCCGCTTCGTCGGCCTGCTCGAACTCGGTCTTCCCGATGGTGGCCTGGACCTCCTTGGCCTCGGCCCCGCGCTGGTAGACCACGGCGCGGCTCATGTGCGTGTGCCGCTGGGCGTCCAGGAACGCCGCGCCTTGGTCGAGCAGGTCCGCCACGGCCGCTCCTTACTGCGACATGCGGATGCGCATGACCGCGTCCGCGTCGGCGGCGGCCTTGACCACCTTGCCGATGAGCTTGTTGCCCGTCGCGGTCTTGGTGGCGACCTTGTTGGTGTTGTCCCAGTACGCCAGGCCGCCGACCACGTTGCCCGTGCCGACGCCCACGGCCTTGGGGAAGTCGAACACGCCCTGCACCGCGAGCGAGCCGAGCTGGCCCGCCTTGAGGTCCACGCGCGTGACCCCGACCATCTCGTTCTGCACGACGACCGTCCCGGCGGGCGTATCCGCCCCCGGTGTGTAATCGATCGCCGCACCCTCGTGAACAAACGTCGTCGCCATCGTTGATCCTCCCGGGCCAGGTCCCGGCCCGTCTGGTTCCAGTCCGCCACCGTCCTCGCCACCGCCAATCGGAATCTCGTCCGCCATCAGACCTCACCCTTGCTCTTGACCGCCGCGCGGAAGTCCTGCATGGCCACGCCAAAGTCGAAGTAGCCGCGCCACTGCATGCCCAGCGTGTTGAAGTCGGTGTCGCCGCTCTCGATGGTCGGGGTGCGCTTGCCGCGCAGGTACGCGATCTCGATCGCGGCCACGTCCGCCGGATTGGCGAAGAGGTACCAGGCCTTGGCGCTCCCGCCATTGATGCCCTGGGCGTTGAGATACGGCGAGGCCACCGGCTTCCACTTCCCGGCGTGCGGGTTGACGGCGGGCTTGCCCTTGTCGGCGGTCGTGGTCTCGTTGATCCGCGTCTCGGTCATCAGCACCTGCGCCGCGACCTTGAGGGACGACGGCACCAGCAGCACGGACGGCGTGAGCAGGATGGGCTTGTTGTCCGTGTCGGTCTGGTCCAGGAAGGCCTGCTCGGCCTGCGTCAGCGAATCGATGCTGAGGGTGGTTGCCGCGCCGGAGATGAAGTTCTTGTTGCCGACGGCGAAGAAGTTGCCCGGGTTCGAGAGAAGCAGCTCGAAGACCGCCTCCTCGCGCTTGAGCGCCGACATTCGGCCGATGATCCGCGGGATCTGGAGGAACGCCCCCAGGTCGTCGTTGATCATCATGTGCCGCGTGAGGGCAATCATGCGGCCGTAGGTCTCGACCTTGTTGGTGTACGCCTGCTCCGAGAGGCCCGCGTGCTTGAGCTCGCCGTCGGGGCCGACCTTCTCGAAGACGCCGTTGCCCGTGAGGCGGTAGCGGGTGACCTCCTTGAAGTCGTTCACGTCCGTCTCAGCGGAGAACATGGCGACCACGCTCTCGACGGCGGTGTAGGCCGCGAGCATGGTCTTGTTGGCGACGTTCGAGAGGATGCCCGACAGCGAGATGGTCGAGAACCCCCCGCCCCCGCCCGCCGCCTGGATGAGCCGCCGGTCCGCGCTGAACGCGGCCCGGATGGTCTCGTTGTCCACCCGGCCCGGGCGGACGTGCTCGCCGCCGGCGCGGATGGTCTCGTACATGAGCGTGTGCAGCCCGGCCCCGCGCAGGTCGTGCCCGACCGCCGCGTTCATGGTCTTCTCGTCGTACCACTGGCCAACCTGCTTCTCGGGCAGCCCGGCCGACAGGCACAGAGCCGCCTCGATGGCTCGCCCCGCCTGGGCTGGGTCCGCGTCGCGGCGGACCCCGCCCGAGGCCAGGGCCGGGCGCTCGGCGCGGAGCACCTCGAGCTCGGTCTTGTTCACGTCCCACCCCTCGGCGATGGCCTTCGCCTCCAGGTCGCCGTGCTTGCCGTTCCCGACGGCGCAGACGCGGCGAACCTCCGCGATCCGCTTGGTCTCCGCGGCGGTTTCGGCCCGGATGCGGGCGATGATCTCCGCACCACCGTCGCCATCGGGGGCCGCGTCTGTAGCGGTTGCGGTGACGGCGGCCGTCTTCTTCTCGTTGTCGAACATCGCCTGAAGGCTGGTCTTCTGAGCATCGCTGAGCGTGGCGGCATCGAAGCCCTTGGCGGTGAGCCACTGATCGAACGTCATGTCGTCCTCCTTGATCGCTGCCGCCGCGACGCTCGCGGTCGTGTTGTCATCCGCACCGAGGGCCACGAAGCTCACCTCGCCCAGCACGCTGCGGCGGGCGATGTGGACCGGCCCCTCGAACTCGCGGCCGTTGGCGACCGCCTTCTTGCCCTTGGGCACGAACTCCATCCCGCCCGCCTGCGCCACCGCGCCGAGTGACGCCTGCCACGGGAACCCGTTGCGGCTGCTCTCAACGATCTCTCGCGCGACCGGCCCCGCGCCGGAGATGACGCCGGACACGAGCAGTTGCGAAGCCTCGATGCGCACCGCGTCGGTGTGCCCGACGATGAGGGCGCGATTGTGGTCCTTGAGGATGGGGCGGCTCTTCGTCCCGCCCGCGACCTGAAGGCCCGCCAGATCGACCACCACCGGGTGCGGCCAACCCGCGAGCATCATCGCCCCGCCCGTGTATGCCGTCATGGAGAACCGGCGCAGCGCCGGCGCACCGGCATCGCCGGTGGCGCTGGCCTCGATCCAGCCTTCGACGGGCGCGCAGAGGCTGAGAACTCGGTCATTCGGCATCGTCGTCCTCCCGGCCCATTGGGGGAGCGGGCTGAAGCGACGGCGTCCGCTCCTGCTCAAGCCCCAGTTCCTTCATCAGCGCGACCTCCTTGGCCCGCTGGCGAAGCTCGCTCTCCCAATCGCGTCCCTGCTTGGCGTACTCGCTGGCCAGCGTGGTGGTGTGCGACGACAGCCGCGTCTGCTGCGCCGTCGCTTCCTTGGCTGGATCGACGTGCTCGTTCCCATCCCAGAACCACTGGTGCGAAAGCCCCTCGCCGGTGGCGACGAGCGTTCGGATGCGGAGCGGCAGCAGGCCGGAGACGATCACCGCCTCACGCAGCCAGGCCGCGAGGAGGCGATCGAGCACGACGCACGCAAGGTGGTCCTGCTCGACGCGGATGCTCTTGAAGTACGTCTGGTGGTCCAGTCGGCCGGAGGCGTAGTTGTACCCCGAGGAGTTGCACGCCGCGACGTTGAACGGCATGTTCAGGCAGCGCGCGATCTCGTTGAGGATCTCGCGCTTGAACTCGGCGTAGGTGGTGGCGGGTTGCTCGGCCTGAACCTGGGCCATCTTCCAGCCGCCCGGCATGGTGAGCAGCGAGCGGGCTTCGAGCTCGATCGCATCCATCGGCTCGACGCTCTCGGCCTCGCCGTTGGCGGGGGCGTCGGTATAGAGGATGCCCGCGAAGTCTGCGGCGGTTTCGGCCGCGCCGAGCACTGCGAGCGTGAACCGTCGCAGCTGCGCAAAGAGCGGGAGCGCCGGCGTGATGTCCGGCACGCCACGGCTCTGTCCCGGTCGGTCGGACCGGAAGTAGTGAATAACGGATTCGGCGGGGACGCGGTCGTACTCCAACCCGAGGAAGCCGGTACGGGTGTCCCCCGGGTGCCCCTTCAGGATGTGGTACTCGACCGGATTGCCAGCATCATCGAACACGATGCCGTCCACTGCGTCGTCGTTGAGGACTGACAGGTCCGGCGTCGTGACCTGATCTGCTTCGATGAGGCGGATGTCCAGCTTGACGGGAGTCGGCAGGCCCGGGTTGCTCACGAGCACCGCGAACACCTCGCCGTCGGTCGCGCGGGACGCCCGCATGGTGCGGAGTTTCTCTGGCAGGCCGATGGCCTTTGCCCACGCCATGAACGCCTGCTCGATGCGCTCGTTCCCGCCGTCATCCTCGGTGAGCAGTTGGAGGCGCGGGCCGGTGCCCACCACATCGTTGGCGAGCGTGAGCACAATCCCCTTGGCGTAGGAGTTGTTCGCGGCCTCGTACCGCGCACGGTTGCGGAGGATGCGACGCACCTCAGGGGACGCCGCCGCGTCAGCGCTCAGACCGTCGGCGTTGACCCAGTGCTTCCGGTTCCCATCGTTGGTGACGGCGGAGTCGAACCCCGCCCGCATGAACCGGCGAATCAGCCCGCCCTTCACATGGGTGTGCGGCTTGGGGGGCGTCGGCTTGGATCGGAAGAGCCCGAGCATCATCCTCCCTCCGCGCCGGGCGGAATCAGCCGCGTCAGGCGCAGCGCCTTCGCCGGTGACTTCGCCGCCTGCTTGGACGCCAGGTACCGATCGGCCTCGATCTGGTGGGGGATCGGGTGCTGCTCGACGCTGCCGGAATCGCCCGCCGCCTTAGCGGGACCGGCCGCGTTGTCGCGGATGGCCTGCTCAAGATCGGGGGTGGGGTCCGGCATCGGGCGCGTCCTTGCACCAGGCCGGGGGTTCCAAGAGGCGGCTCCAAAAAGCACAACGCCGCACAGGGGTGCAGCCCTGCACGGCGCATCGCTTGTTGGCTCTGCGGTGGTCGGGGATCAGCCGCTCACCGTTCGCCTCCGGGAACCTCCGGTCTGGATGTCACCATGTTGTACGCCCACTCACCGCTCCTGTCTCCCTTGTCCAAGCCCGCACACGCAGATCGTTACGCATATGGAACAACCGCCTCATCCGTTCACTCTTTCCGTCGTGATCACGGCCTTTCCGCAGTGCCGGCACTCGCGCCGCCGCACAAGCCGTCCTCCGGATCGCGCCCGAGTGTAGATCACTCGCCAATGCGCGCATCCGCACTTGGGACAGCGCAATCCGTTCTGCTCCGCGGCTACCTTGGCTTGCGTATCGGCGTGACTCATCGCCTGCTCCTTTGCAGGTGGGACAGCCGCATGCGCGGCCGCACGATGGATTTGTGATCCGTCCCAAACAGCACCGCCCCCTCCATCGACGCGGCCACCGCCGCGCCGACGATGCAATCGAGCCAGTGGTTGTCCAGCCCCTCGACGCGGAGCTTCCATTCGTCCACGGTGCGACCGCGACCCTCGGTCTTGACGCGGTACTCGCTGGTCAGATGCTCGGACAGGAGTCGGTGCTGCTCGGCCTTCTGTCCGAAGAGCGAGAGGCACCCGGGATCACCCATCGGCACCGCGAGCCGCGCGTGCGCGAACGACTTCCAATAGTTCGTGTCGAAGACCACATGCCGTACCGCCCGCTTGCCGGTGACGACCGGGATGCGCCAGTTGAGCCCCACGCGGTCGCCGCGCTTGCGCTTGTAGTCGGAGAAAGGGATACTGCTCGCCCCGACGTACCGCCCGTGGCTCGGCATGAGCACGCCCGCGTGCGGGCTCTGGCGGCAGAACTGGTAGACCACATCCGTGGACGATCCCCAGTTGGCGTCGATCAGGCACCGGTCGATGCGAACCATCGCGCCGTCATCACGCCGCCACTCGCGGGCGAGGTGCGACGCGACGAGCCGTTCCAGCCCCGCATAGATCGCGCCCTCCACCCCAGCGCGGGGAGCGGCGATGCCGAGCGTGCGGCGCACGTCCCTCAGCGTGAAGTACGCCGCCTTCTGATCCGGCTCGGTGCCGTAGTCGATGATGTACCCGGTGAAGTCGTCCTCCCACGCCGCCACGATGTAGAACAGGGCCTTGCCCTGCACATCCACGAACATCGTCAGTCGCGTGCAGCCGATGGGCACCTCGGCGCGGGCCTGCCCGTTCACCTTCGCCGCGATCTGGTCGGTGGTGAGCAGGTCGTCCGCGGCCTGGACCTCCGGCAGCGGCTCGTTCTGGTACTCCGCGAAGAACGCCGCCTCATCCTGAAGCTTCAGATTCATCGCGTGCTGGATGGCCGAGAGCTCGTCGTGGTTGAACCGTTCCGCCCAGGCGATCCGCGCTCCTTCATCCATCGCCGTTCGGTGCTGTGCATAGAACGCGGTGGCGTCCGCCAGGCCGCGTTCCTGCCGCAGACCCTCGGCACGCAGCTCTGCGTATCGCTGCCAGAGAGCCTCCCGCACAGGGAAGGCGTACATCATCTTCGTCCGTTCGCCCTGCCACTGCGGGTGCTTGTCGCGGTCGAGGATGCGGTCGGCAAGATCGTCGGGGCGAACGACCGTCAGCGTCATCAGCCCCGCGATCTTCTTTCCCGGTCCCGCCAGGCCCAGGATCGCGCCGGCCAGGATGCGCTCGCGGTTGGCACACTGCGACGGAGAGCGGGCGCTCTCGTCGGTCTGTGGGTCGTCGATCAGCACGAGGGACGGGCGGGACGATGTGCCGTCGGCCCGCTTGTGCTTCATGCCGCGGATGCGGCCGGTGATGCCCGCGACGCGGATAATCGCGCCCGCTGCCGGCGAACCCGGGATCGTCGGCAGCACGATCTCCCGGGCCGTCCACCCGATGTGCGTCTGCTTCCCCTGGTAGAGCTGCCCTGAAGCCCGCTGGTGGATGCCTTCGAGGGAGCGGATCGGGTGGCAGACCTCCGGGAAGTCGCCGGCGAGCAGTTCGCTGTTCTCCAGTTCCGCTTTGATCGACTCCAGCATCCCGGCCGCGTGCTCCTCGTCGGAGCCGATCAGCGCAACGAAATCCCTATGGCCGTACAGCATGGCCCAGAGGCACGCGACTTCACACAGGCTGGTCTTGCCGCTGCCGCGCGGCATCGCCATCGCAAACAACCCGCCTTCGAGTACCGCCTGCTCGATCTTGGCGACAACGCGCAGGTGATCCGGTGACCACGGCAGGTGAAACGTCTGCGCGAAGTAGGTGTCGCAGAAGTACCGGAAGTCCCGGGCTGCCCGCTCCTTCCGCCCCGCGTCAGCGACGGGCGGCAGGTCGCCGATATCGCGCCCCGAAAGCGAAAGCATGGCGTTGCGGAGCCGCGCCCGCTCCTTCATCGCCTCGTACCCGGTCAGGCCCTCCGGCTGCCGCGCTGCCTCCGCGAGCGCCTCGTGACGAGTCGTCACCAGCCAGGCGACGTACCGGAACAGATCAACCTTGCCCGCATCCCCATCCGCCGCGACACGGAACCCGGCGCGCGTGCGATGGCGGTGGAGCTGCCGCTCGCTGACCACCTCGCCCAGCGGCGTGCTGTTGAGCAGCCGCGCGAGTTCGCCGGGCTTGAGTTTGCGCGGATCAATCGCCACCGGCGCTCATCTCCTTCACCAGCCACGCGGCGTAATGCACGAGATTGAGCATGCCGTCGGCGTTCGTCGGCGCGCCCGCGTCGATGTCGGCGCGGAGCATGTCCTCCGTCACCGCCCTCCCCCCAAGCCGCGTCAGCACGCGGGCGGCGTCCGCAACAGGAAGCGCTGCGGGGTTCAGCCGCGCCATCCCCGTCGCGGCCCCGCCCGGCCCGGAACTAGGCGCGTGTTCGGGAGTCATCGCGGACCTCCCATCCGCGCCCGTTTCGCCACTTTCCCACATGTTCCGCGTAGTTGCCCACAAGGGCGAGATTGACGGCGAATCCTCGCGCATTCGCCTTGCCGGTGCGCGGATGTCATGGCTTCATGTGTCACAACGCGGGGCGAACCACCAACGCCAACAACCCCGCGAAGGAGACCAACGCGATGAAGACCAGCACGAAGAACGCCATCGGGATCGCCAGCGCCCTGGGCCGCCGGGGATTCACCGTCGCCAGCGTCGAGGTCCACACCCCCGACGGCCGCACATGGGCGATCGACACCACGAACACGGGCGGCTTCCGCCTCTTCGAGATCGACCGCGACGGACGCGACGGACCGAACGAGCACGACGCGGTCGAAGGCGACACATGGACCGCCGGAGACCTGATCGACTACCTCGCGGCGGTCGGCGAGCCAAAGGACACGACCAGTTGGGACCGCAAGAACGACAACCGCCCGACGACCTGAAGCCCGCGAATCGCGGGCTTCGCTGTTTACCAGAGCACCACGCACCCCCCGCACAGGAGCACGACCATGACGAAGCGCAACGCCAATCCCGAGCCCACCGCCGCCGAGATGTACGCCGCGCGGCGGAACGACATCGCCCGCCTGCTCGACGTGCTGAGCATGCACCTCGACATCAACGACAAGGAGCACGCCGCCGCCCCGACGAACTGGGGCCTCGTCGGCAACCTCGGCAAGGTCCGCGAGGATCTGGTCAACGTCGTCGGGTTCCTCGCCAACATGGACCCCGAGGACGTCGAGGACTTTCTCAAGGGCGAATGACCACCCGCACACCCCGAACCACGGAGCACACCCATGACCATCAAGACGATCGTGATCGCAGGCCAGCGCGGGGACATCGAGATCACCCGCACCGACAACGGCGCGTACGTGATGGAGGGCGAGGTCTGCATCGCCGCCATCCGCAGCGATGAGGACCGCGACGCCCGCTACGCCAAGGCCGTCGAGGTCGCCAAGGCCGTCTACGGGACCGACCGCCGCGGCCGCGCCGCCGCCACCAACTCGATGGTGCATGACGTGCTGAACGAGATGGAGCGCGTCGCCGGTTGCTAGCCGCGAGGCGGCGCGGGGAACCGCGCCGGCCCCGATTCCCCGCCGCAGCGTGCGGCGGGATTCCGCACCAGACAGAAGGAGTCCGACATGGCACGCAAGGGAACGATCAAGAACATGGGCAAGATCCAGGGCGAGATGCGGGACGGGTGGAAGGCCCGCAAGATGTCCAAGAGCGCGGCCCGCGCGGACGGCGCGGCGAAGGCCGACCGCGCCCGCAAGCAGGCGATCGCGGAGATCCAGGACCGCATCGACGGCAAGGCGACCGCGACCGCCAAGAACGGGAAGGCCGCGAAGGCGAGCAAGACGCCGAAGGCCCCGAAGCCCGCGAAGACGACCGCGCCGAAGCGCGTCAGCGCCCTCGACGCCGCAGCGCAGGTGATCGCCGCGTCCGAGGTGCCCATGCGGGCCAAGGAGATGATCGCCGCGATGGAGGCCAAGAACCTCTGGAAGTCCCCCGGCGGCAAGACGCCGGAGGCCACGCTCTACGCCGCCATCATCCGCGAGATCGCGGCCAAGGGCACCACCGCACGCTTCAAGAAGCACGAGCGCGGCGTGTTCGTTGCGGGGAAGGGAGCCTGACACTTCACGACTGCGACGAATGTCGAACAGCCTGAGAGTCCGCCGACCGCCTCGGACGCAGTCCGGGGCGTCGGTCGTTGCAGCCGATAGACTGCGGGCATGGCGATGCGACACGGATGGAAGTGGTTGCGACAGGCCGCGACGCGCAAGCGGCGGATGCTCCGGGATCACATGGAGTGGTTCGGGCGCTGGCAGCCAGGCATGAGCCGACGACTGACAAGGGCAAGGCTTTCCCGGCTCGGTGCTGAGGAATTCGCGGCGATACTCTTGGAATGGGACCAATCCCGGTGGCGCGGTATTGCCCGACTCACGGGGCGACTCACCGACCCAAGCGCATGGCCGCGGGTGCGACGAGCCCTCATCATGGCATTGGACGAGAGTCGCAAACTCGGCGAGCGACTGGACACGGTTCGCCCGTTGGATGATCGTCCGATGGCACCGCACTTGAGTCAGGCAGTGATCACTGCCTGCTTGCACTTGCGTTTCCCGAACCGCTACTGCGTCTGGAATGGCACGTCTGCGTCCGCCATGAAGTTGCTGGGACTCTGGCCGGTGTTCCCCCGCGGCTGCACGTTCGCCGACCGCTACCTTGCCATCAACTCCGCCGTTCTGGAATGCGCCCGCGCCACAAGGCTCTCTCTTCCAGCCCTTGACGTGCTCTGGTACTACGCCACTCAGGAGTTGGCGACAGCGCTTGACGGGGACGGGGACACTGACGACGAGGGCACGGAGGGCGGTGATCGCGTTGCAGTGCTGCGAACAAGGCGCAACGCAGACATCGTGAGAAAGGCGAAGGCTCGATGGTCGGACGGCGGCACGATTAGCCCGCCGTGCTCTGTTTGCGGATGGACGATGGGCGATGTCTACGGCGACGCTGGTTTCGGACTCATCGAAGCGCATCACAACGATCCTCTCGGAAGTGGAGCGGAAGTGCGCATCACACGGGTCAGTGACTTGTCGCCAGTTTGCCCGAACTGTCATGCGGTACTGCATTGCTCTCGCCTTTCGATCGCTGCACTTCGCCACGAAGTGCGTCGGAGCGGGATGGCACGGGACTAGACCAAGGCCGCACTCAGCCGCTCGGCCTTCCTGCCCGTGAACTTCTCCCAGCGCTGCACGATGACATCGCAGTAGAGCGCGTCGAGCTCCATCAGGAACCCCCGCCGCCCGGTCATCTCCGCGCCGATGAGCGTCGAGCCGCTTCCGCCGAAGAGGTCGAGCACGTTCTCGCCGGGTCGCGACGAATACTCGATGGCCCGCCGCGCGAGCTCGACGGGCTTCTCCGTGAGGTGGACCATGCTCTGCGGGTTCACCTTCTTGATCGACCAGGTATCGGGTACGTTGGCGGGGCCGAAGAAGCGGTGACCCGCGCCTTCCTTCCACCCGTAGAAACACCACTCGTGATTGCCCATGAAGTCCTTGCGCGTCAGGACGGGGTGCTCCTTGATCCAGATGATCGCCTGCGCGAAGTACAACTCGCAACGCTTCAGCACCGGCGGGTAGTTGCCGCAGTTCGCGTAGCCGCCCCAGATGTAGAACGTGCCGCCGGGGATCAGCACTCGGGTGATGTTGCCGAACCACGCCGCGAGCAGCCGGTCGAACTCGTCGTCGGAGACGAAGTCGTTGGCCAGCGGTCGGTCCTTGGCCCGGAGCTTCGTGTGCGTCGCACGGCTCTTCTCGGGGTAGCGGTTGAGGTCGGCGCTCTGCTGGTCGTGCTGGTCGGCCTTGCCCGGCAGCGCGAACGAACTCAGGCCGGCGACGATCGCGTTGTTCGAGCGCGGCTCGACTTTCACGTTGTACGGCGGGTCCGTGTTGACGAGATGGATCGGCTGGCCATCCAGCAGCCGGTCCAGGTCGTCGGGCTTCGATGAGTCGCCGCACATCAGCCGGTGGTTGCCGAGCACCCAGATGTCGCCGGGAACGGTGGTCGCGGCATCCGGTGCGCCCGGCACATCGTCGGGATCGGTCAGCCCCTCGTTCCCCGCCGGTGCCATGATGGCCGCGAGGTCGTCGGCGCTGAAGCCGAGCAGGGCCAGGTCGAAGTCCACGCCCTTGAGGTCCGCGAGCTCGATGGGCAGCAGTTCCATGTCCCACGACGTGAGCGATGCGACCTTGTTGTCGGCGATGCGCAGCGCCTTCACTTGGTCGGGCGTCAGGTCGGCCGCGCGGATCGTGGGCACCTCCGTCAGTCCGAGCTTCCGAGCGGCGCGGAGACGGGTGTGGCCCGCGATGATGACGCCGTCACCGTCGATCAGGATCGGGATCTTGAAGCCGAAGGTCTCGATCGACTTAGCAACCGCATCGATCGCCACGTCGTTGATGGTGCGGGGGTTGCGGTCGTATTCCTTGACCGCGCCGATGGGAAGCATCTCGATGTTCATAGCGATCTCCGTCGTGGGCACCGGCGAGGGCGCGGCGCAGGGGCGTCGTGGTGGCCCGCCGCGCACGCGGCAGGTCATGGATCGCTGGATCGCTGGTTGGCGGGTTCGCTGAATCGCTCGGGCGTCAGGCCCATCCGGGGGCGGCACACCGCCCCGATTCCCGCCCGCTACGGGCCGCGCCCGTTTGCCACGGTTCCGCCCACGTTGGCCCACGTCGCGTTCCAGGCGGCGGGGCGTACCAACGCCGCCACCGGGCGTCCCCGCGCCCGGACGCGCGAAACAAACTCTGTCGCCAAGCGCGGCTGTTCCCGCGGGCGTAGCAGCGCGTCCTGGCCCGGGTAGTACCTACCGACCCCCTCACGTCGCCCGTTAGGCTTCCGGCTGTTGGGCTCGTGGTAGGCGCGCCCTGGCACGCGACCTGCATGGGCGCGGCGGGCCGGAAAGGGGGAAGTACATGATGAAAGAGAGAGATGTTTCAATCTTTCAATACCTCCCTTACGCCCATGTCCGTGCCCGCACGTACGCGCCACGCGTGCGCGCGCGGTGAATGGATGAATGATTGAACTATTCGGCTCACGCCAGTACATACCAGACCCTCGGCCGCGTTGCCGTCGATTCCGATTCCTGCTGCAACTGCTGCGTTTCCAGGAGGTTGTCGATCACTTCCTGCCGTTCCCGCTGGGTTAGCCACTGCGTCTTGCGGCAGAGTTCACTGCGGGAGATCTTTCCGCCCGCCTTGCGCACCACCCGGACGACGCGCTTCTGCCGGGCGTCGAACACCCCGTCGGCGACCCACTCGTGGGCGACATAGAGCATCCGCCGCGTCAGGTACGACGACAGGTCGCACGCCCAGCGCGCGGCGTCCTCGTCGATGACCGGCTTCTGGGCGTTCGCGGAGCAGGCGTGGATCAGCGCCAGGCGGCAGGCCTTCTCCTCGGCCCGCGCCCACAGCGATCGGCCCGACTCGTCCGGCTTGGCGAGCTCGTCGTCCACCATCGCGGCCAGCGCGTCGAACACCGCGCCGGCTCCCGGCGTGGTCTCGACCACGATCGGCTGAGGGTGCTCGCGGAAGAGGTTTCCGCCGGGCTGGAACGATCCCCACCACTCGGCGGCCTGCTTCAGGGGCTCGGGAACGCCCGTCGCCTTGGCACGCTGCCGCGCCGGTGTCTCAGCCGACTCGAACACGAGCAGGCGTGCGATGAACCCGTCGCTGAGGCTGTCGGCAGTGAGCGACTCGAAGAAGTGCTCGGGCACGGTGGTGCCGTAGACGCTCACGCACGGCTGATCGACCACCTTGTTCCGCTTCTTGTCGGCGTAGGCCTTGCCCCGGAAGACCGTGTCGGCGCTGGAGTACAGCTTCATCAGCGCCGTCAGCACGTTGAATAGGTGCGGGGCCTTCTTCGGGTCGCCGATGGTGCGGAGGAAGCGGCCGAACTCGTCGATCTGGAACAGGATCGCCGGCTCGGCCTCGACGGCGGTGATGAGCCCGGCGTCGGACGCCAGGTCCTCGTTCCCCTCGTGCTCGACCATGTCGGCGGCGAAAAGGATGTTCTTGTTCACCTTGCGGGCGTTGTCCTTGCCCGCGCCGGAGGGTGCGACACCGACGCAGTAGAGGTTCGTCCGGTTGCCGCGCTCGTCGCGGACCTTGCGGGCGGCCAGCACAGCTTGGAGGCAGATCGCGGCCGCCAGCGCCAACACGGGCTGCGGCCGGGTGGCCGTCGCCAGATTGTGCGCGACTACCTGCTCGATGAAGCCCGGCACGCGGAGCAGATGATCGGGGAACGGCCCCGGGTCGACCGGGCGCTCGGAGCGGGACCGTTCGCCAGCGGCGCGCCGACGCTCGGGATCGAACCCGGAGAGGTCCACGCTGCCCATGTCCTCGGGTTTCTCGGCGTCGCGCAACCACCCGTGCGGGCGATCGTGCGGCTTGCTCGCCGCGTCACTGACCTTGTGCCGCAGTTCCTTCTCCGACCACGGTGGTTGGCACCGCGGGTTGTATCGATCGACAAGCAGCGTGAGCGCCGTCTCCGGGTCCAGCCCAAACCCATGCACCATCGCGGTCGCGGCGGCGTAGGTCTGGCTGTGCCCGCCCGAGCCAGAGATCGCCGGGGGGATGCGGTCGAGGTACGCCTCGGCGCGGCGGATGACGGCGTCCGGTGCGGCGGCGGCGCTCGACGCGCGGGACCGGGGGACGAGGCGCTCCGGCGGGGGTGCGTCGCCGTGCCGCTGTTTCCGCACCGCCTCGGCCAGCGCCGCCACCGCCGCGCCCAGCGTCTCGGCATCCATCACGGCGGGCTCGCCTTCGAGCGGGTCGTACGGCTCCCCGCTCGGATGTATGCTCGGGCCGACCACCGTCTGCGCGCCCGTGCTCCGCAGCTCCACGATCATCTTCTTCGACGCCGGGTCCTGGTGCTTGCGGGTTTTCGCGCCCTCGCAGACATACCACCAGTGCGACGACCGCTTCCCGGGCCGTCCCGACTTCGCGCCCGTAGGCGGCAGGAACTCCGGCGCGAGCGCCACCGCTTCCTCGCAGTCCAGGTCCACGTCCACGAGCCAACCGCTCGGCTCGCCGAGCAGCACGCCGATGTTCCCCGTGCCGTTGAAGTGCTGGGGGAGCTCGGCGTCGGACAGGAGCATGTCCGTCCAGCCCTTGAGCACGGGCACCTTCGTCCCCGCGGGCACGGGGATGGGCGCGTAGCCGCGCGCGAGGTACCACCGCGCCGCGTCGAGAAGATTGGCCGGGCCGTCGCTCATCGCTTACTCGTCGTCCCCCTTCGTCTTCACGCCGGCGCCCATGATCTTGAGCATCTGCGCCGCGTGCTCGCGGTCCTTCTTGCTCGCGCGATAGTCGAGCAGGCGGTCGAGGTCCACGACGGGCTTCACCGCGTACTCGAAGCTGTGCTCGCTCCCGGCCAGCCCCAGCGCGTGCGCGATCGCCTGCGTGGAGCGGCTGGAGCGGTGCGTCCCGGCCGCCGCGAGCAGCAGCGGCACCTCGGCCCTGGTCTGGCCGTGGTACATCAGCCCGCCGACGCTGCGGGCCAGCAGCGAGCCGACGCCCTTGGCGTCGTTCTTGTCGATGGCGGCCGAGGCGATGTGCCGCCCGAGCAGCCGCCCATCCTTATCCGTCTCGTCAATCGTGATCGTGATCATGCCGAACTCCTTATTCAGAAGGGAATCTCATCGTCGGGGATGCCGTACGTGGTGCCGACCGGGGCGGGCTCGTACTCGGGGAGGCCCTCGTCGCCGTCGAGCCGCGGCGGCTTGTCGCCCAGGCGGTGCGCCACCACGCGCTCGAACTGATCGCCAGCCTTCTTCTCGACGGTGATCGAGAGCGCCGGCGCGAGCGCCCCGGCCCGCGCCAGCTCGACCGCCTCCTCGGTGCCGCCGGGCACCGGCTCGACGGAGCGCGCCCGCCACCACGCCTCCGCCTTCGTCCGCGCGTACCCGGTATGGTCGAAGCAGACCCACTCGCGGAAGTAGGTGTTGAAGCCGACGCGGTACTCGACCCGCATGGTGAGCGGCGCAGCGGGGTCGTTCCGCTTCATGTGGACGTGGTATGTCGTCTCGCTGACATGATGCTCTTCGCGCGTGGTCTGGCCGCTGAGGATGCCCTCGGTGCTGGCCTGCGCCTCGTGCTTCTGCTTGTTGGGCTCCGGGAACTGGTGCCCGCACTGTGGGCAGGCCTGGTAGCCCGCCGCGATGAGCGCGTGGCACTGCGGGCACTCCTTCGCGGGGGCCTCGCCGTCGCCGCGATCCTCGGCGCAGACGCGGATCGCATCCACCGGCCCGTGCCGGATCACGTTGCCGCCGAAGTCGAGCACGAGGCAGTCGGCCTTGCCCGGGTGCAGGCGAAAGCCCCTGCCCACCATCTGGTAGTACAGACCGGGCGACATGGTCGGCCTCACGAGCGCCACGCAGTCGATGTGCGGGGCGTCGAAGCCGGTCGTGAGGACGTTCACGTTGCAGAGGTACTTGAGCGAGCCTGAACGGAACCGGTCGAGGATGCCGCTCCGCACGCCCGCGGGCGTGTCGCCGGACACGAAGCCGCACTCGACGCCGTGCTTGGCCTTGAGCACCTCGACGATGTGCTGTCCGTGCCGGATGCCCGACGAGAAGATCAGCGTCGCGCTGCGGTTGCGCGCATGTTCGACGATCTCGGCGCACGCCCCCTCGACCAGGGCGTCCTTGTCCATCAAGTCCTCGACCTCGCTGGCGACGAACTCGCCGGCGCGGACGTGCAGGTCGTCGGTGCTGACCTTCTGGAGCCCCGCCTTGGTCCGCAGCGGCGACAGGAAGCCCTGCACAATCAGCTCGCGCACGCCGACCTCGAAGCAGACGTGGTTGAGGATGTTGCCGGGCTCGCAGATCGGGCCGGACTTCATGCGGAACGGCGTCGCCGTCAACCCGATCACCCGCGCCAGCGGGTTCACGACCTTGGCGTCGGCGATGAACTGGCGGTACATCCCCTCGCCGTCCGGCGGGATCAGGTGCGCCTCGTCCACGATCAGCAGGTCCACCGGCCCCAGGTCGCACGCACGCTGATAGATCGACTGGATGCCGGCGATGGTGACGGCGTACCCGAGGTCTTTGCGCTTGAGGCCCGCCGAGTAGATGCCCACGGGCACGTCCGGCGCGATGTGCCGGAGCTTGTCGGCCGCCTGCTCCAGCAGCTCCTTGACGTGGGCCAGGATGACCACGCGCCCGTTCCACGGCCCGACCGAATCGCGGCAGATCGTGGCGATGACCGGCGTCTTGCCCCCACCGGTCGGGATGACCACGCAGGGGTTGTCGTCGCGGGTCCGCAGGTGCTCGTACACCGCGGCGACGGCTTCGGATTGGTAGGGTCGGAGGTTCATTGTTTGATTCGCGTGATCTCCACCAGCACCTTGCCGCCCGGCGTCACCGGGCCTCGCTCCACTTCCAGCCGATCGATCTGCGAGTCGTCGCGGTACGCCCCGCCCTTGGCCAGCGCGTCAAGCAGCGCCTTCTGCACGTTGTCCAGGTCGCGCCGGCGATGATCGGGCGGGCAGACGGTGACGCGCACCGCGAGGCGTCCTTCCATCCGCTCCACCCGCATCGCCGCGAGGGCGGCGCACACGTCCGTGCGGTAGCGCCGACCCTCGCGGCTGATGACGGTCCTGGGCCCCATGCGACGCCAGATGTGGTTCACACTCGGCGGGTACGGGAGCTCGAGGACACGACCAGATGGGCTTATCGCTTCCAGGGCGGCGTGCTCCCCGGGCCGACACCCGCGGGCACGCGAGCGCCAGCCGCGCCGCCGCCCCCGTTCCCGCCCTTCTTCGCGTAGCCCTTGATCACGTTCGTGAACTCACCGTTGTCGTCGCGCTTCTTCAGCCCGACGTTGATCTCGATGGGCACTCCGTGCAACTCGACCGAGTCCTTCGGGGCCATGACCCCGACGGCGCGGCAGATCGCGGAGAGCTCGCCCCGCGCGATCTTCACCGTCATCTCGCTCTTGTTCTCCAGGTTGAGCCGCGCCCAGACCAGGCGGCCCTTGCGCTCGCCGTCGATGATCTGGAACGTGAGCTGGAGGTACTTCCCGCCGCCCGCCTTCGTCGGCTTCATCTCCGTCTCGGTGATGACGGCGGTGTACTTGCCCGCGGGGATCGGGTCGAGGGCGACGGAGGGGTCCACGTTGTTCGCGTCGAAGTTGTTCAGGTTCGCCATGAGTCAGATTCCTTTCAGTTGGTGGCGGCCGCGCCCTCGCTGGGCGCGTCGTCGGTGTTCTGGGTGAGCGGGGGGGTGGGGGTGGTGGGGCCGCCCTCGCCGCGCGACGCAGCGACGTGCTCCGCGAAGACGCGGTAGTCGAGCGGCAGTTCCTCGGGCAGGCTCAGGCGGTTCTTGGCGACGTGCGCCGGGCGCTCGACCGTGCGGATGATCCGCTCGCCGGTGCCCACGCCGTTGTGCTTGGCCTTGTTGAAGGCCTCGTCCACCTTGACGGTCAGCACCTTGTAGCTGGCGAAGAGCACCTCGTCGGCCCACTCCTGCACCAGCGCGGAGGCGAGCTTGTGCAGGCGCGGCGAGTATCGGTCATATGGCACCGTCTCGGGGTTCTCGAACTTTTCGATCTTCGCGTGCGCGATGACGATGACGGTCATGCCGCGATCGCTGCGGAGGGCGTCGAGCGCGCCGAGCACCATCCGCCACTTCTCGATGGCAAAGGCGTACCCCTTGGCGTACCCGATCTTTTCGATGTTGGCCGCCTGCTCATCCTCGCAGACCTCGCTCCAGATCAGCCGTTCGAGCCAGTCGAGCGAGTCGATCACGACGGTCCTGTACCCATGCTCGCCGGAATACAGCGTCTCCAGCGCCGCCATCACGTCGCCGAGCGACCGCGCCAGCGGGAACGACTCACACTCGATGTCGCCGAGGCCGTCCTCGGTCGGGATGAAGATCGGGTTCTCGGCCATCGCGCCGAACGTGCTCTTGCCGATCCCGTGCGTGCCGTACAGCATCACGCGCCGCGGCTTGGGCTTGCGGCCCTTGGTGATCTGGTTCATCAGGGTGGTCGCGGTCATGGGTTCTCCAATGGGGTCGAGGTCGTGGGGGAAGATGTCGCGGACGAAGTCGCCTTGGCCGAGGCGAACGAGGGGCGGGCCGGTCGATCGAGGAAGCGTGGTGTTCACAGACCCGCCTCCTCGAGCTCTCGCTCCGCCTGGATGTGGCGGAGGCGAGCTTCGTCGGTCGCTTTGCGGCGCGACCGCCTCGCCCGACGCAGAGGGGATTGCCCGTCATCACGATCTTGCGGTTGCTCGTTCCGCTCGAAGTGAGCAGCGTCGGCCTCCGCGAGCGCGAGGCCGAAGGCGGCCAGCCACTGGCGCGTCGTGTAGATGCGAGAGCCAAACCGCACGTGCTTGAGCCGTACGCGCTTGCCAGACGCCGCTCTCACGCCCTCGCGACACCACCGCCACACGCAGTTCGGCGAAGGCCTCCCCGGGGCGAGCTTCGCCGCCTGCGAAAGCGTGATATGCTCCTCCGCAGCAGGCGCCTCATCGCTCCCGTCCGTTGCTTTTCCGATCGAGTCTTGCTGGAACACGTGGAACTCCTCGCTCGTCTGACCCGGCCCTCACGGGGCTCGGGCTGCTTGCGATGGGGGAAGAATCCACGCTGTTTTGCGGCGATAACTCGGTAACTGGAGTTACCGCACCGGCCACGGACGACGACAGCCCTCGCGGAACGAGAGGGCCATTGAAACCGCGAACTTTTTTTGCTGAACTGGCCGCGCGGTAACTCGGAGGTGGAGGCTCCCGCCCCCCCACGCTCGCGGGTCCGAGGGCCGGGTTGATCTCAGTACTCAGCACGACTGCGATTCGCCCCCTAGGCCCTCTCGGCCGGTCGCAGGCCTTCTGCGTGACGCCAGGGAACTCGGGATAATCATGCCATGCCGTTGACACCTCCGCCCGAAGTGACCGCCGTCCTAGCCGAGTTCGACGCCCGCACGGATACGTTCGAGGTGATGGAAGTTCAGCACGCTGTGGACAAGGCCGTGCCCGACTGGAAGGCACTCGCGCCGGACGCGCAGCAAGCAGCTTGGGCAGAGTGGGCGGCCTTTGACTTCAGCACTCACGAAGCGTCGGATGGTGGGCCCTGGAAGACGTACTTCCAACCGATGATGACTGTGGGTGAGGGCGACGGAATGCGATGCCGCCCCGATCTGCGCCGGGCTGATGCAGCGGTCATCGAATACTGGTCCGCACGCGCCCATGACGCGAAACATCCGGTGCTGAAGGCGCGATACGCCGACTTGGTGTGGGACACCACGAAGTTTGTGACGAAGGGAAAGCCGGGGATTGAGTTCGCCCGGCTCGCCATCGACAACTACGTTGCCGCCGCGAAGTTGGACGACGGATCGTCCTGGGGCGACACGCACGAGAGCGTCGGGCGAGCGCTCACGCTCGCGTTGAGCGTAAAGGACAAGGTGCGGATCGAGCAAGCGGTAGACGCGACCATCGATTACGTTGACCGCACAGCCAGCGATGACAAGCTCGGCACCTACTGCTACCTGTTCGACAACCTGCTGCCGCCAGATAAGGGGCCGGAACTGTCCGTAGACCTGGAGCGCAGCATCGTTGAACGCATGGAGAAGAAGTTCGCCGAGATGACGACGCCCGGCGGTCAGTGGGACGTTGATCCCCACAGCCCGCAGAGCATCGGCCTTCGGCTCGCGGCCTACTACCAGCGCAAGAACAGACCCGAGGATCGGGTTCGCATCCTCCGGGCGATTGGACAGGCATTCGAGCGCCGGGCGAAGATGGGTGATGCGATGACCGGCGTGATGTTCCTGGAGACGGCGCGCGAGTCCTACGCCCAAGCCGCGCTGAAAGAGGAGGCCGAGCGGGTCCAGTTCGACGCGCAGAAACTGGCTCCCGACGCGGTCAAGCAGCTTGTGCCCATGACCGTGAAGCACGAGGTGAAGAAGGAAGATGTGGACAAGTTCTGTGCGATGCTCACCGAAGGCGGCAGCATGGAGGTTGCGCTGTCGCGGCTGGCGGTGAACTTCGTTCCCGATCAGCAGGACTTGGCCGACGAGGTAGCGGAACGCGCGAAGAAGTTCCCGCTTCAGGCCCTATTCACCCCCAAGATCATCGACGAAAGCCACATCAAGGCTGACATCGGGGACGAATCGGGCGACCCGGACGGGAAGATGGTCCATGAAACATCCCGACACATCCAGTTCTCTGCGCTTTGGATCGGTTGGGGGTTCGATCACCTGTTCGCCAACGGACTGACCGCGGCGCACGTCGTTGACTTCGTTCGCCTCTCGCCATTGTTCACTGAGGATCGAGTCCCGCTGATCCGGCGCGCGGTCGAGGCGCACATCCTGGGCGACTTCATCCAGTCCATTCATGTTCTGGTGCCGCAGATTGAGCGGGCAGTGGTCAACATCGCCCACCACGCGGGCAAGCCCACGGTGAAGCCCTTCCAGAGTGGGAAGGGCGTCATGCAGTCAAAGAACCTCCAAGATGCCCTGGAGCGAGACGAGGCCGTAAAGGTCATCCTGGGCGAGAACCTGCGGATGTACCTGCTCTCCACGCTGGCCCACAACAAGGGGTTGAACATCCGCAACGAGGTTTGCCACGGCCTTTGGACTACAGATCAGTTCACGAAGACCGCGAGCGAACGTGTGCTTCATACCCTGCTGTCGGTGTCGATGCTGCGGGCGAAGTCCAAACCGGCCGCCGGGATCTGATCCGCCACTGCGCACGCCGGATGGGCGGTCGGCGGCTCGGGCCTCACCCCACTTTCCGCATGATCTCAGCCACCTTCGATTGGTCGCGCTCGGCGTAGACCGCGTCCGTAACGCGGGCGCTCGCGTGCCCGAGCACCAGGGCCGAGGCTTCGAGGCCGTGCTCCCGCCGGTAGAGCGTCGCGGCCGTGTGGCGAAGCTGGTACGGGAACCACCGGTGCTCCTTCCGCCAGGCGTCCAGGGCCGCCTTAAGGCCGGCCGAAGCAAGGCGATTCCGCCACGCCTCCCGCGTTTCATCGTCCCGCTTTGCCAGCGGCGGCGGCGGTGGGAAGGCCACGTCGCAGGCGTACTGCACCGCCCGGTAGTACGCCCGCGCGTCGTAGCGGTCACCCGCCTTCTTCTTCGGCTCGTCCTTGCGGTTGGTCCCGGCCCGGTTGCCGCACGAGAGGGGCGTCGTGCGGGCCGCCGCCCGCGACGCGCGGCGTTCCGCGTCCGCCTCGGCTGGGCTGAACAGGTACGCGCCCGCCGGGCGATCCATGAACGACTCGAGCACCGCCTGCGCCTTGGGGCCGAGGAACAGCACGCGGTCGTGCCCCATGTACTGCGTCTTGTGCCGCTCCGGGCGGACCACCCAGACCCCGTCGCCGCCGGAGGTGTCGATGTCGCACTGGCGCAGGCTGAGCACCTCGTCGGGGCGGGCTCCGGTGAGCAGCTGCAACCGCACGGCTGCGACGACCGGGGTGGCCATGTACGGCAGCGTCTGCTCGACCACCTCGACCGGCACTGGCTTCACGACCCGCCCCGCCCGCGCCTCGCAGCGCCCGGGCTTGAGCGGGTCGACCGCTAGGAGTTCCACTCTCACGCTCGCGGAGACGATCTCTTGCGATGCGGCCCACTTGAAGAGCCGGCACAGCCGCCGCACCTGCGCGTTGGTGTAGGTGACGCCCCAGCCGCGTCGGCCGCTCTCCTCATCCTCGCGGATCATCTCGTCGCGGAGCCGCTGCAACCGCCGCGGCCCGAATGCCGACGCGGGCGTCGAGCCGTACGAGCGGCGAAGCAGCCGGATGAGGGCCTTGAAGTGCCCCTGCTCGTTCTCGTTGAACTGCGGTGCCCGCATGCGCCAGAATCGGGCGCACAGCTCGGAAATGGTGATTCCGCCAGTGCCGTCCGACCCCGCGTCGCTGCCCGGGCCGCCAGCGGCGGGCTTCTCGAAGTCCGGGTCGATCAGGCTACGGCCGTTGGCCTCCCACTCGGCGACGACGCGGTGGTACAGCTCGCGGCTCTCAGGCGACCCGTACTCGCCCAGCCAGTAATCTCGTCGCCGTTTGGTCGCGGCGTCGGTCAGGGTGACGATGGCCTGGTTGCGGTCGTGGCGCTTGCGATATCCCGGGGTCTTCGGCAAGGGGCACCTCCCGAAACTCCCGCGCGGTGCGCGCACCGCGCGGGAATCGTCTCGAGCTGCGCCCCCGACCATCGGGGGGTATCCGTAACCTACGGATTCAGCAAGGCTTATCTAAACGAGGCGGACGGGACTCGAACCCGCAACCACCGGATCGACAGTCCGGTACTCTAACCAATTGAGCTACCGCCCCAAGATGTACCCCACCGCGTGCCTGGGCCACGCGTGGTGGGAGGGAAATGTAGTCCGAAGTCTGTGCGGGTCAAGGAACCGGGCCGTTGGACGACCCCTGTTGCGGCGTCTCGGGCCGGAAATGGCCGGTCGCCGGGGCGCGACTACTTGCCGAGCTTGATGTCGTAGGGCCCGCCGGGGGAGGCCTGCGGGTGGACGGCGAGGGCGTTTCCCTCGGGGCCGATGATCTGGCCCTGCATGAAGACGAAGATGGTGGCGGCGAGCAGGGCGACAACGGCCGCGAAGAGCAGGCCGGTGTACACGTTCATGCTGGCTCCCCGCTGCATCTGGCCCGCGGGCATTTGCATGCCGTACTGACTCATGGTTGGTCCTTCCGAGACTTCCGGGCCGCCGTGGGCGGCCGGGGTGGTTCACTTGATGGTCCGGCTGGTGCGGGCCGGTGTGGCGCGTGGGAGTTTTCTGGCTGCTGGGGGATTCTGTGGATGCTTGTTCCGACGCTTCCGGGGGATTCGCTCGAAGACTCGCTCATCCCGGGCGTGTTTAGTCGAGGCGGCTGAGGACGGTGTCGCCGGACTGGACGGCGCCGGTGCGGGTGGTGGTGACGCGCCCGACCGAGCCGGTCGGTTCGATTTTTGTGAGGACGATGGTGGCGACGAAGGCGTCGGCGCGGACGACGTTCATGAGGACGCCTTCCTTCAGGCCGCGGTTGGAGCCCTCGTTGATGACGACCATGTCGTCGCCGGAGGCGGACTTGAAGACCTCGGTGACGCTGGCGCGGACGAGGGGGCCGGGGAGTTCGCGGACCGGGGCGCGGCTGGACATGTTGGCGACGCCGGAGCCGACGGAGCCGGCGCCGGCGGACTGGGCGGCCTGGAGGTTGAGCTTGGTCTCCTCGAGTTGCTCCTTGAGGGCGCGGGCGTTCTGCTCGAGGACCTCGCGCTGGCTGGCGAGGTCGTTGATCTTGTCGGTGAGCTCGATGTTGCGCTTCTCGACGTCGAGCATGGTCTGGCGAAGGGCGCCGACCTCGGAGCGGTAGGAATCGATGAGCTTGGCCTGGGTCTGGACGGTGGCCGCGGCCTGGGAGATCTGGTTGCGGATGCTGTTGGCGTCGGCCTCGGCCTGCTGGACGCGGGAGGAGAGGTCGGTGCGCTCCTTCTGGAGGTTGGCGACCTCGACCTCCTTCTGGCGGAGGGTGTTCTCGATGGCCGTGAGGCGGGCCGTCTGGTTGGTCATCTCGTTGGCGTGCTCGGCGAGCTGGGCCGAGGCGGTGCTCTTGGCGGCGGAGGCGGCGTTGCGCTCCGCGGCGATGCTCGACTTGAGCGCGTTGGCGTTGGCGGCGTAGGCCATGGTCAGCGCGGCCAGCAGGAGGCTCAGCACGGCGCAGAACACCATCAGAATCTTGGTCACGATGTGCACGGGGAACTCCTCGCTTGGTCGCGCCGGTTGGCTTGGGCGCGACGGCCAATGTCGCGACCTTCCTGATCGCGGCGACACCCTATCCGCACCGCGTCGCGTGCTGTTCACGCCGGCGCGGACAAATACCGTTCATTCCGGCCCGTCAAATGGACGCACGCGCGGCCTTTGGGGCGGTTTCTGGGTGCAAGTGATACCCCATAGGGGCCCTCTGTGTCAACTGGCCCGGGCGGTTCTCCCCAATTCGGTGGTCCGGGGCCCCGGATTCCGCGCCGGCCGCCGGGCCGGGTTTCCCTTATTCAGCGGCCCGATCGGTGATTTTGATGACGGCGGCGGCCGCGGCGACCCGGACGCGCCCGTCGGGATCGTCCATGAGGCGGGAGACGAGTTGGAGATTTTCCGGTCGTTTGGTCTCGCCGAAGAGGCTGGCGGCCTGGGCCCGGAGGGTTTCCTTGCCGCCTTGGAAGTACTCGCGGGCGATGTAGGAGCCGTGGGGCTGGCCGAGGCGGGCGAGGGAGGCGGCGGCGGCCATGCGGATCTCGCCGGGCATGTCCTGTCCGCCGGGGTCGGCCTGGGCCGTGAGTTCGATGAGTCGGTTGATGGAGACGGCGTCCTTGATCTGGCCGACGATCTGCACGGCGAGGGCGGCGGCCTCGAGGTCCTCGGGCTTGGCGGGATAGAGCGCGGCGCGGATGTCGGCGAGGGCGGAATCGTCGCCGAGCTTCACGCGGGCCTCGGCGAGTTGCAGGTCGGAGAGGCGGACGGCGGTCTGGCTGGCACGCCCGGAGGAAACCTTGTGGGCTTCGCGGAGGGGGCCGATGGCGGATTTCTCGCCGAGCTCGCCGAGGATGTAGGCCGCGTGGGCGCGAACGCCGGCGCTGGTGTCGAAGAGCATGCCGGCGAGGGGCGTGATGTCCACGGGGGCGCCGCACTGCTTGAGGGCGAAGAGTGCGCCGGCGCGGACGAAGGGGTTCTCGTCCTGGGCGAGGGGGCGGAGACGCGGGGCGAGGGCGGTGAGTTTGGCCTTGCCGATGGACATGGCGGCGACGGCCCGCACGCCGGGGTTGGGATCCTTCAGGGCGATCTCGGCGACGCCGGCGAGGCGGGTGGGGACTTGCACGAGGCCTTCGAGGGCGTTGGCTCGTTCCTCGGGGCTGCCGGCCTGGGCGGTGTTCGAGAGCAGGGTGATGGCCCGCTCGCGGAGCGAGGCACGCTCGGCGGCGGAGAAGGGCTTGATCCTGGGCGAGACGGGGCCGGTGTCGCGCGGGGTGACGACCTCCGGCTCGGCGGCCCTGGGCTTCTCGGAACGGGTGGGGCCGCGGCGGGAGGTGGTGGTGGCGCCGCCGTCGGCGGAGCATCCGGCGGGCACGCCGGCGCACAAGAGGCCCAGCGCGCCCCCGGCCACCCCGATCATTGCCATGGCTCGAAACTTCTGCGTGTGCATGTTTGTCTCGTAGTGGGAACTTCGTGGGCCGGTCGCGCTTCAGGGCGCGCCGGTGCGGCGGGCTCGCCGCCAGAGGACAACGGTACCCAGGCAGCCGACAAGGGTGATGGTGTACGCCGGGATCATGCCGAGGCGCTCGAAAGTTGTGGGCGAGTGGCCCGGGTCCACCGGGACGGTGGCGACAAAGACGCCTTCCTCTCGGGCGTTGAGGACGGGGGCGCCGCCGATGCGGTCGGTGACGATCCGGCCGGAGGCGTCGATGTGGCAGGAGACGCCGGTGTTGACGCAGCGGACCATGGGGAGGGCGAGTTCGACGCAGCGCCAGCGGGCGTCGAGGAGGTGCTGCCAGCGGCCGCCGTCCCAGGAGCCGAACCAGCCGTCGTTGCTGAGGCTGAGCATGAGGAGGCTGCGTTTGCCGGAATCGCCGCCGCGGACGAGGCGTCGGCAGAGATCGGCGCGGGTGGCCTCGCAGCAGATGGGGGTTGCGACGGTGACGGCGCCGGCGGGGAAGTCGGAGCGTCGGACCGGGACATCCAGGCCGCGGGCCCGGGTGCCGGGGGTGAGGTCGAAGGACATGCCCGCCGCGCCGAGATTGAGGACGGCCTGCTGGAGGCTGGGCCAGCGCCAGAGATGGGGGATGCGCTCGCCGAAGGGCATGAGCTCGATCTTGTCGTAGCGGTCGGAGACGGCCTCTCCGTGGTCGAGCATGACGACGCTGTTGAAGCGGCGGATGAGGCCGTCGCGCCGGTCTTGGGAGAGAGCGGCGGCGATGTCGCCTTCGAGTTCGGCGGAGCCGATGAGCATGGGGATGCCCAGATCGTTCTGGGTGCGGAGGAGGTTCTCGCGGAAGGAGTCGGCGGAGACGCGGCGCTCGCCCTCGGGGGTCTGGACGATCCAGTGCACCCCGAGGTCGCGGTAGACCCTGGCGGCCGGTTCGCTGAGCGTGCGTCCGGGGAACATGGTCTCGGGCCAGGCGATGACGTCCGGGGCGGGGCGGATGGCGGCGACGTGGCGGGTGAGGTCGAGGAATCGCTGCATGTCGCGCTGGCGGTCGGCGATGGACCAGCCCATCTTGTTGTCCTGGGGGAGGTTGGTCTGGACGACGCCGACGCGGAAGACGGCGCGGGCCTGGGCGGAGGGGCGGGCCTGCAACTGTCCGATGAGCCCGAGCGTGGGCCAACCAAGGACGAGCGCGAGCGCGCCGATGCCGCCCCAGGATCGGGGCACGCCGGACCAGCCCGCGGAATCCACGACCGCGCCGGCGAGGGCCGCGCAGAGGAAGGAGACGAAGTACGTGCCGAAGACGGCGGCGGGAGCGGCGAGAAGGGGGGCGTCGATGAGGGGATGGCCGAGGAGGAACCAGGCGTAGCCGTCGAAGACCCACTCGCCGCGGATGACCTCGAGGGCGGTCCAGACGAATGGAACAACGACGCACATGGGAATGGGCCAGTCGGTGCGGCGGGCGCGGGCGATGATCCAGACGAAGATGGCGGGGTACGCGGCGAGGTAGAGGCAGACGAGAGGAAAGCCGGGTCCGGTGACGTTGCGGATCCAGAAGTGCTCGAAGACCCACATGGGGAGCGAGCCGATGCCGCAGAGGAGGGCGGAGAACCAGGGCCTGCGCGAGGCGCGGCACCCGGCCCAGGCGAGCGGGATCATGGCGGTGAGGGCGAGGGGCCAGACGTCGAGGGGGGGCATGGCCAGCGCGGTGAACGCGCCGTAGCCGAGGCCGGCGAGAAGGAAGCCCCACCATGACGCGCCGGGGCCGGCGGGCAGGCGTGTGCGTGCGAGACTGTTCACAAACGTGCTCTCCGAGCGGGGCCGTCGGGCGTTACCTGCCGGAGTAGTCGATCAGGCGGGCGAGCTCGCTGCGGAGTTCGGCGCGGGGGACGACGCGATCGACCATGCCCGCCTTCTTGAGATACTCGGAGCGCTGGAAGCCCTCGGGGAGTTCCTGGCGGATGGTCTGCTGGATGACGCGCGGTCCGGCGAAACCGATGAGGGCCTTGGGCTCGGCGATGATGACGTCGCCGAGCATGGCGAAGGAGGCGGTGACGCCGCCGGTGGTCGGGTCGGTGAGGACGCTGATGAAGAAGCCGCCGGCCTCGTCGAGGCGGGCGAGGGCCGCGCTGGTTTTGGCCATCTGCATGAGCGAGAGGCCGGATTCCTGCATGCGTGCGCCGCCGGAGCCGGAGACGATGACCAGGGCGAGATCTCGCTGGGTGGCTGCCTCGATGGAGCGGGTGACAACCTCGCCGACAACGCTGCCCATGGAGCCCATCATGAAGCTCAGGTCGAGGACGCAGACGAGGGCGGGGCGGCCCTTGACGAAGCAGGTTCCGGCGACGACGGCGTCGATGGCCCCGCTCTTGGCCTGCTCGGCGGCGAGACGCGACTTGTAGGACTTGAGGTCGGTGAACTTGAGCGGGTCGGTGGGGGCGAGATTGGTGAACATCGCCTCGAACGAGCCCGGGTCGGCGATCTGGCGGACGCGCTCGTGGGCGCCGATTCGGAAGTGGTGCTGGCAGTCGGGGCAGCAGTGGAGGTTGGCTTCCATCTGCTTGCGGTAGATCATTCCCGAGCAGCCCGGGCATCGGAGCCAGAGGCCCTCGGGGACGGAGGTCTTGCGGAGGGCGTCGGGCCACGCCTTGGAGGGCGCGGGCGCATCGACTTTCACGGGGCTTCCCAGCGGGGCGACGGGCTTGGCGATTGCTTGTGACATGACGCTCCGGTCCTTTGAGAGATCCCAGCCGGGCCGTCCTGTGCCCGGTTCCGACCCGCCACGAGGCGATCGGCACACATCAGAATCACGCCGCCGAGGCGGATCGTCTCGGCCGGCGCGGCGGTGCGACCAGGCGCGGATCGTTGTTGGAGAGTTGGTACCACTCCACGTCGGGTCGATCGCTCAACATCGCCCAAAGTTGACCAAGATCAGCACTGTTGAGCAAACATCGCATGACGCCCAGGGCGATGGGGCGGACAACCACACCGACGGTGGCCCCCCTCTTCTGGCGTGCCATCACGCCGGCCAAGGCGGAACGAATCTTGTCGCTGTAGTCCTCGAAGGCCTCGCCCTCGGGGACGAGGACGCCGCTGGGATCGGTCAGGAACTGACGACCGGCCCGGCAATAGCGATTCTCGAGTTCCTCGTAGCGGAGCCCTTCCCAGAGGCCGAGGGCCATCTCGCCGAGTTCGGGCGAGACGGTCAGGCGACGGCAGGAGGTCGCCTTCTTGAGGAGTTCCGCGGTCGCCCGGCTGGCCTCGTCGGGGGCGCAGACGATCGAGTTGAGTTTGTGCGAAATCAGGCCCGTGGTCTGACCCTGTACGGCGGTCAGACCCGAGCGGGTGAGGGGGAGGTCCGCCGCGCCCTGGACCCTCCCAAGGAGGTCCCATTCGGTGCGTCCGGATCGCATGAGGAGGAGTCGGTATGAAGCGGCCTTGGCCATATCCGAGCGTCGTGCGTCCCTGTCGCGGCTCCACGCGCGGTCGGTCGAGTTCCTTCGACCGCCTCCGACGGGGTCGGAGGTCTCTGGGACGGGTGCCAGTCTAGCAATCCCCATCGGTCGGAGGGGTGGGTGGAAGGAAGACTGCACGACCGATAACCCTAAAACAGGGTGAATAACCCGTCGATTCCGGGTGATTTACCCCCAATACCGGTGGCTACAGGGGCTTCCGCGTACCCCGGAGGGCCTGGACGACGTCCGCCCGTTGGGCGGGCGGAACTCCGAAGACCGCCGAGGCGGCGACGAGGACATCGCACCCGGCCTCGAGGACCGACTCGGCGTTGTCGGGTTTGAGGCCGCCATCCATTTCGAGGCGCTGGAGGGGCGTGAGTTCCTCGGAGATGAGCCGGGTCTTGGCGAGGACTTCGGGGATGAAGGCCTGACCGGAATATCCGGGGTTGACCGACATGACGAGGAGGAGGTCGAAGTGCTCCAGGTGGGGCATCGCGGCCTCGACGGGCGTGGGCGGGTTGATGGCCAGGCCGACGGTGACGCCGAGGTCGCGGATCTTCCGGGCCAGGCCGGGAATCTCGCCGGGAGGAAGGGCCTCCACATGAAAAGTGAGGTGGTCTGCGCCGGCACTCACGAACGGCTGGGCGTGTTTCCAAGGGTCGGTGACCATGAGATGGACGTCGATGAACGCGCCGGGGCAGGCGCGCCGGACTCCCCGGACCATGTCCGGGCCCATGGTGAGGTTGGGAACGAAATGCCCGTCCATGACGTCCACGTGCAGGAGGTCGGCCCCGGCCCCCGGGCAGGCCCATGGGTTGTCGCGGGAATCGGGGGCGAGGACGCGGGCGGAGGAGGCAACGGGTTGGGCCCCCGCGCGGGGGGAGGCGAGGACCTGGCGGCACTCGGCCCCCATGTTGGCAAAGTCGGCCGAGAGGATGGAGGGGGCGATGAGGGGAAGTCGGAGGGGATTGGTGAACAGGTTTCGCACGAGGGCATAGTACCGGCCCACCGGCGCGTCCCCCGTCGGGGGTTCCGTGCGGACCGGGCGTGTGTCGGCCCTACACTCTCCCCCTTTTTTCACCCCGGCCACAGCAACGCCCACATGCCCAACTCCCCCACTTCGCCGCAGGCCATCTCGCACCGTCTTGAGACCGTCGGTCAGGGGCACCTGCTGAGGTTCTATGACCTGCTGGACGACGAGCGGAAGCGGGGGTTGCTGGCGCAGATCGGGTCGCTGGATCTGGAGTCGCTGCCGAAACTGGTCCATGACTATGTGATCAACACCCCGGTGTTTGCGCTGCCGGCGGATGTTCAGCCGGCGGCGTACTACCCGCGGAACCCGAGGGACCCGAAGCACCCCTGGGATGAGGCGGGCGCGCGGGCGGCGGGTGAGGCGATGCTGCGTGCGGGACGCGTGGGGGCGTTCGTGGTGGCGGGGGGGCAGGGCTCGCGGCTGGGATACGACGGGCCGAAGGGGTGCTATCCGGCGGGGGCGGTGACGGGGAAACCGTTGTTCCAGGTTTTCGCGGATGCGCTGCTGGGGGCGAAGGACCGGTACGGCGTGGATGTGCCGTGGTACATCATGACCAGCCCGCTCAACCACGCGGCGACGGTGGCGTTCTTCGAGCGGCACGGGTTCTTCGGGCTGGAGCGCGGCAGCGTGATGTTCTTTCCGCAGGGCGTGATGCCGAGTTTCGACATCAAGACGGGGAAGATCCTCCTCAGCGATCGGCACGAGGTCGCGACCAACCCGGACGGGCACGGGGGATCGATCCGGGCGCTGCACGTTTCGGGGGCGACGGCGGACATGCGTCGGCGGGGGGTGGACACGATCAGCTACTTCCAGGTGGACAACCCGATCGTGAACATCCTCGATCCGGTGTTCCTCGGGCTGCACGCGGGCGCGCCGGACTCATCGGGGCAGATGTCGAGCAAGATGGTGGCGAAGGCCAGCGCGGAGGAGAAAGTGGGGGTGTTCTGCATGGCGGGGGACGGGGCCCGCAAGGGGCGGGGGGAGATCGTGGAGTATTCCGACCTGCCGATGGAGTATCAGCGGCAGACAAACCCGGACGGCTCGCTGCGGTTCAACGCGGGCTCGATCGCGGTGCACATCATCGGCGTGGGGCTGGTGGAGACGCTGGCGACCGATCCCGGCTTCGCGCTGCCGTACCACCGGGCGGAGAAGAGGATCCCGCACGTGGACCCGACGACGGGGGAGATGGTCGAGCCGACGGCGAACAACGGCGTGAAGCTGGAGCGGTTTGTGTTCGATGCGCTGCCGCTGTGCGAGAGGAGCATCGTGTACGAGACGGACCGGGTGGAGGAGTTCGCGCCGATCAAGAACGCGACGGGGGCGGACTCGCCGGAGAGCTGCTCGCGGATCCAGACCGAGCGGGCGGCGCGCTGGCTGGAGGCGTGCGGCGTGCGCGTGCCTCGGGGGACGGACGGGAGGCCGGAGTGCGTGCTGGAGGTTTCGGCGCGGACGGCGACGTGCGCCCGCGAGTTGAAGGGGGCGAGGCTGCCGCGCGAGATCGAGCGGGGGGCGAGGATCTCGCTTTGAGCGGGATGGAGCATCGCGTTGCCCGCGTTCGAGCGTCCCCCTTGCAGCACCACGGGCAGACAAGCCGCCCGTGCCACCCTTTCTGATTCGCCGTGTTGGACGGCTCAGAAGTTGGCCGGGTAGCCGCTGCAGGTGGGGATCAGGATGCGTTCGATGAGGGGCTTGCCCTCGCTGTCCTGGCCCATGATCTTGTCGAGCAGGACGGCGACCTGGCGGTTGAGGGTCTGGCGCTCGGGCTCCTTGAGCTGGGCGATCTGCGATCGGCCGATGATCTGGCTCAGACCTTCCTTGATCTCGGCCTTGCGGCCCTCGAGGACGCGTTCGACGCGCTCGGTGTTCTTGGTCTTGACCTGCAGGTAGATCGAGACGTTCCAGACCCAGACCTGGCCGGAGGCGAGATTCTGGAACCGCTCGTCTTCCTTCTCGAGCAGGCGGACCTCTTCGGTCTCCTCGGATTCATCGTGGGCGAGGTGCTTGGAGTCGGTGGCCGCGCTGGACGCCTTCGGTCCGCCGAGCGACCCGAGGACGAAGAACAACCCAACCCCCTCGACGAGCATGAGGGCGGCGACGACGATGAGCGTCTTGAGCGGGAGGCCCTTCCTGGCGGGCGCGGCTTCGGCGCTGCCGGCGCCCTTTTCCGCCTTGTCCTTCTTGTCCTTATCGGCCATGGGTGGGTCGCCTCGATCGTGGGGGCGTGGGCCGCGATGGCCGAACCTCGGCCGCCGCGCAACGCCGACAGGGGCCTATCGGCCCGCGGGGAGGGCGAGTTCAGGCGGCCTTGCGGAGCGGGGCGGGTTGGGCCGGCGCAACCAGACCGGGCGAGTAGGCGCGCAGCCGCTCGACGATGCGGTCGGCGGACTCGCCGGCGCGGATGTGGCCGAGGGTCTCGATAACCAGGGCGGCGGAGAGTTCGTTCTCGGCGGTCGAGTTGCCGAGGCGATCGCCGAACTCGACGGCGAGGGCCGCGATCGCGAACGCGCCGTAGACGACGCCGAGCAACGCGAGCGGCATGAACACGCCCAGGGGCGCTTCGCGGATGATCGCCACGACCATCCAGAGGACCACCGAGAACGCGAGGGACATGGCGACGACGGGGCAGGCGTCGCACACGAAGCGGGTCCGGGCGCGGCGCGGCGAGTCGGCGTCCGCGGCGGCGTCGGCCATGCCGGAGAGCTGGTGGCGGATCGCGTCGGCGGCCTCGCCGGCGACCAGGAGGCCTGCGCCGGCGGCGAAGAGCGACGCTTGGACCGAGATCGTGCGGCCCGGGAGGGCGAGAACGCCGCGAGCTTCCGCGATTCTGGCGACCTCGGCCAGTTCGGCGACGAGGCGGGCGATGGTGGGAGAATCACCCTTCGAGGCGCGTCGCGTGGGATCGAGCACGCAAACGACCCAGAGGGTGATGCAGACGGCGGCGCAGCTCGAACCGAGCACGATGAGGGGCGGGCCGATCCACGCCGATCCGGATCCGCCGCCGCCGATGGCCGCGCCGAGTGAGGCGATGGCCCCCGAGAGCACGAGCGCGATGACCGTCCACGGCCGCAGAACGCGGTCGCGGGGAGGGTCGAGCGGGCGTTGGATGCCGGCGTCGGGCATGGGGGCCTTATCGGCCGGATGTGCCGGTCCGATTACAGGCGCCGGGCGTTGGCGCGAGAACAGGGGCGGATGGCGTGCGGCTCGCGGCTTGGCGCCCGGTCGATGCGATGCGGCTCACTGGTGCGCGGCGCCGACCTGCACCGGGGCGGGCGGCTGGGCGATGGCGGTTCGCGGGTGGCCGGTGACGAGGAGGAACCTCGACCAGAGGAGCAGGCCGAAGACCAGCAGGGCAACGGCGAACATGGTCGGGCGACCGATGGGGCGCCGGGCTCGGATGAAAGCGGAGATGTTCGCGGCCATGCGGTACATCATGGGAGAAGATACCGCACAATCCGGGACGGCGGTTGGTATAACTGGCAGTGGGACGTTCAGATCGTCCCGAATCAGGGGTCCTGGGCGACGGTGACCCGTCCGGTAAAGGCCTCGACGTTGATCGTCCAGGTCAGACCGGAGCCGGAGACCTTGATGGTGCCGCCGGGGCCGGGGTTGTTCGAGGCGGCGTCGGCGACGGGGCCGCCGAGGCCGTCGAAGATGAGGTTGGTCGCGCCGCCGCCGAAGTCAACGAAGGTGATTCGGGCGTCGCCGAAGCGGGCGTCGGAGGCGAAGTTGACGGTCCACTTGCCGTTGGGCTTGGTGGGGTCGTACATGGTGTTGGCGGCCTGGTCGATGAAGTTGCCGGGGACCTGCACGACCGAGTAGGCGGAGGCGGTGGGATCGAAGCAGACGGCTCGCTTTTCCTGGAAGGCGACGGCGTCGGACTGGGCGAAGGTGATGTCGGAGACGATGGAGCGGAGGGCGCCCTGGACCTTGAGAATTCCGGTGGAGCCCATCGCGGGGATGACCATGGCGCCGGCGATTCCGAGAATGACCACGACCACGAGCACCTCGAGGAGGGTGTACGCGGGGCGTCCGCCGGCGGGGGGCCGTGCGGCGGAAGGGGGAACAGATCGGGATGCACGCATGGGTTGGCCTTGGCGAAGCGGGGGTTACTTGCCGTCCTTGGGCATCGCGGGCATCTCGGTGACCTTGACCTTGATGCCGGCGGAGAGCATGGCCTCGATGCGGCCGAGGCGCTCGTTGGCCTGGGCGACGCTGTCGGCGGTGCGTTTGGTCCACTCGGCCGAGTTGAGGATCTTTTCCGGGGGAAGGTCTCGGCTCTGGGCCAGGGCGGGAGAGGCACGCAGCATGTCGGAGAAGAAACCGCCGAGCATCGCGCCGGCGAGGACGAGGGCGATGGGCTTGAGAGTGTTGAGGGTGCGGGACGCTTTCATTTCGGGGCTCCGTTCGCCGCGGATGGGGAGAGGGGATCGGTCGCGGGCTGGATGGTGTATCGGTCGGAAGGACCTCGGAGATTCGATCTCTTCCGCGGGCCCCCCACTTCCGGAGTTATCGCGGAAGCGGATGGTCTTGCCCATCGAACCCGCCGGCGTAGACCATTCCGGTGGCGGGATCGAAGATCCAGCCGTAGTCGGTCTGGAAGGCGGAATCCGGGGCGGAGCCGAACACAACGACGCGTCCGTTGGCCCCGCCGACCCAGGCGTTGACGGGCGGGGCGAGGAGGTGGTCCCGGCTGATAAGCTCGCCCCAGGTTCCGTCGCCCTGGGTGACGGCGGGGAGGGCCTGGTTGTGGCGGGCCTGGAAGACGCCGACGTGGCGGCGGAGTTTCTGGAGCTCGCTGGCGGTGGCGCTGGCCTGGGCGTCGGAGGTTGCGCCGCTGAAACCGGCGATGGCGATGGCCGCGAGCACGCCGAGGATGACGACGACGATCAGGATCTCGACGAGCGTAAAAGCGTTTGCGTGGCGGCGGGGCATGGTGTTTCTCGGGGGCCTCCGTGATCGGGCGGTCGCACGCTGCGTTCAGGAAAACGGGGCGGACCTCTTTCGAGGGCCGCCCGCTGAGGGTTGCATCGATGGTCCGCGGGCCGATCAGGGCTCGCCGAACCACTTGTTGTTCGTCTCGTTGAAGCCGACGGCGGCGAAGGCGCCCGTCGCCGAGTTGTAGATCCAGCCGGGAGCGCCGCCGGCGGCGGGGTCCATCGCGGCGGCCGCGGCGGAGGTCGCCAGCACGGTCGCGGACGAGTCGGCGGCGACTTCGGACGATCCGTTGCGCGGGTTGTTGGGGGCCGTGCGCACGTAGGACTGCTGCGGGGCCGGGGGGGTGATGAGCTGGCTGAACGCGGCGGCGCCGGCGCCGACGAGGGTCGGGGCGGTGCCGTTGTTCTTGACGCGGTAGAGCTCGATCTGGTTGCGGATGGACTGGAGCTGGGTCTGGATGTTGCCGCGCTGGGCATCCTGGCTGGCGTTGGTGAACTGCGGGATCACGATCGCGGCGAGAATGCCGAGGATGACCACGACGATCAGAATTTCGACCAGCGTAAAGGCTTTCGACACACGGTTTCGCATGCTGCTTCTCCTTGCTTGCACCGGACGCTTGCATCCCGTTGCGCCACACCCTGGGCTTGGGGAGCGTTGGTTCGACTGACTTCCACCACGCACGTCGCGTGGCTCACGCTGGTAGATCGAATCCGCGGGCGGGCGGGAGTAGGAAGTTCCTGCCGGAACCCCTTGGCCGGGCGTCGGGGTTGCCGGTTGTGACGGCCAGCGCGGGCGTGCGGGGGGTTCTTGTGACGTTGGTGGCGGGTTATGGACCGTGGCGCGGCCGGAACGAGGCGCGGCCCGGCGAGAAGCCGGGCCGCGTGGTGGGATGTGGGATGTTCCGTCGAAGGGGCTCTACTTGTCGGCGCCGAGGATCAGGGGGACGACGCCCGAGCCCTCGAGGTTGAGGGCGCCGACGACGGCGGCGGCGGCGGTGGCCTCGTCGCCGGCGGCCTTGGAGGTGAGGGAGACGAGGGCCTGGACCTGTCGCGCCTCGAGCATGTTGCCGAAACGCTTGGCGGAATCGGCGACATAGCCGAGCAGCTTGGCCCGCTCGGCGCCCTCGGCGGCGAGGGCGGCGTCGGTGAGGGCGACCTGGGCCTGGCTTGTGGCGATGAGCGAGAGGACCTCGGCGATGCGGGCCTTGGTGTCGCCCTTGGACTCGGCCACGGCGCCGATGAGCGGCCCCTGGGCCTCGACGACGCTGAGGATCGGGCTGCCGGCCATGGCGAGGTCTCGGAGCACCCCCAGGGAGCGGGTCTTGTAGGCCTCGGCCTCGTCGCCGGTGATGAGGCCGCCGGAGGCGGCGTCGATGAGCTCCATGACGGAGGTCTCGACGTCCTTGGGGCCGGCGCCGTCGGTGAGGAGCCGGACGCGGACGTCGCGGGCGTAGCGCGGGTAGAGGTCCTGGCGGCCCTGCGGTGTGACGACCGCGAGGATGGGTGTGGCTCTCAGGCGGGCGTCGGACTGGGACTGGGCGATGAGGTCGCCGGTCTGCTGGCTGGGAAGGCGATTGGCGAGGATGACGTCCACGCCGGGAGAATCGGCGATGGCCTGGCGGACCTCGTCGATGCTCGTGGCCGGGGGGAGGACGGTGAAGCCGTTCTTGCGGAGGAGCTCGGAAGCCGTCTGCTGGAGTTCCGTTGTCGGGGCGACGACGAGCGCGTACTTGGCGGAGGCCTGGCGGATGCTCGAGCCGAGCGTGCGGACCACCGTCGGCGCGCCCTCGAAAGGGTCCTTGGGCTGGGCGGTGCCGATGGCGAGGGCGGCCTCGTACTGGACGCGCCGGTTGGGGTACTTCAGGGCCTCGAGGAGCGGCTTGCGGACCGTCGGGTCCTGGTAGGCCTTCCAGAGGTCGCGACCGGCGGTCTTCTCGAGCGCGGCCAGCGCGCGACGGACGAGCGGCGTGTCGCCCGCGTCGAGGGCTTTGCCGAGCACGTTCTGGCCGACGCCCGGGCCCGCGGCGACGGCGTAGTACATGGCGTCGTGGCGGTCCTTGCCGTAGACCGGGTTCTCGTAGCCCTCCGGAGAGCGGAGTTCGCGGGAGAGGTTGGCGGCGATCCACGTGGATACGGCGCGGGATGAGGCGGGGTCCTTCATCAACGCCCGCTCGGACATCTGCATGGCCATGGTCTGGGGGAATACGCGGGTGTCGACTCCCTGGAAGGTCAGGCCGGTGCCGGGCTGGTATTCCCAGACGAGCTGGTGGGCATCGTTGGGGAAGGTCATGAGGCTGGGCGAGCCCTTGAGATAGGCATCGGCGAGGTCGCTGTAGCGCTCGGCGAGGGGCATCTGGGTGTTCACCGCGCCGGAGATGGCGTGGATGGCGGACTGGGCCGCGTTTCGCACGCTGTCGCTCTGGGTGGTGGACGCGAGGTCGTAGAGGAAGGGGAGGCTCTGGGTCTGGGGGAGGTCGCCGAGGATGAGGCAGACCTGCTCCTGCTGGGTGGGGTTGAGCTTGGGCAGCGCGGTGACGAGGGGCATGATGCTGTGGCGGCCGAGCTCGACGAGGATGCGGCGGATCTCGGCGTTGGTGGCGACGTCGGCGCCGGAGAAGTAGGTGGCGAAGAGCTTGGGCACGGCGTACTCGCCGGCGAAGAGCAGACGCTCACGCGCGACGGAACGCTGGCGCAGGTCGCCGGAGAGCATCTGGATGCTGGCCTGGATCGCGGCCGGATCGCGGGCTTGCTCGAGCTGGCCGCCCTCGTAGGCCTTGAGCAGGGCGCCGGCGACGGCCTCGAGCGACGGGGTTCGGCCCGCGCGAGCGACGGCGTCGCTGAATCGCTTGTAGCCGGTGGTGGAATCGACCAGTTTGGTGAACTCGGTTCCGGAGAACCCGCGATCGAGGAGTCCCTGGCCCATGGCCTTGGCCGCGTCGGCGCGATCGATGAGGATGTAGTGCACGAAGTCGTTGAGGAGTTCGGCGTCCTTGGCCCGCTGCTCTTTGTCGTTGGGTTCGGGAGCGGCGGACTTGCCGTCCTTCGCGGCGGGCTGCTTGGGCGCGGTCGTGACCATGCCGGCCGCTCCGCCATCGTCGGCCATCAGGCCGGCCGACAGGGTGGAGCCCGCGAGGAGCGCGAGGAGGCGGGCGAGAGAACGCAGTTCGAGTGGTGGGCGGCTGGGCACGATCGACTCCTGGGAAGCGGGGAGAAACCGGTCGGACAGGGTGGGGCGGGGAGCGCGCTGCGCAACCCCGGGGTTGACAACTACGGACAGCGAAATGGCCCGGATGCCGCGAAGGGCGATTTCCGGGTGGGGTAAGGTACTGGGGGGGTGGCGGGCATGTCAATCCGGGGCCGCCATTGACCCCCTCTATATAGGGAGGCGATCTGCGCGGTCTTCGACGGGGGCTGTGGGCGCAAGGCCCAAAAGCATGGGTGGTTGGGCCGGGGTTGAGCGACTGGATCGGAAATCGGGCGGCGGAGGGTCCGGATAGGCCATTTTTCGATTCATTCGGAACCACCGTCAAGAGCCCCCCATCGAGCGTCGATGTTCTCGCGTGAACGACCGGCACAGACGTGAGTGCCGGTTCGGTCGGTGGCACCCGCCGCGCCAAGGCCGCGCGGAAACACGGGCCGATCGAAACGACCGGTGACAGCCTTCCCAGGAACGCGAGGACGAGCATGCTTTCGTTCGACAAAGACGTATTGACGACCGGCGAGGTGGCGAAGATCTGCAACGTCGCCCCGCGCACGGTTTCCAAGTGGTTCGACACGGGGGTGCTCAAGGGGTACCGGATCCCGGGGTCGAAGGACCGGCGGATCCCGGTGTCGCAGCTGGTGCGCTTCATGAAGGAGCACGGCATTCCGTTCGACGGGATGGCGGGCGGGAAGACCCGCGTGCTGATCGTGGACGACGAGCAGGAGATCGTGGATGTGCTGAGCAAGGTGCTCGGCGAGCAGGCCAACTACGAGGTCCGCACGGCGATCAACGGCTTCCAGGCCGGGGCCGAGGCGGAGCGGTTCAAGCCGCATGTCATGCTGCTGGACGTGCACCTGGGCGAGGGGAACAACGGTGTGACCGCCGCGACGGGGAGCGACGTCCGCCAGATCACGAACTTTGTCCGGTCGGATGATGATCTGCAGCTGTGCAAGATCATCGCGATGAGCGGGAAGCTGACGGACGCGCAGCTCAACGGGATGAAGACGCAGGGCTTCGACGGGTACCTGAAGAAGCCGTTCGCGGTGCGGCAGGTTGTCGAGGCGATCGAGCAGGCGACGTCGCTGGTCTCCTGAGCGTTGACGAAGAACTCGAGCTATTTGTGACAGGGGCGCTTGCGTGTGCGGCGCCCCTGTTTTTCTGCGCGGGCGAGCGGGCCGTCTTGCGGGGGCGCTGGGTCGAGAATGGCCGTACAATCCCGGGGTCGAGGACGTAGACATGCTGCACAGCGAAACCGCCAAGGTATCCGATTTTCCGGCTCAGTTCGACTCGGTCGCGAAGTCTCGCGGCCCCACGTTTGTCATGCGGGGCCGCAAGACGGCGGCCGTGGTGCTCAGCCCGAAGCAGTTCCGTGCGTACGCAGACGCTCGGGAGCGGATGGACATCCTTCGGGCGATCGAGGAGGGCCGTCGTGAGGCACTGTCGGGGAAGGGCATGCCGATCGGTCAACTGAGGACAAAGTTGGCGCGGGAACTTCGGCGCAGGGCCAGGGCGCGGACCGCGTCTCGCTAGGACGCCGGGAGGCAGGAGTCGGTGATGGCGAGCCCAACGCCCGGTCGGTTCCTTGTGATCACCATGCCGCGAGCCTACGCGGACTTGCTGGCCATTCACGAGTACATCGGCGCGGGCCGTCCGCGGAACGCCGACGCCGTCGTCCCGAGGCTTGTGGACGCGATCGCACGACTCGAACGCATGCCCCGGCGATGCGCCGCGGCTCGGGAGGCCGGGGAGTTCGAGGGCGAGTTGCGACAGATGGTTGTCTCGGGCTTTCGCATCGTCTTCCAGATCAGGGACAATCGAGTCGAGGTTTTGGCGATCGTCCACACGAGCCGGAGGAATGTCGAAGACTTCGAGTAGCTCAGGGTTGGAGCACCCGCGACGGCTCATCGACGCGTGTGCCGCCGGCATCGGTGATCGTGTGCCTGAACCCCGGCCGGATGGCCGCGGTCGCCCAGCCCCCCCACTCTTTCCCATGTGCCGGCGCGGGCGCCATGGCGAGCATGGCGACCTGATGGTCCGGGCCGAGGGCGAAGCGGCGGGTGATTCGCTCGAGGACTTCCGCGATCGCGTCGAGGGGCGCGGCCCCGCGGCGCATGAGTTCGACGGCGAGGAATGAGCCGCAGGTGCCCATGACGAGCTCGCCGTTGCCGGTGGCCGCGGCGGCCCCGGCCTGCTGATCCACGTACAGGCCGTGGCCGATGATGGGCGAGTCTCCGACGCGCCCGGGGACCTTGAAGGCCATGCCGGAGGTTGAGCAGGCGCCGGCGAGGCGGGCATGCTGGTCGATGGCGAGGATGGAGACGGTGTCGTGCGAGGCGCTGGGGCCGTCGCCGCCGGTCACGCCGCCCCCGTCGCGGGCACGCTCTTCGAGGTTGAGCGGCGGGATCCAGCCCTGGTACTTCGCGCGATCGAGGTTTCGTGGATCGGCGGCCCACTTGTGCCACTCAGCGCGCGAGTGGTCGGTGAGCAACTCGGTGGGTGTGAAGCCCTCGCGGGCGGCGAACTCGTCGGCACCCTCGCCGACGAGCATGATGTGGATGGTCTTCTCCATCACCCGCCGGGCGATGGCGCAGGGATTGGCGAAGCGTCGCAGGCCGGCCACCGAGCCGCAGCGGTTCGGGTCGGTCATGATGCAGCCGTCGAGGGAGACGTGGCCGCAGGCGTCGGGGAGGCCGCCGATGCCGACGGAGTTGATGGTCGGATCGTTCTCGACGGCGGTGGCCGCGGCGATGACGGCGTCGAGGGCGTCGCCGCCGCGACGGAGGATGGCCATGCCCGGCTCGTTGCCGATCGGTCCGAAGGACCAGGTGGAGAGTATGGCCGGGTCGGTGTGCATCGCGCAGAGTAGTGGCGGAGTGGTCGGGTGGCAAAGTGGCCCGGTGGCGGCGGGCGTTCTCACGCGCGCGACGGCCACTACGCTTGGCACCGTGTCGCGACTCCCCACCATCTTCGCTTCGCTGCGGGCCGCCGAGCGCAAGGCCTTGATGCCGTTCATCTGCGGCGGACACCCGCGTCCGGGGGACACGGCCCGCCTGCTTCCCGCGCTGCAGCGGGCGGGGGCGAGTGTTGTCGAGGTCGGGTATCCGTTCTCGGATCCGGTGGCGGACGGGCCGGTGATCGCCGCGGCGATGCACGAGGCCCTCAAGGCCGGGGCGACGGTGAAGTCGGTCAACGCGGAGATCGGGGCGACCCGGGCGGGCGGGTGCTCGGTGGGGATCGTCTCGATGGTCAGCATTTCCATCGTGCATCGCGTGGGCGTTCGGGCCTTCGTGGAGGGGGCCAAGGGCGCGGGCGTGGATGGGTTCATCTTTCCGGATGTTCCGCTGGAAGAGTCGGACGAGCCGCTCTCGCGTGTGCGCGAGGCCGGGCTGTGCGCCGCGATGCTCATCGCACCGACGACCGATGCGGCGCGGGCGGGGGCGCTGGCGAGGGCGAGTTCCGGGTTCGTGTACGTGCTTGCCCGCGCGGGGATCACGGGAGAGGGCGCGGGCCTGGCCGTCGATGCGTTGGCACGACGGATCGGTGCGCTTCGGAACGAGACGGACTTGCCGATCGCGGTCGGGTTCGGCGTGTCGAACGCGGGGCAGGTGCGGCAGGTCGTTGGGGCGGGGGCCGACGCGGCGATCGTGGGGAGCGCGCTGGTTCGTCGTATTGCCCAGGGGGCCATCGGCGGTGATCCGGTCGCGGCCGGGGAGGCCTTTGTCGGTGAGTTGGCCCAGGGTCTTCGGTAGCGAAGCAGGCGACCGCCGTGCTTTGCTGCCAGAAACCGACAGTCCGGTCCCCGGGAGTCGCCGGTTTTCTCCGCATTTACTGGGGTTTGCTTTGGCGGCGGCTTGCCCGTGTGGGGAACCCCGCAACAATCGCCCAACGGGCAGCGCCGAGGCGGGCGCGATCGTTGAAGCACCTGCACTGCGAGCACTTGGGATGGACCCCCGGTGCCGTGCGGGCGGCCGATCGCGAACTCAATCGCAAGCCCAACGGGGAGTCTCATGGCCGGCAGCAACGGGTACAACGGGTTCGGGGGGTTCAACGGCAACGGGTTTGGCGCCGGGACGGGCCTTCGCTCGATCCGCGAGCAGGCCGTGGCCGCGGCCGGGGACTGGTCCTCAAAGATGAACGGGAACGGCACGATGCAGACCGCCGGCAAGCGAGTGGACATGATCTTCGGGGCCGATGTGTTCTCCGAGCGGGTGATGCGCCAGCGGTTGCCCAAGGACGTGTTCAAGCGGCTGATGGAGACGATCAAGCGCGGGGCGCGCCTGGACCAGTTGCTGGCCGACACCGTCGCGGCGGCGATGAAGGACTGGGCGATCGAGAACGGGGCGACGCACTACACGCACTGGTTCCAGCCGCTCACGGGGCTGACGGCGGAGAAGCACGACTCGATGGTGGTGCCAGACGGGCACGGGGGGATGCTCTTCGAGTTTTCGGGAAGCGCGCTGGTGCAGGGGGAGCCGGACGCGTCGTCGTTCCCCTCGGGCGGGCTGCGGGCGACGTTCGAGGCCCGCGGGTACACGGCGTGGGACCCGACCTCGCCCGCGTTCCTGAACCGGTGCGAGAACGGGCCGGTGACGCTGTGCATCCCGACGGCGTTCGTGTCGTGGAACGGGCAGGCGCTGGACAAGAAGACGCCGCTCATCCGCTCGATCGATGCGCTCTCGGAGCAGGCGATGCGGATCCTGCGGCTGTTCGGGACCGACAAGGGCGTGAGCCGCGTGAACACGACGCTCGGGGCGGAGCAGGAGTATTTCCTGATCGACCGCTCGTTCTACTACGCGCGTCCCGACCTGATGGTGTGCGACCGGACGCTCTTCGGGGCCCGGCCGCCGAAGGGGCAGCAGCTCGAGGACCACTACTTCGGGTCGATCCCGGCGCGGGTGCTGGCGTACATGGACGAGACGGAGCGCGAGTTGTACCGGCTGGGCGTGCCGGTGAAGACGCGCCACAACGAGGTGGCCCCGGGGCAGTTCGAGATCGCGCCGATCTTCGAGCAGGCCAACGTGGCCTGCGACCACCAGATGCTGGTGATGGAGACGCTCAAGCGCGTCGCCAGCCGCTACGGCCTGCAGTGCATCCTGCACGAGAAGCCGTTTGCGGGGATCAACGGCTCGGGCAAGCACAACAACTGGTCGATGTCGACCGACACGGGCGTGAACCTGCTCGACCCGCAGGACGAGACGCACACCAACTCGCAGTTCCTGGTCTTCCTGTGCGCGGTGATCCGGGCGGTGGACCTCAACGCCGACATCCTGCGGGCCTCGATCGCCTCGGCGAGCAACGACCACCGGCTCGGGGCCAACGAGGCCCCGCCCGCGATCATCTCGATCTTCCTGGGCGAGATGCTCACGGACATCATCGAGCAGGTGGAGAAGGGGAAGACCACGCACACGATCAAGGGCGGCAAGCTCGACCTGGGGGCGCGGACGCTGCCCATGCTGCCGCGCGATTCGGGGGACCGCAACCGGACCAGCCCGTTCGCGTTCACGGGCAACAAGTTCGAGTTCCGGGCCGTCGGCTCGTCGCAGACCTCGGCGTGGCCGCAGACGGTGCTCAACACGATCGTGTGCGAGAGCGTGGACCACATCGCGACGCACCTGGAAAGGGCCGTGGGGAAGGCCCCGACGGACGCGAAGCTGCAGGTCGCCGTCAGCGCGCTGCTCAGGCAGATCATCAAGGACCACAAGCGCGTTGTATTCAACGGCGACGGGTACACCGAGGCCTGGCACGCCGAGGCGGCCAAGCGCGGCCTGCCGAACATGAAGGACACGGTGGACGCCCTTCCCACGCTCAAGGGGAAGAAGGCCATCGCCGTGTTCAAGAAGTACAAGGTCCTCTCCGAGCCGGAGACCACCAGCCGGGCCCACATCTTCATCGAGAAGTTCTGCAAGCAGGTCTCGATCGAGGGTGAGACGATGGTGCAGATGGCCCGGACGCAGGTGCTTCCGGCGGCGATCCGCCACCAGAAGATGCTCGCCGAGACCGTGGCCGCGTCGGCCGCGGCGGGGACGGACTGCGACGTGGCCCGCGAGGAACTCGACCGCTACGCGGAGATGGCCCGGGAGATGCGCGAGAAGCTCGAGACGCTCGAGCACGCGCTGGAGCACTCGGATGCGGGCGGCGGCGGCCACGGCGGGGGCGGCGATCCCTGGGCCCACGCCAGGCACATCAAGGCCAAGGTGCGTCCGGCGATGGATGCGCTGCGGCACATCGTCGATGAGCTCGAGGGTGTGACGAGCGCGGACCTTTGGCCGATGCCGACGTATCGGGAGATGCTGTTCATCAAGTGACGAAGTGACCGAGTGACCAGGTGACGAAGTGAAAAGGCCCCGGACGCGTGTCCGGGGCCTTTGTCGCTCTCTGCGTCACTGAGTCACTCGGTCACTTCGTCACTTCTTCCTCACGCCGCCATCTTCAGCGAGGCCCCATCGGCCCCGGTGATGGTCATGCCCCCGCCCATCCCCACGCCGAACTGGACGTTGACCGCCTCGGAGGGCATGCCGGTCTGCGGGGGGTTGGAGCGCTTGCCGACGATGATGTAGGACGCGACCTGCGTGCCGAAGGGGAGCGTGAGGTCGGTGAACTGGAACTTGCCCGCCTTCATGCTCGTGCCCACGCCGACGATCTGGTAGGTTCCGCTGGTCCCGAGGCGGCGCGAGACCTCGAAGGTGCACCCGCTGGAGGGGGCCGCATCCGTCGCCTTCCAATAGAGCGTGATGGAGCCGCTCGGGTTGAGGCCGACGGTGACCATCTCGGGCGTGCCGGGGACGGGGGGCGTGCTGGGGGCGGCGGGCTCGGGGATCTGGGCGGCGGCGTAGACGGACCCGGGGTTGGCCGAGTTCTCGGCAAACGCCTTCACGAGGCGGACCATGTCCGCGACGGTGCCGCGCATGATCGTGGTGTTGTTGTGGAAGGTCGTCGTCGCACCCTTGGAGGCGAGGCGGGCGGCCTGGGCGACGTTGTAAGCGTCGCGGGCCGCTTTGGTCTGGGTCTGCAGGCTCGAGACCATTCCGGCCGTCAGGCCGATGGTGGCAGGAGCGATAGCCCAAACCGGCAGGTGGGTCTCACAAAACTGGATGGTCGCGAGGTCGGCTTCGGGGAGGACGGACATGGGAAACTCCTGTATGGTGTCCCTATCCGCAAGAACCCCGTAGGTCCTCAGGCTGGGACGTGGTAGACTGGAGTTCGACTGGGTCCGGGCGTGACTTCAAGGAAAGGCAGACATGAGGACCATATTTCTCAGATTGATGCCGCTACGGGTGCGCGCATGGATTACCGCCTTCCTCATCACCATGATCGGGCTGAGCGCGGTTGTGCCCACGTCAGCGCGAGCGCAGACTGTCGCTTGGAAACTGCTCCAACTTTCGCCGCGATGTGGCCACGCGATGGCCTACGACTCCGCTCGCGGCGTGACAGTCCTGTTCGGGGGATCCCCCGCCTTCGATTACAGCGGCGAGACGTGGGAATGGAATGGGAGCGCGTGGACTCAGCGGTTGGTCACCGGCCCCTCGCCCCGGCTTTGGCACGCGATGGCGTACGACGCGGGCCGCGGTGTGACCGTCCTATTCGGGGGGGCGACAAACGGCCCAAACAGCGGCGAGACGTGGGAATGGAATGGGAGCACGTGGACTCAGCGGCTGGTCAGCGGCCCGTCGCCGCGATACCAACACACGATGGCGTACGACGCGGCCCGTGGCGTGACCGTCCTGTTCGGCGGGAACACCACCGGCGGGTACAACGACGAGACGTGGGAATGGAATGGGAGCACGTGGACCCAGCGGGTGGTCAACGGGCCCTCAGCGCGGGCAAACCACGCGATGGCGTACGACTCAGGCCGCGGTGCGACAGTCCTCTTCGGTGGGTACACAAACGGGTCCAACGGGGCCAACGGCGAAACGTGGGAATGGAATGGGAGCACGTGGACTCAGCGGTTGGTCAACGGGCCATCAGCGCGGGCATACCACGCGATGGCGTACGACCCAGCACGCGGCGTGACCGTCCTGTTCGGTGGGTACACCAACGGGTCCAACGGGGCCAACGGCGAGACGTGGGAATGGAATGGGAGCGCGTGGACCCAGCGGGTGGCACCCGGCCCGACGCCGCGGTGGAGCCACGCGATGGCGTACGACGCTGCCCGCGGCGTGACCGTCCTCGTCGGCGGGCGCGGCCCCGGCGAGACTTGGGAATGGAATGGGAGCGTATGGACCCAGCGGCTGGTTAGCCCCCCTTCGCCGCGCTATCAACACGCCATGGCGCACGACACGGCCCGCGGCGTGACCGTCATGTTTGGGGGAGGCAACAACGGTGATACGTGGGAATGGAATGGAAGCACATGGACTCAGCGGCTGGTCAGCGGCCCGTCGCCGCGAAACCAACACGCGATGGCGTACGACGCCGCCCGCGGCGTGACCGTTCTGTTCGGGGGGTTCATGAGCGGCGCGTACAACGGCGAGACGTGGGAATGGAATGGGAGCACGTGGACGCAGCGTCTGGCCAGCGGACCCTCAGCGCGGGTATACCACGCGATGACGTATGACGCGGCCCGGGGTGTGACCGTCCTCTTCGGGGGCTACAACCAGGTCGGCGGGCTCAACGGCGAGACCTGGGAATGGAATGGGAGCACATGGACTCAGCGGTTGGTCAACGGGCCATCAGCGCGGGCATACCACGCGATGGCGTACGACCCAGCACGCGGCGTGACCGTCCTGTTCGGTGGGAGAACCGATCTAGTCTACTTCGGCAGCAACGACGAGACATGGGAATGGAACGGGAGCACATGGACTCAGCGGCTGGTCAGCGGACCCTCACCGCGATACTTGCACGCGATGACATATGACGCGGCCCGGAGGGTGACCGTCCTCTTCGGGGGGAGCAACGACGGCGAGACGTGGGAATGGAATGGGAGCATGTGGACTCAGCGGGTGGTCAGCGGCCCGTCACAGCGGTGGGGCCACGCGATGGCGTACGACCCAGGCCACGGCCTGACCGTCCTGTTCGGAGGGAACAACGGTGTCACCATCGGCGAGACGTGGGGGCTAGGCGTTCCAGAGCCCGGCGCCCAAGTTCCCCACGTACCGCCCTGCTATCAATCGATCCTGCCTCCCGCGCCCGGCCGGAACAAGCTCGTCCTGGTCACCCATGGGATTTACACGGATTACGCCACATACGTCAACACTTGGGAATCACTGCGGGATGCCATCGCCACGCACGGGGGGCCAAATGGAACCGCATTGGGTTCCGACTGGGCGGTGCGGTCGTACGACTGGACGTGCGACTCTGGCCGATTTCCCGACCCCCCGGGACCCATACTTGGGGCCGCGATCCGGCACGGCCTTCGGCTGGGATCGTTGATTGGAGAGCAGGGATATCAGCACGTCCACCTCGTCGCACATAGTGCGGGGTCGGGGCTCATCGCGGCCGCCGCACTTGGGATCAAGGTCTACGCCCTCACGCATTCTCAGGACATCACGGTCCACACGACGTATCTGGATGCGTATGGAGGAAACTACATCATCCCGGGCGGAGGAAACGCTCAGGGCCTCTACGGCATGAACGCGAACTGGTCGGACCACTATTTTTCGCGCGAGGAAGCAGGGTCATATTGGAACTGCGCGCTCGCTCAGGGGGAATGGCCGACCGGGCCGGTGACCCAGCTCGAACTGCCAGAGTGCTACAACCTCGACGTTTCGCGCCTCGATCCCGAGTATGGCCCGATCTGCCACTCCAGGCACAGTTGGCCGCGGTGCTTCTACCGGTACACCGTGGACGGCAATACGTCCGATTGCGGCCAGATCGATGGCGATGCGCAGGACTTTGGATTTCCGCTGAGCTTTGAGCGGTGGCAGGGCAGTGGCGGCGTCCAAGGATGGATTGCCGCCCGGACCGCGTCGGACTCACCCTACAGGAAGGGGCTCGTGTGCAGGCTTCCGTACCTCTCGAGCGTTTGCCAGCCTCCCAGCGCGACGTTCCACGTGCGCCGCGATCCGCAGTTTGATTTTCTCCTGACGACGACTGTTCCAAGCAACCAGACGGCGGTCTCCACCACGCCGACCCTGCTCATGATGACCACGCAACCGCAGGGCGCGACGACCCCGGCCCCGGCGTGGGTCAGTTTCATCGTCACCACACACGCCCCCGTCAACGTCGTGAACTTCGACCTGGCGTTCACGCCCAATCCCGGTGCGGCGGGGCTGGCCGCCCTGTATGTCGATGGGCAGGCGTGCGGTATTATCGATGAGCCGAACACGCCGCCCGGCTCGCTGTCCTACGCGATGCAGACGGTGGGGGTGCTTGCGCCCGGCGAGCACGTCATAGCCTTTCGACTCGACCCGCTCAACACATTCGCGTCCACTATCACCATCCAGAACGTGGCGACCGGCTTCGGTGAGACCGTACCCAACTGCCGTCCGGACTTCAACCACGACGGCGTGCTCGCCGTGCAAGACATCTTCGATTTTCTCAATGTTTGGTTCGAGAGTGACTCTTCTGCCGACTTCGACGGCGTGAACGGCCTGCAGGTTGCTGATATCTTTGCGTTCCTCAACGCCTGGTTCGCGGGCTGCCCTTGACACCCTATTGCGGGACTGAACTCCACCGGCGAATCGCTTCGTCCCCGCTTCCAGCGGCGGAGTTCACACTCGCGCCCCCCCGGTCCGAGAAAACCGCCCCGGGCCGCGCGCGGGGGCGGCCGGGTCGCTCGCGCCCGGGCCGGGAACGATGGCCCACACGCCGGGAACTTCATCTTTTCCGCCCGGAACATCTCCTCAGGCGACCGGAACACGAAGTTCCGGCCCCGGAACCTCTTCTCCCGGGCCCATCTCGAAATGTTCCGCGACCGGAACCAAGGGTTCCCCGCCCGAAACCTCTTCTCCCGCGACCGGATCGCGATGCTCCCGCCCCGGACAGGAGCGTTTCGTGCGCCCACCTGCTCGCCCCTGTCCTCCCTCTTCCCGCTCCCCCGGGCGCCCGCATTTCCGTACACTCTCCGCGTGGGAGGAGGGTCGCGGCCCCGTAGCTCAGCGGTTAGAGCGGCGGACTCATAATCTGTTGGTCGCTGGTTCGATTCCAGCCGGGGCCATTGGACGGGGAGGGTGGGACTTGCGAGGGTTGAACCATGCGGCGATCGGTCACCGGTGCTCTGAGCGTGTGCGGCATTCTCCTGCTCGCGGGGTGCGCCGGGTCGTCGCGGGCGAGGCCCGGCGAGGGCGTGCTCCCGTCGGGCTCGGGCTCCTCGCCCATGGCCGCCGATGCGGCAGGCCGCGCCGACGCGCGGCTGGACTGGTGGCGCGATGCCCGCTTCGGGATGTTCATCCACTGGGGGCTGTACTCGATTCCCGCCGGAGAGTGGTCGGAGGGGCCGGGCAAGGGGACCGGGCACGCGGAGTGGATCCGGGACACCGCACAGATTCCCGTGGACGAGTACGAAAAGCTTCGCGATCGGTTCAACCCCGTGAAGTTCGACGCCGACAAGTGGGTGGCCGCGGCCAAGGGCGCGGGGATGAAGTATGTGTGCATCACCACCAAGCACCACGACGGGTTCTGCCTGTTTGATACCAAGCAGGCCGGGGGGGCGGATTGGTGCGTGATGAACACGCCCTTCAAGCGGGACATCATGAAGGAGATGGCGGAGGCGTGCCGGAAGCAGGATGTGGTGCCGTGCTGGTACTACTCGATCATGGACTGGCACCACCCGGACTATCTGCCGCGGCGGCCGTGGGAGCAGACCTCGCGGCCGACGGACGGGGCGGACTTCGAGCGATACAACACGTACCTGAACAATCAGGTGACGGAGCTGCTGACCAACTACGGCCCGATCGGGGTCATGTGGTTCGACGGGCAGTGGGAAGGGACGTGGAACCACGCGCGCGGGCAGGCTCTGTACAACCTCTGCCGCACGCTCCAGCCCGGGGTGATCGTCAACAACCGATGCGATCGCGGGAGCAACATGGGGAGCATCGATGGTCCGGGGGAGACGGGCGTCAGGCACGCGGGCGACTATCTCACGCCCGAGCAGGAAATCCCGGCCACCGGCCTGGGCGCCGACTGGGAGACCTGCATGACGATGAACAACCACTGGGGGTACAACGCGGCGGACCACAACTTCAAGTCCACCGAGGACCTCATCCACACCCTCGCCGACATCGCCGGCAAGGGGGGGAACTTCCTGCTCAACGTCGGGCCGACGGCGGAGGGGGAGATCCCCAAGGAGTCCTTGCAGCGGCTGGCGGAGATCGGCGAGTGGATGGCCGTCAACGGGGAGGCGATCCACGGGACGCTTGCGGGGCCGTTCGAGAAGACGCCCGCCTTCGGCCGCTGCACCATGCGGCCCATCAACCCCGGGATCGCGGCGGGCAGGGCGGGCAACCCGGGCGCGGCGACGCGCCTGTACCTGCACGTGTTCGACTGGCCCACGGATGGGCGGCTGGTGGTGCCGGGGCTCTTCAACGAGCCTCGCGGCGCGTACCTGCTGGCGGACAGGACGCGGGAACTCACCGTCACCCGCGGCGGGCCGGAGCTCGATGCGCTCACCATCGAGTTGCCCGCCCGGGCGCCCGACGCGATCGACTCGGTGGTGGTGCTGGATGTCGAGGGACGACCGGATGTGGCGCGGTCGCCGGTGATCGCGGCCGAGTCCGGGCCGGGGTCGGACCTGTTCGTGGACACGGTGCGGTTCTCGATCTCCTCGCCCGCCGAGCACGTCGAGCTGCACTACACCACCGACGGCACGGCCCCGACCGTGGCGTCGCCGGACTTTGAGAGGACCGTCGCGGCGGTGCTGGGCATGCGGCTCGACGGCCACGACGGGGCGAGCGACTCGCTGCAGGTGTCGCGGACGACGACGGTCTCGGCCCGGGCGTTCCGCCACGGGCGGGCGGCGAGCCCGATCGTGCGCCGGACGTTCACGAGGGTCGCGCCGCTCCCGGCGATCGCGACCGAGGCGAGGACGGCGGGCGTGGGCTACCAGTATTTCGAGGGGGAATGGGACCGCGTGCCGAACTTCACGAGCATGAAGCCGGTCGCGACGGGGGTGGCGATGGCCTTCGACCGCACGCCGCTCCCCGCGGGCCGGATCGATCGCTTCGGCTTCCGATACCACGGCTACCTCACCGTGCCGGCCGATGGGATCTGCACGTTCTGGACGGCCTCGGACGACGGGAGCAACCTGTTCATCGACGGGCAGCGCGTGGTGGACAACGACGGGCTGCACAGTTTGCGGGAGAAGTCGGGATCGGTCGCGCTGGGCGCGGGGAGGCACGCGCTCACCATCGACTTCTTCGAGAGGGGGGGCGGGCACGAGCTGGACGTGTGGTGGGCGGGGCCGGGCTTCGGGCGGCGGACGCTCAAGGCCGATGAGCTTCGCACGGAGTGAGGCACAAAGCGCCGGCGCGCCTAGTCCGCCTTGAAGCCCGTCACGGGCAGGAAGTGGCCGTCGCGGTAGAAGACCTCGCCGTCGGCGGAGATCTCCCCGCCCGGGGATGTGGCGCGCTTCCGCATCTCGCAGACCATGTCCCAGTGCAGGCCGCTCTCGTTGCTCGAGCCGCTCTCGGGGTAGCCCGCGCCGACGGCGGCGTGGAAGGTGCCGCCGATCTTCTCGTCGAAGAGGGTGTTCCTGGTGTAGTCGGTGATGGAGTAGTTGGTGCCGATGGCGATCTCGCCGAGGTTGCGGGCCCCGGCGTCCTGGTCGAGCATCTCGACGAGGAACTTCTCGTTCTTGGTCGCGTGGGCGTCGACGACGCGCCCGCCGGCGAACTTCAGGCGGACGCCCTCGACCTCGCGGCCCTGGTACACGGCGGGGAAGGTGTAGTTCACGTGGCCCTCGACGCCGAAGCCGCCGATGGAGGGGAGCGTGGGGCCGGCGAAGACCTCGCCGTCGGGGAAGTTCTCGAGGCCGCCGCAGTTCACCCACGTGGCCTTGCTGACATCCACGCGCAGATTCACGCCGTCGTGACCGGCATGCGCGGGGACCTTGAAGTGCAGGGCCTTCTTGGTCTGGAGGTACTCGCGGACGCGCTCCTGCTTCTCGAAGATGGCCTTCCACGCGCCGACCGGGTCGGGCAGGTGCAGCAGGCCGGCCCGGAACACGAAGTCCTCGTAGGCCCGCAGCGACATCTCGGCGTCCTGGGCGTTGGCGCTCGTCGGGAAGAGCGTGCCGACCCAGCGGAGGCCCCCGGGCTGCTCGGACCTGGCCGCTCGTTCCATGAAAACCTTGAACCACGGCTTGCGGGCCGATTGGTGGGTGGCGACGCGCTTGGGGTCCACGCTCCCCATCGCTTTGGTGTTGGTCTCGGCCCAGAAGCCGATCTGCACGTCGATGGTTTGCACGCGATGGATGTCGATGGGCGAGCAGTAGCGGAGCTGGTCGTCGGTGCCGTGCTCGAGGAGCAGCCCGGCGAGCGACTCGCTCCGCGGGGCCCAGAAGGGATGGCCGCCGGCCTTGAGCACGGCCTCGAAGGTCGCCTCGATGAGGGGCATGGAGACGGGGTCGCCGGCGATGGCGACGATGTCGCCCTTCTTCACGCGGGTGGAGTAACGAACGAGCACATCGGCGAGTTTGTCGAGGCGGGAATCGCGCATGAACTGCGGTCCTTTCAAGCCCGGCGCGGCCGGGGGGCGAGCACTCTGTGTCGAACGGGCCGATGTTCAGGCAATCTGGATCGGCAGGACTTTTCTCAGCTCCCGGGTGGCGTCGTCGACGCTTGCGCCGTCGGGCACGGCGATGCGGCGGATGTGCTGCTTGGAGTCGTCGGTGGTGATCCGCGCCTCGACGAAGGAGGCGGGCCCGACGGTGCGTGTCGTGAAGATCGCGTGGATCGCCTTGGACTTGCCCTCGACGGCGAACTTCCGCACCTGCTCGATGGTGGCGCACGACGCGGCCAGATACTCGGCCTCGTTGAGAGGAACGGCGGAGAAGAGCCGGACGAGGTCCTCTCGCCTGAGGAAGGCGAGGAGGTTGCCGGCCTTGGGGCCCCTGGTGTTGTCGAGCAGGACGCGGTAGAAGGCGAGGAAGGCGTCCTTCTGCTCGATGGGCGTCTCGCGGGCGGCGTCGAAGACCGTCGCCTGGAGGGCCTCGCCGTTCCACTGGCAGGTCTTGAGTTTCTCCGCGAGCAGGCGGAGGAAGCCGCGCTGCACGGGGGAGAGTTCGCTCGCCCTGGGCGGCGGGGAAGTCTGGAGCGTGAGTCGCTCCTCGGGGGAGGCGAGGTTGGCGATGAAGTAGCGGGCGGCGTGGATGCGCCGGTCGAGATGGGCGCGCTCGACGGCGTTGAGGGCGGAGCCCTTGATGCGCTCGAACTCGGCGTAGATGTCGAGGTGGGGCATCTGGACGAGCGCGAGGACGAGTTGGAACTCGCAGTCGAAGTAGGCGCCGTCCGTCCGGCTCGGAGAGCCGGACCACCCGATCTCGCTGAGCAGGTAGTTCTTCTTCTCGTACTCGGGAAACTTGGGATCGCCGAAGGTCTTGGCGTGCGAGCGGTCGAACTCGTTGAAGAGTTTGACCAGCGCCTCCTCGGTGGGCTCGAAGTTGGCCTGGCTCTTCGGTCGCGTGCGGATCATGAGGAACCGCAGGATCTCGGGCGGGAGAAAGTCGGCCACCTGGCGCGCGGCGACGCCGAGGCCCTTGCTCGAGGACATCTTGGCCCCGCCGATGAGGATGAAGCCGTAGGGGATGTTCTGCGGGGCCTCGCGCCCGTAGATGGCCTTAAGGCAGTGGGCCGCGACGTCGCGCGAGCCGCCCTTGGTGTTGTGGTCCTCGCCCGCGCCCTCGATGGTGACGGGGAACGTGGCCCACTTGGCGACCCACTCGAGCTTCCACGGCAGTTTGCCCTTGCCGTCGAACGGCGAGACCTTGCCGCGATGGCCGCACCCCTTGGCCCACTCGACCAGATCGGGACGGCAGACATACTCGACCGTCTTCCCGTCGTAGTTGGCGCACTCGGTGGTGCCGATGCGGCCGCACCGCTCGCAGATGGTCTGGAACGGGAGCCAGCCGGCGGGGCGGTCGGAGTTGGAGACTTCCTTGTAGATCTCGCGGACGCGCTCGGCCTGCGACAGGATCCGATCGATGGCCTCGTTGAAGGAGCCGGTGCGGTACACATCCCGCATCCGATAGAACTCGCAGTCCACGCCGAGGTCCTTGAAGACCGACCAGAAGTCGGTGATGAAGTGGTCGGCCATGTCGGTGGCGTTTGATCCCGGCGGCGCGGGCGTGTTGCAGAGCGGCTGGCCGAGGTACTGCTGGAAGTGCTCCTTCATCCCGTGGGGGAGCTCGTCCACGGGGTCGTAGTCGTCGCAGCCGAATCGATATTTCACGGCAACGCCGCGTTCCTTGAGCGTGCGGAACATGGCGTCGTGGATGAGCACGCCGCGCAGGGCGCCGACGTGGGCTCGGCCCGAGGGGGTTTTCGAGTCGTTGATGACATGCACGCCGCCCGAGTTGGGCGGCATGGGATAGGTCTTGAGCGTTTCGGCGACTTCGTCGGTCCAGTGCATAGGGGGAGAAGGGTAGAGGCGTACGCCCGCGCTGACAAAGCGGCGCGAGCGACACCCTTGCCGCGTGTGCGGACGGCCTCTTACATGCTGTCGAACTCAGTTCGCCGGGACGCTCAGCGGTCGCGGGTGTATCCGCTCATGCGCGGCACTTCCGAGCGGCTGCCGAGGGCGTGCGGGCATTGGGGCTTGCGGGCGGCCTCGCGGCAGGCGATGTCGGCCGCGCCGGGGGGCGTGGAGCACTTGCCGCCGAGGAGTTGCTCGCGATGGACGCGCTCGCCGCGGGCGTTGAACCAGACGCCTTCGCGGTCGTTGAAACCGGCCGTTTCCTTCGCGCCGCTCTGGCACGCGCCGAGGATCATGGTCGCCATCACCAGCAGGCCGAACGCGCAGGCACGTTTCATGGTTCGTTCCCTTCGTCGAGGAGAAGCATCCAACACAGGCGGCACGCGCCGCCGCTCGTGCTGTATTGTAAGGTCCGGCGCGGGAATCCGCACGCGAAATCCGGCCCGATAATCACGGCTGCTGGGCGGGATTCGCGGTCACGCGGGCCCATTGTTCCTCGATCCGCCGAACGGATACCGGCACCACGGTCTCCTGGCGGCCGCCGGCATCGCCCCAGAGGGCGATGCGCCACTCCTCGAGCATCCACCGATAGAGCACGAGTTGGGGGTCGGCCCGCTCGGAGGGCGTTCCCTGCTCGACGCGCACGCGCAGTTTGGTGACCCAGGGCGCGATCTCGTGGAGGAGGCGGGTGTCGCGGGAGACACCATCGAGCCCGCCGAGTCGGTCGAGCCTCCTCCTCGCCGCGCCGAGGTAGCGCGGGTACTGGCGGAGCCACTCCCAGGGCGTGCGCGTCCAGAAACCGCCCGCGAACAGATACGCGAGTTGCACGCGGAGATCGAGCACGGCCGCGCCCCACTCCGGGCGATCCTCCGCCTCTCGGAACACAGCGGCCATCGCCGTGTGTTCTCGCACGATCGACTCGGCGAGGGCGAACACCTCCGCGCCGCCCGAGCCGATGCGCATCCATGCGCGGTTGAGCCGCTCCTCGAAGGCTTCTTTGTTGCGCACGTCTTTGGCACCGGGCTCATCCCAGGCGCGGTGGGCGGTCAACTCGGCGAGGTCTTCCACGAGGCCTCGCCCCGAATCGCTGGCGTACGACGCGCTGATCAGCCCGGCGTGCAGGAGTTTCACCTTCTCGATGCCGGGCATCGTCTCGATGAGCGAGCGACACTCGCGGCGGGTGTGCAGGAAGAAGAGCCTCCGCAGGCCCGCGGCGTGGGCGGGCGCGGCCTTGTCGGCGCCGGCGAAGGGCCGGATCGAGACCTCCTCGGCCCCGCCCTCCTCGATCAGCGACGGGTGGACCGTGATGGTCCGGCCGTCGTGCTCGATGGCCACGGACTCGGGCATCGGCCCGAAGTCCCAGTGGAACACGCCGGAGCGGTTCCACGGTCCCTCGGGCATGCGCACCAGGGATTGCTCGGCCTGCCCCGCGAACTCGCGCCGGATCTGGGCCAGGTCGCGGCCGGACATGACGACCCTGCCGTGCTTGCGCGGGTCGATGACGCGGATGTTCATGGTGAGGTGCCGGGGGAGGCGCTCCGGGTGCCAGTGCTCGCGGGCGACGAAGATGTTGGTCGCCTCTCGCAACGCCCGGGTGAGCGACTCGATGAAGTCGCCCTTGGCGAAGGGCATGCGCGCGGCCGCGGCTTCGGCGGTCTGCGGCACGGGCACGAAGCTCGCGCGCAGGCTCTTGGGGAGTTCACGCAAGAGGGCCTCGACCTTCTCTCGCACCACGCCCGGGACGAGCCAGTCGAGGCGCTGCTGGGTGAGTTCGCCGACGGCGTCGATGGGCGCGATGATGGTGATGCCGTCGTCGGGTGCGCCGCTGTCGTGCTTGTACTCGAGGACGAAGGAGCGGCCCTTGCCGGCGGCGTCCATGGTGATGGTCTCGGGAAACTGCTCCGGGGCGGGCTCCGTGGCGCCCGGAGCGAGCACATCCTCCTTCCGCATCATCAGCAGCGTTGGGTCGCGGGACTCGGCCTTGCGCCGCCAGTGCTCGAACTGCGTTCCCGTGGCCACATCCGGCGGGAGCCGCTTGTCGAAGAAGCCGAAGTGGGCGGCCTGATCCGCCAACAGGTCCGTCGTCCTCGCCTTCTCCTGCATGTGCCTCACCTGGCGAGTGAGCGTGTGGTTGTGCTCGAAGAACTTCGCGTTGGTAAGATACTCCCCGCCGACGAGGGCGTGCTGGATGAACAGAGCGCGGCTGGCGCCCGGGTCGATCGGCGCGAGGGGGACGCGCCGACGCTTGACGATCTCCAGGCCGTAGAGCGTCTGCGATTCGAACACGAGGGCCTCGGCCCGGTCGGCGTCCCAGTGGGGGTCGGCGTAGGTGCGTTTGACGAGGTGCTGGGCCAGGGCCTCGATCCACTGGGGGGAGATCGACGCGGCGGTGCGGGCGTAGGTCCGGGTGGTCTTGACGATCTCGGCCGCCATGACCCACTTGGGGGTCTTCTTGAAAAGGACCGAGCCGGGGAAGATGTTGAACTTGATTCCGCGGGCCCCGTCGTAGTCGCCCTCGCCGAGCGCGACATCGCGCTGCGACCTCTCGTTCTTGTGGCCGATGGAGGAGAGCAGGCCCGTCAACAGGGCGCGGTGGATGTTCTCGGCCTTGGCCCCACCGCTCCCCTGCTCCCGTGCTCCCCTGCCGGGGTCCACCCGGAACCCCATCTCCGCCATCAACTCGCGGATCTGCGTGTGGGTGTCGTGCCACTCGCGGAAACGCAGGTACGAGACGAAGTGTTCCCGGCACCACTTGCGGAACTGGCTGCCCGAGAGGTGCTTCTGCTGCTTGTGGAGTTCCCGCCAGAGTTTCAACTGGCCGAGGAAGTCGGAGCCTTCCTCGCGGAAGATGGCGTGGGCCGCGTCGGCCTCGGTCTGCTTCTCCATGGGGCGCTCGCGCGGGTCCTGCGTGGCCAGGGCGCTGGCGATGACCAGCGCCTCGGCCATGGCCCGCTCGGCGTCGGCGGCGATGAGCATGCGGCCGATGCGCGGGTCGATGGGGAGGCGGGCGAGTTGGCGTCCGATCGGCGTGAGGTCCATGCGGAGGCCGCCGCTCGCGAGCGCGTTGATCTCCAGCAGCGTGTCGTAGCCGTCGCGGATGGACTGGATGCCGGGGGGTTGGAGGAACGGGAAGTCCTCGATGTCGCCGAGGTCGAGGGCCTTCATCTGGAGGATCACGCTCGCGAGATTCGTTCTCAGGATCTCCGGATCGGTGTACTCCGGCCTCGCGTTGAAGTCATCTTCCGAATACAGCCGGTTGCACACCCCCGGCGAGGTGCGCCCGCACCGGCCGCTCCGCTGGTTGGCCGAGGCGCGGCTCACCTTCTCGATGGGCAGACGCTGCACCTTGATGCGGGGCGAGTAGCGGCTGATGCGGGCCACACCCACGTCGATGACGTACTTGATTCCCGGGACCGTCAGCGACGTCTCGGCCACGTTGGTGGCGAGGATGATCCGGCGACGGCCGGGGGGAGGATCGAACACGCGCTGCTGCTCATCGGCGCTGAGACGGGCGTAGAGGGGGATCACATCCACGCGGTGGGCGGGCTTGAGCGGGTGCTTGCGGAGGGCCTCGGCGGTCTCGCGGATTTCTCGCTCGCCGGGAAGAAAGATCAGGATGTCGCCACCGCCGGTGGGATCGTGCTCGGTGCCCTGGCTGAGTTCATCGACGGCCCGCAGGATGCCCTGCTCGGTGTCGAGGTCGTCCTCGTCGGGGTGCTGGGCCTCGAGGGGGCGGTAGCGCATCTCGACGGGGTAGGTGCGGCCGGAGACTTCGATAATGGGGACGGGGGCCGTCGGTCGGACGGCCCCCCCGGCCCCCGCGTTCCCGCGGGGGCTCAGTATGGGCGCGCCCGCGAAATGCTGCGCGAAACTCTTTGGGTCGATCGTTGCGGAGGTAATGATCACCTTCAGGTCGGGCCGGCGGGGCAGGAGTTGCCGGAGGTATCCGAGCAGAAAGTCGATGTTCAACGATCGTTCGTGGGCCTCGTCGATGATGATCGTGTCGTACTGGCTCAGGGAGCGGTCGTGCTGCGTTTCGGCGAGCATGATGCCGTCGGTCATGAGTTTCAAGAGCGACCGCTCGCTGGTCTGGTCGGTGAAGCGCACCTTGAACCCGACGAGTTCGCCCAGTCGCGTGCCGAGTTCGCTGGCGATGCGCTGGGCGACCGACCGGGCCGCGATGCGGCGCGGCTGGGTGTGGCCGATCCAGCCGCGCGTGCCGCGACCGAGTTCGAGGAGCATCTTCGGGAGTTGCGTCGTCTTGCCCGAGCCGGTGGCCCCGCAGACCACGACCACCTGATGGTCGCGAATGGCGGCCATGATCTCGTCGCGCCGGGCGGCCACGGGGAGGTCCGGGTAGACGATCGCGGGGACGGCCGCGCGCCGGGCCTCAACCTGGGCCTGCGAGCCGGCGATGGCCTGCCGGATCTGCGCCAGCGGATCGCGGTCGCCGGCGGCGGTCGTCGCGTTGTGGTTGGAGGGCCGCCGCAGGCTCCGGATCCGCGCGTGCAACCGGCGTGCGTCGGCGATCATGCACCGGTCCAGGTCGCGCATCAGGTCTTGGGCCGAGGGGTCGTTCACGCGGGAGAGTATGGGCGGCTGGCCGGGAGTTCGCCGCGATTCAGGGCCCGATCGTGAGTACCCTTCCCGACACTCTCGCCAAAGGACCAACCCCATGCGCCGCACCGAACGCGTCATCGCCTATTCCGCCCTTGCCGTCGCCCTGATCGCCGTCGTCGGCCAGAGCGCGGGCCTGCGCATGGGCGCGCCCGCGGTGGGCGCGCCCATGGGCGCGGCCCCCGAGTCCGCCCGGCTGGCGACGTGCGACATCTACTCGATCGTGGAGCGCCTTGTCGAGAGCGACGCGTACGCCCCGGCCCGCAACATCGAGCAGGAGCGCGTGAAGGCCCGGCTGGCGCCGATGGAGGACGAGCTCAAGCGCCTCGACTCGGAGAACGCCAAGCTGCGCGAGGAGCTCTCCGGGGCCGACAGCAAGGACCCCGGCGCGCAGATGAAGCTCAAGACCTACAACGCCAACCAGTCGGAGTTTGAGTCCAAGATCAAAGCCTACAACGAGCTCAAGGCCCAGTTGGCCGACGGCTATTCCTCGCTGATCGTCGGCCAGTTTGCCGAGGCGTACCAGCGGGTGCTGGCGGAGGCGAAGAAGATCGCCGAGGAGAAGGGATTCACTCACGTGATCGCCCAGAAGCGCGGCGAGATTTCCGCCCGCAATCCGCAGCAGCTCGTCGAGGAGTTCCTGGCCCGTCCGATCTCGGTGTCGCCGGCCGACGCGGACATCACGGAGGCGGTTCGCGTTTCGATGAAACTCCCGGAGAAGGCCGCCGGCGCCTCGCCGATGATGCCGATGGAGAGCCCGCGGCCGTCGTCGGACCCGACGCCCAAGCCCTGATGACGGCCCGCGACCCAGCCCACTGGCCGGAGTACTGCTGCGCGATCCTGCGCGATGCGGAGGGGCGGTATCTGCTGGAGCGCCGACCGGCGGATGCGAAGGATGCGCCGGGGCTGCTCACGTGCTTTGGCGGGAAGCGGAATCCGGGCGAGCACCCGGACCGGTGCATCCGGCGGGAGATCTGGGAAGAGTTGCAGTGGCGAGTGGGGGCGTTGAAACTGGAGGCGCGCGTGCGGTTGATGGGGGCGGATGGGCGGGTGGTGGCGTGGTTCTATCGGGGGGCGGGGCCGGGGCCGGGGGTCACCGTCCGGACACTGCCGGGAGTTCGATGCGAATGGCACGACTCGACGGCCATCGCCGCTGCCGAGATCAGCGGCTGGCATCGTGCAGCGCTCGACGCGGAGGCCGCGGGCCGCGCCTCCGCCGTCATTGATGCGTAGACCTGCTGACTCGATCACTCAAACCGATCCCGCACCACCAGATGGAAGTTGTGGAGATCCGCCACATCCGCGGCGAGTTTCTTGCCCATCTTTGAGTAGCGGTCCACCAGACCGCGCGCGGCGGGCTCGTCGCCGCCGGTGGCCAGCGCGCCGAGCATCCTGAACTTGTGGGCGAGGATGTCGGGCAAATCAGCGGTGTTGTTGCGGGCGTGGCCGGTGGGGTACATGACCAGGCCCGAGTCGTGCTCGGTTCCGTCGGCGGCGGTGATCTGGATGCTCGTCGGGATGCCGTCGGGGTAGCGGCGGTCGTAGTCCTCGCCGCCGTGGCGGAAGGTCATCTTCTCCATGAGGGCCCGCGTGACGGGGTGAGAGATCGCGCTCGCCGAGAAGTCGTGGGGCAGGAGCATCAAAGACTTGAAGTCAAACGAACGGGCGCCCTTCTGGCGTGCCTCGAGGGCCTTGCGGAGTTTCGTGCAGACCAGGTACAGCATCGAGTGGTCCGCCGACTGGCGCGTCTTCGGGTCGCGCTTGGCCGGGTCGCCGATGATGCCGAACGCCGGCTCGTAGGCCGTGACGATCATCGAGGCGATGTTCCCGCCCTTCGGGTCGTCGAGCAGCGCGGGCGTCTTGTTGATCAGGTCAACCAATCCCTGCAGCGCGCCCGCGGACTGGTGCTCGTACAGGCCGAGTTTGAAGTGCATGCCCATGACGGCGAAGTCCTTGCCGGACTTGCCGAGGACGAGATCGAAGGGCGAGGCGTACGGGGTACCACCACGCTCCGCGTGGTGCCCGTTCGACGCCGCGTACGCCGAGGCCTTCCTGGTCGCCACGAACATCTGCCCGGGGCCCTCGAAGATGCGGAAGAAGGCCTCGGGGTTGCGGAAGATGTCGCGCGGGCCGAGGAAGCCCATCATGCTCCGCTTCATGCTCAGGATCGCCGCCTCGGTGCTGATGGCCGCGCTGGCGCCCTTGGAGTCGCTGAGTTGTTTGCCGGCGCGGATGGCCCGGAACGGGATGTAGTGGGCCACGGCCATGCCGATGGCGCTCTCGATCTGCTCGGGCGTGGCCTTGAGCATGGCCCCGAACGTCGCGGCCGAGGCGATGGCCCCGTGCACGACGTGGTCGATCTTGTAGGTCTTGAGGCTGAAGACCTCGGCGAGGCGGCCGCGGATCTCGTCGAGGAGGATCATGCCCTTGAGGGCGGCCCATCCGTCGAGCCCGGCGAGTTGGGCCGCGGCGATGGGGACGGAGTAGAAATCGTTGTGGCCGAACTCTCCGGCGATGTGGCCGAGCGTGGGGTTGTAGCCGAAGTTGGTGCCGTTGGAGTCCCACTCGCGGACGGCGGCGCAGTTGGCGACGATGGCCTTCTCCGGCTGCACGTGCACGGGCGAGCCGAAGACGGTCGCGCCGTGCTGCTTGGAGCCGAACATGGGAGCGAGCGTCCCGGCCCCGGCGCCGATGGGCACGCCGTAGAGCAGCGCCTCGCGCCGCAACAGGTTCGGGGCGTTGGTGCCCAGGGCGAGGGCGGACACACCGCAGAGCGACGCATCGGTATGGAAGAGTTCGGTCCGCTGGATGACGACCTGATCGGGATCGGCGTACCCCTCCTGCTTGGGCTGCGCCCACATGAAGTCGAGGGCGTAGTGGGCCAGGCCGAGGGCCTGGTTGCAGTCGCGCGGGAGCGTGACGTGGGAGTCGGTGTGGAGCATCGTGTGGGCGGAAGCGGTCGCGGCGGCCATGGAGTTCTCGCTTGAAGAGGGGGTGTCAGCGTAGGTGGCGATCCCTGTGGTTTTCACGCACGTGCGTCCTGCCCGAGTGGAGTATTTCCACCGGGAGTGGAATGGCTCGGTTGATCGCGTGCCGGGTGCTCGCTTTCCCAGAAAAACCCGAGCGATTTCGACCCCCTTTCCCCTCCGCGTTCGCGGAGTCAACGTAGTGTGTTTGCAGGGTTCCATCGCTCCCCCACATCCACGGTCCCTCAAGGAGGTGCATCATGAGCGCGGCGACAAACCTGAGAACGACGGTCCGAGCCGAGGTCGTCATCGTGGACACCAACACCGCCGAGCCCGTCGGCGCCGGCGACGCGCAGGCCCCGTCCACCGTCACCGACGCCGAGCTCTTCCAGGCCCAGACCAGGGCGCCCGACGGCCCGGGCGCGATGCTCCACGAGGAGCGCATCTGGCCGCGACTTGCGGCCGTGCTCGCGCTGATCGGGCTGGTCGCCGTGGGCGCGTGGCTGTATCTGCGCGATGGCTGGGGCGCGGCGACCATGGGCGTGGTCTGGCTGATCATGGGCTACGCGGTCGCGTGGATCGTGGTGTGGGCCGCGGGCCTGGCCCGGGTGCGCGAGCAGCACGAGATCGAGCGCGAGCTCGACCAGCGGCACCGGCAGGGATGAGCTGCCGCCATCAGCGGCGGTAGAAGCGCCCGAGCGATTCCGACGGCTCCGCCGCGGGTGGTTGCGCGTCCTGTTCGACCGCGGCGACCTCCCGCCTTGCCAGCGCGGCGTGCAGGTGCCTGCGCTCGAGCCCGGCGTTGGTGTGGCCGATCACCGCGCCGAAGAACATCACCAGCAGCAGGGCGACGAGCAGAGCGAGCGCGACGAGGGGCTCCCCCGCCAACCACGAGCAGAAACCCGACACCGCCGGGAGCGCGCCCGGCGGCAACGTCGGCTGGACCAGCATCGCCGCCCCGCCCGCGATGAACATCGCGATCGCCGCGACGACCGTCCACCAGAATACCTTGGTAAACAGACCCACGCCCCGGGCAAACTGGCACGAGCATCTCCCGCAACGCAGCCGCTTCTTCGTCCTTCCAAACCAGATCAGCACGACGCTGATCCATCCGCCCACGATCACGTCGATCGTGTCGCCAGCATCCCAGGGTCGGGTGGAGCGTTCTTCTACAATCGCGTCCACGTGCGCGCACGCGGGACAGATCTCCCCGCGCACGGATCGTCTGCTGGTTTCAGGGGTCATCCCGTGGTCTCCCGAGTTGGGAACGTGCCGCGCCACGCTTATAGTACTGGCTATTCAGGAGTTGTGTATGCCCGATACCGCAGTGATTGTCTCCGCCAAACGCACCCCCATCGGCCGCTTCTTCGGCGGCCTGTCGAAGGTCCCCGCGCCCATCCTCGGTTCCTACGCGATCAAGGCCGTGCTCGACGAGGTCCCCGCCGCCAAGCCCCTGGTGGACGAGGTTCTGATGGGCTGCGTCCTGCAGGCCGGGCTCGGCCAGAACCCCGCCCGCCAGGCCGCGCTCAAGGCGGGGCTCCCCGACACCATGTCGGCGATGACCGTCAACAAGGTGTGCGGCTCGGGCCTCGAGGCCGTCATGCGGGCCGCGGCGGCGATTAAGGCGGGCGATGCGCAGTGCATCATCGCCGGCGGCATGGAGAACATGACGCTGGCCCCCCACTTCGCCCACATCCGCGAGGGCGTGAAGTTCGGCCCGGCCACGATGGACGACCACATGGCCTTCGACGGCCTGCGCTGCCCGTTTGAGTTGTGCGGGATGGGCGAGAGCGCCGAGTTCATCGCGGCCAAGTTCGGCATTTCCCGGGGCGAGCAGGACCGCTTCGCGGTGCAGTCGCACCAGCGGGCCGCCGAGGCGACCAGGAACGGGTGGTTCAAGAGCGAGATCGTCGCCCTCACCGGCGAGCAGTGCATGGACAAGAAGTCCCCCGGCGTTTCCGCCGACGAGGGGATCCGGGCCGAGTCCACCATCGAGAACGTCTCCAAACTCCGCCCCGCCTTCAGCAAGGACGGAACCATCACGGCCGCGAGTGCCAGCCAGATCTCCGACGGCGCGGCCGCGGTCTGCGTCATGTCCCTCGCCGCCGCGGAGAAGGCGGGGCTCAAACCGCTCGCGAAGATCGTCTCCTACCACACCTCGGGCATCGCCCCGAAGGAGATTTTCGCGGCCCCCATCGAGGGCATCCGCGGCGCGCTCAGGAAGGCCAACCTGACCGTGAAGGACATCGACCTCTTCGAGCTCAACGAGGCCTTCGCGGCCCAGATCCTCTGCAACATCACCGAACTCGGCATCCCCGAGAGCAAGCTCAACATCGCCGGCGGCGGCGTGGCCCTCGGCCACCCCATCGGGGCCAGCGGGGCTCGGGTGCTGACCACGCTCGTCCACCAGTTGAAGCGCACGGGCGGGAAGCGCGGCGTCGCCGCGCTCTGCCTTGGCGGGGGCAACTCGGTGGCGATGGTCGTCGAGGCCTGATGCGGTTGTCGCGGGCCGGTCGATAGAGAGGCCATGATCGTGCGGACACCGAGTCGGATCGCCCATGCGGCCGCGGCATCGCTGGGGGTGCTGGTGGCATGCATCGCCGCGCCCGCGCAGCCAGACGATGTCCGGGGCGCGCAGCCCCAACCGCGCATCGCCCACACCGCCGATCCCGCGGCCGTGCAGGACCGCTTCCCCGCGGCCCGCGTGCAGACGCTGCTGGCCCGGGCCAACTTCTCCCCCGGCCTCATCGACGCCAAGCCCGGACGCAAAACGCGGATCGCCGTCGAGCAACTCCAGCGGGCCAAGGGGCTGGAGATCACCGGCACGCTCGACGACACGACGCTCAACGCCCTCGCGGCCGCCGACCCGCTCGCGGCGACCAAGGACTGGTGCCGCGTCTACACCATCACCGCCGAAGATTGCGACCTCATCACCGGCCCCATCCCCGAGGACTGGAACGAGCGGGCCGCGCTCGACCGCTCCGGGTACGCGGACATGACCGAACTCCTCGCCGAGCGCGGCTGGTGCGCCGTCGAACTGGCCCGCGCGCTGAACCCGGAGACCGACCTCGACACGCTCACCGCCGGCGATGAGGTGGTGCTTCCCGACGTCCGCGTGAAGCCGCTGCCCAAACTCTCCCGCGTGGTGATCGATCTCACCGAGAAACTCGTGCTCGGCTACGGCCCTACCTCCGAGAGCGAGCCCGATTCGGCCGCGCCGCTGGTGATGCTCACGCACTGCTCCATCGCCCGCATGGCCGAGAAGCGCCCCGTGGGCGAGCTGCACGTGAAGGTGATTGCCACCGACCCGGAGTACACGTTCAATCCCGCCGACTGGCCCGAGATCGACAACGTCACCAGCAAGCTTCGCATCCCCCCCGGGCCGCGCAACCCCGTCGGCGTGGCGTGGATCGGCCTGGACAAGCCCGGCTACGGCATGCACGGCACCGTCCGCCCGCAGGACATCGGCAAGACCGGGAGCCACGGGTGCTTCCGCCTGTGCAACTGGGATGCGGCCCGGCTGGCCCGGGCGGTGAGGGTCGGGACGGCGGTGGAGGTTCGGGAGTAGTCGCGATTCTCCACTCCCAGCTTTGCCCTCCCCCATTTCCCACGCCGCCCCGGTTCCTTGGACGGGGTCGCCCGCATCTGTAAGTTGTTGTGCGCAAGCATCTTGGAAACGCTCTCGAGTGCCTCGACCGTCCGAACTCGCCCCGGGCCCAGCTCCTGTCGGGGATAATCCCCCGAGAGGGCGGTTTTTTGCTGGATTCCCCGCGCTCCCGGGTTAGACTAAAAGTTCAGAGCGGGGCCCAACCGCCCCAGAGGAGAAGAGATCCATGCGTATCGCTGTAGCTGTTGTCACCGTCGCCGCGTGCGCCGGGTTGTCGCACGCCACCGTCAACTACGGCGACTTCAACGCCACGCACTACGTCTTCCAGGGCGTCACGGAGAACTCCACCAGCCCCGGCCATGTCGGGCAGGTGCTCTTCGGCGCTCCAACGGTCTCCGACGATTCGCTCAAGTTCAGCCCGCTCAACTTCGCCTCGCAGTCCACGGCGGCGCCGGGCGGCTTCGCCACCGACACCGTGGACGGCCTGCTGCAGTTCAACATCTGCGCCAACCAGGGCTCGTTCATCGGCCAGTTCAACTTCAACGAGCGCGGCGACTACACGCTCAACGGCCTGCCGACGGCCTTCGCCAACGCCACCGTCGGGTGCGCCGTGAACATTCTCGTCTCCGAGGTCAACGGCGTGGCCATCTCGCCCGTCGGGTTCAACGGCTCGCTGGCCTTCAGCAACGGCGGCAACTACGTCTTCCCGGTCAACGCCGGCACGGCCGTGACATGGACGGGCACGGGCAGTTTCAACGTCGACGCCTTCCTCGCCTCCCTGAGCATCCCCGGCCACGCCACCAAGGTCGAGATCTCCATCGACAACGTCCTCACCACGCTCGCCTCCGACGGCTCGACCGCCCGCATCGTCAAGAAGCAGGCCGAGGGTGTGACCATCGACGTCATCCCCGCCCCCGGCGCGGGCACGCTGCTGGGCCTGGGCGGTCTGCTCGCCGCGCG